>JACCDS010913152.1_pt1 | contig 16342 bp, 17 predicted proteins | sample 7446441 | NCBI WGS metagenome assembly JACCDS01 (sample SAMN15323445, study PRJNA562643) | freshwater metagenome | isolation source: river surface water | place: USA:Blue River Watershed | collected 2017-08-17
GAATGTCGGAAGCTGTCTTTGTAGAGGAAGCCATCACCGCCGGTGTTGTAGGGAGGGTCGATGTAGATGCACTGAATTCGTTCGCGGAATTTCTCTTGCAACAGGTTGAGTGCTTGCCAGTTTTCCGAATGGATCAGCAAACCGTCTGTTTGTTCGTCCAGGTGGTCAAAAGCCGGATCTGACAGGATTTCGTCGATGAGTGCAGTTTCTTCTGCGGAGGTGAACAGGCTGGTATCCACCACCAGGGTGGGCAGAGCTTTCATTTCCTCTACCGTGGAAACGCTTTGCTTGAATTCACTTTGCCAGTACGCCTGGAGCCTGTTGCTTTGCAGCAAGCGCGGCCAGTAGCCTTCCGGGATTTTCCCAAGTGAAATGAGCCAGTGCGTGTCGATGACTTTTTTCTTCAGCGTAAACAGGTTGCGCTGGAAGGTTTCTGTGGCATCCAGGAACTCGATGATCCGAGTGGCAACAGCATTGAACGCTCGTGCGATCACACGTGTGGCAGCGTCTGCGCGTAGGTCCAACAAGGCCTCTAGGTTGCTGAAGATCACGTTCTTGATGAAGCGATCTTTTTCGCGTGTCAAGAAGCCGTGAAGGTCCTTGTGGATAAAGTAGTCTGCATCTTGACCTACATAGAAGCGGTTTAATGCTTTGTCTATTTGCAGCAGTGCTTGTGCTGTCGTGTCGTTTTCCAATACCGCTGCCCTCTCGTCAGCGTTGCGACCGAGGTGCTGAAAGCCTTCTTGCTTTGACAGAGTGGCGATGTAAGTGTCCGCGCTTAAGCGAAGTTGATTGATGCCTTTAACCTGGCCGCCTTCAGTTTTATCATGATCGGCACCAAGGTCTTTGAAGACGGGCTTATCTCCGTCTTTCCCCTTCTGCCACAAATAAAAGTACGGGCTGGCGTTCACCCCCAGGCATCGCAGAAGTTCTGTGTAGATTTCCGTTTTTGGTGTGCCACTTTTGGCTAGCTGAAACGTGACGACGCACTCGCCTTCATTGGCATGGACACCCGTCAGCCGATAAAGTTTGATGTCTGTGTCTTTATTATTGTTTTGCGAGGCAGATTCATCATCACCCCCAGCCTCCACACGGAACACTACCTTTCTGCCCAACACTTCAAGTCGTACTTCCGGGAAGCTGTTGGCCGTCTTGATGTAGTAACAGTCTTTGTGTTTGTAATGAAACAGGGTGTCCGCCCCGTCGTAGTCGGCTTCATAGGGCACTTTAAACGCGCTAGTTGCGCGGCTGTTGTAGCCAAAGTCACCGTTTTGGTAATACAACTCGAAAAAATTCAACAGATAGTTGTATAGCTGCGCTTCCAGATGGCTGGTGCTGTGCTGTTGCGCCTGTAACCATCGGTCTAAGCGATCCAAGGTGCTTTGCAAAGTCTCTTCTTCTTCGGCTTGCTCTATAGCTTGGCGTAACGCGTCATGCAGCTTTGTGTCCTGCAGGTTCTCCAGCGCATTTGCCCATGCTTTTCGAGGCTTAGGACCGAGGTGATCGCAACGGTTTGTGAGCCATTGGCGCTCATCTGCATCATCGGCGGAACGTATGGCTTCAAGCTCACGACTAACAATGCGCTGCAAATCTTGTTCACCCTCGCCACTGATGAACTGCTCGATGAATGTTCTTTTCAGCCGCAAGACTTTGAACAAGCCGAAATCCAGCTCGTTATGGTCGAACTGGAACATTTCACGAAGGAATTTCTGGAAATCTGAAAATACAGTGTTGGCTGAAGTCATTTGTTTTTTCTGAAAATTTGGCTCTGCAAGCGACCGTTAGGCTGGAATGGATACGTCTGGGCTTTGTGGCACGAAGTAACCAGGTGCGAGTACGGCAGTCTCCACACCGTAAAGCGTCAAGTGGTCCTTTAACCACAGCCTGAACTCCTTGCCCTTGAGGCTGTGGTCAGGTGAGCAGTCCACACTCCATTTGCGTAGGATGTAGCCCGCAGTGGCGGCCCTGACCCGCTGCTTCAAAACGCCCTTGGTCATACCGTAGTCCATCTCGGTGATGTGAGGGTGTGGCTGGTTCGGGTGCGGCACCAATTCCACTTCCACGATACGTGTCCACTGAATGTCCTGCTCGCTTTTTTCGTGGTCGGCAACGGGGCTGTCCGTCAGCACGACGGGCTCTTGAATGCGCGTGATGACGAAATCCCGGAACTCCTGTTGCCGACGATCAAACGCTCGCACATGCCAGCGCAAGCCAGTGTCGATCAGTGCAAACGGCACGATTTCACGCACGGTTCGACCACTGCTGATGGAGTGGTAAACCATCTTCAAGGGGCAACGGCGGTGAATGGCACGGGTGACAGCGGCCAATGTGTCCAGCGCAGGTCGAGTGATGTTGGATGGCGTTTCGCAAGCCACCCAGGACTTCAGTGGGGCAGGCTCCCCATCCCCAAATCCCTGTGTCAACCACGTCAACACACGCTCGGTTGGGTAGTCGAACAGTGGCTGAAATCCGGTAGGTAGCACATAACGCTTGCCACTGCCGTCATAGCAAACGTTACCGGGAGCTAGCTCCCTGTAGAGGTTCATGTCACGGGTGGCCGCAGCCGTTTTCACGCCAAACCGTTTGACTAAGTCTTGCCGCTGCAGATCGCCAACAAAACGCAAGCGCAGTTCAATGAACGCCAGACGATCACGCTGGGCTTGACTGAGTGTTGCAAGGCGGTCGTTGCTCATGGTGTGTGATTGTGCCATATAGATCGACTCAACAGAAATTCATAGGCATCAAAATGATTCTGATGTAAGATTCATTTAAAGGAGGTAAGCATGACTACCAGAACACTGAGCATGGGCACCCTGATTGAGGCCATGGCGTTTGCCGCCCACAAACACAGAGACCAGCGTCGCAAGGATGTGACAGCTTCACCTTACATCAACCACCCGATAGCTCTTGCCAACGTGCTTGCCAACGAGGGGGGAGTGACGAACTTGACCGCTTTGTGTGCAGCCGTGTTGCACGACACAGTGGAAGACACGGACACCACTGAGCAGGAGCTGGTGGAACGTTTTGGCACCGACATTGCCAGTGTTGTGATGGAAGTGACGGACGACAAATCGCTTGATAAAACTCGCCGCAAAGAACTGCAGATTGAACATGCCTCACACATGTCCTATGCCGCACGGCTGGTGAAGTTGGCCGACAAAATCAGCAACCTGCGGGACATTCTGGCTTCACCACCTGCGGATTGGTCTGTAGAGCGCAAGCAAGCTTATTTCGACTGGGCAGGTAAGGTCGTTGCAGGCTTAAGAGGAACCCATCCAGGACTGGAGGCCGTATTTGATGACGTTTATACCCAAGGCTCTGCACTTGGTCGTTACTGATAATCTTTTCCCTCTACCCCAACCTACGCTTACATATGTCCTTTTATCTTTTAGCTAACAACTCGATGGCACAGGTTCACAGCGTGGCGCGAATGTCCATCAAGGATGCGGGATACACCGAGAGCGAGGTTCGTGACCTCGTTGCGTCAAACCTTGGGATGTTTTTCCCTGGTCTGAAGACCATTTCCACGGAGTTCAGTCGCTGGGAGGATAGTGCCAGGCGACTAGATATTCTGGCTACAGATGCCGACTTGAATTTGTATGTGATGGAGTTCAAGCGAGACTCCGATGGGGCACATGCCGAGTTACAGGCGCTCCGGTACGCCGCCATGTTGTCCGTTTGTGATTTCAATGACTTGGTTCAGGCGGGTTACCAATATCGCCAAAAGGTCAACTCATCCCTTCAATTGGAAGAGTGGCGAAACGAACTTTTGGCTTTCCTGGGAGCGTCAGACCCCAAAGACCTTGAGTTACCGAGGATTCCCAAAATTTTTCTGATTTCAAGCAAGTTCAATAAAGAAATCACAACGACGGTACTTTGGCTGAACGAAATGTTTGGCTCCATCACTCAAGGAGTTGATGGCATGGATATCACCTGTCTAGAAGTCGGTGTGTATGACCTTAACGGTCAAAGAGCTCTCCACTTTGACCAAATCATTCCCATTCCAGCAGCAAAGGAATATCAGGTTAGAGCCCGAGCCAAAGAGCTTGAAAGTGCGAAGAATCAAGCCAAATCGAAACGTGCACGAACCGTTGCCATGCTGGTCTCTGCTGGGAGGCTGAAGAGCGGTGTCAAGATCGTTTTGAATGAAAACAAGGTCGCATCTCTCGGACCTCTGGATGCTAACGAGAAGGCTGCGGTCTTTACTGAGGACAACCGATTTGTTTGGCAGTTTGATGGTCAATCGTACGATTCTTTGAATGCCTTGACTCGTGCTTTGTACGAGCAGCACGGGGTTGCGCTGGGGACCATTCAAGCGACTCAGTTCTGGCGAGTGGAAGGCAGTTCACTCACTTTGGCGGAAGAAGCGGACTCCCTGGCTACGCCGCTTGCATCACCCAGCCAAGTTTCTTGATCGGGATTTGAAATCATGGCTGTCGGGGTAGGAACTGTATTGCTGGCTGCCGCCAGTTCATGCTTCATGATCACCCAGCCGGACGAACGGGCCTATTGCTTGGCAAGGCAAAACCAAAGGGCAACCGACTGTGCCGCGATTGCCAATGCCGATCTACGTATTCGTTGCCGGGTGGAGCTGGGACAAGACAGATCGCAGTGCGTGACGATTAGCAACCCAAACGACCGGGCACTGTGTCAAGCCAATGGCAATGACAGGAGGTGAGCATGGAAAAGAAGACGAACTCCGTTGAGTCAACTGAACGAGGTGAAGGCCCACAGGTCATCTTGGAGGTGTATTCCGAAGGTGGCAGTATGACTTTACAAGGACTCCAGTCGCCGAAAGGGTGGATGTTTCAAGTCACCACGGATGAATCGGCCTTGATGGACTTGGTAGAAGCCACTTCAGACATACCAGAGCGCCCATGGGTAATGACGTGGCGCAGTGCCTTGAAGCAAATGGATAGCTACCCCTGGCAGTTTCTTTACCCGCATAAGGTTCACCCAGATTTCCGGCAACGTGTCAGGGCCGCGCTGAAGGTTCGTCAGAAGCTTGGGGAAATCCAGTGGGACGACTGGAATCGGGTTTTGAGTGATGTTTCAAAGAAGTCATAAGGGGGGTGAGATATGTGGCTGATAACACCTGTGGGATTTTTTAGCATCGTTCAGAAGTCCAGCGACATTGCTGCTGACACGCTGACGGTGAGGGCGCGTGTACGGAGTGACCTGGAGGCTTTGCGCGCACATTTTTTACCCAACTTGGGTGAAATCCAGGAAAGCAAAACCAACGACTACCGCTTTCGCGCTGTTGCGCCCCGTGGTGACGTGGCGGCTGCGATGGCTGACATGGTGAACAACTTGCAGTACAGCAACTTCAAGAACCAAGTGGCGAAGGTACAGAGCCCGGCACGAGCCCACCTTTACCACGACGTTTGGAATGTGCTGTACCGTTTGCAAACCGACCCAGCCAAGTACAACGCTGCCCCCAAACCCACCAATTCCACCGAAGCCAGTGGCCCTGTTTTTCACCCCAGGCTGGATGAAAATGGCAAGCGGGTTGAAATTAAAAAGCCAAGCCAGCCCAGCGACCTGCAAGCATGGTCCGACCCCAAGGATACGGCTTGTGTGACCCCCGATGGACCTATGCCCGGAAACATCAACGGCATTCCGGTATCACATTGGGAGCAAGTACCTGGGAGCAAGTCTGAATGGGAGGCGTTGGCTGCGAAAGGCGCTGTGTCTGAACCTGAGTTCAAAGTGCCGACTGGTTACAAGAAGGCTTCTGGGGTTGTGATTCGTGAACCAGATGGCCGTATCTGGGTTGTGGCACCCAGCAATGCCTTCGGTGGTTACAGAGCGACTTTCCCCAAGGGGACCATGGATGGCATGTCAACGCAGGCCACAGCTTTGATTGAGGCTTATGAAGAGTCAGGCTTACAAGTGCGTTTGATTCAGCATTTGGTCGATGTAAAGCGCAGCCAAAGTTACACCCGTTACTTCCTGGCCGAGCGCGTTGGCGGTGACCCGTCCGACATGGGGTGGGAATCACAAGCGGTGATGCTAGTACCCGCCGAGCAACTCCCGAAGGTACTCAACAGCCCCAACGATTTGCCCATCATCGAAGCACTAAAAAAGGTGTGACACGGGTATGAAATGCGCCACTTGTGAAGCACCTCTTGGTGCCGTGCGCTACGTGTTTGCCTTGCAGGACCATCATGTGGAATACAGCCGCTCCGGTGAAACGCCTTCCGACCAGGCTGTTCTCAGGCCCAGTGTGATGACAACATCGGGTAGGTATTGCAGTTCTGCTTGCTGTAAACAGCAACTGCCAGAGCGGTTGGAAGGCTTGGGTTTACCGGCGCATTTGCAACATAACCGTGTCTTGGGTGGCCCTATTTGCCCCTGTGGAAAGTGCGGCAAGCCAGTGAACATGACGCAACCGCACGTTGCGGTCATCAAGGGCAAGGTACTGCTTTCGGCAAACGGTGAAGAAAATGCCCCTGTCTGGTTCGACATTCTCACGGTGCTGTGTAAGGATTGCATGGGATTGCAAGCACAGCAGATGATGGAATTGGTAAGAGATGACGCTGACCAAGTTCTGCTTGATGGTCCCCTGCAGGAACAACGAGAGGTGCCAGCATGAAAGCCACCGATCAATGGTGTCCAGGAGTTTGGTGTGGTGCAGCAATCAAACTGTGCGATCAGCGCATTGTTAATGTCAGCGATGAAAACGCCATCCGCTACCCTGAACAGTGGATGTACGTGCTGTGGCAACCAGCATATCGGTTTGTGCCTTTCCTGCGACCGGATGGTTGGGGGGTGACGATTGGGCACCCTCGTGAGGCGATGAGCCAGTACATCCCCGAAGAGACAGAGATCTACATCTTGGCCGATGCTGAATGCGTTTGGTCGTCGTGGCTGCAGATCCCGTTGGTGTGCGAACGTTATGAGCCTTGGCTGGTTGCACAAATCGAGACTCGCCGAATGGAACAGCGGCAACTTGAATCCAGTCGATACGCTCAGTGGTATGGCAGTACCCAAGTGGACTTTGAACGGTTTTTGGGAAATCTCGGGATCAAGTAGGCAACTTGACCGATGAGGATCGCTTTGTGCGAAAGCGCCGTCAAACCTAAACATGTAGCCTCATCAGCGCGACACAGTTGCCTCTGCAAGCCATGGAATATATCGAATTTGACATATTTCTCGCATTTGCTATACTGAAATAGCATCAAAACCCATCAAGATTGCCTCAACAGAGCCTTTCTTGACCCTTCTCGCCCCATCTTCTCCCTCTCGGGGCGCCTCTCTTTCCTGATCCCGTTCACGTGTGTTCGCACCACGGTCGCCGTGCCGTGCGCGCTCGTTCGCCGCGCTTTGGTCAACGATTGACCGTGGCGGTCGCGGTGGCGGTGCTCGGCCATTGCAAACCAAGTAACAGCGGCGATCAGGCTGGGAGGGGGGGGGGTGATGCACCGGCTGGCCGGTGACGATTCACGCGCACCGACCGACTTCCCCTCGTCCTTTCAGGAGCAAAACCATGACTGATACCAGTCAGGCCGCCGCATGGCCGAAACAAACACCACTCAAACGTCCCTTGTTCCCTTTGGGGAGAGTCGTCGCCACACCAGGCGCTATGGCGTTGTTCAAGGCGGTGAGCACATCTCCCCTTGAGTACCTGATTCGACACGTCCTCGGAGATTGGGGCGAACTGGATGCCGAGGACCGTCAAGCCAACGACGCCGCGCTGGTGCATGGCTCACGCATTGTGTCCAGCTACCGGTTAAGTGGAGAGCAACGGATTTGGCTCATCACCGAGGCCGACCGCAGCGCCACCACCTTTCTTCTGCCAGAGGAGTACTGACATGACTGCCTTCGCGCAAACATTGCACCGTCAGCAGCAAGAAGCCGCTGCCATTCAAACGAGTGAGCGCACCAAGCGCCGCGTCGTTCGGCGCTCGCCGGTTGTCATTGAGCCGTTGGAGCCTGCCGAGCCACCTGATGAGGTATTCGACGAGGAGCATCACAAATCAGGGGCACTTGCAATGGCCGTTTCGCCACAGACGGAGCCAGCTTCCTTGCCCACCACGGTGACACCCGTGCCACAGCCCAGCAGTACCGAATTGGGGCCGTTACGCGACGCAGCCGCCAGCACCGCCATCAGCGTTTCCCCACTGGACCTGCCCACCGAATTCTTCAGCGCCGGGCTGGACCGCCGCAATCGCAACCGTGCCTTGCTCATGGACTGGCTGCGAACCGCTTTGGTCGAAGGGGTGGACTTCGGGCGTATTCACATCGCGGGTAAAGACCGCTGCCAACTGGTTCGCATGGGGAGGGTTCATGAGTGCAAAGACCCCAGCCATTGGAGTCCAAAAGCTTCACTTTTTAAGCCAGGCGCGGAGAAGATCACAGGCATGTTGGGCATGACGGTGCATTACCCCACGATGCCCGCCTACGAAGACGCCATCCTCGCGCAAGCCGACATACGCACCATCATGCTGCGCTGCGAATTGCGTGACGTGCATGGTCATGTGGTGGCGCAAGGTGCAGGTGCCCGCCAAATCAGCCAGGACTACGGTGACCTCAACAAGACCCTCAAGATGGTCGCCAAGTCGGCACACATCGACGCCACGCTGCGCTTGGCCGGGTTGAGCGAGGTGTTCACACAAGACCTCGAAGACCGCCCTCTGGCAGGTGAATTCGATGCGGTATCCACTGCGCCCCAAGCAGCCCCTCGACCCGCACCAAAAGCACCGCCCCGGCAGCCCCTGGCGACCACCAACGAGTTGATCGGCATCGAGCAGCTACAGGATCTGCGTCAGGCCATCACTGACCACGGCTTTGCGGAGCAGCGCGTACTGAACTGGCTGTACCAAGCCACCAAGGGTCAGGTGTCCCGGCTTGAACAACTGCCACTGCCGATGCTGACCACCTTGCACAAGAGGCTCGGCCAGTGGGCAGATGCCGAAGCGGCTAGCCACACCGCTGGTCATCACAACTGACGCAAACGAACGGAGCATCACATGAACACACCGCTCTACAAGCTAGCCGACGAGTACCTGGCGATTGCCCAATTGCTGGCCGACCACGATCTGCCCGAGGAAGTCATCGCCGACACGCTGGAAGGTGCCTCTGGCGACTTGGAGGAGAAAGCCTGGAACGTCGCTGCGCTGATCCAGCAAAGCGAAGGCGAAGCCGCCATGATTAAAGACGCCGAGCAGCGAATGAGCCAACGCCGCAAGTCGCTCGAAAGGCGTATCGACTGGCTGCGACAGTACTTGCTGGTGCAACTGGTGCGTACCGGCATCACTGAAATCGACAGCCCCGAATTCGTCATTCGCACCCGCGACAACCCGCCCAGGACCGTGATCGACGACGAGGATGCCATCCCTAAGGCGTTCAAGGTCAAGGAAACCATCGTCACCATCCGCAAGGACGAAATCCGCAAGCGTCTGCTCGATGGCGAGGAAGTGCCTGGCGCACACCTCGAACGCGACAAACGCCTGGTCATCAAGTAAACCGGTCAGGGATAGCAGACCGTTTCCTACGGCTGACATTGACCCCATCTGACGGCACTCCCCAGCCGCCAGCCTTTCCAGATCCCCCATTGCACACGATCAACTCCACCTGACAGGGGATGGGGTGGAGCCCTTCTATTGCCCGGAGAAAACACACCATGAGCCGCATCTACCGCTGCCACTCCCGCCTGAACGCCGACCTGGAAGGGCCGGTGGTCAACCGACAACCGCTGCATTTGCGTCAAAGCTCCATCGACGGTGCGTGTGGCCCCCACTGCGCCCTGATGGCGCTGCAACTGCTCGGTGCCGTTGAACGTGCCGAACTCGATGACATTCCCAAGACGGCCAGCAAACCGCTGACCAAGCTCTGGAAACGCGCTGCTGACGTGTACTTCGCTGGCAGCCGACCAAAGCAATTGCAATCCTTGCTGGAGCCCTTTGCCGACACTGTTCGCAGCCGTTTCGTTCGCAAGCTGCCGCTCGAACATACCGTGGAATGCCTGGACAACGACGGGGTGTGCATCGTTGGCATTTCGACCGGCGATTTCTCGCATTGGGTACTCGCTGTGGGGGTGAGCGCCCCCGATGAGTACCAAGACCCCGATGCCTTGCTCATTCTGGACCCCGATGCCCCACCAGTGCCCATGGCCCCTTGGAACGCGGTACTGCATGTCTCGCTGAACCGAAGCAAGCGACACCGCTACATGAGCTTCGATGGCACCAGCAAAGTCGTCATCGACTCGGTACTGGCACTCACCAGCGTCATCACAGAAGAAATGGAGCTGGACTTGGCCGACTGATTGCCAAAGCCGACCACTCCCATCCAACTCAGATCACCATGAAGAAGAAACAACTCACCCCTGAACAGTTCCAGCAACTGCTGATCGCCACAGCCAACTTGCCCTTCATTCGCCAGCAACGTCAACCGACCAGCTACCTGTCAGATGTGTTGGAAACCGTGCTGAACTTCCAGATGCAAGAGCCGGTGGTGGTCAAGGCCCTGCAGTACTTCGAGCACAACGTGCAGCACGAGCATGACATTCACACGCACGAGCAACTGCAAGATGCCCTGAACATCTACCCGGACACGGAGGATGGCAACAAAGCTGCGGCGCAGTTCTTCTGGGGCAACAACCACTGGACACGCATCGAATTGCTGCGGCGGTTTCTACCCTTCCTTGCCTCCATTGGTGTGACTGACCAGACCAGCCTCCATGCCTGGGCAAGACAGGCCGACTTTGAAAGGGACTTCAAGGGCAAAGTCAAAGGCATGGGCATCGCCGTGTTTCACTGGCTGCTGCTGCGCTGTGGGGTATCCACGATCAAGCCCGACGTATGGGTCATCAACTTCGGCCAGCGGGTGCTGGGAAAGCGCATCCCGGAAGACCGCCTGGTGACAGCGTTCAATGACATTGCGCCGCTGATTGGCGAGACCCTGGAAACGTTGGACGTGACCATCTGGTACCACGAGAAAATGAATATGGCGACCGCTGATGTGCCGGCCTTGCGTCTGGTGTGGTGGCAAATGCTCGCAAGCGAACTGGCTAGGCCCCAGGCTGGGCCTGGACAGGAATCAACGGGGCGAACGACCTGGGTGGTGGCTTTGGACGACAAAGAGCGGTTGCGGTACGACGCGGCGGGTTTGACCTTGACGCCAGAGAGCTTGTGGCTACGGTGTGAGCCTGTGCAAGCCGTTCATGTTCGGCTTGCTCAAGCCGTCTGGTACGAGGGCATGGCACTAACGTTGACGGTGACCGCCGACCAAGCGTTGACTGCCGAGTGTTTTGAGTGGGCGCGCCCGCAGATGACGACCAAGGGATGGCAAGTCAGCAATACTTCGGCGTTCTCGGGCACCCTGGCGGTGGAGGATAGCTTATTGATTCCACCCACCACCTTGGTCTCTGAGCTTCAAGACTGGGCCTCAGAGGTCGCTGCGATGGCGGCTGATGCCATCGACGGCTTGCACAATATCCTGCAAGGCTGCGAAATCGGCCACACGGCCAAGAAAGCTTGTGCTGCGCTTCCCGGATTTTTGGTGATGGCCGCTGATGCCAAGCTGCGACACGGCAAAGCCAGCGATGACGATCATTTGAATGCTGAAGGACAAGGGAAACCGGCTGTAAGTCAGCAGATTGATCTCGTCATAGACATGGTTGAGTGCCTGACTTGGATGGGAGACACCATACAAGCGCATTTAGACCGTGGAGCAGATGGGCCACCGACCTCGGAAACCCCGTGAGTTTTCATTGGGCAGAGGATGGGGGGACGGTTGATTGCCGTGCCATACGGCGCTCAACGTCCCGCAGAAAATCTGACGTGGCTATGTCAAGTGCTTCACACAGCTTGAACAGCAAGCGAACGCTCGGGCTATTGCGGCCCAGTTCAATCAGCGAAATGTAGTTGCGATCCACGTCAGAACGCAGTGCCAAGTCTGTCTGACTCCACTTGCGTTTGGTTCGCAGGCTACGAAGTGCCTGCCCGAGGGCTTGATCTGGTTCCAAATTGCTTGCTCAACTTATTGAGCAAGGTTGACCGATCAGTCCCTCCTTTATGCTGCATATATACGGCAGAATATGTATGGATGTTGTTCGCAGGAGTTCAGCGGAGGGGTGACCGCGCACGTACCAACATCAAATGCACTGGAAACATCACCAAGAAAGAAAAGACGGTAATCATGAGAGAGTCAGTAGCAATATTCTTGGCCGGAGCCACATTGTTTGTGCTCGTGCAACTCTTGTACGGCTACACCTGGCCGCTGTACATCTATCTCCCAGTCCTTGGCTGGTTCATCTACTCAGGTCAAAAGCGACGCAAGGCTCAAATGGCGCTTTTCGAGGAGGAAGGATTTACAGTAAGTGACAGCTATGCTTTCGATGGCACTGACATTGCCATTGATACCCAAACACGCCGCCTGGCTGTCAACGACCACGGAAATATGAGAATTCTTTCGGGGGGTGACATTGTCAAATGCAAGGCTGGCAAGTCGAGTCGCACTGTGCGCCCCGACCTGATGGACAAAGACCGTAAGGTTCGGGAGATCGTGTACTACCTCGATGTCTGGACCCGTGACCTGGATAACCCGAACTTTCGTCTCCACTTCCACCACAGCGCCGATCTGGAGCAGTGGCGGGCACGGATCAATGCTTTGATGGAGGATGATTGAGCAACTCCATGCACGACCGACCTGATACCCCGATCAGCTACTTAACTTTTCTGATGGGGACAACCTCTCCACCTTTCTGCCACACATCCAACATATCAGCCCACTGCTGCATCATCTTTGCGCGGTCAACCAGATAGTCTGCGTGGTTGTAGGTACGACGAACGGCATTCGGCTCCACGTGCGCGAGTTGCCGCTCAATCCAGTCGGGGGCGTAACCCATTTCGTTCAGACGAGTGCTGCCGGTGGTACGGGTCGCGTGAGGGCTGTACTTACCCGCCCACCCCAAGACGTTGAGCATTTGCCTGAACGAAGCAACGTTCATGGGCTTCCGCCGGTCATCTCTGCCAGGGAAAACATGCTCGCAATGACCAGTGACCCCCTGAAGACCACGCAACATCTCGACAGCCTGGGTGGGCAAAGGAACGATGTGCTCTTTGCGCTTTTTCATGCGCTCGGCTGGAATCCGCCAAATTGCTCCGTCCAGGTCAAACTCTGACCACTTTGCCTCCACTGCCTCGCTCGGACGGCAAAGCGTCCACCACATCAAACGAAATGCACCCAGGGTTTCATGCCGACCGCCGTGGCTGACGAGGTCTCGTTGCAACTGACCAATCTCGTCGATGGTGAGGGGGCGCTTGTGCTGAGTCTTATTGGTAGGCAAGGCCCTACGAACAGGATAGACCGGGTCGGTGTCGGCCCGAAGTGTCGAGACAGCCAGGTCAAAGACACCAGACATGGTGCGCTTGGCTTCTGCGGCAACAGATGGCCCGTTCCGCTTCTGGGCGGTTTTCAATACATCCAGCACATGTGCTGAAGTGACCTGCTTGATCGGCAGCATACCGATCTTTGGGAAAACGACTCGCTGAAGCATGTCAAGCCTACGCTTTTTGGTTACATCCTCCCAGTCCTTCATGGATACCCACTCGCGAGCAACTGACTCGAAGGTGGTCGCACTCTGTTGTACCCGCTGAATCTTGTCGAGTTGACGCTGATGGGCTGGATTGATGCCTTGCTTGACCAAGGCACGAGCTTTGACTCTCTCCTCTCGTGCCTCTGCCAATGTGTACCGGCCACCTGCACGACGTGCAGCGGCTTGCTCGGCGGTTTCCCCAGCCGGGGCACTGGCGTACTCACCTATGGCGAAAACGCTTTCTTTGAGTTGACCATCCTTCTCCAGCTTGAAGCGGTAGCGCCATGCTTTCACTCCGTTGGGTTTCACCTCAAGGAGCAGTCCCTTGTCATCTGCGAGCTTGTACGCCTTGTCTTTGGGCTTGGCAGTGCGGCATTGTGTGTCGTTCAGCATGGTATCTCTCGGTCCAGAACACCGTACCCGCTTTTTGAAGTGGGTATGAAAAGGTCGTACCCGCTAGCGTACCCGCTTTTTCTTGTGACAGGAAGTGGCGACCTGAGACAAACAAGGCGTAAAAAAACCCGCATTCACAGGGAGATGCGGGTTTTATGAGGTCTTATGCGACCCGGTGATTCAATAGTCCAGACTTAGACGTTGAACAGGAAATTCAACACGTCGCCATCCTTGACGACGTATTCCTTGCCTTCTGCGCGCATCTTGCCAGCTTCCTTGGCACCGCTTTCACCCTTATGAGCGATGTAATCATCGAAGGCGATTGTTTGCGCGCGAATGAAGCCGCGCTCGAAGTCGGTGTGGATCACGCCCGCGGCCTGCGGTGCGGTGTCGCCCTTGTGGATCGTCCATGCGCGCACTTCCTTCACGCCCGCCGTGAAATACGTCTGTAGTCCGAGCAGGTTAAAGGCGGCGCGGATGAGGCGGTTCAGGCCTGGCTCGTCCATACCCATATCGGCGAGGAAGGCGCCTTTGTCTTCTTCATCAAGGTCGGCGATCTCGGCCTCGATCGCGGCACAGATCGCGACGATCGGCGCGTTCTGCGAATTGGCGTAATCGGTCAGCTGGTCGAGCAGCGGGTTGTTCGTGAAACCCGTGTCGGACACGTTGGCCACATACATCGCCGGCTTGGCCGTGATCAGGCACAGGGGCTTGAGCATCGCCATCTGTTCCTTGTCCAGGCCCATGGCACGCACCGGCTTGGCGTCGTTCAGCTGCACCTGCACCTTCTCCAGTAGCGCCACCAGCGCGGCGGCCTCCTTGTCGCCGGCACGCGCCTTCTTCACCTCACGCTGTACCGTCTTGTCGACCGTGGTCAGGTCGGCCAGCGCCAGCTCGGTCTGAATGACGGCGATGTCATCCAGCGGGCTGACCTTGCCGGCCACGTGCACGACGTTCGCATCCTCAAAGCAGCGGACCACATTAACGATCGCATCGGTCTCGCGGATGTGCGCGAGGAACTGATTGCCCAGGCCCTCACCCTTCGACGCACCGGCGACGAGGCCGGCAATGTCGACGAATTCGACGGTGGCCGGCAGGATGCGCTCAGGCTTTACGATGTCGGCCAGCTGCTGCAGCCGTGGGTCGGGCACCTCGACGATGCCGACATTGGGCTCGATCGTGCAAAAGGGATAGTTCTCGGCCGGAATGCCGGCCTTGGTCAGTGCATTGAAGAGGGTCGACTTGCCGACGTTGGGCAGGCCGACGATGCCGCATTTGAGGCTCATGGGAATCCTTGATTGGTGAGGCACATCGCGCCGGACGTCGGCATCGTAGAAGTGCCTGCCCCGCGGCGCGATGCCGCGAGACGGTCAATGTGACCAACGAAGTACGGAGCGCGAAAGCGCAAGGCGTTGTCTTCGTTTTGTCCTGAAAACCCGTGATTATAACGCTCACCGAAGCCCTGCTTGAGCGACCTGCTGCCATCGGTGCGCGGTGCCTGCAGGACGTGCTGCTGAGCAGATTTGTCATGCGCGCCAACAAGCGACACCTCATGTGCCTGATCGCGACTAGCGCCAAGGGCGTGGCACGTCCGCATGATGTGGGATTACGGGTCAATGATGAGCGCCGAGAAGGCTCGTCGCCGAGTGATGAGTGCGCTGACTGCATGCGGCGAAGCCAAGGCGCGAAGGGCATCGAGCCGCGGCCGGTATCACTCGCCATTCTGGATCCGCTTACGGGGGTGGCTGGAATGCAGGCGATGGCTTGACCCTCCCGCTCTCCCGAAAAACAGCGAGCTGCCCGCGACCTATGGATTCACTCTGTGAGAGCGCCCTGGCAGCGTCAGGTCATTTATCAGGTCTGATAAACTGAATTCAGACGGGCCTGCGGCAATCTTTTTGCTCCTGATTATTCATGGCCATCGAGTTCCGTGGTTTATTGCACCAATTGGGCTTTATCTCCTGCGAGGTGGGCATTTTGTTTTGGGGAGTGCGCACATCCGCTTCAAATTCAATGTTTTTTCAATTTCAACGAGCGAAATGTGATGTCAGTCGCTGCAACCGTTGTTGAGGTCAATGACACGACGATCCTGAATGGAGTGCGAAATGATCATTGACATTCGCCTTCGCTACCTGACGTCAAAGGACATGGGGTATTTCCCACGATCTTCAAAACTGGCCTGTCACGACACTCCGGCGTCCTTCTTTGCCTGGCTGAAGAACGTTGGGGTGGATGTTGCGCTCTCTCCCGTGGCGCCCAGTCTGGGACTCAAGCTGGGGCGCTGGGACTTGCCAGCCAGGCATATCGACAATGATCTCCAGGCAGCCTTGCAAGCCCAATATCCGGAAAACTTCGTCGGTGTTGCCGGAATCGATCCGGGCAATGAGGTTCACAACGGGCTGGAGGAAC
>JACCDS010578654.1_pt1 | contig 16334 bp, 13 predicted proteins | sample 7446441 | NCBI WGS metagenome assembly JACCDS01 (sample SAMN15323445, study PRJNA562643) | freshwater metagenome | isolation source: river surface water | place: USA:Blue River Watershed | collected 2017-08-17
CGTTGGCCAATGGTGGAGTTTGATGCCGCGTTTGCTGCGCTCGCTGCGAAGCAGCTCTAGCCCCGAAGGGGCCCAAGCTCGAAGCGCCGAAGGCGCGAAGCGCAGCACATTCACCCCCTTGTTCGGTTATAGCCGGATTTTACTTTTTATCACAACGGCTCAAAGTATCGATGTATCTGATTAAGAGCATATTAACAAATTTCGCCATCTCGGCTCAAGCGCGGAGCGCTCTAGCTGCGAAGCAGCTCTAGCCCCGAAGGGGCCCTAGCGCGGAGCGCTCTAGCCCCGAAGGGGCCCTAGCGCGAAGCGCCAAAGGCGCGAAGCGCAAAAAGCTAACGAGCCAACCTTGCCAAAGAGCCAACGAGCCAACCTCGCTAATGTGCCTGCAGCCACGTCCGCCCCACGCCCGTTTCGGCCACCAAGGGGACTTTGAGCGTGAACGCCGCCTCCATCTCGGCCTTGACCACCGCCCGAAGCGCCTCAACCTCTGAGGAGTAGGCATCAAACACGAGCTCGTCGTGCACCTGCAAAATCATGGGGCTGGCGAATCCGTCGCGCTTCAAGCGGTCGTGGATGCGGATCATCGCCAACTTGACAATGTCTGCTGCGGTGCCCTGGATGGGGGCGTTGATGGCGTTCCGCTCGGAATGGCCCCGAACTGCCTGGTTGCGCGAATCAATGTCGCGCAGGTAGCGGCGTCGGCCCAGCAACGTCTCGACGTAACCATTGGTGCGGGCAGCCGCGACTTGGTCGTCGATGTACTTTTTGATTCCGGGATACGTAGCAAAGTACTGCTCGATCACCTCTTTGGCCTCGGTACGCGACAAGCTGCTTTGCTGGCTGAGGCCAAAGGCCGAAACGCCATAAATAATCCCGAAGTTTACCGTTTTGGCTTGCGAACGCTGCTCGCGCGTGACGTCGCCCAGCGGAACCCCAAACACCTTTGACGCCGTGGCCGCGTGGATGTCTTCTCCGCTCAAAAATGCGCCGATCATGCCCGCATCTCCGCTCATGGACGCGATTACGCGCAGCTCGATCTGCGAATAGTCGGCGCTGAGCAGCACCCGGTCGTCGCCGCCCGCCACAAAAAGGTCGCGAACCCGCTGTCCGCGCTCGGTGCGAATCGGAATATTCTGCAGGTTCGGATTCGTCGACGACAAGCGCCCTGTGGCCGCCACCGCCTGATTAAATGTGGTATGGATCCGCCCGGTGCGCGGATTCACCAGCTCCGGAAGCGCGTCCACGTAGGTGCTCTTTAGCTTGCCCACCTGCCTCCATTCCAGGAGCTTGTCGACAATCGGGTGCTCCTTGCGAAAATTCTCGAGCACCTCTTCGCCCGTGGCGTACTGGCCCGTCTTGGTCTTTTTGGCCTTGGGGTCAAGCTTCAGGCGGTCAAACAGCACCTCGCCGAGCTGCTTGGGCGAACCGAGGTTAAAATCCACTCCGGCGAGTTCGCGCACTTCGCCTTCGAGTCGGGCGGAATCTTCGCCCAACTCCACCGAATAGCGGGCCAGGCCCTCGAGGTCCACGGCCATTCCGGCGCGTTCCATGTCGGCCAGCACGGGGACGAGCGGAGCTTCCATGCCGTGCAGCACACCTTCAAGCCCCGCCTCGGCCAACTTGGGCTTAAACGTTTCATGCAGCTGCCACGTGACGTCGGCATCTTCGGCTGCGTACTCGGCCACCTCGGCAGCGGGCACGTCGCGCATGCTTTTTTGGTTCTTGCCCTTCGGACCAATCAAGGCTTCAATCGAAATCGGAGTGTAGCCCAGGTAGTTCTGTGCGAGCGCGTCCATTCCGTGGCGCTGGTCGGGCTCAATGAGGTAGTGCGCCAGCATCGTGTCGCGCAGCGTTCCGGTCAGGCGGATCCCGTAGTTCGCAAGGATTTGGTAGTCGTACTTGAGGTTGTGGCCGATCCAGGTTACGGCGGAATCTTCCCAGCGCGGGCGGAACAGCTCCAGCCAAGTCTGAGCCTCGGCCCGATCTGCCGGAAGCGCCACGTAGTAGGCCGTGTGGGCCTCCCAGCTCAGCGAGAATCCGACCATTTCAGCCTCAAGGGCATCGAGCCCGGTGGTTTCGGTGTCAAAAGCCAACTCGGTCAGCCCGTCGATCGAACGCACTAGGGCCTTGGCCGCCTCCATCGTGTCAATCAGCGTGTAGGCGTGGGGCTGGGTCGCTGCGGAACCTCCCGGCGCCGGGGTCGCTACCTCGGCGGAATCGCCTCCGCCGCCGAACAAGTCCATCTGGCCGGCATCGCCCGCGGTGGGCTTGGCGGCCGACCGGGCCTCGGCGAGCTTGGGTTCAGCCGGACCCGCAGCCGCAGCCGCAGCCGCCGGCAGCAACCGCCGGGCGAGCGAGCGGATTTCGAGCTCCTCAAGCAGGGCGCGCAGCGCCTCTTCGTCGGCCGGCTCGCGCACGAGGTCGGCCTCGTCCAGCTCGATGGGTGCGTCGGTCAAAATCGTCGCCAAAACCCGCGACAAACGGGCCATTTCGGCGTGTTCGCGCACGCGTTCGCCCAGCTTTCCGGTGATTTGGTCGCCGTGGGCGAGCACGTTCTCGAGGGTTCCGTACTCGGCAAGCAACTTGGCGGCTGTCTTCTCGCCGACGCCCGCAATACCGGGAATGTTGTCGACTGCGTCGCCCATCAGTCCGAGGATGTCAATGACTTGCTCGACGCGCTCGATGCCCCACTTTTCGCAGACCTCGGCGGGGCCCCACACCTCTGCGGGCTCGCCGCCTCGGGCGGGCTTGTACATTTTCACGCGGTCCGTCACCAGCTGGCCAAAATCCTTGTCGGGCGTCATCATGAACACCTCAAAACCGGCAGACTCCGCCTTGTGGGCCAGGGTTCCGATGACGTCGTCGGCCTCATAGCCCGGCACGCCCAGCGCCGGAATCCGCATCGCCCCCAGCAATTTTTGGATGTAGGGCACCGCCACCTTGATGCCCTCAGGCGTCTCGTCGCGGTTGCCCTTGTAGTCGGGAAAGAGCTGCTCGCGCACTTCGGATCCGCCAATGTCAAACACCACCGCGAGGTGCGACGGCTTCTCTTTCTCGATCACATCGAGCAGGGCCAGTAAAAACCCGTAGACGGCCGACGTGTCCAAGCCTTTGCTCGTGACGCGGGGGTTCCGCGCAAAGGCAAAATAGGCGCGAAAGATCAGGGCGTATGCGTCGAGCAGAAAGAGCTTTTTCATGGAATATCCGGGTAAGAGTGCCGAATCCGAAAGGTACGAAGTCCGCCCAACCGTAGTCCGTCCCCAAGGCCTACTTTTGCGCTATGCCCTATGCTCTGGTCGTCATTCCCACCTACAAGGAGCGCGAAAACATCGAGGCCATCCTCGAAGCTGTAGTCGCGCTGCCGCAAGGTTTTGACGTGCTCATCGTCGACGACAGTTCGCCCGACGGCACCGCCGACCTGGTGCGCAAAACGCAAAAAAAGCATCCGGGTCGCATTCACCTCAACGAGCGCAAGGGCAAGTTGGGCCTCGGAACCGCCTACATCCACGGATTTAAGTGGGCCCTGAAGCACGACTACCAGTATGTCTTTGAAATGGATGCGGACTTTTCGCACGACCCCAAGGACCTGCCGCGCCTGCTTGAGGCCTGTGAAGTGTACGGGGCCGACCTGGCCATAGGGTCGCGCTACAGCAACGGGGTCAACGTGGTCAACTGGCCCATGAGCCGGGTGCTACTCAGTTTTTTTGCGTCGAAGTACGTGCGCTTCATCACCGGAATGCCCATTCACGACACGACGGCGGGCTTTAAATGCTACCGCCGCGCCGTACTCGAGGCCATTGATTTTGAGAAAATTCGCTTTGTCGGCTATGCCTTTCAGATCGAAATGAAGTTCCGCGCGTGGCGTAAGGGATTCAACCTCGCCGAGGTAGCCGTGATCTTCACCGACCGCAAGGCTGGGCAGAGCAAAATGTCGCGTGGAATCATTCGCGAAGCGGTCTTCGGGGTACTTTTGCTGAAGCTATCGAGCCTCTTTGGCCGGTAGTACTTCGCAATGTCCGACACCATACCAACCTACCTCATCAAGAACGCGCGCCTGGTCAACGAGGGGCGCACCTACGAAGCCGACGTGCTGCTTTCGGGCGGACGTATCGAGCGAATCGACGGCAGCATTTCGCCCAAAAACAACAGCATTCAGATCATTGACGGCGGGGGCAAGTTCCTGATTCCTGGCGTGATCGACACCCAGGTGCACTTTCGCGAGCCCGGACTGACCCACAAGGCCGACCTGACGACCGAGTCAATGGCGGCGGTCGCCGGAGGCGTCACCTCGTACGTCGAGCAGCCCAATACGGTTCCGGCCGCAACCACCCTCGATCTGCTGGAGGCCAAGTTTGCCCGCGCCGCCGAGGTTTCGTGGGCCAACTACAGCTTTAGCCTCGGGGCCTCCAACACCAACCTCGAAGAGCTCAAACGGGCCTCAAAGCGCGACGTGGCGGCCATCAAGATGTTCCTCGGGTCAAGCACCGGCGACCTTTTGGTGGACGATCCCGCCGCCGTCGAGCGCATCTTTCGCGAAGTCGACCACCAGCTCATCGCCCACTGCGAGGACGAGCCCACCATGCGCGCCAACCTCGAGCGCCTCATCGAAGAGCGCGGAGGGCGCGAGCACCTCACCGCAGCCGACCACCCGCTAATCCGCAGCGAAGAGGCCTGCTACCTATCCTCATCGCGCGCCGTGGCCCTCGCCCGCGAAACCGGAGCCCACTTTCACGTCTACCACGTGTCCACCGGCAAGGAGCTCGACCTCTTTGACGGCGATATTCCGCTGGCCGAGAAAAAAATCACCGCGGAGGCCTGCGTGCACCACCTGTGGTTCAGCGACGCCGACTACGCCGAACTTGGCAACCGCATCAAGTGGAACCCCGCCGTCAAGACCATGGCCGACCGCGACGCCCTGCGCGCCGCCCTGCTCGACGGCCGCATCGATGTGGTCGCCACCGACCACGCGCCGCACACCCTTGACGAGAAAAACCAGCGCTACGTCGACGCTCCAAGTGGCGGACCCTTGATTCAGAACAGCCTGCCCGCCATGCTCGAGTTGGCTCGCCGCCTCGACATCGACTACGCCCGCATCATCGAACTGATGTGCCACCAGCCCGCCCAACTCTTTGGTATTCAAGAGCGCGGATTCCTGCGCGAAGGCTACCACGCCGACGTGGTGCTCGTCGACCCGCACCGCCCCTACACGGTTCAGGCCGCAGACATGTTCAGCAAGTGCGGCTGGTCTCCCTTTGAGGGCCGTACGTTTGCCGCCCGCGTCAACCAAACCTGGGTCAACGGAAGCGTCGTGTACCGCGACGGAAAGCACCGCAACGCCCCTGCTGGCCAACGACTTATCTTTGACCGCGGATGGTAGTACGCACGCTCATCGGACTCGCCCTTGCCCTCAGCCTCGTTGGCTGTGGCAACGTGGCTGAACCGGTGGCACCGCGATCCAAGCCTTCGGATCTGATTCCGGACGCCGAATTCACTCAACTTTTGCTCGAAATGCACGTCATTGAGGGCGCCCGCGGCGGCGAACACCTCATGGGCGACAGCATTCCGGTCTGGGAGATCTACGGCGGAACCTTTGCCCGGTACGGATACAGCGCCGACCAAGTCGCGCGCAGCTACGCCTACTACCACGCTGACCCCAAGGGAATGGTGGCCCGCTACGAGGTCATTATGGACAGCCTTCGGGCCCGTACCCACCAACTCAGCCGCCCCCTCGAGCCGTGAGCCAACTACCGTTCGTGCACCCTGAGTTCGAGCGCATTGCCCTCGCACTCTTTCGCTACCAAGCCATCCACAACCCCGTTTATGCCGAATGGGTCCGCTTGCAAGGCTTCGACACCGCCCGCATCGAGGCGGTACGCTCGCTGGACGAGGTTCCGTTTTTGCCCATCGAAGCGTTTAAAACGCGTGAAGTGCGCACTGGAACCTGGGAACCCGAAGCCACCTTCACCTCTTCGGGAACCACCGGCCAAACCCCCTCGCGCCACGACGTGGCCCGCCTGGAGGCCTACCTGCGCAACACCGAGGCGGGCTTCGCCTACTTCTACGGCCCGCCCAGCAACTACGCCTGGCTCTGCCTGCTTCCGAGCTACCTCGAGCGCGAAGGATCGTCGCTCGTGGCCATGGCCCAGCATTTTGTGCAGCAATCGCCCGCCGGCGAGAGTGGATTTTTTCTCAAGGGCCTGGACGAACTGCGGTTCCGACTCGAGACCCTCGAGGCCAACGGCGTTCCCACCGTGATTTTGGGAGTCACCTTTGCGCTGCTCGACTGGGCTGAGTCGCTGACCAAGCCCATGCCGCTGAAGCACGCCATCATCATGGAAACCGGCGGAATGAAGGGCCGTCGCGTCGAACCCAGCCGCTCCGAAGTGCACCAAACGCTTAAAAACGCCTTTGGGCTAAGCCAGATCCATAGTGAGTACGGAATGACCGAACTGCTTTCGCAGGCCTACTCCCAGGGCGAGGGCCGCTTTCGCTGCCCGCCCAGTATGAGCGTGGTTCCGCGCGACCTCGAGGCGCCGCGGCTGCAGGCTGCGCTTGAATCGCGCTGCGGAATCAACATCGTGGACCTCGCCAACGCCGATTCGTGCGCCTTTATCGCGACCGAAGATGCTGGCCGAGTTTTTGCCGACGGTAGCTTTGAAGTCCTCGGACGCCTCGAAGGTGCCGAACTTCGCGGATGCAGTTTAATGGCCCTATGATGAAGCACCTCCTCTTTTTTGCCCTTCTTGCGGCCGCGTTCAGCGGTTCCGCACAACGGATTCACGGCTACGCCAAGGCCAAAATCGCCGGCCAAGAGGCCTTTCAGCTCAACGACTCGACCGAAGTCTTCGCCGAGCGTACCGAGCGCGGATTTACTGTTCGCAAGCGGGTATGGGTGGCCAACGCTTCGCTGTCGGGCGGTGTAATTATGCCCGGATCTTCGCTCTACAACGAGCGCGGCGAGGTCATTGGCCAAACGCTGGGTACCGACGTTCCCCTAGCGGGCGCGCAGCCGGCCACCGAGCGAAAGCTGCGCAAGTACCAGGTGGGAATCGTTGAAGGCGAAGTCCGCGCCACCCACCTTCACGCCGGTTCGTGGCCCGAAGAGGCCCTCGCCGAACTGCTCAACGCCAAGCGCAGCCGTCCGTTTTGGGAGGACGCCCACGATTTTTTCAAGGACTACGGATTTGCCGAAATTGAGGCCAACGACCTGCCCGAATCACTTGCCGAGGGCGGCTACAAAGCCTTTGTTCTGATGCGCCGCGACGCCAGCAACCAGGCCAATCCGCGCTTTCGCATCCTTGTGGTCACCCGAGGCGAATCCGCCGTGCAGAGCATCGTACTCGAGGGCGGCCCCATCGAGCTCCCCAAGTTCAAACTGACTGAGACTGCCAGCTACGGCACCCTCATGCACGCCCAAAAGCCTACCCCGGTCTACAAAGAGGCGCTCGAAGAGCTGGCCTACCGGCACATGCCTTTTTAGTCCTCGGCTTGAGAATGGAGCCCTAACGTAGGGCCTTCTGCTTCGAATACCGGGCGTAATCCGTGCCCGTCGTGGTCTGTGTTTCGCCCATCTTTATCCAAGTAACTCCGTACTGCTGCAACGTATCAGGAAGCACCTCTACCCACCCTGCGGCGATCGCAATGATCTCATTTTGATCGAGAACCTCATTGAGGTAGCGTCGTTCTCTACAGTGATCGTTCTCGTGGGGTATGCCAATCGCTTGAGGAGATAACCCATCAAGAAGGTAGCTGTTCCAGTAGCTTGCGATAAAGGCAAGCGTATCGTCCGAGCGGCCCTCGCGATCCAGAAGTACTTCTGCTTGCACCCGTGTTAAACGGCCCTTGGCGCCGGTACTGAATGTTCTATTGAATGACCAGGCCGCCCAAACCTGCATGACCAGCAAGGCCACTGTTCCAGCACGCACAAAGGGCTTTTTGGAAATTCCTAAATCACTGAGGCAAGAAAGTACGGCAAGCCCACCAAAACCAAATGCTGCTGAAAAGTACCGCAACGGGAAGCCATTCACCGCGCTCCAGCCCGAAAGGTGCACCACAGCCCATGATCCCAAGCTCGCTAACCCCAAAGTCCAGGTTAGGGCCTTAATTCGCTTGGGGCGCAGCCATCCAAAAACGACCAATCCCAACATGGCAATGAGGAAGGCCCACCAGAATAAGGTATTAAATGGCTTATTGCCTCCTCCCATTAGCGTGGTACTCCATTCGGTCCATTGGCTCGCAAGGGACTGAAGTACCTCGTGCGGACTTGCAATCAGTTTGGCAAAACCCTTTTGCTGCGGCGCCCCAGACTTAGCCAACCAAAGCCCCAACAGCCCAGAGGAAGCGCCAAGGAATACAGCCCAAGGGCTGTCCCGGCTAAGCTGAATTATGGTTCCGCGGTAGAACCAGGCGGCCGCGGCCAGGAGTGCAAGCGACAGTTCCGAGGCCCACAGGTTGGCGACAACGAGAACCACAAGCCCAAAGCTTCGAATATTTAGTGTGCTGAATGGACGCGTTGATGCGTTCGATTTAGGAACAATGGAAGCCTCATTGGCACGACGTGCTGCCTCTAATAGAGCCAGGAGCCCCAAGCCGAGCACGTACTGACTCAGGTAAGGATGGCCAATATTAACCCCATCCTCAAACGGATAAGGAGGAAGCATCAGAAAGGCCAGTCCGACCGAAGCCATGAGTACATCGCGCTCCAGGTAGGCCCAAAGTAGTCCACAGCCCAAAAGGACTAATCCTTGAACCCATGCCATCGCCGTCAATCCGTCCAATCCAGAAGCGGTAAGGATGGACCCGAGAAAGGGCAGTAGACTGCCAAGGCGATCCTGGCCCCAATAGTATGCGTCTCTGCTCCAATCGAAGCGTTCGGCCATCAGTGCGTGAATGAGCATGTCGGCATTGACCTGTGGGCTTTGCGCGACGCCCCAGAAGGATAGAAAAAGTCCCCAACTTACCACAAACACCAGTGCTGCCAACACCTGCACCCACGTGAATGGATTGCTTCGCTGCTTCAAAGCTGCCTTAGTTTGAAAGCGTCGAATCATGATCATAATCAAAGGTAGTGGGGTCAGTAAGGTCGCCAACGCCCCATAGGGCACACCAGTAATTGCCTTCGGTACCTTGTGCCGCGGAACTAGTACCTAGTAACTGGTTACTCGTTGCTTGCAACGACCAGTGCGTAGTTGCGCTTGCCTTTCTGCACCACAAGGTAGCGTCCGGCGATCAGGTCGTCGGCCGTGACGGTTTGGTCGGGCTCTGCGCGGTGCTTGTTGAGCGACACTCCGCCGGCAGCGAGCAATTTTTTGGCCTCACCGCGCGAGGGAAAGAGGGTCGCGTCTGGGGCAATCACGTCGAGGATTCCGAGTCCGCCGGCGAGGGCGTCGCGCGAAATCCGCATTTGCGGAACCCCGCTAAACACGTCGAGAAGCGTGGCCTCGTCGAGGGTGCGCAGCGCATCCGCCGTGGCCCCACCAAAGAGAATGTCGCTGGCCACGAGAGCCTGGTCCAGTGCCTGGTCGCCGTGGACCCGAGCCGTAATGTCGGCCGCCAAGGCCTTCTGAAGGGCGCGCTGGTGCGGCGCCTGCGCGTGCTCGGCCTCGAGCGCCTCGATTTCTTCGCGGCCCTTGAGCGTGAAAATCCGAATATAGTTGCCCGCGTCGGCGTCGGCCGCGTTCAGCCAAAACTGGTAAAACTGGTAGGGCGACGTGCGCTTCGGGTCCAGCCACACGTTGCCGCCCTCGGTCTTGCCGAACTTGGTGCCGTCGGCCTTCTTGATCAGCGGCGTGGTGAGCGCGAAGGCCTCGCCGCCGCCCATGCGGCGAATCAGCTCGGTTCCGGTGGTGATGTTGCCCCACTGGTCGCTTCCGCCCATTTGAAGGCGGATTCCGTGGTGCTTCCACAGGTAGTAAAAGTCGTAGCCCTGAATGAGTTGGTAGCTGAACTCCGTGAAGCTGATGCCCGATTCCTGGCGACTTTTGACGGAATCCTTGGCGAGCATGTAGTTGACCGTAATGTGCTTGCCCACGTCGCGAATGAACTCGAGGAAGCCCATCTCTTTGAACCAGTCGTAGTTGTTGACGATGCGGGCTCCGTGCGGTCCGCCAAAGTCCAAGAACTTTTCGAGTTGGTCTCGCTGGCATGAAAGGTTGTGCTGCAGGGTGTCCATGTCGAGCAGCTGGCGCTCAGCCGACTTAAACGACGGATCGCCCACCATGCCGGTGGCGCCGCCCACAAGGGCGAATGGTTGGTGGCCCGCACGCTGAAAGTGCACCAGCATCATCACCTGCACGAGGTTGCCTACGCCGAGCGAGTCCGCGGTAGGGTCAAAACCGATGTACGCCTTTTGGGGGCCGGAATTCAAAAATTCTTCAGTGCCCGGCATGCTGTCGTGCAGCATTCGCCGCCAGCGGAGTTCTTCTACAAACGCAGTCATGCAGCAAAGTTAGGGCGTCCCCGCCGCCGCGCTACCTTTGGTTCATGATCGTAGTGAGCGGAGCCTCGGGCATGGTGGGCAGCCAAATCGCACTGGCATTGATTGAGGCCGGAATGGGCCCCGTCCGCGGGCTGTACCGTTCAAAGGCGTCGCTGGATTCTGCGCGCCGCAGCTGGGATTTTCAAGGCCATGGGCACCGTTGGGACGAAGTAGAATGGTTTCGCGCAGACTTCGAGGACCCAACCGACGTCGAGTCTGCCCTTGAGGGCGCCGACTACGCCGTGCACGCTGCGGCCCTCGTATCGTTCCGAAAAAAAGACGAGCACCTTATGCTGCGCGGTACGCCCCTGTTGGCCGAGCACATGGTCAATGCCGCGTTGCACCACGGGCTCAAGGGCCTGATCCACATTTCGTCGGTCGCGGTGCTTCAGGGTACCGAGCTGCCCCTCGACGAGTCGGCCGACCCGCAGCGCAAGGGCCTCAACGCCTATGCTCGCAGCAAGTTTGACGCTGAAATGCAGGTGCGCCGGGGCGAAGTCGAAGGGCTTAATGTGCTGGTACTGAATCCCTCGGTAGTGCTCGGGCTGCCGTTTTGGGCCGACGGAAGCAGCCGTCTTCTGCGCAGTGCGGCCAAGGGCCTACCCGCCGTTCCCGGCGGAAGCACCGGCTGGGTCGACGTGCGCGACGTGGCTGCTGCGGTGGTGCACGGGCTGCGTCAACCGTCTTGGGGCCAGCGCTTTATTCTCAGTGGCAGCAACCAAGCATTTGAAACGTTTTATGGAGGCGTGGCCGACCGACTCGGGAAGCGACGTGCGCCGGTCGTGCGGTCCCGCTGGCCCTATGAACTGGCCTGGCGCGTGCTGGCCGTGGTCGAAGCCCTTGGCGGACCGACCGCCCAACTCACCAAAGACAGCGTCAAGGCGGCTACCAATCAAGGCGGCTACCGCAACAGTAAGGCCACCGAATGGGGGATGAACTTCAGACCCTTTGACGCAACCCTCGACTGGATCGCTTCGGCGTGGAAGTAATTCCGTTCACCCACCTCAAGGGATGGCTGAGTGCCTCAGAGGCCGATGCCCTGCTCGCCGCACTCGAAGCGCGCCCCGACTGGACCCAAGGACGCATTCGAATGTTTGGCCGCGAGGTTCCCGAACCGCGACTCACCTTTTTTGAAGGCGATCGGGGCGTGCGCTACACTTATGCCCACCGCCCGCTTGAAGGCCACGGATGGAGCCCCGAGCTCGAAGCCCTTCGCGACCGATTCGAGCGTGAATTCGGAATTCGGAGCAACACGGTCTTGGCGAATTTGTACCGAGACGGTCGCGATTCCATGGGTTGGCACCGCGACAACGAACCCGAGCTCGGCCCTGACCCCCATGTGGTCAGCCTTAGTTTGGGTGCATCGCGTGATTTTGATGCGCGCCGCGACGCCGACGGATTGACCCAGCGCTTCGCGCTGGGCCACGGTGACCTCATGCTTATGGGTACACAAAGTCAAACAAAATGGACCCACGCAATTCCAAAGCGACTAAAAATCAAAATTTTGCGCATAAATTTGACGTTTAGACAGGTATTTTGAGGACGATTTGCGCCAAAGCCGCCTTTGTGTGTTGAACCTTTAGTTCGAACTTTAAATCGTGCTTAAGATTTTACGCAATGTTCTCATTTTATGTGCTTTGGCTGTTTATTCGTGCCAAGGTCCATCCACGGATGCACCTAAGCCTGCCCCAAAGAACTTTGTGTGGTCTGACCTCTCGCGCCCTGTGAGTTTCCCTGGGCCATTGGTCGAATCTGATTCCGTCTACGACCAAAAGAGCCTTCGCATCATTGCCAACTTGGCCCACGCTGAATGGGACAGCATTGCGGCAGTGACCAACGATTCCCTGTTTGTGGCAGTTGCCGAAACGCCGTACGCCGCCCAACTCGAGGGCCTGGCCCAACTCCAAGCCTGGCGAAGCTCCTTGGGAGACGTCGCCTACGAAGCCTTCAACGTTCGGGGGGTGTACAATGAAGGTTCCCAATCGCATGTAGCGTACGTGTTCAGCCGGTGGAAGGCGCCCCAACTCGAGGGAGGCGATCAGTTCATCGTTTTTACCGTAGCGTGGAACCATCGCGGAAAGCTCACAGGCATCGGAATGTTCAAAACCGGATGGCCGCGCGACAGTGCACGGCCCATACATCCAACGAGAAGGCCCGAACACTTTCACTTTTATTCGGCGACGCGAATTGGATCTGATTCCGCAGCCAAAAAAGCCATGGATTTTACCGAAGCGATCTACCGCAACGTGCTTCGGGTCCAGCAATCACTGCTCGCCGACACCGTGGAGTACCACGATGGCCTAGGTGAATACGGAATCTACAGCCGGGCCAAAGTCCTCGACCTGCTCGACCACCGAACCAAGGATCACCAGCACAACCTGGTTCGCTACACCTCCGTCGTTCCGTGGACCATGCTTCGGTTCAACCGCGAAATGGCGGTGGTCGTAACCTACGAGGACTGGCAAAACCGCGACGGGAGCAGCGCAGTCTACTCGTTTTGCCGCCTCTACTTTTTTGACGAGCAGGGCAAAATCAACAACTTTGTGTTTACCCGCCGTCGCGTGTACCCGGTGGGGCGCTACCCGCTCGTCGACTAACTACAGGCCGAGCTCGCGCAGCAGTGCGGCAATGCGATTGGCCACGGTCTCTTCGCTTTTGGCGGAACCAATCACGTGCAAGTGGTTGCGCTGGCGCCCTGGGAGCAAGCGCTGAAACGCGACTTCGACGTCGGGATCAAACGCAAACACCTCGGCGAGGGCCTCAGGGACTGGCATTCCGTACTTGCTCGTGTCGGGCCTCAAACTCATCTGAGCCATGCTGCCCACCCTCAGTCCGTGGGCGTCGAGGCGCGCCTTTGATACCATGACCATGAACTCGCCTGCAGCAGCCGTTCCCAGGGCGCAGGACCAGGGCTCTCCGTCGTTGAGCTGCGCGACCAAGCGCTTGATTTTTGCTGCGCGAATGGGCGCCGATACCTCGGGCGGAACCGGCGCGTAGCGCATTCCGCCCAGCACCTCACTGACCGAAATGGTCGTTGCAAATTCCCAGCTGGAGTCCACTGGATTTTAGATGTGCGCCATCATGTCGTCCACAAGGGCGTCGAGGTCGTAGCGCGGGGCCCAGCCCCAGTCGCGGCGTGCCTCGGCGTCGTCGATGCGCTGGGGCCAGCTGTCGGCAATCGCTTGGCGAAAATCGGGGGCGTAGTCGATGGCGAACCCCGGCATGCGCTTCGCGATCGCTGCCGCAAGTTCCGCCGGAGTAAAGTCCACCGCAGCCACGTTGTAGCTCGTGTGCACGCTCAGGGACTCCTTGGGCGCCGCCATCAGCTGCAGGGTGGCGCGAATGGCGTCCTCCATGTGCATCATCGGCAGGCGGGTTTCAGAATCTAAGAAGCTCGTGTAGCGTCCGTCTCGGCGGGCAGCATGAAAAATGTCGATGGCGTAGTCGGTGGTTCCGCCCCCGGGAGGCGTCTTCCACGAAATCAAGCCCGGGTAGCGAAGCGAACGCACGTCGACACCAAACTTTTGGCGGTAGTACTGGCACCACAGTTCGCCTGCGAGCTTGCTGACGCCGTACACGGTGGTCGGATCCATCACGGTGTACTGCGGCGTGCCAACTCGGGGCGTGGTCGGTCCAAAGGCAGCGATCGACGAGGGCCAAAACACGCGGTCCAGCAGGCCCTCTTTGGCCATGTCAAGCACGATAAAGAGGGTGTCCATGTTGAGGGCCCAGGCCTTGTCGGGCATTTTTTCGCCCGTGGCGCTCAGCATGGCCACAAGTTGGTAGACCTCGCGAATACCTTCGCGCTCCACTAGGGCCCGAACGGCCGAGGCGTCGGTGGCGTCGAGGGCCACGCACGGCGCCGTGAGCGCGTCGGCGCGCAAGTCTGCCGCCCACACGTTTTCTTGGCAGCGCTCTGCGCGCAGGGCCGCCACGAGTTCGGTGCCAATCTGGCCGCCGGCTCCGAGTACCAAAACCTTGTTCATGGGTCCAAAGTTAGGTTCCGAACGGGCGCGTTAGGGACTGACGAATGTCATGTTTCACCTAAGGCCGTGTGCCCGAACTTTGTATCATGGACCCTTTGAACGATCCACATTCCGAATCGCCCAAAAAGCGCCGAAAGCCGGCGCTGCGCAATCTGTACGACCGGGCCACCCTTGAGCGCCGTCTGGCCGCGGAACCCTTTGCGCGCCGTACGGTTTCGTTCTACCGCTACGTGCGCCTCGACGACCCCAAGGCGGTGCGCGACCAGCTTTTTGCCGAATGGGACGCCCTCGGCGTATTTGGCCGCGTCTATGTCGCCCGCGAGGGTATCAATGCCCAAATCAGCGTGCCCGAGCCCAACTGGACGGCCTTTGCAGACGCCCTGTACGCCTGGTCGGAATTTGACCGCATGCCCTTTAAGTTCGCCGTCGAAGACGACGGAAAATCCTTTTTGAAGCTCACCATCAAGGTCCGCCACCAAATCGTGGCCGACGGGCTGCCCGAAGACGAGTACGACGTGACCGACGTGGGACGCCACCTCACCGCGGCCGAGTGGAACGACCTGATGAAGGCCGGCAACGCCGTGGTAGTCGACATGCGCAACCACTACGAGTCTGAAGTAGGCCACTTTGAGGGCGCGGTGCTGCCCGAGGCCGACACGTTCCGCGAGGAGCTGCCCGAGGTGCTCCAAAAGCTGCGCGGCAAAGAGGACGCCCCGGTGCTGCTGTACTGCACGGGCGGGGTCCGCTGCGAGAAAACCTCGGCCTACCTCAAGCACCACGGGTTTCACAACGTCAACCAGCTGCACGGCGGAATCATTGACTACATCCGCCAAGTGAAGCAAGAGGGCCTCGAAAACACATTCAAGGGCGTGAATTTCGTGTTTGACGAACGCCTCGGCGAACGCATCAGCGATGACGTCATCGCGCACTGCCACCAGTGCGGATCCCCGTGGGACCTCCACAGCAACTGCGCGAACAAAGCCTGCAACCTGCTGTTTTTGCAGTGTCCGACCTGCGCCGCAAAGCACGAAGGCACCTGCTCGGCCGAGTGCCACGAAGTCATTCACTTGCCCGAAGAGGCGCAGGCCGAAATTCGCCGCAACGTCGGCGCCCAGGGGGGCACCAAGCGCTTTCACCGCGCCCGCCCCGAAGAATTCACACAGGGCGCTTTTGCCCCCAAAACCACGTAACACAACCCCTCGTTATGCCGTTTTACCACCAACTCGGAAGCATTCCCCCCAAGCGCCACACGGTCTTTGAAAAAGCCGACGGCTCGGGCATTCACTACGAACAGCTCTTTGGCACCGAAGGCTTTCACGGAATGGCCTCGCTGCTCTACCACCTGCACCGCCCGACGATGATCCGCACGATTTCAGAGCCCGTCGACGTGCGCCCCAAGGCCGCTTTGGCCCACAACCTCAATCCCCGCATGCTGCAGGGCTTTAACGTCAAGCGGGCCGACGACTTTCTGACCTCGCGCCGCACGGTGCTGTTCAACGACGACGTCGCCCTGCAAAACGCAGCCCCGACCCGCGGAACCGACGGCTACTTCTACAAAAACGGCGATTCCGACGAGCTCATCTTTGTACACAAAGGCAGCGGCGTGCTGACCTCGCTGTTTGGAACCCTCGCCTTCGGCGAGTGGGACTACCTGGTGATTCCGCGCGGAACCATCTACCAAATCACGTTCGACGGGCCCGACAACCGCCTCTTTATCACCGAGTCACGGTCGCCCATCCTCACGCCCAAGCGCTACCGCAACGAGTTTGGGCAGCTGCTCGAGCACTCGCCGTTCTGCGAGCGCGACCTGCGCCGCCCGACGTACTTGGCGCCCACCGACGCCCTGGGCGAGTTCACCATCAAAATCAAAA
>JACCDS011036484.1_pt1 | contig 16332 bp, 16 predicted proteins | sample 7446441 | NCBI WGS metagenome assembly JACCDS01 (sample SAMN15323445, study PRJNA562643) | freshwater metagenome | isolation source: river surface water | place: USA:Blue River Watershed | collected 2017-08-17
ACTCGCCGGCGCCGATCGTCACGCCCGCATTGCACGCACGCGTGATGCGCGAGATCATCCAGACGACCGTGCAGGGCATGGCGAAAGACGGCATCCCGTACACCGGTTTCCTGTATGCGGGCCTGATGATCGACGCGCAGGGCAATCCGAAGACGCTGGAATTCAACTGCCGGATGGGTGACCCGGAGACGCAGCCGATCATGGCGCGCCTGAAGACCGACCTCGTGAGCGTGATGGAACACGCGGTCAACGGCACGCTGGACCAGGTCGAGCTCGACTGGGACCGCCGTACCGCGCTCGGCGTGGTGATGGCCGCCGGCGGCTATCCGGACGCGCCGCAGAAGGGCGACGTCATCTCCGGCATTCCCGCCGAGACCGCCGACAGCGTGACTTTCCATGCCGGCACGACGCTGGAGAACGGTGAACTCAAGACGGCGGGCGGCCGTGTGCTGTGCGTCGTCGGCCTGGGCGACAGTGTGCGCATCGCGCAGAAGAACGCCTATGACGCGCTGGACCCGATCCGCTTTGACGGTATGCAGTTTCGCCGCGATATCGGCTGGCGCGCGCTCAAGCGCTGAACCCGTCACTACCCGCATCGGCTCCCGATCAGCTCTTGATCGGCTCTCAGCCGATCAGCTGTCCTCTCTGTGAAATGGGGCGCGGCGCACAGCGCCGCTGCCCGTTTCAGTGCATCCGAATGTTTTCCAATGGTCGGGGCGTCGGTGCATCTGATAAACGCCCGGACGCCAGAAGGCGGTACGGTACAATCCCCTGCCTGAATTTCTTACTATCGTACCGTGAGCCAAAGCATCCATACCAACGAGGTCAAATCGTGGCTTCTGTCCCTGCAGGAGCGCATCGTGTCTGCCGTCGAGGAAGTCGACGGTAAATCCTTCCTTCGTGACGCCTGGGAACGCCCGGAAGGCGGCGGCGGCATTTCGCGGCTGATCGAGGAAGGCAATGTGCTCGAGCGCGGCGGCGTCGGCTTCTCGCATGTCAAGGGCAGCAAGCTGCCACCGTCCGCGATGGCGAACCGGCCCGAACTGGCCGGCCGGCCGTGGGAAGCGATGGGGGTGTCGCTGGTCTTTCATCCGCGTAATCCGTATGCGCCGACCGTGCACATGAACGTGCGTTTCTTCACCACGACCGGCGAAGGCAAAGAACCGGTCTGGTGGTTCGGTGGCGGCATGGACCTGACGCCGTACTACGGCTTCGCCGAAGACGCGAAGCACTTCCACCAGACCTGCCACGATGCGCTTGCGCCATTCGGCGACGACCTGCATCCGCGCCTCAAGCAATGGTGCGATGACTACTTCTTCCTGAAGCACCGCAATGAAGCGCGCGGTGTTGGCGGCATCTTCTTCGATGACTTCAACGCGCAGGGCTTCGCCCGGAGCTTCGCGATGACGCAGAGCGTAGGCGATAATTTCGTCAACGCCTACCTGCCCATCCTGAAGCGCCGCAAGGACCTGCCGTACGGCGAGCGCGAACGTGACTTCCAGGCGTATCGACGCGGTCGCTACGTCGAGTTCAATCTCGTGTTTGATCGCGGCACGCTGTTCGGGCTGCAGTCCGGCGGACGCACCGAATCCATCCTGATGTCGCTGCCGCCCATCGTCAAATGGCGCTACGACTGGAAACCCGAGGCCGGCAGTCCCGAAAGCAAGCTCTACACTGACTTCCTGCCGCACCGCGACTGGCTGGCCGCGTGAGCGAGCGGTGCGTCCTGCTGCTGGGCGGAAGTTTCGATCCGGTCCATGCGGGACATGTCGCGCTGGCGCGCTACTTCAGCGCACTGCTGCACCCCGATGAACTGAGGCTGGTGCCGGCCGGCCAGCCATGGCAGAAGCCCGGCATGCGCACGCCGGCCGCCGACCGCATCGCAATGTTGCGCGCGGCCTTCGGACAGTGGGCAACGCCGATCGTGATCGATGAACAGGAAATCCGGCGTGACGGCCCCAGCTATGCAATCGATACCCTGCGCGCGCTGCGCGCCGAACTCGGTCCGGATACCTCGATCGTGATGGCGCTGGGTGCGGACCAGTTGCTGAATCTGGCGACCTGGCGCGACTGGCGGCAACTGTTCGAGGTCGCCCACCTCGCGTTCGCAACGCGCCCGGGGTTTGATCTGCAGGGCCAGGCGCTTGATCCGGACGTGGCGGCCGAACTGGCGCGTCGACTCGGCAGCCCCGCACAACTGAGGACGGCAGCGCACGGGCTCGCATTCATCGCCACCAACCTGGCCATCGCTGTGTCATCGACCGTGATCCGGCAAGCGCTGGCGGCAGGTGACCCGGAGCGCGCCGCAGGGTGGCTACCCGGGCCGGTGCTAGACTATATTCAACGACATTATCTTTATCAAAACCACTAATGGACATCAAAAAACTGCAGGCGCTCGTCGTCGACGCGCTGGAAGACGTGAAGGCGCAGGACATCCGCGTCTATGACACGACCCACCTGACCAGCATGTTCGACCGGATCGCGATCGCATCCGGCACTTCGAACCGGCAGACCAAGGCACTGGCCGCATCGGTGCGCGACAAGGTCAAGGAAGCCGGCGGCAAGGATGTGAAAATGGAAGGCGAAGGCACCGGTGAATGGGTGCTGGTCGACCTTGGCGACATGGTCGTGCACATCATGCAGCCCGCCATCCGCGCCTACTATCGCCTCGAAGAGATCTGGGGCGACAAGGAAATCAGCCTCGCGGTCGCCAGGCGCGGCGCGAGCGCGCGCAAGTCCGCCGCCACGACGGATACTGACGCGAAGGCGCCAGTGAAAAAGCCGGTGGCGAAGAAAGCCACCACCACCAAAACGGCCGCCAAGCAGCGCCCGGCCGGCAAGACCGCCACTGGCAGTGCCACCAAAACTGCAACCCGGAGCGCACCCAAAACTGCGGTAAAGACCGGCGCTACCAAGACGGCCACCAAGACGGCCACGAAGACCCCCGGCAGGACCGCTGCCAAGTCCACAGCCAAGACGACAACCACGACCACGACGGCAAGGAAAGTCGCTGCCAAGGCGCCGGCTAGGACGGCCGCGAAAAAAGTTGTGAAGAAGGCCGCACCGCGCCGCAAGGCGCGTGAGGACTGACGCCGTTCAACGCCGATGCAACTGATCGTCGCAGCCGTCGGGCACAAGATGCCCGACTGGATAGAGACGGGCTTCTACGAGTACGCCAAACGCATGCCTGCCGAGTGCCGGCTGGTGCTCAAGGAAATCAAGCCGGTCGAGCGTTCCTCCGGTCGCAGCGCCGACACCGTGATGGCGCAGGAACGGGGCCGCATCGAGGCCGTATTGCCCAAAGGCGGACGCATGGTCGCACTCGATGAGCGCGGGCTGGACCTGACGACGGTGCAATTATCGCAATACCTTACTCAGTGGCAACAGTTGGGGGGCGATGTTACATTCGTTATCGGCGGTGCCGACGGGCTGGACCCGGCCCTGAAGAAGCATGCCGACATGCTCATACGTATCTCGAGCATGACGCTGCCGCACGGGCTGGTACGCGTGCTGCTGGCAGAACAGTTGTACCGCGCCTGGTCGATCACACGGAATCATCCTTACCACCGGGTCTGACCACGCATGACAGGAATTGGCCAGATGACCCGAACGGACCAGATAATCTACCTTGCGTCAAAGAGCCCGCGGCGGCGCGAGCTGCTGCGGCAGATCGGTGTTGACTTCGAGCTGCTGATGCTGCGCGAGGTGCCGGGGCAGGAGGATGCCGTGTCCGAAGATCCACTGCCCGGCGAGGCGCCGGATATCTATGTGGCACGCATCGCGCGCATCAAGGCGGAGGCCGGCCGCGACGCTATGCACGCGCGCCGGCTGCCGCGGCGGCCGGTGCTGGCGGCCGATACCACGGTCACCATCGATGGCCTGATCCTTGGCAAGCCGAACGACGCCGACGATGCGCTGCAGATGCTGCGCCGGTTGTGCGGACGCACCCACGCGGTACTGACGGCAGTCGCGCTGTTCGCCGATGGTCGATTGCATGAAGCGCTGAGTCGCTCCGAAGTCCGCTTCGCCGACGTCGAGGAGAGCGCGCTGTACGCGTATTGCGTGTCCGGTGATCCGCTCGACAAGGCGGGCAGCTACGGGGTGCAGGGCCGCGCCGCCCAATTCATTTCGCACATCAGCGGCAGCTACTCCGGCATCATGGGCCTGCCGCTGCATGAGACCGCGAGGATGCTGAACCTGGCCGGCATCAACACACTATAACCACGACATCATGACTGAAGACCTGCTCGTCAATATCACGCCGCAGGAGACGCGCGTTGCGCTGCTCCAGCAGGGCGCAGTGCAGGAGTTGCATGTGGAACGCACCGCGTCGCGCGGGCGCACCGGCAATATCTACCTCGGCCGCGTTGCGCGCGTGCTGCCCGGCATGCAGTCGGCCTTCATCGACATCGGGCTCGAGCGCGCGGCCTTTCTGCATGTGGCCGACATCTGGGAAGCGAAAGCGGCCACAGGCAGTGGCGCTGCACCGGTGCCGATCGAGAAGCTGCTGTTCGACGGCCAGGCAGTCCTGGTGCAGGTGATCAAGGCCCCGATCGGTACCAAGGGCGCACGCCTGTCGACCCAGATCTCGATTGCAGGCCGCATGCTGGTCTACCTGCCGCAAGATCCGCACATCGGCATCTCGCAGCGGATCGGCAACGAGGCCGAGCGCGAGCAACTGCGCTCGCGCCTGCAGCGGCTGCTGCCGGAGGACGAGAAAGGCGGCTTCATCATCCGCACGATGGCCGAAGACGCCAGCGAGGTCGACCTGGGGATGGATCTGGACTACCTGCGCAAGACCTGGCTGCATATCGTGCAGCAGTCCAAGGTCGTGCCGCCGCCATCGCTGCTGTACCAGGACCTGTCGCTGGCGCAGCGTGTGCTGCGCGACTTCGTCGGCGAGGAGACTGCGACGATACAGATCGACTCGCGCGAAAATTTCCAGAAGCTCAGTGAATTCGCCGCCACCTACACGCCGTCAGTCCTGCCCAAGCTGGCGCACTACACCGGCGAGCGGCCGCTGTTCGACCTGTACGGTGTCGAAGAAGAAATCGAGAAAGCGCTCGGACGGCGCGTCGACCTGAAGTCGGGCGGCTACCTGATCATCGAGCAGACTGAGGCGATGACGACCATCGACGTCAACACTGGCAGCTACGTCAACGGCCGCAATTTCGATGACACGATCTTCAAGACCAACCTCGAAGCCACGCATGCGATCGCGCGGCAGCTGCGGCTGCGCAACCTCGGCGGCATCATCATCCTCGACTTCATCGATATGGAGAGCGCCGAGCACAGGCACGCCGTGCTGAGCGAGCTGCACAAGGCGCTGGCGCGCGACCGCACCAAGGTGACGGTATCGGATTTCTCATCGCTCGGGCTGGTCGAAATGACGCGCAAGCGTACGCGCGAATCGCTCGCGCACGTGCTGTGCGAGCCCTGCCCGGCCTGCCAGGGCAAGGGCCAGGTCAAGACCGCACGCACTATCGCCTACGAGATCCTGCGCGAGCTGCTGCGCGAAGCCAAGCAATTCAACCCGCGCGAGTTCCGCATCATCGCGTCGCAGCTGGTGATCGACATGTTCCTTGAAGAGGAATCACAACACCTGGCCATGCTGGGCGACTTCATCGGCAAACCGATCGCGCTGCAGGTGGAGAGCAGCTTCCATCAGGAACAGTACGACATCATCCTCGTTTGATGGCCCGGCACCGCGATTGAATGCCGATCGATCCCGCACAGGCCGGGATCGGGCGACCTCACGAACCAGAGCACATGAATCCCGAAGTCATTATCACCAATCTCAAGAAGCGTTACTCGGGTGTGTCGGGCACGATCAACGCGCTGCTGCCGGTGCAGGCGCGTACGCTGAAGGTGGGCTTCGTCGGCACCGACCTGCCCGGAGCGCAGCTGGCGGGGCGGGACTGCCCCGGCAATTTCCGGCGCCTGACGCTGTGGCAGGCCATCTGCATCTCACGCAAACGCCTGCCGGATGGCCGCGCACGCCTCTGGCATGTGCGGCGCGACCCGGAAATGATGCTGGCGATTTTGCTGCGCGATGTATTGCGCTTCCCGATCCGGATCGTCTTCACGTCGGCCGCCAAGCACCGCCACTCATGGTTTCCGCGCTGGCTGATCGGCAAGATGGACGGCGTCGTCTCGACCACGCCGGAAGCCGCCAGCCATGTACCGAATACGACGAAAGTGGTGCCGCACGGCATTGCGCTCGAGCGCTTCTCGCCGCCGCCCGACAAGCGCGCAGCCTGGCAACGCAGCGGCCTGCCCGGACAGTATGGCGTCGGTACCTTCGGGCGAATCCGCGACGACAAGGGGTCGGATGTGTTCGTCGATGCGATGATCGAGGTACTGCCGGACTTCCCCTCATGGACTGCCGTGCTGGCAGGCCTGTGCACGCCGCAGCACCAGGCGTTCGAAGACGCACTGAAGGCGAAAATTGCGGCCGCCGGGCTGTCGGACCGCATCGTCTTCCTCGGTGTGCTGGGTCCGGAGGAGGTCGCCAACTACTACCAGAATGTGCTGGTCACCGTTGCCTGCCCGCGCTACGAACCGTTCGGCCTGACCCCGCTGGAAGGCATGGCGTGCGGATGCGCAGTGATCGCCACCGATACCGGCGCATTCCGCACCATCGTTGAGGAAGGCCAGACCGGTCAGGTGATCCCGACCGGCAGCGTGCCGGCACTAGTCGCCGCGCTCAGGAGCCTGCTGGCCGACCCGGCGCGCACGGCTGAAATGGGCGCGCGCGGACGCGCGCGGGTAGTATCGTTGTTTTCGGTCGAACGCGAAGCCGAAGGCATCCAGACCGTCTATGATGCCGTTCTCCGTCACCCGGACTGAATGACACACCATGACCGCTCCCTCGATCAAGCCCGTCATCCTCTGCGGCGGCTCCGGCACGCGCCTGTGGCCGCTGAGCCGCGAGGCACTGCCTAAGCAGTTTGCGCCGCTTGTCGGCGGCAAGAGCTTGCTGCAGGCAACGCTCGAGCGCATCGCTTCGCTTGGCCCCGTGCTGTGCATTGCCAACCATGAACACCGCTTCCTGGTGCAGGAAGCATTGCACCAGAGCCGCGTCAGCGGCGAGCAATTGCTCGAGCCCGCCGGCCGCAACACAGCCGCCGCCATGGCCTGCGCAGCGATCGCCGCGTCACCCGGACAATTGCTGCTATTCCTGCCGGCAGATCACTACATTCCGGACAGCGCGGCGTTCCTGGCGACCGTGCGCGCCGGTGTGCCTGCCGCACAGGCCGGTTGCATCGTCACCTTCGGCGTCACGCCGAGCTTCCCCAGCACCGCGTATGGCTATATCCAGCAAGGCGCAGCGCTGGCCGATGGCCACGCGCATGCGGTGAAGCGCTTCGTCGAAAAGCCCTCGCTCGAAAACGCGCAACAGCTGTTGCTGGGCGGCGATCACCTGTGGAATGCCGGCATTTTCTTGTGCACCGCCGCCACGCTGAAGGCCGCGCTGGCCACCCATGCGCCGGACATCCTGTCCGCGTGTGAAGCGGCGATGGCCGGCACCGTACGTGATGGTGCCTTTATCCGGCCGGACCGCGAGGCCTTTCTCGGCTGCCGCAGCGAGTCGATCGATTATGCGGTGATGGAGCATTTCAACAAGGTCGCCGTCGTGCCGTTTGCCGGTCAGTGGAGCGATGTCGGCAGCTGGAACGCCGTGGCCGAACTGACGCCGGCCGATGCGAACGGCAACCGCATCGAGGGCCAGGCACTACTGCTCGATGCCATCGGCACCTATGTGAGCGCCCCCTTCCGGCCGGTCGTCGCGATCGGCACCGAACAACTGCTGATCGTCGATACGCCTGACGCGCTGCTGGTGGTCGCGAAAGACCAGGCCGAGCGCGTGAAACAGGCGGTGGAACAGTTGAAGGCGCGCGGTTTGCCGCAGGCTACCACGCACCGTCGGGTTGCCCGGCCGTGGGGCTGGTATGACAGCGTCGATCGCGGCGATCGATTCCAGGTCAAGCGCATCGGTGTCAACCCCGGCGCATCGCTGAGCCTGCAGATGCACCATCACCGCGCCGAGCACTGGATCGTGGTCAAGGGCACGGCCGAAGTGACCAACGGCGAACGCGTTTATCTGGTGAGCGAGAATCAATCGACCTACATCCCGCTCGGGACGAAACATCGCTTGTGCAACCCCGGTGTCACCATGCTCGAGATCGTCGAAGTGCAGTCTGGCTCGTATCTCGGAGAAGACGACATCGTGCGCTTTCAAGATTCCTACGGCCGCACTGACACTGCGAAGGATAAGTAAAAAGGCGCCTTGTGCCGAACCGCCGCCATGAAACGTCTCCTGCTCTTCCTTCGTCTGTATTGGCTGAACCTGTTTGCCCGAGCACCGCTCGTCGATTGCGATGCAGCGGTCGTCGTCACGCTGACCTCCCATTCCGATCGCATACGCCGCGCGTTCGCCGCGGTGGAAAGTATCGGGCGCGGGCGTTGCCGACCGCGCCGCCTGATTCTTTTTCTCGGCAAGTCCTATGAACAGCAGCCGCTGCCCGCGACGCTGCAGCGGCTGCTGTGGCGCGGACTGGAAGTGCGGTATGTCGATGATGTCGGCCCGCATACCAAGTACTACCCTTACCTGCAGGGCACCGACCGGTTCGATACGCCGCTGGTGACCGCCGACGACGACAAGATGTATGACCGTCAATGGCTGGCCGGCCTGATCGGGGCACACCAGGCCCATCCCGCGCTGGTGAACTGCTGGCGGGCGCGCACCGTGCGCTTGGATACAAACGGCCTGCGGCCTTACGATGAATGGCCACTGTGCTGCGACACCCGCGCCAGCGTCACGCATTTTGCGACCGGTGTCGGCGGCGTCATTTATCCGCCCGCGCTGCTACAGCACCTGAAGGCAGCCGGCGATGTGTTCATCGCGTGCTGCCCGAAAGCCGATGACCTGTGGCTGCATGTGATGGCGATCAGAAACGGCTACCCGATCCGGCAGATCGACCGGCAGGCACGCGAGTATCCCGGCGTTCCGCGCTCAAGCCGGACGGCTCTGCAGCGCACCAACATCGACGGCAAGCGCAACGATGTGCAGGCCGCACACACCTACACCCGCGACGACCTGAGCCTGCTGGTGAAGGCCGGCCGGTAAGTGCCTCTCAGCCCGGCAGCGCGGGTCCGCCGTGCCGGTCAACCTGACCGTCGATGTTCAACGCTTGAGTGTTCGAACATCGCGTAACTCATACCAAATGGCGTTGTGTTTACCCACGACCGCTGACTGATCGCGAGGCAACTGACATTTATCAATAAGTCGGCCGCTGCCACTCCTACCATCACCCCCTTTCATTCAATCAACGATTGGCTTACTGGATCGACTGCCTGAGCGCGCCAGCGTCGCCACGATGCAGCATCGATGCCGGCAAGCTGGTCACGCACAGGGGCTACCTTGGTGGTAGCGGCAGCGCATGCGGGCTTCGGCAAGACCGATTTTCTACGATATCAGCGAAATATTTTTCAACGCCGGCTCGCGCGTGAAGATCTATGGCGTCATCCGCGTGATCGCCGAAATCGCGCTCGAACTGCAACGCAGCGGCAGCGACATTCGTTTCGTGATTTTTTCCCCGGGACACGCGGCCTTCTTCGAAGTCGATCCGTGTTTTGACCGCCTGCACGACGGCGACTCGATCGATATCGCACTGCCCTCATCGGCAGCGCCGAAAATGCTTCGCAGTGTCTTCCATCATCAACGCTGGCTGCGCCGGCTTGGCTATCTGTTCGCCGCGCCACTCGTTCATGCGCGCAACCGGCATCGCTGGAACCGGGCCGGCATCGAATTGCCCAGGGCGGACATGGCTGGCGCGGTGCTGATCTCGGCGGCCCGGCCGAAATTCATCGTCGAGTACCTGCCGCTGCTGCGTCGCCTGGATACGCGGCTGGTGGCGATGCTGCACGACATGATCCCGCTGTACGACGATCCGGCATGCGCGCGGCACCTGAACTTCAGGGGTGACACCCGTGCCATCCTGCGTGCAGCTGCGGGCATCGTGGCGAACTCCGACTTCACCCGCGCAGAGATCCTGCGTTTTGCCGGGCGCGGCCTGGTTCCGCCGCCCGCACGGATTGGGACCGTGCGTCTGGCCCACGAATGCCGCCACAGCAGCGCCGCCGCCATTCGCCCGGTGCCGCACGGCCATTACTTCCTGTGCGTGGGCTCCGCGGTCGGGCGCAAAAACCTTGACGCTGTCTTCGACGCGCTGAACCTGCTCAGGCACATCCCTCATGGCCCGCCGTTCTCGCTGGTGCTTGCCGGCCATGCCGGCAGGCATACACGCGCATGCCTGGCACAGCCGGCATACGATGGCATCCGTGCACAGGTGCAGCTGTTCGATTCGCCCAGCCACGCCGAACTGCTACAGCTGTACCGGCAGGCCACCGCCGTTGTGGTGCCGACCCGCATCGAAGGCTGGGGCCTGCCGGCAGGCGAAGCACTGTGGCTGGGCACGCCGCTGATTTGCGCGGACATTCCCGCGCTGCGCGAAGCCAGCAACGGTCTCGCGCAGTATGTCAGTCCGGACGCACCCGATGCGCTCGCCTCCCTGCTTTTCCGCCTGCTCGGCGATAGCGCCTTCCGCAACGCTCAGGTGCGCAAGATCCGCGCTGCCCATGGCCGCCTGCGTTCATGGGCTCAAGTGGCCGCCGAACTCCATGACGAGGTACTGACTTATGCAGATGCACGACCAGCGGCCTTACTGCGCGCCTGACGCCGCCCCGGTGGCAGCGCGGCGCACCGGTGACTCGGCGAATGCCTACGCCGAGTGGAAGGCCTGGCGCAGTGACGATTTCGGCCACCCCACGCCCGAGGCGTGCGCGTATTTCGATGCGTTGTGGCGGCGCTTCGTCGGCACGGGGCCCGCACCGCTGAAAATGCTCGAAGTGGGCTTCGGCAACGGCCAGTTCATCGGCTGGTGCCGGCAGCGAGGCATGGCAGTGTGGGGAATCGAGACCAGTGAAGCCTTGCTGGCGCGCGCCCGGAACGCCGGCTTTGACTGCGTCGGTTCGCTCGACATGCTGGACGACACACGCTTCGACCTGATCGTGCTGTTCGACGTACTGGAACACCTGCAGGAAGCCAGGATCACACCGCTCCTTGCCAGCCTGTCGAACAGATTAGCCTCCGGCGGCCGCATCATCCTGCGCACGCCGAACGGCGGCAGTCCTTTCGGACTGAATCACCAGTACGGCGACCCGACCCATGCCAGCGTACTGACACCAAACAAGCTCAGGTTCCTGTGCGCGCCGGCGGGCCTGGCGATCAGCTACTGCGGAGCAGACCTGCGACCGCTGCGCGCGGTCCCGGTGGCGAAGTGGCCGGCACGCCTGCTACGCCTGCTCCTGTCGCGGCTGCTGGAGCGGCTCGTCCGCTTTGTCTTCGCGCCGCAGCCGCGCGGCGTGCTGTCACCCAACCTGCTCACCGTGCTCCACCCCAGCGCACCGCGCCGACCGCGCGCTGCCGGGCGCTGCTAATCGATACGGACTGCCCGCCCGTACCGTTTCCGGACGCAGCACGGCGGCTGCCGGGCGTGTGGATCGCGTTGTCATGCGGCCTGCGCAGGTTTCAGGTACTGGTCGATGCCGAGCGGTGCGCGGCAGCGGCGCTCGTCGAGCGTCTTGCGGATCTCGCCGGCGCAGTGCTTTCTCATCGCGGCGGTGGCATAGCCACGCGCATGGTCGAGATGCACGCCAATGGTGGAGAAACGGATACGTTTCGGCCGGATCCCGCAATGCTTCAGGCGCAGGCCGAACTCCACATCCTGACCACCGTACTGCATCAGTTCGTTGAAGCCATTCACCTTGAGGAGCGCGGCCTTGTAGCACGATGAGTTGTTGCCGTTCCAGGTCGGCTTGACCGGAATCAGCCAGTTCAACAGCGTACCGAGCCAACCGCGTGCGGTCAGCTTGAGTCCACGCAGGCCTGGGTTCATGCCGTGCAAACGCAGCCACTTCGGCGAGTACACGCGCTGGCTGCGAATGTCGTCACGCGTGATCGCCTGACTGATCGCCATCGGCAACTTGAAATAGCCGCCGGACAGGTAACGGTCCGGTGCCGCGTGCCGCAGGTGCTGTTCAACGAAGTCCTTGCGCGGAATCGTATCGCCATCGGTGAAGATCAGGTAATCCCCCGCTGCTGCCATCACCGCCTTGTTCAGGATGCGGCATTTCTGGAAGCCTTGGTCCGGTTGCCAGACATGCCGGATCGACACCGGCGCATCCTTGCAGATGCGCTCGATCAGCCGCCCGGTCTCTTCGGTGGAGCCATCATCGGCGATGACGATCTCGAAATCCTTGCAGGTCTGCTCGAAGAATCCCCACAAGACTTTTTCCAGCCAGGCCGGCTGGTTGTAGGTCGTGAATATGACGCTGGTCTTCATGAATCTTTTCCACCCTTCGGCGCCTTCGGCAGCCGCCCCATCAGCTAACACTCGTCGTTGGGCCGCATCGCGAATGCACTGGCGACGCGGATCGACATGCTGGGTGTCAGCGGGATGCCAATAAATCCCGCTGGGGAAGCGAATTGTTCCCACCTGTTTTTTCGGGTGATCCAAGATGGGACGGAAAGTTCATCCGGTGACTTCCCCGGCTCTGAAACAAGGAAAAGCAGCGGCTTCCGACTGGCAGGAAGCTCAGGAAGAGGGGAAATCACGACGGACGGAAAGCCAGCGCCCGGCGGCTCTGGCCGAAGGTGGTTCAGGCATTCCGAGAGCAGGGGAGTGCCGCCGTTATCAGGCTAGTTGGTAAGTTGCCGATTCTGGCATTCCTACTACATTTGGGGGCTGGAGTTCGACGATGCTGCGTATACCCCGAGCCCGCAAAGACTCGATTTTGAACAAGATGCTGTCCCCGTATCCGCCGACCATCGCGGCCCTGTCCAAACAGGAAGGTATCTCGGAAGCGACCTTATACAATTGGCGCAAACAATTACGCCTGGAGGGACGCCCCGTGCCCGAGCATGACCGCACCAGTGAGAACTGGTCTGCCGCAACCAAGTTTGCCATCGTCGTTGAGACGGCGGCATTCAGCGAAACTGAGCTGGCCGCCTACTGCCGCAGCAAAGGGCTCTATCCAGACCAAGTCAAAGCCTGGCGTGATGCCGCCATTGATTCGCAAGATAGCCGCCAGCAAACTGCGGCGGCCCATCAGCAACAGAGTCGCGACTATCGCAAACAGATCAAGAAGCTAGAAGCCGATCTGGCGCGCAAAGAGAAAGCCCTGGCGGAGGCGGCAGCATTGCTGATCCTGCAAAAAAAGATGCGCGCCCTGTGGGAAGGGGGCGAGGACGAATGACTTCCCTAGCCGAGCGAGAGCGCCTCATTGGCAACATCGATCAAGCCTGCCGCGACGGAGCAAGGTTGCAGCGGGCTTGTTGCATTGCCGGCGTTTCCCTGAACTGCTGGTATCGCTGGCAGCAAGATCGTACCGTGGTGCCAGACCGGCGCCCCATCGTCCCGCGCGCAGCGCCCGTCAACAAGCTCAGTGTAGAGGAGCGACGAGCCATTCTGGCGGTGTGCAACAGTGCGCGCCTGGGCAGCCTGCCGCCCAGTCAGATTGTGCCGCTGCTGGCCGACGAAGGCCGCTACCTGGGCTCAGAATCGAGCTTCTACCGGGTGTGTCAAGGGGAACCCAATTTTCCCCAGTTTGGGAATTGAATTTTCCCCACCTTGGTTATGCCTCAGCCTGTTCCGGACGGACCAGGCCGGCCTTCAACTTCTCCTTCAAACGATACGAATTGCCCCGGATATTGAGCGTCACCGCATGGTGCAGTAGTCGGTCGAGGATGGCCGTGGCAATCACACGGTCCCCGAACACCTCGCCCCAGGCACCAAAGGTCTGATTGCTGGTTAAGATCATCGGGCCCTTCTCGTAGCGACGACTGATCAGCTGGAAGAACAGGCTGGCACCCAAACCGTCAATCGGCAGATAGCCAATCTCATCGATGATCAACAGCCGCGGCGTGGTGTAGAACTTGAGCTTGTCGTCGAGTTTTCCCTCGCCATGCGCCTTCGTCAGCGCCGCAATCAGGTTGGCGGCTGTCACGAACAGCACCCGATATCCGGCCTCGATCGCCTTCAGGCCCAAGGCCACCGCCAGGTGCGTCTTGCCCACGCCGGGTGGCCCCAGCACCAGCACATTGTCGCCATGTTCGATGAAGTGGCAGCTGGCCAGGCTTTGCACCTGCTTCTTGTCGATCGATGGTTGATAGCCGAAGTCGAAGGTGTCGAGCGGCTTCACATAGGGGAAGCGCGCCATGGCCGTTCGCATCGCAATATTGCGGATGGTCTTTGCATCCACTTCCTCGGCCAGCACTTGCTCAAGGAAGTCCGCATAGGCCATCTCTTCGGCAGCCGCCTTTTGCAACATCGCCTCGAGCCGCTCCCGGCTCTTCAACAGCCGCAGCTTGGTCAGGTGCTCGCCCAGGCGTTCCATCTGGCCGGGATTCATGCCACCTCCAGCATCTGCTCGTAGACCTGCAAATCTCGCACTTCGACTTCGGGAACCGGGTGCGGAAGTGCCTTGTCCGGCATGGGGATCGCAAAGCGCTGCCGGGCATTGCGGGCCGTGGCACCTGGACCATGCGCTGGATTGACGCTCAGCTGGTGGCGTCCGGCCAGCACCGCATGCTCGGCGATCACTTCGCCTCGGTATCGAATCTGCCATTGGCTACCGCTGCGAAGCACTTGAACCGTCTTGCCAATGAAGCGGCACGGCACCGAGTAGCGATTACAGTCGATCGAGACCAGCCAGTCACTGGCGACGACCCGATCGCGCACCATCGATTCGAGGAAGCTGGCGTGCCCCCGGATCGGCAGCAAGGCGGACGATTCATCGGCAAAGCGATCGATCGGGCGCTCATGGGTCGTGCCATGAATGCGCACATCGGCGATCTCCTGATTCCATTGCGCCAGTTGCTCATTGAAATCGTCCAGATCCCGGAATGAACGGCCCGGCAGGAAGTTGCCCTTGACGTATTTCACGCCCGACTCGACCTTGCCCTTGGTCTGCGCGCGGTAGGGGCGGCAGGCGCGGATCTCGATGCCCCAATGATCGGCAAAGGCCTTGAAGGTCGCATTCCACACCGGTCGTCCTTCCTTGACATCCTGAACCACGGTGCGCATGCGGTCATAGAGCAGCTCGGCACAGCAGCCACCGAAGTGGGCAAACGCACGCTCATGCGCGCTCAAGAGCGACTGCATGCGTTCATTATCGTAGCCTTCGGTGTAGGCCCGGCGCGAGTAGCCCAGGGTCATGACGAAGATATGGACCGTCGTGACGCCGGTAGCGAAGCGCACCTTCGCTTCGCCCCAGTCGACCTGGGCTTGCTGGCCAGGGGCCGTCTCGAAGCGCTGCTGCGTCAGCGAGGCCAGGGAAGCGTCTGCGCGCAAGGGGCGCACGGCCAGCTTGACCGTGTCATAGCTTCCCTCGTAGCCGCGTTGGCGTAATTCCTGGTACAGGATGCGCGCGGAGTACCGGACTTGCGGCGCCCGTTGCACCAGCCACTCGCGATGCGGTGAGAGCACCGTCGCGCTGGATGCTTCGCGCTGATAAGGCACCCAGCTTGGCTGCCGCAGCCAATGGCGCACAGTCTTGCGATCGAGCTGTAATTGCCGCGCGATAGCCGAGACGCTCATCTTGGCCTGATGCATCCGGTGAATCTCCTCCCAACGTTCTTTGCCGACCACGATGGCCTCCCTCGCTTGCCTGGTTGCAGCTAGCGTAGCTTGGCAAGACCCCGTGTCATTTATTGCGTCAACTTCGCGTCCAACGACTTCCCTTTCCATTGCTGACCTCCCGATCAAAAAATGGGTGGGGAAAATTCGCTTCCCATGATGGGGATTATTGGATTCCCACTGACAGCGATAGCGATTCACGCTGACGGCCGCGATGCTGGATCGCTTGCTGCACCATGCGCAGGTGGTGGCCATACAAGGGGATAGCTACCGGCTACGCGAGAAATGCCGGGCTGGCGTCATTGCAAAGCCGAAAACAATGAGTAAAGAGGTGCCAACTCTGTAAACCCACCCGTTTACTTAACAACGCGACAAATCTGTGTATCAAAATTCAGTTGCCGATGCAGGGGGTGCCTGTATCAAATTTGGATTGCCGTTGATACCGACGAATCCGGCAAAGCCAGTGACACCCGGAACGTCGAGTGCCCAGATACCCCAACCTTGCTGATCGATCTGCAATGCAAAGCGAGACATCATGGCCCTGCTTTGTTCGCAGTCCAGCGTGGCAGGGAAAAACTCCATGACCTTGCGGTCAGCGTTCAATCTTGCGAGAGGTTCGAGATCCTCTTCT
>JACCDS010809942.1_pt1 | contig 16328 bp, 15 predicted proteins | sample 7446441 | NCBI WGS metagenome assembly JACCDS01 (sample SAMN15323445, study PRJNA562643) | freshwater metagenome | isolation source: river surface water | place: USA:Blue River Watershed | collected 2017-08-17
CAAGGACATCGAAAACTTCTGCGGCCGTCAAACCTCGATCATGATCTGCAAGCAGCCGCTGGCGCTGACCAACCATGTCGAGACCTTCGACGTCCAGGTCAACGTGCACGGCGGCGGTGAGTCCGGCCAGGCCGGCGCCACCCGCCACGGCATCACGCGCGCGCTGATCGACTACGACACGTCGCTCTAGCCCGTGTTGTCGCAGGCCGGCTTCGTGACCCGCGACGCCCGTGAGGTCGAGCGTAAGAAGGTCGGTCTGCACTCTGCGCGCCGTCGCAAGCAGTTCAGCAAGCGTTAAGCCTGCGGAGTGTTGCCCGCAAGGGCAACACTCTGTTGCAATGCCGAGGCCGCCAGAATGGAGATTCTGGCGGCCTCGGTCTTTGTGGCTGCTAGACTCATCGGCTTATGCGATTGCGACTGTTTCTCCGCCGTATGACGGTCAGTGCCCCGCGCATGTCGGTGCGCAGCGCCTTGCCCTGGCCATTTCGCTGGATCGGCGCGGCCGTCGTGCTCGGCTTTTGCGCGGCCATCGGTCTGTGGGCCTTCGAGTTCGGCAAGGAGATCGCCGGCATCGACGACGGGCGTATCGAGTACCTGGCGCGACTGGAGCGCGATGTGGCCGACCTGCAGCGCGAGCTGGAGATCATGAAGGAGGAGCGCGACAAGGCCCTGGCCCTGGCCAACACCTCGACCACGCTGATGACGGCCGAGAAGGCTGCCCAGGAGCGACTCGGTACGCTCAACAAGCAGTTGGAGGTCGACAACCAGCGCCTGCGTGACGACCTGGGCTTCTTCGAGAAGCTCATCCCGACCGTGGGTACCGAGGCGCTGGCCATCCGCGGCCTGCAGGCCGAGGTGCAGGACGGGCGCCAGGTCAAGTGGCAGGTGCTGGTGATCCAGCCTTTGAAGAATGCCCCGGAATTCTCGGGTCGGCTGGAGATCAGTTTTTCCGGCCTGCAGGCGGGCCGCCCCTGGGTGGCGACCTTGCCCGGGGGGGCGCAAACGATTAAGCTGCGCCAGTACGCGCGCGCCGAAGGCGTGTTCGATCTGCCGCCCCAGACCCTGCTCAAAGGGGTCAGCGTCAAAGTCATGGACGGCACCATGGTCAAGGCCGTGCAGTCGATCAAGTTGTAATTCAAGTCTGATGGAGGAATCCAGATGTTCAGCAAGAAAAAGCAGCCCGCCATACGCAGCCTGATCGCTGATGGCAACCATATCGAGGGTCATATCCACTTCACCGACGGCCTGCGCGTCGACGGTACGGTGGTGGGTGACGTGCGCTCCAATGAAGACAAGAACAGCATCCTGGTGATTTCCGAGACCGCTTCGGTCACGGGCGAGGTGCACGCCGACCACGTCATCGTCAACGGCACGGTCAAGGGGCCGGTCTACGCCCGTCGCATGCTGGAGCTGCAGCCCAAGGCGCGCATCGAGGGTGACGTCTATTACACCGCCCTGGAGATGCACCAGGGCGCCATCATTGCCGGCCTGCTGCGCCCGACGCCGGCCATGATGGAAGAAAAGCCCACACTGAAGCTGGCGGCAAATAACTGAGCCAGGAATTCCCGAGCGAACAGGTGTAGTATTAAGGCAAGTCCATTTTCCCCTGGAGTCTTCCATGAGCGCCGTTGCCGAATCCATCCAGACCGAGATGCCCGCCCCCATCCTCTTCACCGACAGCGCGGCGGCCAAGGTGGCTGACCTGATCGCCGAAGAGGGCAATCCCGACCTCAAGCTGCGTGTTTTCGTGCAGGGCGGTGGTTGCTCGGGTTTCCAGTACGGCTTCACCTTCGACGAGGTGGCCAACGAGGACGACACCACCATGACCAAGAATGGCGTGTCTCTGCTGATCGATGCCATGAGCTACCAGTACCTGCTGGGCGCCGAGATCGACTACAAGGAAGACCTGCAGGGCGCCCAGTTCGTCATCAAGAACCCGAACGCCAGCACCACTTGCGGCTGCGGCTCGTCCTTCTCCGTCTGAGCGGTGGTTCCGGCCTCAGGCCGGATAAATTGCACCCAGCACACGGGCGCCTCGGGCGCCCGTGACGCTTTGGAGGCTGCCGGTTTCGCGCTGCACCGTCTTGCGTGCCAGCCAGGCAAAGGCGGCGGCTTCCACCTGCAGCGGTGGCAGGCCCTGCTGTTCGGATGAAGTCACTTCCAGCGCGGGCAGATAGGCCTGCAGGCGCCGCATCAGCTGCAGGTTGAGCGCCCCCCCACCACAGACGATCAGACGATGGCTGCCCGCCGCATGGCGCAGCACGTCGGCCGCGCAGACGCGGGCAGTCAGCTCGGTCAGCGTGGCCTGCACATCCTCGGCCGGCAGGGCTTCAAAGCCGGCCAGCTGCGCGTCCAGCCAGGCGGGGTTGAACAGATCGCGCCCGCTGCTCTTGGGGGCGGGCAGGGCGAAATACGGCTCCTGCAGCAACTGTTTGAGCAGGCCGGGGTCGGTGCGGCCGCTGGCGGCCCAGCGGCCCGCTTCGTCATAAGCTTGGCCGGTATGCCGCCGGCACCAGGTATCCATCAGGGCATTGCCCGGCCCGCAGTCCCAGCCCCGCACCGAGGCCTCGCGCAGCACCGAGAGATTGGAAATGCCGCCGATGTTCAGCACCGCCACGGTCTGGCCCGGACGGCCGAACACGGCTTGGTGAAAGGCCGGCACCAGGGGCGCGCCCTGGCCGCCCGCGGCCACGTCGCGGCTGCGGAAATCTGCCACGACCGTGATGCCGCTGAGTTCGGCCAGCAGGGCCGGGTTGTTGAGCTGCAGGGTGTAGCCCGTACTGTCAAAAGCGCCGGGGCGGTGCCGCACGGTCTGGCCGTGGGCGCCGATGGCCATGATGTCCGCGGCGGACAAGGCGGTGGCGCGCAGGAGATCGTCAACCACCTGGGCATAGGCACGGCTCAGGGCATTGGCCGCCAGGGCGCCACGGTGCAGCTCGTTGTCGCCCGGGCTGTTGAGCGCCAGCAGCTCGACGGCCAGTTCCGCAGGGAAAGGGCGGTAGGCATGGTGGAGGACGCGTGTGCCGGTGGCGCTGCAGTCGGCCAGTACTCCGTCCACGCCGTCCAGCGAGGTGCCGGACATCAGGCCGATGTAAAACTCGGACATGCAGGGCTCAGCGCACCGCCATCAACTGGGCGGCTGCCAGTTGCTGGCGCGCCACGGCGGCGAGGCGCGTGAAGGCCGGGCGGGCGGCAGGGGAGACCGGGATGGATTCGCTGTTGCGCGCGATGGCCAGCGGATTCTGGTGCCGGCCATTGATGCGGAATTCGTAATGCAGATGCGGGCCGGTGGCCCAGCCCGTGGCGCCGACGGCACCGATGTTCTGTCCCTGCTCGACGCGCTGGCCACGGCGCACGGCGATGCGGCTCAGATGGGCGTAGACCGTGACATGGTTGTTGCGGTGGCGGACGAAGACCACGTTGCCGAAGCCGCCTTGTACACCTGAAAATTCGACCACCCCGTCGCCGACGCTGCGCACCGGAGTGCCAGCGGGCGCGGCATAGTCCACGCCCAGATGGGCCGCCCACTTCTTCAGAATGGGATGGAAGCGCATCTTGAAGCCGCTGGTCACGCGCGAGAAGGCCAGGGGCGAGGCCAGATAGGCGCGTTTGAGGCTCTGGCCTTCGAGGTTGTAGTAGCCGCTGCGGCCCTGGGTGCGCGTGGGGCGCCCCTCTTCTACCGGGTTGGGATGGGCCGCCGTCGGCTCCTGGAACCACATGGCCTGGTAGGCCTTGCCGCCGTTGACGAATTCGGCGCTGAGCACGCGGCCGGCGCGCAGCGGCTCGCCGTCGCCTTCGAGCACCTCGTAGACCACCGAGTAGCGGTCCCCCTTGCGCAGCTCGCGATGGAAATCGATGTCGCCGGAGAATATCTCGGCGATCTGGATCGCCACGGCGTCGGGGATGCCGGCCTCGTCGGCCGAGGCGAACAGCGAGCTGTCGATGGTGGCACTGGCGACGCGGATGGAGGCCGTGAGCGGTGCGGTCTCGAGCCGGGATTGGAAGGTGGCGCCGGATTTTTCGATCACCAGGCGCTTGAAACTGCCGTCGTCGTCCGGGCTCCAGCGCGCGACCAGCTTGAGCAGGGTGTTGCGTTCGCTGGCTTCGGCGCTCAGGTGGCGGCCGGTGCGTCCGAACAGGTGGCGGTGGGCCAGGGCGTCGCGGCGCAGGAAGTCGGCGGCGGACGGATCGTCCATGCCGAGGCGGCGCAGCAAGGTGTCGGCTGTGTCGTTGGCGCGCGAGACATCGGAGCGGTAGAGGCTGTAGCGGTGCAGTTCGAGCGCCGCGACCTGTTCCTCCAGCGGCAGGGGGCTGATGGTTTCGCTGACCTCGCGCACCGGCAGCTGCGCCACATCGGGTGCCAGCGTGACCACGGCGGCCGCCAGGGCGTAAGCCCCGCCGCCAAGCAGCAGGAGGGAAAGCAGGGCCGTACCCAGTCCACGCGGTCGATGCTGCTCGGCCCGGCGCAACAGGGCCAGGGCATCATGAAGAGCAGTGGACAGCATGTATTTCAGCAAGGTAGGCGGATTCAGCAAGATTCAGGCCCGATGCCAGCCACTTAAAATAGCCAGCGCCCAGACAGGGCCCAAGTATATCGGCCAATGATCGGGTTATTGGAAAAATCCTTATGAATCAAGCTTCTGTGTCGACTTTTCCCCTTACCGACCGGGTCCGCGAGGCGCTCGCCGTGACCCAACGCGGCTGCGAGGAACTGATCCCGGAAGCCGACTGGGCGCAGAAGCTGGCCCGCTCCGAGGCCCAGGGCATCCCGCTGCGCATCAAGCTGGGCCTGGACCCGACCGCGCCCGACATCCACATCGGCCACACCGTGGTGCTCAACAAGATGCGCCAGCTGCAGGACCTGGGCCACCAGGTGATCTTCCTGATCGGTGACTTCACCAGCCTGATCGGCGACCCCTCGGGGCGCAACAGCACGCGCCCGCCGCTCACCCCCGAGCAGATCAAGGCCAATGCCGAGACCTACCGCGCCCAGGCCGACAAGATCCTCGATCCGGACAGGACCGAGCTGCGCTACAACAGCGAGTGGAGCCTGCCCCTGGGCTCCATGGGCATGATCCAGCTCGCCGCCAAGTACACCGTGGCGCGCATGATGGAGCGCAACGATTTCCATGACCGTTTCAAGGCCGGCACGCCGATCTCGGTGCACGAGTTCCTCTACCCGCTGATGCAGGGCTACGACTCGGTGGCGCTCAAGAGCGACCTGGAGCTCGGCGGCACGGACCAGAAGTTCAACCTGCTGATGGGCCGGCACCTGCAGGCCGAGTACGGCCAGGAGCCGCAGTGCATCCTGACCATGCCGCTGCTGGAGGGCCTGGACGGCGTGGACAAGATGTCCAAGAGCAAGAACAACTACATCGGCATCACCGAGGACGCCAACACCATGTTCGCCAAGGTGCTGTCGATTTCCGATGAGCTGATGTGGCGCTGGTACACCTTGTTGAGCTTCCGCTCCATGGCCGAGATCGAGAAGCTCAGGCAGGAAGTGAAGCAGGGCCGCAATCCCAAGGACGCCAAGGTCCTGCTGGCCAAGGAGATCACGGCGCGCTTTCACAGCGCCGCTGCGGCCGATATGGCCGAGCAGGATTTCATCAAGCGCAGCAAGGGCGGCATCCCCGAGGAAGTCGAGGAGCAGGCGCTGACACTGGAGGGTGGCACCATCGGCATTGCCGCCTTGCTCAAGCAGGCGGGGCTGGTGGCCTCGTCCGGCGAGGGCAACCGCCTGATCGATGGCGGAGGTGTGCGCGTGGATGCCGCCGTGGTCAGCGACAAGGGCCTCAAGCTCGGCGCCGGCACCTATGTGCTGCAGGTCGGCAAACGCAAGTTCAAGAAGGTCAGCCTGCAGGCGGCGACGAGCTAGCCAGGCGGTGGCGGCGATTTGCTGCAGCGCAGCGCGCCTAGTGGAAACACCGGGTCGCATGCTGGGCTTGCGGTGGAATAATTTGCCGACAACAAAAGACGAGGTTGGGCGTCATGGAAGCGCAAGCGATCTACCGGAAATCGGACAAAGGGGCCGAGGCCATAGCGACCCGTGGTCATGGGGTGGGCGGCAAGCTGCGCATGCTGCTCATCCTGGTCGACGGCAGGAAGAGCGTGGAAGAGCTGGGGCGACTGGCAGCCGGCATGGGTGAGTCAGCCCAGTTGCTGGAGCAACTGGAAGCCGATGGTTTCATCGAAGCCCTGCCCGGCGGGGCCGGCCTCGGGCCGACAGGGGCGCAGCCAGTGCCTGCTGGTGCGGATTTGAGCAAGGTCAAGCCGCTGGCGACGCGCCTCTTGATCGAGCAGTTGGGCCCCCTGGCCGATGAGCTGTCACTCAGGATCGAGGCCGCCAGGGACCTGGCCCAGTTCATTGAGGCCGTGAAGCGTGCCTACACCGTGGTTCGCGATGTGAAGGGCCAGGCCGCCGCCGACCGCTTCGGCGCGGAAGTCGAAGCCCAGCTGCGAGTGGCCTGAGAACGCCATCTCCTTCTCAGGCGCCAAGCCAGGCGCCTACCAGTTCCTTGGCGCGCACCGACAAGCGCCAGGTGCTGATGCCACGCGGCAGGTTCAAGCGCAATGTCTGCAGGCGCTTGTCGCGCGCCACCAGGGCCTGAACCACGCTTTGACCGTCGGCATAGAGCGACAGATCGTCGAGCTTTTGCAGGCGCCAGCTGCTGAGTGACTTGCCGCTGCCCACTCCCACGCCCAGCCATTCGTCACCCGCGGCGAAGCCGGCCTGCTCGCCTGCGCCGCCGCGCAGCACGGTCTTGATCTGGAGGGTGCCGGCCGATTCGTTCACGCGCAGGCCCAGGCGTTGTGCGATTTGGGCGGGCTCTTCGTGGAGGGTCACCCCATGACGTTCCAGCAGCTCGCGCAAAGGCAGCTCGGACGTGCCGTGCACCCAGCGCCTGAGCTCGCGTGACCAGGAGCGGCCGCTCAAGTCCCGCAGTACCTGCAGCAGATCGCTCTCGGCCATGGGGCCGGCTTTGCAGCGCAACCAGAGCGCGCGCATGACGTCGTCCAGGCTGTGCTTGCCCTCGGCACGCAGGGTGAGGTCCAGGCACAGGGCCACGAGCGCGCCCTTGCCGTAGTAGCTGACGGTGGTGTTGGGCGTGTTTTCATCGACCCGGTAGTACTTGACCCAGGCATCGAGGCTGGCCTGGGCCACCGATTGCACCAGCCGGCCCGGCGTCTGCTGCAGCTGGTTGACGGTCTTGTTGAGCAAACGCAGGTAGCCCGCGTCGTCCAGCAGTCCGGCGCGGCGCAGCAGCAGGTCGTCGTAGTAGCTGGTGAAGCCCTCGAAAAACCAGAGCAGCTCGGTGTAGTTCTCTTGTGCATAGTCATAACGCGCGAATTCGGCCGGGCGCAGGCGTTTGACGTTCCAGCTGTGGAAGTACTCATGGCTGATCAGGCCCAGCAGGGTGGTGTAGCCCTCGCCCGGCCTGGCGTCGGCGCGCGGCAGATCGCGGCGCGTGCAGACGAGGGCGGTGGAGTTGCGGTGCTCCAGGCCGCCATAACCGTCGTCCGTGGCGTTGAGCATGAAGACGTAGCTGGCAAACGGTGGTTTGCCGCTGCGCCCCGTGGCCTGGCCACCCGCATGCCAGAAGCGGATGGCGGTTTCGCAGATGCGCTGGGCGTCGGCCAGCAGGCGCTTGCCGTCGAAGCTGGGGGGAGCGCCGGCCACCACGAAACGGTGAGGCACGCCGCCGGCCTTGAAGTCGCCACTCCAGAAGGGGCCCAGTTCGAAGGGGCCGTCGACCAGTTCGTCGTAGTTCGCCGCAAGGTAGGTGCCGAAGCCGCGGCGATCGGTCTTGAGGGCCGGCAGGCCCGTGGCGGCAGACCAGTTTGCCGGGGCTGCGCCGGGGCGCAGGATGAGCTCATGCGGGCTGTTTTCCTGCCCTTCGACGCGCAGGCACAGGCTGGTGCCGTTGAAAAAGCCGCGCGTGGCGTCCAGCCAGGCCGTGCGCACCGAGTTGTCGTAGGCGTAGACCTCGTAGCTCAGTTCGAGCGGCCGATCCGGTTCGCCATCGATCTGCCAGCTGCATTTGTCGAGCTGCCGCGGCGTGAGCAGACGCCGGCCCTGACGGGCCTGGAGCTTTTGCAGATGTTTCGAGAACTCACGGACCAGATAGCTGCCGGGGATCCAGACGGGAAGCGCCACGCGCTGCTGGGCGAGGGGCCGGGCGATGGTGAGCGTGATCCGGTAGAGATGGGCGTGCAGATCGGCCACCTGGACCTGGTAGTGCACGGGGGCGAAGAGACGAGTGTTGTGGCCGGGCGTGCGAGGCATGGGGGTCAGACCGGGGAAGTCAACGGGTGGCCGCAGCGAGCTGCTTCTCGATCTGCTGGGTGTTGAGGGCGCCGGGGACGCGCGAGCCATCGGCGAAGATCAGCGTGGGGGTGCCAGTGATCTTGTGCTTGCGGCCCAGTGTCAGGTTGCGGGTGAGGGCCGTGGTGTCGCAACTGGCCGCGGCGGGCACCTGGTCGTTGAACATCCAGTCCTGCCAGATCTTGTTCTTGTCCCGGGCGCACCAGATGTTCTTGGACTTTTCGGCCGAGTCCGAACTCAGGATGGGGTAGAGGAAGGTATGGACGGTGACGTTGTCGATCTTGGCCAGGTCGCGTTCGAAGCGTTTGCAATAGCCGCAGTTGGGGTCGGCGAACACGGCCAGCTTGCGCTTGCCGTCGCCGCGCACCACGGTGAAGGCGTCCTTCAGCGGCAGGTCCTTGAAATCGATGGCGCTGAGCTTTTCCACGCGTTCCTCGGTGAGGTTGCGGCGCTGGCGCACGTCGATGATGCTGCCCTGGATCAGGTAGTTGCCCTCGGCATCGGTGTAGTAGATGTCGTGCTCGTTGACGCGGATCTCGTAGATGCCGGGCAGCGGGGTCTTGCTCACCTCGTCGATCTTGGGCAGCTGCGGCAGGCGCTCCGCCAGATTCTTGCGGATGGCGGCCTCCTGTGCGGTTGCGGACAGGGCGAGCAGGGCCAGCAGGCTTGCCAGCAGGGGTTTGGACAGGTTCATCATCACACCAACTTTCAAAAATTCATGGCGCGCCGCGCCAGCCAGTTCTTCAGCATCCCGCTGCGCTCCACACCTCGCAGGCCCCAGTTGCGCAGCGCGCCCCAGGTTTCGCCTTCGCGCGTAAACAGCAGCTGCAGTCCGTCCATGCCCGCATCCAGGGCCAGCATGCCGGCCTTGCGCGTGCGTTCGTAACGGCGCAGCAGTCTGGCGTCATCCACGCCGCGCCAGTACTCGCGCCCGTGCAGCACACGCGTGAGTTCCGCCACGTCGGCCAGGCCCAGGTTCAGGCCCTGGCCGGCCAGCGGATGCACGTTGTGCGCCGCATCGCCGGCCAGCACCCAGGCGCCCACCGGCCCGTTTCCGGACCACTGGCATGCCTGCGCTTTCTGCAGCGGCCAGATGTGGCGTTCGCTGGTCAGCGTGAGCGCACCCAGGGCCTGGGCACTGGCGTGTTCCAGTTCATGGCAGAAATCGGCGGGGTCCAGCGACTGCCGGCGCGCGGCCTGCTCCGGAGAGAGAGACCAGACGATGGCCACGGAGTTCCCCTGGGCGCCACCCATGGGCAAAAAAGCCAGGATCTCGCCCTGCGCAAACCACTGGCGGGCCACCTGGCCATGGGGTTTGTCGCACTGGAGGCGAGTGGCCAGGGCATGCTGGTGGTAGGGGGTGACTTCGAAGTCGACGCCGAATTCGGCGCGCGTGCTGCTGGCGCGACCTTCGCAGACCACGGTCAATGGGGCGGCTGCCGGGGCCTGGAGCAGCTCGATCTGGGGCTGGTAGCGCACGGCCTCGGCCAGCCGGGCTTCCAGCACCGGCACGTCGACGATCCAGGTCAGCGCCGGGCTGCTGAGTTCGCCGGCATCGAAATTCAGCTCGCTGCCGCGGTCGCCCCAGACCTGCATGTGCTGTACCGGCGTGGCGGCCGCTTCGTCGGCGGGCCAGCAACGCACGCTTTCCAGCAGCTCGCGCGAGGCGCGGTTCAGGGCATAGGCACGCACGTCGGCCGATGGCGTGGCGAGGGGCTGTTCCACCAGGCCGACGCGCAGGCGATCGCGCGCCAGCAGCAGGGCCAGGGCGCGGCCGACGATGCCGCTGCCGCGTATGCAGATGTCCAGGGCTTGGGGCATGGGGCATTGTAAGAGCCTGTTCACGGCCCCTGCGAGGCCGTGAACAGGCCTCTAAAAGGCAGGGCAGAATCAACCCTCTTGTCCGTTTATTCAGGAAACCGAGCCGTGAGCGCCTCCTCCATGACCCTCGCCGATGTGCAGGCCCGTATCGCCCGCCTCTTCGTCTATCCCGTCAAATCCTGTGCCGGCATCGAGGTGCCCGAGGCCCTGCTGACCGAGACCGGCCTGGACCTGGACCGGGCCTGGATGGTGGTGGACGCGCACGGCGAGTTCATCAGCCAGCGCGAGGCGCCGCGCCTGGCCCTGGTGCAGCCGCAGTTCAAGCGCGGCGGCAGCGAGCTGCAGCTGCGCGCGCCGGGCATGCTGGCGCTGCATCTGCGGGTGGATGCGGTGGAGGCGCCGGCGCGGGTGCGTGTCTGGGACGACGAAGTGCCGGCCTGGGACATGGGCGACACCGCGGCCCAGTGGTTCACCGATTTTCTGGCGCTCAACGAAGCAGGCTTGCCCCGGGCGGATGCCCCCCGCTACCGGCTGGTGCGCTTCGATCCCGAGCACCGGCGTCTTTCCGACCGGAAGTGGACGGGCGAGGCTGAAGCGCTCAACCAGTTCAGCGACGGGTTCGCCGTGCTGCTGCTGGGGCAGGCCTCATTGGACGGTCTCAACACCCGCCTGCAGGCGCAGGGGCAGGCCCCGGTGGATGTGCGGCGTTTCCGGCCCAACGTGGTGCTGGAGGGGCTGTCCGAGCACGACGAGGACCGCGTCGGCCCCCTGCGGATCGAGACGGCCGAAGGGCCGGCGCAGTTGACGCCCGTGAAGCCTTGCCCGCGCTGCCCCATACCCAACATCGATCCGGACACGGCCCGCAGCAGCCCGCAAGTGGGCGACACGCTGCAAAGCTACCGGCAGGATGCGCGCCTCAAGGGCGCCGTGACCTTTGGCATGAACACCATCGTCAGTGCCGGGGTGGACACGGTCTTGCGCGTCGGGCAGCCGGTCAGCGCCAGCTACCGTTTCGACTGAGGCGGTGCCTCGGGCGGCCTTCACTGCCAGCCGATGATCTCCAGGCCCTGCTCGCTCACGCAGCGCTGCACGAAGTGGCGGTAGGTCATATTGGGCCGGTCTTCCTGCAGGGCGCCGGAAACGGCGCCGGTCGCGCCGCCGACGGCCGCGCCGTGCGCGCCCGCCGTCATGGCCCCGTCCACCCCGCGACCGCGCACCAGCGCCCCGACGGCGGAGGCCGTGCCGAGTACGGCGGCGCCCCTGACGGCACCGCGTCCCGCGGCATGGTCTTTTTCATCCGGGGACAGGCCAGCCCGGCGGGCGGCGCCGATGCAGGCGTCGACCTCCCCCAGCGCACGGGACTCGCCCATCTGCTTGAAGACGGCATTCGGGTACAGCACCGGGCGGGCATTCGGGCTGCGCGCGCCGGAACTGGCGCAGCCTGCCAGGACCACGAGGGCCCAGCTCAGGCTGAGGAAAAGGGTAGGTCGATGGTTCATGGTCGGATCCGGCAGGCCTCTGAGTATGTTGCGATGGTTGCCGTGAGGCAAGCCTCTCTTCAACGCCCGGGCCGGCGCATGGGCTGACGCCGGCTGGTTAGCGGCGCAGCGCTTCGAGTGGAGGCCGGCGTCTTCTGAGGGCCGTGGAAAGATGCTCGTGAAACATGGCGGCGGCGGGGCGTAGCGCCACGCCTTGCCGCGTGAGCAGGCCCAGGCTGCGCGAGATCGTGGGGGTTTTCAGCGGCAGTCCGATCACGACGCCGTGGTTCGCGGGCAAGGCCATGCGGGGAACCGCGGCCAGTCCCAGGCCGGCTTCGACCATGCCGAGCAGGGTGCCGATGTGGCTGACCTCGAAGGCGAAATGGGGTTGGATCCCCGCCTTGGCCAGTACGTCGTCCAGCAGTTGCCGGTTGCCGCTGCTGCGCGCCACGGAGATGAGCCGTTCATTCGCGATGGCGGACCAGCTGACGGACTTGCGCGTGGCCAGGGGGTGATCGCGCCGCATGGCGATGACGAAGGGATCATTGTGGATGTCTTCGAAGTGGATCTCAGGCATCAAGGTGCTCATGAAGCCGATGCCGAAGTCGGATTCGCCGGACAACACGCTTTGCAGCGTCTGGTTCATGGACTCATCGATCACCCGGATGCGCAGGGCCGGGTATTTGAGCGAGAAGCTGCTGATGACCTGCGGCAGGAAGTAAAGGGCGGCCGAGGGAACGCAGGCCACCGTGACCCGGCCGCTGCGCGTGGCGGCGATGTCGGAGATCCCCAGCATCGCCGACTCCAGGTCATCGACGGCCGATCTGGCCCGGTCCAGGAAGATGCGCCCCAGGCTGGTGAGTTCGACGTCCCGGGTCGTGCGGTTGAACAGCTTCGTGCCAATGATGGACTCCAGTTTTTCGATGCGACGACTCAAGGCGGGCGGGGACAGATGGATGTGTTCGGCGGCGGCCCGAAAACTCCCCCGCTCCGCCACGGCGATGAAGGCCTGCAGTTGATGCAGATCGAAATTGATGTGTTTCATGCACTAATCATATTAAAAGTTGCACTTCAAAAAAACCGGGATTTCCTGCACCATGCGTCCCATCCACTGGCAAACCCTCTTTCCGGGGGGAAGAGGCGACATGAAGGAAGGTGAAAGATGAGATTCAAATTCAAGCTGCTGCTGGCCTGCGCCATGGCCTGGAGCGCGGCGTCCGGCTACGCGCAAGCCGAACGTCCGATCACGATCGTCGTGCCAACCGCCGCCGGCGGGGGCAATGACGCCATGGCCCGCACGATCGGTCAAAAGATGAGCGTGCTGCTCCAGCGGACGGTCATCGTCGACAACAAGGCAGGCGCGAATGGCGCCCTGGCGGCGGAACATGTCGCCCGGTCGGCGCCGGATGGCAACACGCTGATGTTCGGCTACATCGCCACCCATGCCATGAACCCCGCGCTGCAGAAGCTGCGCTATGACCCCCTCAAGGACTTCGAGCCGGTCGGGCGCGTGGGGTATTCGCCCACCATCATGGTGCTCAACCCCGCCGTGAAAGCCGGGGACGTGAAGGAGCTGGTCAGGATGATCCAGGACAAGCCCGATGCCTACAGCTTCGCTTCGGCGGGCAATGGCACGGCACCCCACTTCACGGCGGAGCTGTTCAAGCTCTCGACCCGGACCCAGCTGCTGCACGTGCCTTACAAAGGTTCTTCACCCGCTGTCATGGACACCATCAGCGGACAAACCCAGATGATGTTCCCCAGCCTGTTCACCGCGCTGCCCTACATCAAGACGGGCAAATTGAAGGCGCTGGCCATCGCCGGATCGCGTCGTTCGCAGGTGCTGCCGGACGTGCCCACCCTGAAGGAGCTGGGCGTGGAAGGTGTCGAAGTGGACCAATGGTATGGCTTCTTCGCGCCGGCCAAGACCCCCAGGGATCTCATCCTCAGGCTCAACCAGGCCTTGAACAAGGCGCTGGCGGATCCGGAGATCGTCAAGCGCATAGAAGGCCATGGGGCGGATGTGGAGGCCAGCACGCCCGAGCAGTTGGCCGAGCTGGTGAAGACCGATCTCGCGAAATGGCGCGGCGTGGTGCAACGTGCCAGGCTGGCAGCGGATTGAGCAGCATGCCCACCAGAAAAATCCCTTGCGTGCTGATGCGCGCGGGCACCTCCAGAGGCCCGTTTTTCCTGCGCGAATGGCTGCCCGAGAACGAGCAGGAGCGTGACCAGGCCCTGATCGGCGCCATCGGTGCCTCGGATCCCTTGCAGCTGGACGGCCTGGGCGGCAACAGTTCCTTGAACAGCAAGGTGGCGATCGTGTCGCGTTCGGCGCGGCCGGGTTGCGATCTGGACTACCTGTTTGCCCAGGTCGGGGTCGGGCACCAGTCGGTGGACACCCGCCCGAACTGCGGCAACATGCTGGCCGGCGTGGCCCCCTTTGCGATCGAACAGGGCCTGGTGCAGGCCGAGGAGGGCACCACCACCGTGCGCATCCACAACGTCAACACGGGCGCGACCATCGAGTCCACCGTGTGCACCCCGGGCCGTCAGATCACCTACGAAGGCGATGCCCGGATCGATGGCGTGGCGGGAACGGCCGCGCCCATCCTGCTGAATTTCCTGGACGCCTGGGGCGCCGTCACCGGCAAGGTGTTTCCCACGGGCCGGCGCATCGACGTGGTGGATGGTCTGGAGGTGAGCTGCATCGATGCGGCCATGCCGCTGATGATCCTGCGCGCCAGTGACCTGGGTGTCACCGGCCGTGAGCGCCCCGCGGAGCTGGACGCCAACACCGCCTTGCTCGCACGCATCGAAAAACTGCGCATATTGATGGGCGCGCGCATGGGGCTGGGCGATGTCACCCACAGCGTCATCCCCAAACCCGTGCTGGTCAGCCCGGGGGACCATCCCGACAGCATCGGCTCGCGTTATTTCACGCCCCACAAATGCCACGCCTCGCATGCGGTGACCGGTGCCATCGGGGTCAGCACGGCCTTTGCGCTGCCCGGCACGGTGGCCAGCGGCGTGGCCAGGGCCCCCGGGCGTCACGCGCTGGCGGTGGTCCATCCGCAGGGCCAGATCGATCTGGATGTCGAGGTGGCGGCGGACGGGGAAGAGGTTGCCGTTGTCCGGGCTGCCCTGGTGCGAACCGCCCGCAAGATCATGCAGGGGGAGTTGCATCTCCCGGCCTATGTCTTCCCGGCCAGAAATACCGAAGCGGCCGCAGACCTTGGCGCTGACCATTTTCCCCAGGAGGAGGTCAAGATCATCGTTCCGACCAGCGCCGGTGGCGGCAATGACACGATGGCGCGCATCCTGACGCGCAAGCTCGGGCCCGCGCTGGGGCATGTGGTGAGCGTGGAGAACCGCACGGGCGCCAACGGCAGCGTGGCGGCCGAGTACGTGGCGGCCTCCCGGCCGGATGGCCACACTTTGATGTTCGGCTACATCGCCACCCACGGCATCAATCCGGTCTTGCAAACCTTGCGTTATGACCCGATCAAGGACTTTGCGCCGGTGGGCCTGGTGGGGCATTCCCCGACGGTGCTGGTGGTCAACACGGAACTGCCGGTCCAGGACGTGCAGTCCTTCATCCACTTGCTGCAATCTTCCCCGGCAGGTCGCCTGCACTATGCCTCGGCGGGCGAGGGCACCATCCCCCACCTGGCCGCCGAGATGTTCCTGCGCACCCTGGACGTGCGGGGACAGGAGGGCATACAACATGCGGGCGCCGCGCCCGCCATCAGCGCGATGGTGCGAGGCCAGTCCCAATGGATGTTCCCCAGCCTCTTCAGTGCCCTGCCCTATCTGAAAAGCGGCAAGCTCAGGCCTCTGGCCGTCGCTTCATCCTCCCGGCTGAGCGCCTGGCCGGGCGTGCCCACCCTGGCGGAACTGGGCATCAAGGGTTTTGACTTGACGCAGTGGTATGCCCTGTTTGCCCCGGCGAATACCCCGGAGCCCGTTGTCCAGAAGCTGAATCAGGTTCTGAACCAGGCCTTGGAAGACCCGGAAGTGCGCTCGCGCATGGAGCAGGATGGCGCTCAGGTCAGGACCAGCACGCCGCAGCAACTGGCGCGGCACGTCAAAACAGAGCTTGAACGTTGGCAGGTGCTGGTTCGGGCCACGGGGCTGTTGCAGGCGCAGGCACTGCCGGAAATCCAGGAGCTTTGACGGAGCCCCGCCGTCCGCTCCGGGCGGATGCCGGCCCTGGTGCGCCGGATGCGCTCGCCTGTCGCGGTGCGGCCGGGGCGTCAGGATTTTCCGGTCAGTACAATTGGCGTCAGTTTCCCCTGGGCAAAACGAGGCCTGAATCCTCGCCACACCGGCGCTCTCCCATCCGGTTGGAGGTGTTTGCCGTCCGGTCGTGCAAGGCGCGGAGGGGGTTGATTTCCAAGGAATATTCATGTCTCTCAAGTGCGGCATCGTCGGCCTGCCCAACGTCGGCAAATCCACCCTGTTCAATGCCCTGACCAAGGCCGGCATCGCGGCCGAGAACTACCCCTTCTGCACCATCGAGCCCAATGTGGGCGTGGTGGAGGTGCCGGACCCGCGCCTGCAGCAGCTGGCGGCCATCGTGAAACCCGAGCGCGTCGTGCCGGCCATTGTCGAGTTCGTGGACATCGCCGGCCTGGTGGCCGGTGCCAGCACCGGCGAGGGCCTGGGCAACAAGTTCCTGGCCCACATCCGCGAGACCGACGCCA
>JACCDS011803551.1_pt1 | contig 16321 bp, 13 predicted proteins | sample 7446441 | NCBI WGS metagenome assembly JACCDS01 (sample SAMN15323445, study PRJNA562643) | freshwater metagenome | isolation source: river surface water | place: USA:Blue River Watershed | collected 2017-08-17
ACGCCCCGTGCGGGTTCGGCCAAAAACGGGCCCTTTGCCCACCAAATCGCTTGCGTGTGCCTACGGGCACACGACGCGCGATGTTGGCGGTCAAATCATCCCGTTTTTGACTCGAACGCGCATGGCGCGACTTATTCAGACCTTCCCTAGGACAGCTGCTTCAGCAGTCTGCGCACCTCGGTCTTCAGCGTGGGGGCCGCGCCGTTGACCACCACATCCGGCTGCTCCGGCGGCTCATAGGGGCTGTTGATGCCCGTCATGTTCGGCAGCAGGCCGCTGCGCGCCTTCTTGTAGAGGCCTTTGGGGTCGCGTTGCTCGCACACTTCAAGTGGCGTGTCGACATAGACTTCGACGAAATTCACGGCACCGATCAGCTCGCGCGCCATGTCCCGCTCGCGCCGGAAGGGCGAGATGAAGGCGGTGAGCACGATCAGGCCGGCGTCCATCATCAGCCTGGCGATTTCCGCCACGCGGCGGATGTTCTCCACCCGGTCGGCCTCGGTGAACCCGAGGTCCTTGTTCAGGCCCTGGCGGAGGTTGTCACCGTCCAGGAGGTAGGTACGTCTGCCCTGGGCGTGCAGTTCCTTTTCCAGCGCGTTGGCCAGGGTGGATTTGCCCGAGCCGGACAGGCCGGTGAACCAGACCACCTTGCCGGCGTGGCCGTTGAGGCGCTCGCGGTCGGCGCGCGTGATCGTCAATGCCTGGCGGTGCACGTTCTCCGCCCGGCGCAGGGTGTGGCGGATCATGCCGGCGGCCACGGTGGCGTGGCTGTAGCGGTCGACCAGGATGAAGCTGCCCAGGGCGCGGCAGGATTCGTAGCGGTCGTAGGCAAGCGGCCGGCTCAGGGCCAGGTTGCAGACGCTGATGTCGTTCAGGCCCAGCTGGCGGCAGGCTTCATGGGCCTGCCGGTTGACGTCGATGCGGTACTTGATGGTGGTGATCGAGGCGCCGGTCCATTGCGTGGCCAGCTTGATCTCGTAGCTGCGGCCGATCAGGCCGGCGTCCTCATGCAGCCAGACCAGGGTGGCCTCGAACTGGTCGGTCATCTCCAGCGGGCTTTGCGCCAGCGACAGCACATCGCCACGCGAGGCGTCGATCTCGCGGTCCAGGCGCAGGGTAATCGCCTGTCCGGTCTGCGCATGGTCCAGCGCGCCATCCATGGCGACGATTTCCGCCACCCGGGCCGTCTGGCCCGAGGCGGTGACGCGGACTTCGTCGCCCTGGCGCACGCGGCCGGCCGCCACCGAGCCGCTGAAGCCGCGGAAGTGGGAGTCCGGCCGGTTGACCCACTGCACCGGAAAGGCCATGCGCTGGGTGTCGAGCTGCTGTGGTGCGACCTGCACGGTCTCCAGATAGCCCATCAGGGTCGGCCCGGGGTACCAGGCGGTATGCGCCGAGCGCTGCGTGATGTTGTCGCCCTGCAGTGCCGAGAGCGGGATGCTGGTGACGGTCTCGAAGCCCAGCGGGGCGGCAAACCGGCCGAAGGCGTCGCGGATGCGCTGGAACACCGCCTCGTCGAAGTTCACCAGGTCCATCTTGTTGACCGCCAGCACCACGTGCCGGATGCCCACCAGCGAGACGAGGTAGGCGTGGCGGTGGGTCTGCTTCAGCAGGCCCTGGCGGGCGTCCACCAGCAGCACGGCCACGTCGGCGTTGGAGGCGCCGGTCACCATGTTGCGCGTGTACTGCTCGTGCCCCGGGGTGTCGGCCACGATGAACTTGCGCCGCGCGCTGGCGAAGTAGCGGTAGGCCACGTCGATGGTGATGCCCTGTTCACGCTCGGCCGCCAGGCCGTCCACCAGCAGCGCGAAGTCGATGTTCTCGCCCTGGGTGCCGTATTTCCTGGACTCGGCGGTGAGCGTGGCGACCTGGTCGTCAAACAGCTGCTGGGCTTCCCACAGCATGCGCCCGATGAGCGTGCTCTTGCCGTCGTCCACGCTGCCGCAGGTGATGAAGCGCAGCTGGTCCTGCTGGCGCTGCTGTTCCAGAAATGCTTCTACCGTCCGCGGCCGCTCCGGGGTGGTCGGGCGTGGGGGTGGGGATTTCCTGCCGGAAGAACGGGCCTGCATCAGAAATAGCCCTCCTGCTTCTTCTTTTCCATGCTGGCGGCGCCGTCGGTATCGATCTTGCGGCCCTGGCGTTCGGAGCTGCGGGTGTTGATGAGTTCGAGCACGATGTCTTCCAGTGTCTCGGCCTTCGATTCCACGGCGCCGGTCAGCGGGTAGCAGCCCAGGGTGCGAAAGCGCACCTTGCGGGTCTGGATTTCTTCGCCGGGCAGCAGGCGGAAGCGCTCGTCGTCCACCATCAGCAGGGTGCCGTCGCGTTCCACCACGGGGCGCTCCTTGGCGAAGTACAGCGGCACCACGGGCAGGCCCTCCTGGTAGATGTACTGCCAGATGTCCAGCTCGGTCCAGTTCGAGAGCGGAAAGACCCGGATGCTTTCGCCGGGGCCCTTGCGCGTGTTGTAGAGATCCCAGAGTTCGGGGCGCTGGTTCTTCGGATCCCAGCGGTGCGCGGCACTGCGGAACGAGAAGATGCGCTCCTTGGCGCGGGATTTCTCCTCGTCGCGGCGCGCGCCACCGAAGACGACATCGAACCTGTACTTGTCCAGTGCCTGCTTCAGGCCCTCGGTCTTGGTGATGTCGGTGTGCAGGGCCGAACCATGGTCGAAGGGGTTGATGTTCTTCTCGACGGCTTCGGGATTGACGTGCACCAGCAGGTCCATGCCGCTTTCGCGCGCCATGTGGTCGCGAAACAGGTACATCTCCTGGAACTTCCAGCGCGTGTCGACGTGCAGCAGGGGGAAGGGCGGTGGTGCCGGGTAGAAGGCCTTGCGCGCCAGCTGCAGCATGACACCGCTGTCCTTGCCCACCGAGTACAGCATGGCGGGGTTCTCGGCCTCGGCCACCGCCTCGCGGATGATGTGGATGCTCTGGTCTTCCAGGCGCTGCAGGTGCGGGGGGCGCTGCGCGCGCGGAAGGCTCTGGCGGTGCTGCGCCGCCAGGTTCAGCACCGGCGGGTAGGGCAGCAGCTTGACCTGCGGCAGGGCACCCGCGGCACGGCAGAGCGACACCAGCCGGCCGTGGGGAAAGACGGCCAGCTCCTTGCCGAGATCGGCCTGCAGCTGCTGCAGCAGGTCGGCCAGCCCGGCGCTCTTGAGCGTCTTGCCGGGCACCGGCAGCCAATAGCGGGCGCCGCGGGCATCGTTGGCATGCAGGCAATCGCGCCCGCCGGGAAGTTGCACCAGCTGCGCGAACAGCACCAGGCGGCGGCGCGCGCGTGCCTCCTTCAGCAACTGGTTCAGCACCAGGCGGTTCAGCGGCCGGTCGGCTTCGTCCCGCAGCTTGCCCTCGTCAAGCTCCTCCGGCAGGATGCCCAGGGCGTGCAGGCGCCGCTCTGCGGTACGCTTGCTGTCCGCCTGGCCGGCGGCCTGGAGCCGGGCGTAGGCGCGCTCGGTGTCCCAGACGCCGGGGGCATCAAGTCCGAACAGCTCGATGGATGTCATGATGTCGCAATGTGTGATAGTTTGATTTTTTTCTGATGATATTCCGAATTCTCTGAATTTATCTGCGTGACTGACGAAAAAATGCAAAATGCGACAGATTGGGGCGGCGCGATGGCCCGTGGCGATGAGATCCTGGCGCTGGCCGACGCGGTGGTCAGCGTTGCTGTCGAGGCGGGGCGGGCCATCATGGCCGTGTACGCTGCGCTGGGGCAGGGCGGTGTGGCCGCCGGGGCCGTGACCCACAAGGTGGACCACAGCCCCCTGACCGAGGCCGACCGTGCGGCGCACGAACTGATTGCAGGCCGGCTGGCCGCGCTCACGCCGGCCGTGCCGGTGGTGTCGGAGGAGGACGCGGCCTCGCAGCAGCAGCGCAAGGCCGTGGGCACCTTCTGGCTGGTCGATCCACTCGACGGCACGCGCGAGTTCCTGGCCCGCAACGGGGAGTTCACGGTCAACATCGCCTTGGTACGCGACGGCCGGCCGCAGTGGGGCGTGGTGTTGGCGCCAGCCCTGGGTGTGTGCTACTGGGGTGGGGCCGGCCTGGGCGCCTGGCGCAGGCAGGACGCGGGTGACGCGCCGATCCGGGTGGCGACGCCTGCTGCCGTTGGTGCGTCCCGCTGGCGTGTGCTGGCCAGCAAGAGCCACATGACCGCGGAGACGGCTGCTGCCATCGCCCGGCTGGGGGCGCATGAACTGGTGCAGGCCGGCAGTTCGCTGAAGTTCTGCCGCATCGCGGAAGGGCAGGCCGATCTTTATCCGCGTCTGGGGCCGACCTGCGAGTGGGACACGGCGGCCGCGCAGGCGGTGCTGGAAGGGGCCGGTGGCGTGGTGCTGGATCTGCAGGGGCAGCCGCTGCGCTACGGCAAGCCGCAGGTGCTGAACCCGCATTTCGTCGCGGCGTCTTCCGTCGAGCTGGCCCACCGCCTGAAGTGAAACACCCCCAGGCTACGCGCACTGCGTGTCGCTTCGCCACCCCCCTCAAGGGGGCAACGCCAGTGGCCGGGCAAAGCCCGTTCCACGGCGTTCCCCGGTAAGACCGCTTCATGCGTCGCGGGTCGCGCGGAGCGCAGTGGAGCAACGGCGATGTTGGGGCTGAGCGGGTAGCGACACGTTCGGTGTTCTGTCACATTGCCGTAGGTCTGCGGTGGTAGTATTCGCCGGCTGTCGCCGCGATGCGGCAGTCCCAGCGCTGCAATGATCTGCTCCGAGCCCGTCTCCGTCGTCATCACCACCTACAACCGCAGCGATGCCCTGCTGGCCGTGCTGGCCGGTCTGGCGCGGCAGACGGACCGGAACTTCGAAGTCGTCGTGGCGGACGACGGCTCGCGCGAGGAGCACCAGCGCGCGGTGCGTGAGTCTTCTGTGGCGCGCGAACTCAAGGTCGTGCACGTCTGGCATCCCGATGTCGGCTTCACCGCGTCCAAGGTGCGCAACCGTGGCGTGGCGGCGGCCCGGGGCGACTACATCATCTTCATGGACGGCGACTGCGTGCCCGAGGTGGACTTCATCGCGCGCCACAAGCAGCTGGCCGAGGCGGGCCATTTCGTCAATGGCAGCCGGGTGCTGCTGTCGCCTGAACTGACGCAGCGCGTCCTGGCCGGCACCGAGCAGATCAGCGGGCGTGGCGTGTTCTACTGGCTGGGCCAGCGGCTGAGCGGCCAGGCCAGCAAGCTCACGCATCTGCTGCGCCTGCCGGACTGGCGCGGCCGGGTGCGGCGCGAGTTCTACTGGAAGGGCATCCGCAGCTGCAATCTGGGCGTCTGGCGCGCCGACTACGAGCGGGTCGATGGTTTTGACGAGTCCTTCGTGGGCTGGGGCCATGAGGATGCCGACTTCGTGCTGCGTCTGCACCACGCCGGCGTGGCGCGCAAGAACGGCTTTTGCGCCACCGAGGTGTTCCACCTCTGGCACAAGGAGGCCGCGCGCGACCAGGAGTCGCTCAACGCCCGCACCGTGCGTGAGCGGGCGCAGTCCGGCATTGTGCGTGCCGCGTCCGGTTATGCTCAGGCCCGTCCGAACGACGATGTCGTGATTACAAGATTGGGATAATCCGAGGATGATGAAACGAGTACTGCTGAGTTTGCTGGCAGCGCTGGCCCTGATGCCGGTGCAGGCCCAGTTCCGTGTCGAGGTAGCTGGCGTGGGGCTGACGCAGCTGCCCATCGGCCTGACAGCCTTCCGCGGCGAGGAGGCGGCGCCGCAGAAGATCAGCGCCATCGTGCAGGCCGATCTGGAGCGCAGCGGCCAGTTCCGCCCGGTGCAGGCCCGTACCGCGGTGCTGGACGAGAATTCCAAGCCGGACCTCGCGCCCTGGCGCCAGAACGGGGCCGACTCCCTGCTCGTGGGTAGCATGGCGCGGCTGGCCGATGGCCGCTATGACGTGCGGTTCCGCCTCTGGGACGTGGTGGCGGGCAAGGACCTGGGCGGGCAGAGTTTCGCTGTCACGGCGGCCGATCTGCGCCTGGCGGCGCACCGCATCGCCGACTTCGTCTACGAGAAGCTCACGGGCGAGAAGGGCGTCTTCTCCACCCGCATCGCCTACGTGACCAAGGCCGAGCAGCGCTACCACCTCTGGGTGGCCGACGCCGACGGCGAGGGCGCCCAGCCCGCGCTGACCAGCCCCGAGCCCATCATCTCGCCGAGCTGGTCGCCCGATGGCCGCCAGCTGGCCTATGTGTCTTTCGAGTCGCGCAAGCCGGTGGTCTATGTGCACGAGGTGGCCAGCGGCCGCCGCCGCCTGGTGGCGAACTTCCGCGGCTCCAACAGTGCGCCGGCCTGGTCGCCCGACGGCCGCGCGCTGGCCGTGACGCTGAGCCGCGATGGCGGCTCGCAGCTCTACACGCTGGACATGAGCAGCGCCGGCGCCGAGCCGCGCCGCCTGACGCAGTCCTCCAGCATCGACACCGAGCCGGTCTATTCGCCCGACGGCAAGTTCATCTACTTCGTCAGCGACCGCGGCGGCAGTCCGCAGATCTACCGCATGGCCGCGGCCGGCGGCATGCCCGAGCGCGTCACTTTTACCGGCACTTACAACATTTCGCCGGCGCTCAGCAGCGACGGTCGCTGGATCGCTTATATTTCGCGGGTCAGCGGCTCCTTCAAGCTGCACGTGATGGAGCTCGCGACCGGCAATGTGACGGCTCTGACCGAGACCACGGCCGACGAAAATCCGAGTTTCGCCCCCAACAGCCGCCTCGTCCTCTACGCCACCAAGCAGCAGGACCGGGAAGCGCTGATGACCACCACGCTGGACGGGAAGATCAAGGCCCGGCTGGCCGGCCAGGGTGGCGACATCCGTGAGCCCGACTGGGGGCCGTTCCACAAACAGGTTAACTAGACACATTCGATACAACAGGAGTTAAGACCATGTCGATGAAGAAGATTGCACTGCTGGGCGCCGTGGCGCTGGTGATGGCGGGTTGCTCGTCCGTCAGCCTGGACAGCGCGCAGGTGGATGACCGCTCCAGCGGGGGCGCCAATGCCGGCGGTGACAGCGTGGTGGCCAAGACCACGGTGGCCCCGGTCGATGACGGCAAGGCCGCCCAGGCCGCGATTGCCAACGTGTCGCGTCTGGTCTATTTCGACTACGACAGCTACGTCATCAAGCCCGAGTTCCAGGCCATGATCGACGCCCATGCCCGCTACATCAAGACCGACAAGGCCCGCAAGGTCGTGATCGAAGGCCATACCGACGAGCGCGGTGGCCGCGAGTACAACCTGGCCCTGGGCCAGCGCCGTGCCGAGGCCGTGCGCCGTGCGCTGGGCCTGCTGGGCGTGGCTGACAGCCAGATCGAGGCCGTGAGCTTCGGCAAGGAAAAGCCGGTGGCCCAGGGCAGCAACGAGGCGGCCTGGTCCAAGAACCGCCGCGCCGAGATCAGCTACCGCTGATCGTCTGCCGGAGACGCACAGATGAGCAAGACCATCCGCCAGGCGGCCCTGCTGCTGTGCGCCTTGGGCGCCAGCGTGGCGCAGGCCGGCCTCTTCGAGGACGAGGAGGCGCGCCGTGCCATTCTGGAACTGCGCCAGCGTGTCGACGGCATGCGCCAGGAGTCCGAGCAGCGCGAGGCGCAGCTGGCGACCCGCTCCAGCGAGGAAGCCGGCCAGCTGCGTCGCAGCCTGCTGGAGCTGCAGACCCAGATCGAGACCCTGCGTGCCGACATGGCGCGTCTGGTCGGGCAGAACGAGCAGCTGGCACGTGACGTCGCCGAGTTGCAGCGCCAGCAGAAGGACGTGCTGGGCGGCCTGGACGAGCGCCTGAAGAAGTTCGAGCCGCTCCAGGTCACGGTGGACGGCCGCGAGTTCACGGCCGAACAGGCCGAGAAGCGCGATTTCGACGCTGCCCTGGGGGTGTTCCGCAAGGGCGACTTCGCCAATGCCCAGAATGCCTTTGCCGATTTCATCAAGCGCTATCCGAGCAGCGGCTACGCACCGTCGGCCTTCTTCTGGCTCGGCAATGCCCAGTACGCCACGCGCGACTACAAGGAAGCCATCCAGAACTTCCGCACCCTGCTGACCCAGGCGCCGGATCACTCGCGCGCCCCCGAGGCCGTGCTCTCGATCGCCAACTGCCAGGTCGAGCTCAAGGACAGCAAGGCCGCGCGCAAGACGCTGGAAGACCTGATCAAGGCCTACCCGCAGACCGAGGCTGCCGCTGCGGCCAAGCAGCGCCTGCCGCGTCTCAAGTAGGCGAACAGGGGAATTTCCCGGCCTTAAAATTCGGGGATGCAAACCCCCGATATCTCCGTGCTCGGCACGCTGGTGCTGAGCGCCGGCTTCATCCTCTCCGTGCTGTTCGGTGCGCTGGTGCAGCGCACGCATTTCTGCACCATGGGGGCCATCAGCGACGCCGTCAACATGGGCGACTGGACGCGCATGCGCCAGTGGGGCCTGGCCATCGGCGTGGCCATGGCGGGCTTTGCCCTGCTGGCCTATCTGGGCCTGGTCGATCCGGCCAAGACCATCCATGGCGGCAACCGCTGGCTCTGGCTCTCGGCCGCCGTCGGTGGCGCCCTGTTCGGCTTCGGCATGGTGCTGGCCTCGGGCTGCGGCAGCAAGACCCTGGTGCGCGTCGGCGGGGGCAGCCTGAAGTCGCTGGTGGTGATGCTGGTCATGGCGTTTGCCGGCTTCGCCACCATGAAGGGCATCACCGCCGTGCTGCGCGTGGCCAGCGTGGACCAGGTCAGCGTCGAAATCGCCGGCACGGCCAATCTGCCGCAGCTGGCCGCGGCCGCGTCGGGCCTGCCATCGTCGCTCACCACCTTGCTGCTGGGCCTGGGCCTGGGCCTGGGCCTGATCGTCTGGGCCCTGCGTGGCGAGGATTTCCTGCGCGCCGGCAACCTGCTGGCCGGCGTGGGCGTGGGGGCCATCATCGTCGCCATGTGGTGGGTCAGCGGCCATCTGGGGCATGTGGCCGAGCATCCCGCGACGCTGGAGGAGGTCTTTCTCGCCACCAACTCGGGGCGCGCCGAAGCCCTGAGTTTTGTCGCGCCGATCGCCTATGCCGTGGACTGGCTGATGTTCTTCAGCGACAAGAGCAAGGTGCTGACGCTGGGCATCGTCTCGGTGTTCGGCGTCATCGTCGGCTCGGCCGTGATGGCGCTGTGGAGCCGCAGCTTCCGCTGGGAAGGCTTCGGCAGCACGGAAGACGTGGCCAACCATCTGGTGGGGGCCGTGCTCATGGGCGTGGGCGGCGTGACGGCCATGGGCTGCACCATCGGCCAGGGCCTGACGGGGCTGTCCACCCTGGGGCTCAACAGCCTGGTGGCTTTTGCGGCCATCGTGGCCGGCGCCGTCGTGGCCTTCAGGTACCAGATGTGGCGCCTGGAGCACATGGCCTGAGGTGACGCCGCCGATGGACTTCGAACGCCGCTTTGGCGGCCTGGAGCGCCTGTATGGCGTCACGGGCGCGCAGCGCATCCGCGCTGCCCACGTGGCCGTGGTGGGCGTGGGGGGCGTCGGTTCCTGGGCGGTGGAGGCGCTGGCGCGCAGCGGGGTGGGGCGTCTGACCCTGATCGACCTCGACCACGTGGCCGAGTCCAACATCAACCGCCAGATCCATGCCCTCGATGCCACCCTGGGCCAGGCCAAGGTGCAGGCCATGCGCGAGCGCATCGCCCAGATCAATCCGCAATGCCAAGTCCACTGCATCGAGGAGTTCGTCGAGGCCGCCAACTGGCCGGCGCTGCTGCCGGCGGGGGTGGATGCCGTCATCGATGCCTGCGACCAGGTGCGCGCCAAGACGGCGATGGCGGCCTGGGCCTTGCGCCACAAGATCATCTTCATCGCGGCCGGCGCGGCCGGCGGCAAGCGCCTGGCGCACCGGGTCGACATCGAGGACCTGGGGCAGGTCACGCACGATCCGCTGCTGGCGCAGCTGCGCTACCGGCTGCGGCGCGAGCATGGGGCCGCGCGCGGCGCACGCAAGATCGGCGTGAGTTGCGTCTTCAGCCGCGAGGCGGTGAGCGGCCCCGACGCGTCGTGCGCCATCACCAGCGATGGTTCGCTCAACTGCAGCGGCTACGGCTCGCAGGTGGCCGTCACTGCGACCTTCGGCCAGTGCGCCGCCGGCTGGGTGCTGAACGAAATTGTGGCGCGTGCTTGAGGCGGCGAAAAAAAACACGCTATAATTTAAGGCTTGTCAGTTGGTGATGAGAATCGCAAGCTGACAGCGTGTGTGGGACGTTAGCTCAGTTGGTAGAGCAGCGGACTTTTAATCCGTTGGTCGCAGGTTCGAATCCTGCACGTCCTACCAAGTACAATACGCGTACCGAATATTCCTCGATAGCTCAGTCGGTAGAGCGCCGGACTGTTAATCCGTAGGTCCCTGGTTCGAGCCCAGGTCGAGGAGCCAAACAAGAAGAAAAAGGCCTTGCAGCAATGCAAGGCCTTTTTTCTTTGCGGGTGTCGGAGCCGGGCACAGCGTCTGGCTGCTGCGCCCGGCATCGGCATCAGTACGGATAGGGGCAGTATTTGCAGGTCCAGCTGCCGGTGGTGCTGCTGATCAGCCCCTGCACGATGCTGCAGGCGGCCCGGCCCTGTGCGTCATAGGCGGTGATGCCGGTGTCACGGTGGATGCAGGCGTTGACCTGGGCCAGGCGGCAGTTGGAATCCAGTTGCGGGTCGTACGGTGAGCTGGTCGGGTTCTGGTAGGCGGCGTCCGCCGTACAGGCCTGCGCAGCGGCGATCTGCGCGGGCGTGGTGACGGCATTGGCGCCCGTGGTCGGCGTGGTGCCACCGGGTACGGCGTAACCCGCCGCGGCAAAACTGCTGACCGCGGTCTGCACGCCGGTCGACACGCTCTGTGCGGCGATGCCGGCGTCGATGCCGGCGGAGACCGCGCTCTTGATCACGCTTTCCGGCGGGTAGATGCCGCCATTGCGCAGCGCGGACAGGACCTTGTTGAGTTCGGTCAGCGTCTGCGAGACCGCACTCTGGGCGTCGGCGGCGATCGCCGGGTCCTCCTGCAATTCCTGGGCGGTGTAGCCCACCGGCTGGCCCACGGAGAAGCAGTTCGAGCCCACGTAGCACAGCTGCGCCTGGAACTTCCAGCCCATGTAGCTGCCCGACGGGGTAATCAATCGGCCGTTCTCGATCCACAGGATCCAGAGGTCCGGCACCTTGAGGAAGGCCGGCACATCGGTGGCAGTGCTCATGGCGGTATCCCGCGTGGCGCTCAGTGCGGTCGATACGGCGGTCTTCTGGCTGTCGAGGTCCGGGCTGCTGAGGCCGGTGTTGCTGGCCACGACGCCGACATCGAGTGCCTGGGTCGAGGCTTTCAGGGCATTGACCGGGTTGTAGTTGAGGGTCGGCTTGCCGCTGAGGGCGGCAGACTGTGCCAAGGGTGGCAAGGCGCTGGCAACGGTCTGCACCCCGCAGCTGATCTTGTCGGCGGTCGTGGGGCGGTTGGCACAGCCCAGCGGATCGGTGGCCGGGATGCTCGGCACCGCCTTGGAGATGTTGGAGGCCGCGGCCAGCAGCGTGGTCATTTTGGCCGAGGTGGGGCCGGTGGTCAGCGGATCCGAGTCGGCGGTCAGGGTGGCTTTGACTTGCGTGCGGGCATAGGCGATGGCCGCGTCGATGTCGGAGCGCCCCAGCTTGTTGGCGACAAAGGCGGCCATGGCATTGGTGTAGACCGTGACATGGGCCGTGACCGGGCCGCCGCGCAGCTCGCTGGAGGGCACCACCGCCTCCAGCACGAAGCTGTCAGGCAGCGGCGTCGGGCCGTAGATCTCATCCTGGGTGGTGGTCGAGCCGTCGGCCTTGCCGGTCACCCGGATCAGCACCGGCTTGGCGAAGTCCGCCGGCAGTGCGGCGAGATAGGTGCCGCCGGCATCCGTGGTTGTGGCCACGATCGGCGTGCTGGTGGCCGCACCGCTGTAGGTCGTGGCGTCGTATACCTTGACGTTGGCATTGCCGGTGAGGCCGGCGGCGACCGAGCCGCTCAGCGCGGGCGGCCCGGACGGGGCTGCTGCCCCACCGCCTCCGCCGCCGCCACCGCAGGCGGTGAGGACCAGAGCGAGGAGCAGGGACGTGATAGTGACTTTCGGTTGCGGTCGTAGGTAGTTCATGGGGTTTTTCTTCTGGGGGAGTGGACGATGGGCTCGTCGGCATCCTACGGAGGGCGGTCGGTTCCGTGATCCCATGAATATGGGGGGAAGGCTGGGCGCCGGCGTGAAATAGTTCACGCGACTCAGGCGGCGGTCATGCTGTGGGAGGTCGCCCGGCGCTGACCCAAGAAAAAAGGGATCTGATCGCGCGATCAGATCCCTTTTTGGGTCTGGTGGGTCCTGTAGGATTCGAACCTACGACCTACGGATTAAGAGTCCGCTGCTCTACCAACTGAGCTAAGAACCCGAAGCCGCAATTATGCCATGAAAAACGGCCGGCTTCGAGGGTGAGCAGGGATGCCGTCGCGATTTTCGTCTCTGTTTTTGTTGTCCAAGGAGCCTGACATGACCCGCATTCTTTCCGTGGCGCTGGCCGCGCTGCTGCTGAGCGCCTGTGGCGCTGAGACCGCCACCACCGCCGCGACGGTGGGCGCGGCCAAGAAGCAGGAGCTGGAGCAGGGCCAGAAGACCATGGAGCAGGTGCAGCAGAAGGTGGGTGAGTCGCTGCAGCAGATGCAGCAGAGTACTCAGCGCGCAGCCGACTAAGCCGCCGTGTCCAGCTGGCTGCCGAGTTCGAGCCAGCGTTCCTCGAGCTGCTCGACCTCGCGCTGCAGCGCCGTCAGGCGCTGGCCCAGCTCGTTGATTTGTGCCATGGAGGGCTGGCCGCCGAGGCTGCCTTCGAGGCTGGCCTTTTCCTGCGCCAGCGCGGCCATGCGGGTTTCGCACTGCTCCAGTTCCTTGCGCAGCTGCCGCGTGCGGTTGTTCTCGCGTGGGGCCCGGGCGGGATCGGCAGCCTGGGGCTGCACCGGAGCCTGGGCCTGGACGGCCGTTGCCTGCTTGAGCGCCTCGCGCTGGCGCTTGGCCTCTTCCAGCAGGTAGCGCTGGTAGTCGTCGAGATCGCCGTCGAAGGGGCTGATGCCGCCGCGCGAGACCAGCCAGAACGCGTCGCAGACGGCACGCAGCAGCGCGCGGTCGTGGCTGACCAGCATCACCGTGCCTTCGAATTCGTTGAGCGCCACCGAGAGCGCCTCGCGCGTGGCCAGGTCCAGGTGGTTGGTGGGCTCGTCCAGCAGCAGCAGGTTGGGCCGCTGCCAGACCAGCATGCACAGCACCAGGCGCGCCTTCTCGCCGCCGCTCATGCTGCCCACGGCCTGCTTGACCTGGTCGCCGGTGAAGTTGAAGCTGCCGAGGAAGGTGCGCAGGTCCTGCTCGCGGGTCGCTTGCCCGCTGAGCGCGCCGCGGGCCGTCGTGTCCTTGACCAGGCGGATCATGTGCTCCAGCGGTGTGTCCTGCGGGCGCAGCACATCGAGCTCCTGCTGGGCGAAGTAGCCGATGGCCAGGCCCTTGCCTTCGATGATCTGCCCGGCCACGGGCAGCAGGTCGCGCGCGATGGTCTTGACCACGGTGGACTTGCCCTGGCCGTTGGCGCCCAGGATGCCGATGCGCTGGCCGGCCAGCACCGACTTGTTGACGTTGCGCACGATCACCGTGGGCGGCGTGCCGGCGGGGGCGCCGTCGGGGGGCGGGTAGCCGCAGCTGACGTCCTGCAGGGTCAGCATGGGGTTGGGCAGGCTGGCCGGTTCCCGGAACTCGAAGGTGAAGTCGGCTTCCGCCAGCACCGGGCCGATCTTCTCCATGCGTTCCAGCGCCTTGACGCGGCTCTGGGCCTGCTTGGCCTTGCTGGCCTTGGCCTTGAAGCGGTCGATGAACTTCTGCAGGTGGGCGATCTTTTCCTGCTGGCGCGCGTAGGAGGCCTGCTGCAGCGCCAGCTGCTCGGCGCGCATGTCCTCGAAGCGGCTGTAGTTGCCGCCATAGCGCTTGAGCTGCGCGCTTTCGATGTGCAGGGTGACCTTGGTCACCGCGTCAAGAAATTCGCGGTCGTGGCTGATGACCAGCATGGTGCCGGGGTAGCGTTGCAGCCAGGCTTCCAGCCAGACCAGGGCATCGAGGTCCAGGTGGTTGGTGGGCTCGTCGAGCAGCAGCAGGTCGCTCGGGCACATCAGGGCGCGCGCCAGCTGCAGGCGCATGCGCCAGCCGCCGGAGAAGCTGCTGACGGGCTGGCTCAGCTCGGTGGTCTTGAAGCCCAGGCCCAGGATCAGGGCCTGCGCGCGGGCGGGTGCGTCGTGCGCACCGGCGTCGTGCAGCTCCATGTAGGCGTGCGCCATGCGCTCGCCGTCGTGACTGGCTTCGGCGGCGGCCACCTCGGCCTGGGCCGCAGCCAGGCGGGTGTCGCCGGCGATCACGAAGTCGGTGGCCGATTCCGCGGTTTCCGGCATGTCCTGCGCCACCTGCGCCAGGCGCCACTGCGCCGGGATGAAACACTCGCCAGCGTCCTCGTGCAGCGTGCCGTTGAGCAGGGCGAACAGGGTGGACTTGCCGGCGCCGTTGCGGCCCACGAGGCCGACTTTCTCGCCAGGATTGATGGTGGCGCAGGCGCCGTCGAGGATCACCTTGGCGCCGCGGCGCAGGGTGATGTTCTTCAGGGTAATCATCGTTCCGTTCGGGCTGAGCTTGTCGAAGCCCTGCTGCGCGCGCCATGCCCTTCGACAGGCTCAGGGCGAACGGCAGTGGAGCACCGTGGGCTTGGTTAAAGAGTCAAAAGCGCCTCGCGCGTGAGCAGCAGGACCTGGTCTGCGCCGGCGCTGGTGTCGAGCCAGACGGCCTCCAGCTGCGGGAAGGCGGCTTCAAAATGTTCACGCTCGTTGCCGATCTCCAGCACCAGCACGGCGTGCGCCGTCATGCAGGCCGGGGCCTCGTGCAGCAGGCGACGGATGAAGTCCATGCCGTCGCTGCCGCCGGCCAGCGCCAGTACGGGCTCGGCACGGTACTCGGCCGGCAGGGCGGCCATGCTCTGCGCGTTGACGTAGGGGGGGTTGCAGAGGATCAGGTCGTAAGGGCCGCGCACCGAACTCAGGCCGTCAGACTTCAGCAGGGTGACGCGTTCCTGCAGGCCGTGCTTCTCGACGTTGATGCGCGCCACCGCCAGCGCCTCGTCGGAGAGGTCGGCGCCGTCCACCGTCACCTCGGGCCAGGCCAGCGCGGCCAGCACGGCCAGGCTGCCGTTGCCGGTGCACAGGTCCAGCACGCGTTTCGTGTGTACACCCAGCCAGGCGTCGAGGGTGCCCGAGTAGTCCGGATGCACCAGCAGCTCGGCGATGAACGAGCGCGGCACGATGGCGCGTTCGTCGACGTAGAAGGGCACGCCTTGCAGCCAGGCCTCGCGGGTCAGGTAGGCGGCGGGCTTGCGGGTGGCGATGCGCTGCTGCAGCAGGGCCGCGACCTGGGCCTGTTCCTCGGCGGTGACGGGGCGCTCGGCCACGGCGTCCAGATCGTCCAGCGGCAGGCCCAGCCGCCACAGCACCAGCCAGGCGGCCTCATCGAAGGCGTTGCTGGTGCCGTGGCCATAGGCGACGCCCGCGGCGTCGAGCTGCCGGGCGCCGGCCTCGATCAGTGCGATCACGGTCGGCTGCTGCTGGGCTGCGCTCTTCATGGTGCCAGCTTGTCCAGCACGCGCCGGTAGATGTTCTTCAAGGGCTCGATGTCGGCCACCGGCACGCACTCGTCGATCTTGTGGATGGTGGCGTTGGTGGGGCCGAGCTCGATCACCTGCGGACAGATGCGGGCGATGAAACGGCCGTCACTGGTGCCGCCCGTGGTGGAGAGCTCGGTCTCGAGGCCGGCTTCCTCGCGGATGGCTTCGCGCGCCGCGTTGACCAGGGTGCCAGGCGTGGTGAGGAAGGGCAGGCCGCCGATGGTCCAGGTCAGCTCGTAGTCGAGCTCGTGGCGGTCGAGCACGGCGGTCAGGCGCTGCTGCAGGCTCTCGGGCGTGGACTCGGTGCAGAAGCGGAAGTTGAAGTCCACCACCACCGAGCCAGGGATGACGTTGCTGGCGCCGGTGCCGCCGTGGATATTGCTGACCTGCCAGGTGGTGGGCGGAAAGAAGTCGTTGCCCCGGTCCCACTCGATGGTGGTCAGCTCGGCCAGCGCGGGCGCGAACAGATGGATGGGGTTCTTCGCCAGGTGCGGGTAGGCGATGTGGCCCTGCACGCCCTTGACCGTGAGCTTGCCGCTCATGGTGCCGCGCCGGCCGTTCTTGATCATGTCGCCCGTCTGTTGCACCGAGGTGGGCTCGCCCACGATGCAAAACTGAGGGGCATCGCCACGGGCTTGGAGCTTTTGGCAGACGACCACAGTGCCGTCCAGCGCCGGG
>JACCDS010946034.1_pt1 | contig 16313 bp, 12 predicted proteins | sample 7446441 | NCBI WGS metagenome assembly JACCDS01 (sample SAMN15323445, study PRJNA562643) | freshwater metagenome | isolation source: river surface water | place: USA:Blue River Watershed | collected 2017-08-17
CACCTAATCGCTTTGCCTACGGGATGACCAAGGCGGCGGTAATAGGTTTGACTAAGGCGGTAGCCGCCGATTTTGTTACCCAGGGAATTCGTTGCAACGCCATTTGTCCTGGAACGGTACAAACTCCCTCACTTGAGCAGCGGTTGCACGCAACGGGCGATTACGAAACTGCTTACAAAAATTTTGTTGCGCGGCAGCCCATGGGACGCTTGGGGACTGCGCGTGAAATGGCAGAGCTGGCGTTGTATTTGGCGAGCGATGCATCCGCGTTTACTACCGGCACTATCAATGTAATTGATGGTGGGTGGAGCAACTAAACGATAAGCCAACATACCCACTCCTCCTATCGTTGGTGGACGGAGATAGCTTCCTCACTTTGAATATCTGGAAGTAGCGGGAAAGTAAAAAAATTCAATTCACGAGAGATCGCTATGAAATTATTACGTTACGGAAATGCTGGTCAGGAGCGCCCTGGTATTTTGGATACACAGGGCAATGTTCGTGAACTGGGGTCAGTGGTGTCAGATATTAGTGGCAAAACCCTGACCGAAGAAACGTTGAAAAAAATCGCCAGCGTCAATGTCGAATCTCTGCCCGTCGTTGAATCGCCCGGTCGTTTTGGCCCTTGCGTAAGTGGTGTGGGTAAATTTATTTGCATCGGCTTGAACTATGCTGATCATGCCGCTGAATCCGGTGTTGCTGTGCCATCTGAACCGGTAGTGTTTATGAAAGCCACCAGCGCCATTACCGGCCCCAACGACAATATTATTAAACCGCGCAATTCCACCAAGCTGGATTGGGAAGTGGAATTGGGGATCGTTATCGGCAAGCATGCCAGCTATGTCGAACTGGATGATGCCATGGATTACATCGCGGGCTACTGCGTTGTTAACGATGTGTCCGAGCGCAATTTCCAATTGGAACGCCCTGGCGGTCAGTGGGACAAGGGCAAGGGATGCGATAGCTTTGGTCCTATAGGGCCTTATCTGGTCACTAAAGACGAAGTACCCGATCCGCTGAAATTAAATTTGTGGTTAAAAGTTAACGGCAAAACCTTTCAAAACGGCTCTACCGATCAAATGGTATTTGGACCCGCATTTTTGGTGCATTACCTCTCGCAATTTATGAGCCTGCAACCGGGTGATGTAATCAGTACTGGAACGCCCCCCGGTGTTGGGCTCGGTCAAAAACCGCCGCTGTATTTAAATGAAGGTGATGTGGTGGAATTAGGCATTGAAGGAATGGGCGTACAAAAGCAGGTTGTTGTTAACGCGAAATAAATTTTATGTGTAGGTTGCTGGTGAGCTTGCGAACCGCAACATAACCATGTTGGAGTGCGCCCCGAAACCAGCTTGACGCTCGACTTGGAATTGGGTTGGTGGTGCGAGATGGTCGTGTTGCGGTTCGTTCCTCACCAGCAACCTACATGAAAAAACTCCAGAGAACCGCACAATGAAAAAAATCCATCAACTCGCCAGCATAGGCTTGATTGCCGCTGCTATTTTTACCGCAAATTATTCTGCTCACGCCGAACAAAAAACCAATATCAAACTCTGGCCCAGCGCTGAGTCACCTATCAAAGACTCCGCTGAATTCAATGCAAAATTAGAAACCATTTTGCAGAAGATGACACTGGAAGAAAAAGTTGGCCAAATAATGCAGGCGGAAATTCAAACCGTAACACCGGAAGACATTAAAAAATATCATCTAGGGTCGGTGTTGAATGGCGGTGGCTCCATGCCCAATCGCATTGAAAATGCCAAAGCGAAGGATTGGGTGGAATTTCTCGATAAACTTTACGACGCTTCCATGGATACCAGTGATGGCAAACAAGCCGTGCCGATTTTCTGGGGCTCTGATGCGGTTCACGGCCACAACAATTTAACCGGCGCAACTTTGTTTCCACATAATATCGGCTTGGGCGCAGCTCATAATCCGGAATTAATTCGTCAGATCGGTGCCGCGACGGCAAAAGAAGTACGCGCGACGGGTGTTGAATGGGTGTTCGCGCCAACGCTGGCTGTTGCGCAAAATGATCGCTGGGGTCGCACCTACGAAAGCTACTCGGAAGATCCAAAGCTGGTTACTGAATATGCATCGGCTATGGTGGAAGGTTTGCAGGGCAAGGTAAACAGCAGCGAATTCCTTAGTGAGAATCATGTGATTGCAACAGCCAAACATTTCCTTGCCGATGGCGGTACGGATGGCGGTGATGACCAAGGGAATGCGCGCATTGCAGAAAAAGAATTAGTGAAAATTCACAACGCCGGTTATGTTCCTGCACTGGATGCTGGCGTACAAACGGTGATGGCCAGTTTCTCTGAATGGAATGGCGAGAAGATGCACGGCAATAAATATTTGTTGACCGAGGTATTAAAAAATCGCATGGGATTTGATGGTTTTGTCGTTGGTGACTGGAATGGTCATGGCCAGGTTCCCGGTTGCACGAATGACTCCTGCCCACAAGCCATTAATGCCGGTATCGATTTACTCATGGTGACCTACGACTGGAAAGCCATGATTGAAAACACACTTAAGCAAGTAAAATCTGGTGAAATATCGCAAGCGCGTCTGGATGATGCAGTACGCAGAATCCTGCGCGTAAAAATGCGCGCGGGCTTGTGGGATAAAAAACCGTCGCAACGCGCTAACGCGGCAGATCAATCGGTTGTTGGCAGTGTCGAACATCGTGCGATTGCGCGTCAGGCGGTGCGTGAAAGTCTGGTGCTGTTAAAAAATACTAATTCAGTGTTGCCGATCAAACCGCAGCAAACCATTTTGGTGGTGGGCGATGGCGCCGATAATATTGGCAAGCAAGCGGGTGGTTGGAGCGTCTGGTGGCAAGGTATTAGTGATGCCAGTGAAAATCATCGTTTCCCTGGTGCTACATCTATTTACAGCGGAATTAAAACGGCGGTAGCGGCTGCTGGTGGTAAAGCACTATTATCGGTTGACGGATCATTTGCGCAAAAGCCGGATGTAGCCATTGTTGTCTTTGGTGAAAATCCCTACGCAGAAGGCAGCGGGGATCGCGATACGTTGGAATTCGAACCCGCGAAAAAGAAAAGCCTCGCGTTGCTGAAAAAATTAAAAGCGCAGGGTATTCCGGTTGTGTCAGTGTTTTTATCGGGTCGTCCACTCTGGGTTAACCCGGAATTAAACGCATCCGATGCATTTGTTGCCGCCTGGTTACCCGGTACCGAAGGCGCCGGTATTGCCGATGTGTTGATTGCAAAAACGGATGGCACACCTAATTTCGATTTCCGCGGCACACTCTCCTTCTCCTGGCCGAAGTTGCCACTGCAGGATGTGTTGAACCCACATCACAAACACTACGATCCTTTATTTAAACTGGATTACGGTTTGAATTATGCCGCTGGTAAAACTGGCCCAACTAATTTACCGGAAGATGTGAAAGGCGTTGCTAGCGGCGAACCACAGGACATTAAACTTTATGTGCGTCGCCCGTTAGAGCCTTGGCATATTTTTATTGAAAATTACGAGCGCCAGCAAATTTTGAGCGGTGCGTTTGCCGCCTTACCTAAGGGCGATGTAAAAATACAAACCAGTGATAAAGATGTACAGGAAGATGCGCTGAACTTTAGCTGGAAAGATACCTGGCGGGCAGGTATGACCCTGGAATCCGGTGAGCCATTGGATTTAAGCGCGCATATGAAAACCGGTGTGTTGTCATTGAATATAAAAATCAATGAACTGGCGAAAGGCGGCGTGTCTTTCAAAATGGAATGCAAGAAAGAAGGCTGCGATCGCCAGGTGCCATTCACTTTGCAGGCGCGCGAATTGGTAGGTAAGGGCTGGCAGAAAGTATATGTGCCATTGCGTTGTTTCAAACATGATGAGGATAATTTTAGCGCTGTGACAATGCCGTTCGCATTGGAAACCGGTGGTGCAGGTGACGTATCTGTTGCCAATGTTGAATTGTTAATCAATACGCCCAAAGCAGTTGTTTTGCAGCAGTGTGCTGATTACCGCACTCAATCCGTAACACCGGATATGTTGAATGAGTGGTGGTCGATTGATTGGTGGTTGCCGCGTCACCAACAAAAAATTGCCGATGCCAAAGCTACTCTGGCCAATGGTGGAAAAATTGATGTACTGATGATTGGCGATTCAATTACTCAGGGTTGGGAGAAGGAAGGCCTGGAAGCATGGAATAAATACTTGGCTCCACTTAACGCATTTGGAATTGGGTTTGGTGGTGATCGCACCGAAAACGTGCTTTGGCGTTTGCAGCATGATGCAGTGACGGGACTAAATCCCAAGGTCGCTGTATTGATGATTGGCACTAACAACGCGGGCCATCGCCGTGAGAATCCGCAAACAACGGCAGCAGGTATTAAGAAAATTATTGCCGATTTGCAACAACGTTTGCCGAGTACAAAAATTTTGCTATTAGCGGTTTTCCCACGCGACGCTAAGCCGGATGGAGAATTGCGTTTAATTAATGAGCAGGTAAACGCCATTATCAAAAATTACGCCGACAACAAACGTGTTTACTTTACCAATATTAATTCAGTGTTCTTAACCAAAGACGGCATTCTGGAAGAAAAGGTTATGCCAGATTTATTGCATCCCCATGAATATGGTTATGAAATTTACGCGAAAGCACTTGTGCCGGAATTAAACAAATTGCTCAAATAATGTTTTGAACTGTTGCGCATTCGCAGTGAGACATATTCACAAGTTGTAATTCGCTTGTAACAAAGTCGTCATATAGTGCCCGCCGTTATCCAACGGCGGGCTTTTTTTTGCCGCTGCTGGACAAATTCTCTCCCCTCGTCAGCAGAGCATCCCTATGTCCCCCAAACACCACAAGCACATGCATTACAACGTGGCCCTGGTTGATAAATTATGGAACTTGAAGCGGTTGTGCGAAGCGCATTTAAAAATGCACATTCCGTTGAATATGGTGCTTAAGGATGAAGAATACCGAGCCGAATTATTGGAAAAAGCCTTGCAGGCTAATAATGAAGAGTTAACCCAACTAGTGTGGGACGTGCGCCAGATGGAAGATACCATTGTGACCGCGACCCATACGGGTGACGAGTTCAAGCTTAAAAAGAAAAGCCGCAATGTGATAAAAATGGGTGGTTATGCAACAACGGCGTGCGCCTTACTGTTAATTATGGGCGGATATTTGCTGCGGTCGTTTTTACCTTTGGATGCCGGCGAAGTGTTTTTATTGGAAGCGGTTACTGCCAGTAAAGTGCAATCGGCGATAAAAACTCGTGAACAGGCAAACTATGTTCCTGCAGGGCAATTGGTGCGCGCCACCAAACCGTTGTTTCGCGTACATGGGTCCAATACTGTCGGTGAAAAGCTTGCCCCGCGGTTAGTGGAATCTTATTTTATGTCGCGCGGTGCCACTAATATTAAGACCCAACAAGGCAATACCCCGGTTGAAAAAGCCGTAAGTGCTGAATTGAACGGGCATATAGAATTTATTGAAATTCATGCTCACGGGTCCAGCACAGCGTTTACCGATTTGCAACAGGATAAAGCGGAATTGGGAATGTCGTCGCGTCGCATTAAAGAGCAGGAGCGCGAACAACTCGTCAGTAAAAGTGGCGACTTAACGGAGCCGGGCGCGGAACATATTATAGGGCTCGACGGTTTAGCGATTATTACTGATACAAAAAATCCGCTCACTCAACTAGCGATCCCTGATCTGGTCAAAATATTTTCGGGTGAAGTCACTAATTGGTCTGAGCTGGGGGGGGCAAATCTACCCATTAAGGTTTACGCACGCGATGAAAATTCTGGCACTTGGGATTCGTTTAAAAGTATGGTGCTTGATCCCGCCAAAGCAAGCTTGGTGATGACCGCTAAGCGTATTGAGTCGAGTACCGCTTTATCCGATGCCGTCGCACAGGAGCCGGGTGCCATTGGGTTTATCGGTTTGCCGTATGTGCGTCGTGCACGGTTGATGGCAATTTCAGCCTCCAAGTCTTCCAAGGCAATTATGCCGACCCATTTTACCGTGAGTACGGAAGATTACCCTTTAGCACGCCGTCTGTATTTTTATTTGCCGCAAAAAAATATGAATGCCGAGGCTGAAGAGTTTGTTAAGTTCAGTGCAACCGAGCGCGGTCAAAGTATTGTGGAAGATATCGGCTTGGTGTCGCAAAATATTAAAACCGGTCAGCCGTTTAATAACAGCTTCTACCCGGAAGAAATGCGTGATCTAACGCTGCGCTCCCAACGGCTGTCCATTAATTTTCGCTTTAAGGATGGTAGCGACGAGTTGGATACCAAAGCGATTAGCGACCTTGAACGCTTGGTAAAATATATGGAAGTTAATGCACCCAAACGTGTGCAATTGTTCGGCTTCTCCGACAGCGAAGGCGATAAAGCCCAAAATGAGGAGTTGTCTGTGCGTCGCGCCAAGGTGGTCGAACAACACTTGATTGCGCGTGGTATTTATCCGCTTGTGGCCCGGGGCGTGGGCGAAGAAGCGCCTTTGGCAAGCAGCAAGACGGAAGAGGGGCGACGAATGAACCGCCGTGTTGAGGTTTGGATTCTGTAAGTTTCTTAACGCGTTACGTTTTTACTTATAGGCCAACGATCACTGATACGCAGATGATCGTTGGCCTACTGTTTTGATTGTCCTTGTAAGACCTTGCTACATTCGATCAACAAGTTATTGCCGTGATTCTTTGTTCGTTCAAGTAGACTAGTTCTTTTGTCCAGGGTTATGTTGTTGTCCGTCGATAAAAGTATCGCTGGAATATCAGCGTTTTTATGATTTGACGCTCTCAACGCCAGAAGCAAGGCGGGGCCATTTAGCACTTGAAGCTCGCGCGCAATGATCAGAACACTGTAGGGCACAGTGAGCAATTGCCGCAATCCTTCTATGCCGTCGTTTATAATGTCGTAATTTATTTTTAAACTGGATATTACGGTGCCGTAATACTTACATAGCGATTGCGATGATTCCAATATCAAAATTCGCTTCGACGATGATTGATGATTGTTATGTAGCTTCAGCAAAAACTCATCGACAGACAAGAAGTCAAACTTTCCAGCTTTGAGCGTTAATAAAATTTGCCTGAGCTGATCTATGCAATGCAATAGAATTTGGTAGCTCTCAGGTGATGTCATCTGCTCATCGTTATATTGTATCAGGACTGCTTCGGCAAGGTGACACACACGAGTGATAATGTGTAGCCCAAACGTGCCTCCCGAACCTTTCAAACTATGCACGTGCCGGTAGACTTCGTTAAAACAATCAATGTCCTTATTTTTTTCGAGTTGCAGCAGAAGTAGTTCTATGCGATTGATTTTCTCGGGTAACTCTTCGATAAAACAATCCCGCATTTCATCGAGTAGTAATTGTATTGACTCACTTTGGGGAGTAGGAGAGGTGCTCATGATTTACTGCTCAATACATGGAAATTCAATGAAGAACCGGGTTCCATTTTCCGACGATGTAAATCCGATTGCGCCGTTCATGGATTCGGTTAATTTTTTGCTTACGGCTAGCCCCATGCCGGTTCCCCCCTTCTGGCGACTATCTGAACCGTCAGCTTGAGAAAAGCTTTGAAATATCCGTGCGCGAAATTTTTCAGGTATTCCAGGGCCTTTGTCACTGATTGTGATAGTAAGCTGGCTCGCGGTTGAGGATGCACTTATCGCAACGGCTTCACCGGGAGGCGAATATTTCACCGCATTGGATATTAGATTCGACATGATTTGCTGAAATCTGAGCGGGTCGACCAAAATACTCATGCTTTCGTCAATGACGTTGAGTTGTAAGTCAACCTTATAGCTTTTAGCAAAGGGGGCGTTGTCCGTAGCGCTTTGTGTTAATAGCTTGGTTACATTGCAAGGCTGCATGTGTAGCTCCATTTTTCCTGCTGAAAGTTTTTCAAAATCAAGAATATCGTTAATTAGCAAGCTGAGCCGTTTGGAGTTTTTGTTAGCGATTTGAATTAGTTCTTTTGCCATGTTTGGAAGCTCACCGAGCAGTCCGCTTTCCACCGTTGCCAAGGCAGCGTTGATTGATGTGAGTGGCGTTCTCAGCTCATGACTGACGGTAGAAACAAACTCCGTTTTTAATTTTTCCAAACGCTTCTTTTCGGAAATATCTCTTACAGCGCCGACGAATAATGGTTCATTTTGCTGTTTAACTTCCGCCAGTGTTAGTTCAATAGGGAATATCTCGCGGTTTTTGCGTTGGGCTTCCAGTTCTCGACCTATACCCAATATTTTTGCCTGACCTGTGCGTAGGTAGTTTCTCAGGTACCCGTCATGTTCTCCTTTAAGCGACGGCGGTAAAAGCTTGCTGACATTTTCTCCGATGAGTTCTTGCTCCGAGTAACCAAATATTTTTTGGGCAGCCAGGTTGACGAAAGAGATCTCCCCAACAGAATTTATTGTGATAATCGCATCTGCTAGGCTTTGTAGAATACTTTGCGTCTGTTCCGATGCATTTTGCAGTGCTACCTCAACTTGGTGTTTTTGATATTGAATGCGTGTAGCCTGAGTCAAATGTGCAATGGTGCTCGTGATGGGTTTAAGTAAGCTGGTGTCTATTTCTGAAAATCCTGTTTCTTTGTTCGCTAGTAGTAATATTGCTAACGGCCTTCCATTGTAGAAAATGGGAATTCCCAAGTAGGAACTTATACTGGAAAAGTATTGCGGCACTTCGGAAAAATTTGTAGTAGTACTGGGGGAGTTAACAATAACCGGGATATCGCTAGCTAGCGTGGTTCCAAAGATTGAATGGGTATCGTGAAACTCTATTCCGTCGGATATGCGCGACTGGTTGATGGTTCTTGCCTTTTCGTCCCACTTCTGGTTTGCAGCGGCGTGAATTTTTACGTAGGGTTTAAGTTTGTTATCAAATAGAGCTTCACCAATAAATCCGCACTGACTTTGTGTTAATGCAAGAATGTCATCGATAATTGCGCCGAAGGAATCCGTGAGCTTCTCCTTGGTAATAAACGTCTCCTGTGCTCGTGCAATGATGCTGGTAACTTTCTGTTGAGTTGAAATTTCTTCTTGTACTTTAATTTGCTCGGTCCGTAACTCCACATTTTCCTTCAGGGATTTTCCCATGCGGGAAGAGCTTGCAATTGTGAATACAGAGAAGAGCAGGATCATGGTTCCCATCAAGCGGTAATTCTGTAAATCATTCATTATCAGGCTTACCGCCAGCGGGGTCGTGCTAGCCCCGATAAACAGCACAATTGAGCATCTATCTATTGCGAGCGATGCAGCAGCACCGGAGCAAATGCCGCCCAGAATAAACGCGTAAAATGCCAAGTCTTCAATGTGAACTTCAAATCCCTGATAGAGAAGGATCGGGGCTATACCCCAGGTTACGCCAGTCACTCCAACGCCGATTCTGAACCAGATGAGCCAGCGATGAGTTGCTTGTGAGTTAGAGCGCTGAAAAAGAAGGTAAATAGCCCCGCGTACACTGAGGCTTATGGCGAGCAAAAACAGCCAGCTAAAAACACTGATTTCAAAAAAAGCGTACCAATATAAAAATGCCAGGGTGAGCGCAAGCAGCCCGTTCATGGTGATGGCTTGCGGGACGCCTTTATAGAGCAATAGGTTTATTTCTTTAATGTACTGCTCATTGAGGTGAGTTGATTGCGCGCTAATTTTCATAATGCGCAGAAGAAATTACCAAAATCGATGTCTGATTTTTTGTAGTGGTAATTCATACTGTTTGTCCCTCGCGACTTTTTTAATTGGGTTGGATAGGTTTTACTGCAAGGTAAAATACTCCATGGTTTGCTGTAATTGCGTGGCTTTATTGGTAAGTTCTTCAGCGGTTGAATAAAGCTCTTCGGCGGATGATGAGTTTTGCTGGGTGGCAATACTAATTTGTGAAATGGCAATGGTGATTTGATTCGCGCCCATGGCTTGCTCATCGCTGGCGGCAGAAATTTCCTGTACCAGATCGGCGGTTTTTTTAATGGCCGGAACAATCTCATCCAGTAATTTGCCTGCGCTCTCGGCTAATTTCACCGAGCCTCCTGCGAGCTCTCCAATTTCCTTGGCGGCCGCTTGGCTGCGTGCCGCCAACTTGCGCACTTCGCTGGCTACGACGGCAAAGCCGCGCCCATGTTCACCGGCGCGCCCGGCTTCAATCGCCGCGTTGAGAGCAAGTAAATTAGTTTGATAGGCGATGTCATCAATCACGCTAATTTTTTCGGCGATTTTGCGCATAGCATCCACTGTGTTTTTCACTGCGGTGCCACCATCGTTGGCCTCTTTGGCGCTCTTGCTGGCGATGTTGTCAGTTACCTTGGCGTTGTCATTATTCTGGCTGATGGACGCGGTAATTTCCTCCATGGATGCGCTGGTTTCTTCAATGCTAGCTGCTTGCTGTGTTGCAGATTGGCTAAGTGATTGCGCCGTTGCACTTAATTCTTCGGACGCAGAGGAGAGTGAATCGGCGGTGGAGCGAACGTCGCCAATAATTTCAGATAACTTGCTGACCATCTGCCGAATGGCAAACAGAATACTGCTCTGATCCTTGTGATGAATATTTACCTTCACCGATAAATCACCTTCCGCAATGCGATAAATTACATTGGCGGTGTAATTGGGTTCGCCTCCTAATTGCTGGATAAGGCTGCGGGTAATTAAATAGCTCAGCGTAATCGCGATCAATATGCTGAGAATAATAATGCTGGTGTTAATGGTGAGCGTGCTTTCGTAACGGTGGGTTGAGCGTTCGTATTCTTCTTTCGCAACGTGGACTTGTAATTTATTGAGCGCTGTGAAAACTTCGTTGAGCGGATCAAATATCGGGTAGATGCCGGTTTGGGTAAAGTTGTTAATAGCCGTTACGTTGTTATCGGAGTACCAACGTTGCAGATCTGCTAATTGTTTGTGGGTCTGTTCAATCAGTGGTGCTGCTTGTTTGATGAGTTTTTTCTCGTCATCAATTAAAAAGGTTCGTAAATACGCTTCCCAAATTTTGTCGGTGGCGGGCAATGTTTCTCGGGTAATTTTTAATGCTTCTTGCGGGCTGATTATGCCTTTTACGGTTTTTTGCGGGACATCCACTAATATCAGCGCGTAATTATCGATTACTTCTTTTAGATCGCGCATGGGCTCAACGCGATCCACATAAACTGTGTGCATTCCGTGATTTGCATCGCGCATTCCCATAATTCCTAATACGCCGATCAGAATCATCAGTAATACCAAGGTCCCCGCCAGCAGGCTTAAGCGCATGGCGACTTTCATATTTTGAAACATGGAATGCTCCTTGGGGCCAAAAGGTGTAGAGGCTAGATAGACCTAGGCCGAATGCTTTCTAGGTGTGAGCTAGTTATAGGTTTGAAATAGCTACAGGTATGAATTAACAAGGCGCTTCCAGGAAACGCCTTTATTATCAACCTTAGTAAGGGGCAGGATTTTTGTCAAAAAGCGGAGTTTGCAGGGATCTGCGCGGCATTTTTGCAGAGCAGCGGGAAAAGGGGGGTTAGTTATTGCTCGTCGTTTGCTATGGCATTGAGTAGCCATTGCCTGGCTGTGTCGACGTCAGTAAAAAGGCGCCCTTTACCAATCAACCGATTGGCCAATACATTGCGAATAAATTCGGTCATTTCTCGTGTGCGCGGATTTTTATCCACCCAGGCGACCCGGTGTTTGTTGGTAATACCTGCTTTTTTAAATAAAGCGGGATAATTCAAGGCTTCGTGGGTGCTCAGGGTGCCGAATAGGTATTGTTCACCCAGAATGTTGTAACACTGGTGTTTTTCACAGGCCTGCGCGATTTGCTGCCACATATCCAGCGCGCCTTCGTAGCTACCTAATCCTTTTGCGTTCACATGCAAATGATTGCCTAGGTGGGTAATAGTGATTTCGTAATCCAGTTCGGTCTCCATTGTCCATCAACCCCCTACACGCAAATCCGCAATCAATTTTCCTGCGGCGAGAATTTCAGTTTCATGATCTGGCTCGCGCCAGGTTTCTTTCAGGCCGGCGCCATACCATTCCAGCATTGCCGGTAGCGCAAGTAATTGTTGCAAGTAACCGGCCGCTGCGCCAGTAGCAGGTATTCCGTAGGTTTGAAAGCGAAAGGCGACTGGAGCGAAAAAAGCATCCGCAGCGGTAAAGCTTTTTCCTGCTAAAAAGGGCCCGCCAAATTTGGCGAGGCCCTGATTCCAAATTTCGTTAATACGGTCTATGTCTTTTTGCAGTGCTGGGCTCATTGCATGCAATTGAACGCGATGGCCGCAGCTCATACCGCAGGTATTGCGCAAGGTTTGAAAGCCGGAGTGCATTTCGGCGCTGACCGAGCGCGCCCAGGCGCGGGCACTTTTATCGGTCGGCCACACCAGGGGATAGGTTTCAGCAAGGTATTCGGTAATGGCGAGGGAATCCCAAACGGTTTGTTCACCATCAACCAGGCAGGGTACCCGCCCCGTGGGGGAGAAGCTGCGGTAGCTTGCCCAACTGGTGCCAACTTCCAGCGGATGTATCTGTTCGATAAAAGGAATGTTGAGCGCGCGCATTAATACCCAGGGGCGCAGCGACCAGGACGAGTAGTTTTTGTTGGCAATATGGAGAGTGAGCATCGGCAGGTTCCTTGTGATGATCCGGGGGGCGGACGTTACCACAGGCCCCCCAGGCAATGATGCAAAGATTAACCAAATCTAACAAAAAGGATCCTTGGCTGACTAGACCTTAGGCTGCAATCTGTTGAGCGGGTTCCGGCCTGCGAGTCTTAGAGCGACTCCAGCGCCGCCAGGCTCCATTCAATGGCTTGCGAATAATGCTGGTCGGGCAGCAAATCCCCCAGTAAAACCAGAGTTTCGCGCATTTCGGTGACCGTATTGCCCACAATATTGATATGTCCCACTTTACGGCCCGGCCGTACTTCCTTGCCATACCAATAGGTGCGGGCACAAGAAAGGTCGCGCCAAGCTGGGTTATAGTCGGTGCCGATCAGGTTAATCATGACATTCTGCCCTACAACTTGTGGCTCCGGCGTCGCCATGTTGGCTACAGCGCGCAGATGATATTCAAATTGGCTGATGCTGGCGCCGGCCTGGGTCCAATGGCCGGAGTTGTGCACGCGCGGGGCCAACTCGTTGATAAGTAGTTTGTCGCCAACTCGGAAGGTTTCCATCGCCATAACGCCGACGTAATCCAAGGCACTCAGAATTTTGCCGAGCATCTCTTCGGCCTGCGCCTGCAATGCTTGCAAGCGGGCGAGGGGGGCAACAGAGGCGTAGAGAATACCGTTCAAATGAAGGTTGAGCGTAAGCGGATAAAACACGCAGTCGCCGGCAGCATTGCGCACCCCAACCAGAGATACTTCCTCGTCAAAGTCGATAGCCTGTTCGGCGATAGCTTCGCCTTGCCAATCTTCAGGTACCTGGTCATCGTCGGTGCGCAACCAGTGTTGCCCTTTGCCGTCGTAACCACCGGTGCGACGTTTGAGTAGCACGCGCTCGCCCAGCTGATCGCGCAGTTCATTGGCGGTGATATCTCCGGCGACATTGCGCCAAGGGGCAGTGGCTATACCGAGGGTGTCGATTAACTCTTTTTGGGTTTTGCGATCCGCCAAACGGCCAAAGACATTCTTATTAATGAAGCGGGTGTGTTGCGCAAGGGCATTGGTGACCAGGGTCTCCGGCCACTGCTCACGTTCGGCGGTCACCAGGTCATTGGCCGCTAATGCTGGCGCAGTAGCTTCATTTATATCGACGGGGCACACATCCAAATCCAGCGGCATGCCTGCATGTTTCAGCATGGCACCTAATTGGCCTGCGCCCAAAACCCAAATACGTTGGCTCATAAAACCCTCGCTCAGCTTATTGATCGCGCGGATCGGGGTTGTCCAGCACTGCCTGTGTTTGATCCTGGCGGAATTGCTCGATCTTCGCAGCCAGGCTCGCATCTGTCACGGCTAGAATTTGGCACGCCAAGAGGCCAGCATTAAATGCACCGGCAACCCCAATCGCCAAGGTACCCACGGCAACACCTTTAGGCATTTGCACGATGGAATAAAGGCTATCAACGCCGCTCAGCGCCTTGCTCTGTACGGGCACACCCAATACTGGCAAGCGAGTGTGGGCAGCAACCATCCCGGGCAAATGGGCGGCGCCGCCGGCACCAGCGATAATCACCGCATAGCCGTTATCGACTGCGGACTCAGCAAATTCAGTGAGCTTTTGCGGGGTGCGATGGGCCGATACAACTTCGGTGTGATATTCCACGCCCATCTGTTCCAGAATCTCGACCGCCGCCTGCATAGTGGCCCAATCGCTCTTGGAACCCATAATCACTGCAACTTTTCTTGCCATATCATTTGCCCGATTGCGTTAACGCTCAAGTGTAGGCCCGAAAACCGGGCCGGAAACGAAAAAAAGGCGCGCATATTAGCACATGCCTTGGTTGGAGGGGCATTCATCCTTAACTCAGCGTAAATCGAGCGTAACGAAAAATTATTGGCGCCACTTTCATCTTGAGGCTAATATGCGGCTTCCTAGGTGAAAGGCTTTCATGGGGCGATAACAGAACCTTATGTACAGATATGTAACAGGCAGTGTTTAGGACGTCTTACTAAAAGTATATGGATCCGGGATCTAATAATCATCATTAAGGAGTATTTATGAAATACCTATCGATAGTTGTAGTGGCCTGTATGTTGTTTGTGACTGGCTGTGCCAGTGTGCCCCAGCAACAAAATGTGAATTTGAATCTAGGTCTCGTTCCAAAAGAACAAAAAATTGGTCTGTACGTTTCGCCATTGCCAAAGATTACGACTTCATTTCCAGGTGCCAACTGCCTGCTGTGCCTGGGAGCTGCCGCGCTGGCAAACTCATCGTTAACTAAGCAAGTGGAAACTTTTCAAGCTGAAGAGTTGGCAAAAACCAAGGCAAATATCACCGCGCAACTAAAAGCGAAGGGCTATGAGGTGGTTGATATTAATAGTTTGATTCCTGAGAAAAAGTTACCCAAGGTGAAACCAGTCGCGGGCTCAACGATTACCAGAAATTACTCTTCTTATAAATCCCAGCACAACGTTGACCAGCTGTTGGTCGTTAACCTTACGTCGGTAGGCGTTGTTCGTCAGTACTCGGGTTATGTGCCTGTTGGCGCTCCGCAGGCCTCCGTATCGGCTCAGTTTTATATGATCGATACCGCGCGCAATAGCTATAACCTTTATGCTCCGATCAATCTGCTAAAAAGCGCAGATGGTGAGTGGGATGCTCCACCAACATTCCCGGGTATGACCAATGCCTTCTATCAAGCTGAGGAAGAAGCTGTTGATCTCCTGAAAAAGCCATTTAATTAATGTGAACTTGCGGCCGCGAGGCCGCTTTTTGAAGGGATATAAAAATAATGCGCATTATTTTTTGGTTAATTTTCTTTTTCCCTTGTTTTGTATTTGCCAAAGGGGAAAAAATTGTCTTTGAAAGTCAGCAGGTAAATGTGCGTTTTGATGCAAAGCAACCTGTTACTTTTGTTGGCAAAAAGTCTTTGGATGCAGCGGGATCAGCGGGGGCGCCCATCATGTATCCGGGAGATACAGCTGGGTTATTTTTGGTGTCTATATTGGCGCATGCGGCGGTTTCGGGCGGTGTTGAAAAGGCCAGGTTAAGCAAGGAGCAGGAAGAGGCTAATAAAGTACTGGAACCATATAACCCGTATATCACCAGTATTAATGAAGCCTTTTTGTTACAGCATACTCAGTTGCAAGATTTGCAAGGAACTACCGATAAACTGCAATTGTTGCTAGGCGATAAGTGTCAGGAAAACAGCCGCTGGCAAGTGAATGTGGTTCCGGTGTTCGCGATGACACAAAATCAAAGCAGCTTTTTGATTTATAACAAACTTACTTTCTTCGATCGTTCATTAACACCAAAAGAACGAAAGAAAATAAAAAAAGTAAAGAAAGGCCAGCCTGATCCCAATGAAAAGGTGATCGTAATTGTCTCTGACCCTGTACTGGTAGACGACAAGGCTGATTTTTGGTTGAGAGAGAATGCCGGTGCATTTCATAGCGCGGTTAGAAATCTCTATGTTGATTCCTTTAATTTGGGGATTGCCCGCTATTTCGGCGATCTTAAAAATCTGGACACCAAACAGGTGACTATCAAATATTTGGAAAATGGAGTTAAAAAAATTGAGCGAGGCTATGTAATTTCCCAAACTTGCCAGCGCACCATTTTTGAGTCGCTAGCGGGTGAGATCAAGTCTGTTCCGAATCTGGAGTTTTCCAGTTGTTCCTCGGCATGACCACAGCCAGACCCCTCATTTTCCTATCTTAGTGCAGCTTCGGCTGCGCTTACTCTTCCCGAACTCAATTA
>JACCDS010910559.1_pt1 | contig 16311 bp, 12 predicted proteins | sample 7446441 | NCBI WGS metagenome assembly JACCDS01 (sample SAMN15323445, study PRJNA562643) | freshwater metagenome | isolation source: river surface water | place: USA:Blue River Watershed | collected 2017-08-17
AGCGCAGCAGGCCGCTTTGGGTGCCGATCCAGAGAAAGCCCTCCGCATCCTGCGCCAGGGAGGTGATGGCGGCGACGCGTGAGCCATCGTCGAGCGGCAGGTGCTGGAACACCAGATCCGACAGATCCCACCAGCGCGATGCTGCCGTCGGTACGCCAGGCGCTGCCGTTTGCGCGCACCGCGCCTCTGGCCAGCCGTACAACAGGCACAGCACAAGAGCAAGTTTCAGGAAGGCAGACATGATAAGTGGCAATTCGGCCAAAGGTCAGTGAAAGCGGGGTATTCTGCCATCATAAAATGAAATTGCAGCCGGTCAAGTTATTTTCCGTGTGGCAGCAGGGTTTGTTGCACGATTGATGCGAGTGCAAGATTGTATGCTGGCGAGCCATGGCGGAGAATCGGAAAATTTTTGGCAAGAATGCAATGCAGGGCGCAAACTGGGCACGGTGCCCAATTGCGCCTGATGCTTGTCCAATTCGTGTCGAATGCGTGTTCAGTTCGTGCCCAATCCGGGCCACCACGTCAAAGCACAACGCAAGTTCGCACCGTGCCTGCCTTGGCGTGTTGTGCCACCAGTTGCACGCTGTGTGGGCCGGGCGCGCAGCCACTGCTGTCGATAATCCACGTCAGTTGGGTGCGGTCGGCGGTCGGCGTCTCATCGATCCAAAAGCTTTGCAGGCTATGTTTGTAGGCGCGCCCTTCCAGTTCGCCAGCAAACTCGCGCAGCTTGCCAGCCACTAGTTTTGCGCCCGGCGGCAGCTCCAGTTCCACCACCACGCCCCGGGTTTGTTTGTTCTGTTGCGCCTGTTTTGAACCATAGCTTGGCAAATAACCGGTGTTTTGCAAGGCCAGTACCACCCGGTGCAGCGTTGGCCCGAGCGGTTCGGCGCTGGCACTCATCAATTCCAGTTTTGGCGAGAGCAGGGCGCAATAAATCAGCCAATCCGGGAATTTGGCTACTTCACGTTCCAGCAAGTGCGCTGGCGGGTTGCGAAACATCAATTCCCGATCCCAGCCACCGATTTCAAGCGGCCCCAGTTCCGGGTGGTCAAAGGCACGCCAGTCTACATAACCACGACCCGGCAATTCCCGGTCAGCAAAGGCCAGCATTTTAAGGTCGTCTTCCACCGAGTGCTGGCGCATCCAATCGATGTATTGGTAATCGGTAATCCCGGCTGCGCGCATCGGGCTCCAAATCTCAATGGTCCAGACATACATGCCCAGTTGTTCATAAATCCAGTCAAAGGCACCGGTGATCTGGTCTTTCGGGTCATAGCGGAACTCATGATAGGTCGAGATGGCCGGATAGCCGGTAATGCGCTCGCCTTCTTTGCCTTGCGCCTGATACAGCCACAAATCTTCGGCAGGCATTGCCTCGTCCGGATGCGAGGCAAACGGACGCAACAATACCCCGCTCCAGGTGTGAAATGAGATCGCGCTGGTGATATTCGGATGATGGGTGATGAACTGCACCAGTGCCCGTACTTCCGGTTCAGAAGTTGGATACGGCCCGGCACCCAGTTGTTCATGTTCCTGACGCCAGTTGGCCGGGAAATTGCGGTTCAAATCCAGCCCCTGCTTGGCCGGGTTGAGGCGGATATTGATGCCGTCATATTGATTTACCCGGCCTTCGCGAATGATCCGGTAATACTGGCCGCCATATTCATTTGGCCCGCGCTTGATCATCAGGCGCGGTTGATCCGGATGACACTTCCAGGCCCCGTTTGGATCAGGAATGCGCATCAACAGGATGCGGCCATCGCCATCAATATCGCAGATATCCAGCCCGGCCACCGGATCTTCATCGTGCGGATACGGGCGGGTAGACGAGCGCACGATGCGCGGCGGGTCTTCCATCGCCCATTCGGCTCCGTCTGGATTGATGCGCGGGCAAATATACAGCGTGCGGCTATCGAGCAAGCGCGTGATATCGTCGCGTTTGCCATATTCACGCGTGATCAAATCGAGAAAATACAACACCGCCGTGCCACCAGCCAATTCACTGGCGTGGATATTGGCATCGAGCCAAAACGCCGGTTTGTCATCCGCTGCACCGGTAGCGCTGTTGCTGGCGGTAATGAGCCAGATATCGCGCCCTTCATGGCTTTGGCCCAGACTCGACAGGGTCAACAGGTTGGGAAAGGCGGCCACCAGTTGCTGCAACAGGGCGGTAAATTCGGTATAGCGGTAAAAGCGGTTGAATTCGATATTCATGGCAGGGGCGGCATTGGGGCCGGGGTTGGTTGAAAGTGGGCATGGCGCGTGGTTGGAGCCATACCGGGGCCAGCCGATCATTTTAATTCAAATACAGCCTGCGATCACGGCTTCGATGCGGGCGAAAATCTGGTCTTCGCGTTGACGCTGTAAAACCCTGGTTGCGCAATTGCTGTTGCAAGCCATACCACTGGCCGTGGCCCAATACGCCGACAATCAAATCCACGTCCTTGGTATGGCGTACTTGCTCCAGACTGAAGGCGTCAGTTAAAAACAGGGCCGTGGTACAACCGCCGACAAACGCGACTTGCTGGCGCAGGGTTGCGCCCAGTGCCACTGCTACAACTTCAAGCATGGCACGCTGAATCCTGGCTTGACTCATGCTGCCTCCAGTATCATATGTTCCAGCATTTGTTTGGCCAGATTGCGCTCGCGTGCCAGACCAATTCGTAGGGAATCGCACAGGGCTAACAACGCGTACAGGGTTAGATCTTGTTGGGCCGCAAGTGGTGCCGATGGAAATAATGGAACAATCGCCTCGCCTTGCTGCTCACCTTGTTCGGCAGGCCAAACCGGCACCGATTCACCGGCACTCTGTAACGCACCCTGCATGGCAGGTGCTGCCCAGGCAGTTGCCATACCCCGCACCAGTGGCCCCGGTTTAACGGGAAACACGTAGCGCAAGCCATGCACCAAAAATTCAAGCAAGGCATCCACATGCACCCGTGGCAGGCCGGTTTTACGATCAATGCGGGCCAGCCCGGCAGCATAGTTGCGTTGCAATGCCTGACTGACTTCGGATTTGCTGATGCCGGTCGCTTCTGCCAGCGCGCGCACGCTATGGCAGTTATTTGCCAGAACCGGCATTGGCGCGGCAAGGTGTGGCGTTACCAAATACGGTGCCCGGTTTTGCATGATCATATTGGCAGGTGGGGCTTGCCATGATTCGGCTGCGGGTTGCCTGATTGCTTGCAAGCCGTTAGTCTGGCGCACCAGACTAACCAGTTTGAGCAGTAGCAAGATATCCTGACCTTTCATATTGTGCCCGCAGTAGGTGGTTGTGTGTGGGGAATTGTATTGTCCGTGATTTGAGGACATTGTAGTTCTCTTGGGGCGATACGTCAAGCTTCTCCTGTGTCGATGCGTCAAGCTTCTCCCGAGTTGAACAGGATGCTCGCCGTTTTGGCAATACTGAGTGTTGCCAAATCGTGTATGGTATGGTTTTCGACACACCGCACACACTTCCATGAAAATCCTTATCCTCGGCGGCACCGTTTTTCTGGGCCGACACCTGGTGGCACAGGCCATCGCACGCGGGCATGAGCTGACCCTGTTCAATCGCGGCAGGCAACATCCCGAGTTATTCCCCGGGGTAGAAAAATTGCGCGGCGATCGCGATGCCGATAGCCCAAACGGCGCTGATTTGTCTGCCCTCGCAGGGCGGCAATTTGATGCCGTAATCGATACCAGTGGCTATCGCCCGGCACAAATGCACAGCGTTGTGGCAGCATTGGGCGAGGCGATGCCGTATTACCAGTTTATTTCCACCATTTCTGTATATGGCCAGTTTCCCGGCCCGGCTTATTTCGATGAAACCACACCGGTTGTGTTGGGGGAAGAGGGTTATGGTGCCTGCAAGGCGCGCTGTGAAGAAATACTGGAAGCAGCCTGGCCGGGGCGGGTCGCTCTGGTACGCCCGGGCCTGATTGTCGGGCCGGATGACCCAACCGGTCGCTTCACCTATTGGCCGCACCGGGTGGCACAGGGTGGCACGGTACTGGCACCGGGTCAACCGGACACTCCGGTGCAATGGATTGATGTGCGTGATCTGGCCAACTGGTGCATTCATCTGTGTGAACAGCACACTACCGGGTGCTGGCATGCGGTTGGCCCGGCACAGCCAACCGGTTTTGCGCAACTGCTCGAAACCTGCCGCAGCGTTAGTGGCAGCGCTGCCGAATTTCGCTGGATCGACGATGCCACCCTGTTGGCGCACGGCGTGTTGCCTTGGACCGAATTGCCGCTCTGGCTGCCGCAACAGGATCCACAGGTAGCAGGCATGCTGCGCGCAGATAACCAGCGTGCATTGTCTGCCGGACTCACGCTGCGGCCACTCGCAGAAACTGTGGCGGCGACCTTGGACTGGGTGCGTACCAGTGCCGAACCGGCCCCGGAACACGACCGGCGCGTCAAAACCCTGACACTGAAGCGGGAAGCCGAATTATTGCTCGTTCACGCCTGAAATAATCTAATCACGTAGTGTGAAAAAGGTAAAAGTGAATGCCTGTCCGAATTGATGCGGGTGTTCGCATCAGAAAAAAGCCCGGCGTTGCTGACCCATCTAACAATTCCCGATCACATTTCATCATCCAGAGTTCGATCCGGCAGCGTATTGTTGTGGCAGCATTTGTTTGCCTTTCTAAGCCAATCCCCGGACCGAATCGCCCGGCTGTGCCAATACGCCCGTGCAATGTATCCGGGCAACCCTGTATTTGCCGGACATGTATTTGCCGGACAGGCATCAACCTCGCAAACCAGCGCGCTGCCCAAGGGTGTCACGATCGATTTCACTCTACCGGCGGGCATGCCACTCGAACGAGCGCAGGCACTGTTGCAAAAAATGGGGGCGCTGGCAACGGCAGTGAATACCGCCATGACCGTCGAACCGGATAACGCCGACGATCTCCCTGTCGCCGCGCAAGCCGCGCTCACCAAAAGGGGCAATCCATTATGGGACTAACCCAACATTGCCCCAGCAAGGCAGCCGGTCGCAGCCAGTACGGCGGTACGCCAAGGCCAGATAACACCGCTGGGCGGTTTGGTGGCAGTCCTGCGTTATAATCGGCACACTTTCCGGCTTATTTCGATCATCATGTCCGAACCATTGCAAGCACACCAGAGTCTCATCACCGCCCTGAAAGAATTGGCGGCATCCGGCAACGGCGATGAACTGCGGCGATCCACGGCGGCCATGTGGCTTCTACGGCTCCAATCGGCTGCCGAGAACATTGCCCCCGACAAACCGTATCCGATTGTTTTTTTCGGCAAACCTGGTGTTGGCAAATCCACGCTAATCAATGCTTTGCTGAATTTGATGGTGGGCGAGGGCCCGGCAACGAGCAAATCGGCACTCAAAAATCAAGGCATGTTAAGCACTGGCAGCGGTCGCACCACGGTTTGTGAAGTAGGCCTTGGCATGTCGGATGACGACACCTATCGCCTTGAGATTGTTCCGCTTGATCTTGCGCAAACCGAGCAAGAAATTCGCATCTACGCGCAAACCGAATGGCTGCGCCGAACCGATCCATCGGCCTTGCCCGACACAGATGACACCCTCGCCCAGGAATGGGGCCGCTTTATCCGCAACATGACTGATCTGGTGGAGTATGCCGAAGCCGATCCGGCCAATCCACGAAAAAAACGCTTGGTCAGACCGATTGAAAATCTTGCCGCAACCACCCATACACTTGAAGCGTTTACCGCGCAACTTGTCGAACGCGCTGCGCTGGATCAACGCGGCACGACAAGCTGGGTTTGCAATGATTTGGCTGAAATCAAAGTGTTATTTGAAAACATCAATGCAGGCAAGCAGGCCGACGCATTGCTTCCCGAAAAAATCGCTTTGCAATTGCCTGCCCGACACTTTCAGGCATTGACTCAACATGGCATCGATTTTCCAAGCGTGATCGATACGCGCGGCCTGGACGGCAACATCAGTGGTCGCGACGACATCCACGACCACCTGGACAATCCGCATGCCATTTATGTCGTTTGCAGTGCCTTCAACGATGCCCCGGATGGCGAAGCGCGCAAGTTTTTTGCCGCAATGAACGGTGACACCCTGTATCAACAGGCACTTGCGCGGACGGCTTTGGTTTTGATCGACCGGGAAGAAGCAAGTCAGGTGAACGGTGCCAATGGCAATCGTGAAATCGGGCAAATGTTGAAAACCGATGAATGCATAAAAGTTCTGGCGCAAAATAAATTTTCAATTCCGCAGGATGATATTTTTTCCATTGATGTGATTCAAGACGATTCAACCCGCTTTGATGAACTCGCGCAGCGGCTGGCCTTGAAAATTGCCGACATCAAACAGGGTTTTCAGGATGCTTTTGAATCAGCACGCACTGGCGCACAAAATTTCATCGATCTCGTCAAAACCGAAGCTGTAGAATCTGCGATTCTGGAAATCAACCAGAGAATTAAAGCCGTCATGACTGCCGCATGGCCCAGCGGAATTCCGGTGCAAAATCCGGTGGAAGGTATTTTCTCTGCCATCAATAATGCGCACCCTGCGAGCAAGGTATATGCCACAGCGCGGCGCAAAGGAAAATATTCAAATCTGGATTTATATTCTGCGGTTCGCCAATATGCACTCAAAGCAATTGGCAATTGGGGCATGCCTTTTTGGAAGACGATCTCCGCAGAACTCGAATTATTGTCCGACCAAGCAACCGAGGAATCAATTAAAGAGTATGTTGCGCTTCTCAAAAACCAAATCCGTGGTGCATTGAACCAATTTGCCCGCGAACATGCCGGGGCCATTGCGGATGAATTAAAAGCAGCACTTCATGATCAAGAACCCACCAAAGAACTTTGGCGGCGTTGTTGCGCTGAATGGGGCGAAGGGAGTGGCTTTATAGGGCGGGTCAATTCGCATATCAAAAACTGGACAGACAGCAAAACCTATTTCCTACAACATCGCACCGTCCATTTGGCCGCTTTACTGCCGTTCGGCAATGAAATAACGGTTCAGCCGCCGAATTTGGATGCAACCCTTGCCATTTACAACCTGCGTGCGTTGCGGCATGTGGAATTTTCACCCGAACCGGTAAGTCTCCTGGTCGGTGCCAACGGCGTTGGCAAATCGACCTTATTATCAGCCTATGGTTTTTTATCGACAGCGTGGGAGCGGGGGCCGCTTGAGGCAATTAATCTCACCTTTGGCGGCATCCAAAACTTGCTTTCGTGGCAGGCAAGCGAAACGAGTCAGGTGCTATTCAAAGTTACTATCAATCATATTTCATGGTATCTCGAATTAAACCCGAATAATGAAGGCAGAGGCCTTTATTTCGGAGAAGCCTTGTTCGTGGGCACCGACCGACTTTATGCACGCGAAACATCCGGGCAATTTACCTTTCGGAATCAGACAATTGAAGCGCGCCAAGTGCTAGCGTTACGCCAATTGATTGATCGTGGCGAAACCGACGGCAACCTCCATATCATCGCCGAATTTATGCAAAAAATAGCCGTGTTTTCGGATTTGGATACCCACGGCGTGGCAACACAAGGCTCCATCATGGCGGATAACCGGCAATTGGAGCGGCGCGGAAAAAATGCTATCGCCATTCTTCGCGCCTGGCGGCTGGATAATACCGAAAAAGACCGCTACGATTTTGTACTGCGGGACCTTAACCTCGCGTTCCCCAACACGATTGAGGAATTCGATTCCGACATCGAAGGGGAACTGGTGATGGCTCGCACCTGGAAACCGGGTATTGAAACCCCTTGTTTGTTGCGCCATGAAGCCAATGGCGTGATCCAAATGCTGATTTTATTATGCGCGGTTGCATCGGGCAAGCCCGGCGGCATTATCGCCATCGACGAACCAGAAAATTGCCTGCACCCCTTTGCCGCCAGCGTGTTCTTGCGCCTTGCCAAACGCCGGGCCGAGTCGCACAATTTTAAGCTGATTTTGGCAACCCATTCGATCGTTATGCTCGACGATATGAGCGATCAACCGGATTCGGTATTCACCATGAAACCTGCTGAACCCGGTGGCCCGGTTCCAACCCGGTTAACCGAACTGTGCAATCGTGAATGGTTGGCCGAATTCCAATTGGGTGATCTCTATGAACAGGGAGATATTGGCAGCAATGAAGATGAGCCGGCCCGCAGAACATGAAATACATCCAAATGATTGTTACCGGGCACTTGGAAAAAAAGGCGCTGGCCCGGTCACTTGGCAAGCTGTTTGAGGCGCTGCTCCCGATGACCGGTGGCAGGCACCATGAATGGCTGCCCACCGAAAAAATTAACGGCGCGACCGGTTTTCCGCTTCCAGACCTTGTCCCGGGCCAGCCGCATAAAAGCATGCTGGCCATGGCCAACAAAATGCTGGCGGCGTTGGAGCCGGGTAAAGACAGGCAGCGCCAACCCGACTTGATTATCCTGATTGACGATGTTGAACTGGGCAATCTGGGCCGGGAATCGGTCTTGGCCGACCATTTTAAAGCCGCACTTCAATTACTGGTTCAACAAAAATTCCCGGTGCAATCCGATGCCAACCGGATTTTTACCACGCTACGAGAAAAATGTTCGTTTCATGTCTTTAAAGCCATGCCGGAGGCTTATTTCTTTGCGGATGCTAATTTGGCACACCACGGTGCGCCAATCGCTGCGGCACAATGGCAAGGAAATCCGCCTGCTGACGTAGAGACCATGCAAACCACCGACCCCAACCCGGAATGGAACCAATTTTGCGCTTGGAAGGACAAGCAACAGCAACGCAACAACCCATCATGGGCGACGCGCAAGCATCCCAAAGCCTATTTGGAACATCTGCAAAAAACAGCCGGAATAACAACCGGCATCGAATATGACGAAGTTGACCAAGGTGCCACCTGGTTGCAAGAGCTCAACTGGAATACGATAGGGCAAAGCGGCAACGATTGCGTGCCGTGCGCCCGAGCCCTATTCCAGGACCTGGCCGATTGGTTCGGCGTAGCCAACCCACTGGGTTCCGGTAGCACCCACCCAAGCTTTTATCCCGCTCTCAACGTTCGGCCCGATCAATTGCTATTGCGAAACATGTAGCGGGCATGCTGCGCGCCGACAAGCGCCCGCTTGTTGTGCAAATGCGATACCCAAAATGGTGCAAGGCGGCGCAATCGGGAATTGATGCATGGCAATAAGAATTGAATTCGGCCAGTCCAAATTCACACAAACCGCCCGTGCTGCGGCCTGTTGCCGGGCATCGTGCGCCAATTTAGCCCGGAAACTGGGCCAAGGCACACCCAAAGCCGGGTTATCACGCAAAAGCTTGTCTCTGCTGCAATGCACCAATAGAAAGCACACTCTAACATTCGGGTTTGACATTTCGCACGTTGTAGATAATAGTACGAGCGTTCGTTAATTTTACGTGGGCCAGATCATCAATACCAATTCAAAATTTATGCGCAAGGGCGAACTGACGCGGGCAGCGATTCTGGATACGGCGCTGATGCTCGCCTCCCGTGATGGTCTGGAAGGCTTGACCATCGGGCTGTTGGCCGACCGCATGAATATGAGTAAATCCGGTGTGTTCGCCCACTTCGGTTCGCGTGAAGATTTGCAAAGCGAGGTGTTAAAGCTATACCACCATCACTTTGAGCAAGAAGTGTTTTATCCGGCGTTGAAAGAAGTACGTGGTTTGCCGCGTTTGCGTTCGATGTACGGGCGCTGGGTCAAGCGGGTCAGTGTCGAAATTGATTCGGGTTGTATCTACATCAGCGGTGCCGTCGAATATGACGACCGGCCCGGCCTGATTCGCGAAGAACTGGCAGAAATGGTGCGGGTTTGGCAGTCGGCCTTGCTGCGGGCAACCGAGCAAAGCATTGAAGTCGGGCACCTAAAGGTTGACACCGATGCGCGGCAATTGGTGTATGAGATGTATGGTTTGGTTTTGGCACTGCATCACGATGCGCGCTTTTTGCGCATTCCCGGCAGTGTCGTCAGGGCGCAACGCGGTTTTGAGCGCCTCATTGATAGCTATAAAAATGTACTGTCTGACCACGAGCGCCGTACTTGAACCGGTGTTGGGTGTAAAACTAGGCAGTCCCTGGTTTGTTTAATCGTTTGTTTTGGAGAATAACATGGGTCAATACGTCGCTCCCCTGCGTGACATGCAGTTTGTGTTGCATGAGTTGCTGCAAGTGGAAAATGAATTAAAGCAACTACCGGCGCATGCCGACATGGACGCCGACACCATTAATCAGGTGTTGGAAGAGGGCGGCAAATTTGCATCCGAAATCCTGTTTCCGCTCAACCATTCCGGTGACAAGGAAGGTTGTAAGCACAATAAGGAAGACTTCTCGGTCACTACCCCGAAGGGCTTCAAGGAAGCCTACAAGCAATATGTCGACGGCGGCTGGGCGGCGCTGGCGTGCGACCCGGCCTATGGCGGTCAGGGCTTGCCGCTGGTGGTCAACAATTCGTTTTATGAAATGATTAATTCGGCCAACCAGGCGTGGGCCATGTACCCGGGCCTCGGCCACGGCGCGTATGAGTGCCTGCACGAGCATGGCTCGGAACAAATGAAACAACTGTATTTACCAAAACTGACCTCGGGCCAGTGGACCGGCACCATGTGCTTGACCGAAGCGCATTGCGGTACCGATCTTGGCTTGCTGCGCTCGAAAGCGTTGCCGCAAGCTGACGGATCGTGGAAAATTACCGGCAGCAAAATCTTCATTTCGGCAGGCGAACACGACATGGCCGAAAACATCATCCATCTGGTGCTGGCGCGGGTGCCGGACGCACCGGAAGGCTCGAAGGGCATCTCGCTGTTTTTGGTGCCAAAATTCATCCCCAATGCCGATGGTTCGCTCGGTAGCCGCAACGGCATTACCTGCGGTGCCATTGAAGAAAAAATGGGCATCCACGCCAACGCCACCTGCCAGATGAATCTCGATAGCGCCACCGGCTGGATCATTGGCGAGCCGAACAAGGGCTTGAATGCAATGTTCGTGTTCATGAATGCGGCGCGGCTCGGGGTTGGCATGCAATCGCTCGGCTTGACCGAAGTGGCTTACCAAAATGCGCTGGTGTACGCCAAAGACCGTCTGCAAATGCGCAGCCTGTCCGGCCCCAAGGCACCGGACAAACCGGCTGACCCGATCATCGTCCATCCCGATGTGCGGCGCATGCTGATGACCGCCAAAGCCTACTCCGAAGGCGCACGCGCTTTCACCTCGTATGTGGCGGTATTGATCGACCGTGAACTGTCGCACCCGGACGAAGAGGTGAAGAAGGATGCCAGCGATCAGATCGCACTGTTGACCCCGGTGATCAAGGCCTTTATTACCGACAACGCCTGGATTTCCACCTCAGAATGTCTGCAAGTGTATGGCGGCCACGGTTTCATTACCGAATGGGGCATGGAACAATATGTGCGCGATTCACGCATCAACATGATTTACGAAGGCACTAACGGGATTCAGTCGCTCGATTTGCTCGGCCGTAAAATTTTGCTCGACAGCGGCGCCAAAATGCGCAAGTTCGGCGCGCAAATTCAAGCCTTTGTTGAAGAAAACGGCACCGATGAAGCGATGAGCGAATTCGTGACCCCGTTGGGTGATTTGGGCGACAAAGTGACCAAGCTGACCATGGAAATCGCCATGAAGGCGTTCCAGAATCAAGATGAAGTCGGTGCGGCCTCGGTGCCCTACCTGCGTATCGTCGGTCACTTGGTGTATGCCTGGTTCTTCGCCAAAATGGCAAAAATCGCCTTGGCCAAGGAAAACTCGGGCGATACTTTCTATAAGGCAAAACTGGCCACTGCCCGTTTTTACTTTGCCCGCCTGTTGCCGGAAACCGCTGGCCTGATTCGGCAAGCCAGAGCCGGTAGCGCCACCCTGATGGCACTCGACGCCGACCTGTTTTAAGCGCAAACTAGCAAGATTGCCCAATTCGCCAGCTTGGCGAGTTGGGCAAAGCCAACAAAGCATCGAATTCACTACCTATATCAAAGGGTTTATCCATGACAAATTTCATCGTTAGAAAAGTGGCCGTACTGGGTGCCGGGGTAATGGGCGCACAAATTGCAGCCCACTGTGTCAACGCACGTGTGCCGGTCGTATTATTCGATTTGCCGGCCAAAGAAGGCCCGAAAAACGGCATAGTGTTGCGCGCAATCGACAATCTGAAAAAACTTAGCCCGGCCCCGCTTGGCAACAAAGACGATGCTGCCCGGATTCAAGTGGCCAATTACGAAGACAATCTGGATCTGCTCGCTGGTTGTGATTTGATCATCGAAGCCATTGCCGAACGCATGGACTGGAAACACGACCTGTACAAAAAGGTCGCCCCCCACATTGCACCCAATGCCATTTTCGCCTCCAACACCTCGGGCCTGTCGATTGGCGCACTGGCCGATGGTTTTGATGCTGAGCTGAAAGCGCGCTTTTGTGGCGTTCACTTCTTCAGCCCAGCGGGCTACATGCATCTGGTCGAATGGATTCCGACCACAGCCACCCGCCCCGACATTCTTGACCAGCTCGAAGGCTTCCTCTCGACCACCCTCGGCAAGGGCGTGGTACGGGCCAAGGACACCCCGAACTTCATCGCCAACCGGGTTGGCATTTTCGGCATGATGGCCATTTTCATCGAAGCCGAAAAATTCGGCCTGTCGTGCGATGTGGTCGATGACCTGACCGGCTCCAAACTGGGCCGGGCCAAATCGGGCACCTTCCGTACCGCCGACGTGGTCGGTTTGGATACCATGGGCCACGTCATCAAAACCATGCAAGACAATCTGGCCAATGACCCGTTCTTTGCCTGCTACAAAACCCCGGATGTGTTGGCCGGTTTGATCGCCAAGGGCGCTTTGGGTCAAAAAACCGGTGGCGGCTTCTACAAAAAAGTCGGCAAGGATATCATGCGGCTCGATTTCGCCAGCGGCGAATACGTGGCCGGTGGTGGCAAGGCAGCCGACGTGGTAGCCCGCATCCTGAAAGAAAAAGATCCGGTCAAGAAAATGGCAGCGCTGCACGATTCGACCAACCCGCAGGCACAATTCCTGTGGGCGATTTTCCGTGACGCATTCCACTACATCGCAATTCACCTCGAATCGATTGCCGACAATGCGCGCGACATCGATTTCGCCATGCGCTGGGGCTTTGGCTGGAATGTCGGCCCGTTTGAAACCTGGCAAGCGTCGGGCTGGAAGCAAATCGCCAACTGGATCAAGGAAGATATCGACGCTGGCAAGGCACTCTCAACCGCACCGTTGCCAGCCTGGGTATTCGATGGCCGTGACGGCGTCCACACCCCTGAAGGCTCGTATTCCAGCGCCGCCAACCGCTACCAGCCACGCTCAGACCTGGCCGTGTACCAGCGTCAGGCATTCCGCGCACCGGTTATTGGCAGCGGCGAGCAGGACGGCAAAACCGCAGGCGTCACGTTCCATGAAGACGACTCGGTACGGATCTGGCACCAGAACGACGAGGTACTGGTGATCTCGCTCAAAACCAAGATGCATGTGATTGGCGAAGGCGTAGTCAAGGGCTTGCAAAAAGCCTTGGCTGAAGCCGAAAAGAACTTCAAGGGTTTGGTGATCTGGAACAGCGATGCGGCCGAAGGCGGGCCATTCTCGGCCGGTGCCGACCTGCAATCGGCGTTGCCGCTGTTCATGCAGGGCGGGCCAAAAGCGCTGGAGCCGGGCATCAAGGAATTGCAAGACACGTTCATGGCGCTCAAATACGCCAATGTGCCGGTGGTCGCTGCCGTGGCCGGGATCGCCCTGGGTGGTGGTTGCGAATTGCTGTTGCACGCTCAGCGCCGGGTTGCGGCACTCGAATCGTACATCGGTCTGGTCGAAGTCGGTGTTGGTTTGATTCCGGCTGGTGGTGGTTTGAAAGAAGCTGCCGTGCGTGCTGCGGCCAGCGCGCAAGGCAACGACTTGCTGCAATTCTTGAAAAACTCGTTCCAAAACGCCGCCATGGCCAATGTCTCGAAATCGGCACTCGAAGCCCAACAAATGGGTTATCTGTCGGCCTCAGACATCATCGTGCCGAACGCCTACGAATTGCTGCACGTGGCCAAGGTTGAAGCCCGCGCCATGTTCGACGCCGGTTTCCGTCCACCACTGCGCGCTCAGGTGGCGGTGGCTGGTCGCTACGGTTTGGGCAACATCGGCACCACGCTGGTCAACATGCGCGACGCCGGTTACATCTCGGCCTACGACTACAAGCTTGGCTACATGATTGCGCAAACGGTCTGTGGCGGCGAAGTGGATTTGGGTACGGTAGTCGATGAACAATGGCTGCTCGACATGGAGCGCCGCTTCTTCCTCGAATGCCTGTCCAATCCAAAGACCCACGAGCGGATCATGGGTATGCTGCAAACCGGCAAGCCGGTGCGCAATTGAACACGCAGCGCGCTGCACTGAACCAGGAGGCTGGCCATGATCTATGACATGATCAAGCAACAAATGATGAATACCTTGCCCTTTGTCAAAACCTGTGGCATTCAAATCGAGGAAATCGGGGCCGGCTTTTCGCGCGTCTCGATGCCTGAAGACGGCAAGTTGAACAACCACCTCGGCAGCCAGCACGCCGGGGCCATGTTCACCTTGGCCGAAACCGCCTCCGGTGCTGCCATGGCGGGCGGCTTTGCCGACCTGATCATGGGCCTGCGCCCGGTGGCCAAGGAAGCGCGGATTCAATACCTGAAAGTGGCGCAGGGCGCAACCCACGCCAAGGCGCGCGTTCCGGGTGACATTGCGGCTTTGAAGCAGGTGTTGCAATCCGAAGGCAAGGTCGCCTTTCCGGTCGAAGTGGAAATCTTTGATTCGGTCGACGCCCTGGTCTGTCAGGTACAGGTTGAATGGTATTTATCGATGAAACGCTAGGGTCGGCGCGCACCTGTGCGGCGCACTTTGTGTGTGCGCTGCCAGTGCCGCAGCAACCGATTTTTTTAGAATATTGAGGGATCAAAATGAGCAAACAACTGCAAGACGCCTACATCGTTGCGGCTACCCGCACCCCGATTGGCAAAGCCCCGCGTGGCATGTTCAAAAACACCCGTCCCGATGACTTGCTGATCCGGGCGATTCAGTCGGCCCTGTTGCAAGTACCGGGTCTGGATCCAGCCCTGATCGAAGACGCCGTGATCGGCTGCTCCACTCCGGAAGCCGAACAGGGTTTTAACATGGCCCGTATGGCCGTGGTGATGGCCGGTTTGCCAAACACGGTTGGCGGCGTCACAATCAACCGCTACTGCGCCTCCGGCATTACTGCCGTTGCCATGGCGGCTGACCGGATTCGCGTCGGTCAGGCCGATGTGATGATCGCCGGTGGTGTTGAATCGATGTCGATCGTACCGATGATGACCCATCGCCCATCGATGAATATGCAAGTGTTGAAAGACGAAAACGTCGGTTTGGCCTATGGCATGGGTTTGACTGCTGAAAAAGTCGCTACCCAGTGGAAAGTCTCGCGTGAAGCGCAAGATCAATTCTCGGTCGAATCGCACCGCCGTGCGCTGGCGGCCCAGCAAGCCGGGTATTTCAACGACGAAATGACCGAAGTCGAAATCATCAACCGGACGCCGAATATGGCGACCGGTGAAGTTGAAATCAGCCGCAAATCGGTCCGGCTCGACGAAGGCCCGCGCGCCGACACCTCGCTCGAAGGTTTGGGCAAACTGAAACCGGCGTTTTCGCCCAAGGGCACCGTTACCGCTGGCAACAGCAGCCAAATGTCGGATGGGGCCGGTGCCTTGCTGATCGTTTCGGAAAAAATCCTGAAAGAGCACAACCTGACCCCGCTGGCCCGCTTCGCCGGTTTCGCGGTGCGTGGTGTCGCGCCAGAAATCATGGGTATCGGCCCCAAGGAAGCGATTCCTGCCGCTTGCCGCCATGCCGGTATCACCCAGGATCAACTGGACTGGATCGAACTGAACGAAGCCTTTGCTGCCCAGGCATTGGCCGTAATACAGGATTTGAACCTCGACCCGGCCAAGGTGAATCCAATGGGCGGTGCAATTGCATTGGGCCACCCGCTGGGTGCTACCGGTGCGATTCGTTCGGCCACCACGATCCACGCACTGCGTCGCAATAATCTGAAATATGGCATGGTGACCATGTGCGTCGGTGCAGGGATGGGCGCTGCCGGGATTTTTGAACGGATGTAATAGAGTGATGTAAAGCCGGGTGGCAGGCAATGCCTGTCATCGAGTTGGCTTGCTCATACCGCAACAAAAAAGCCGCACCTTCGGGGGCGGCTTTTTGCATTGTGCGCCCGGCTGCGGGACGAAACCCGTATAATATTCCCGGTGTTGCCGTGTTGCCCGAGCCAGCCATGCGCTGTTTGCCTGCCATCAAACCATCCAAATGAA
>JACCDS012279992.1_pt1 | contig 16311 bp, 13 predicted proteins | sample 7446441 | NCBI WGS metagenome assembly JACCDS01 (sample SAMN15323445, study PRJNA562643) | freshwater metagenome | isolation source: river surface water | place: USA:Blue River Watershed | collected 2017-08-17
CTGCCGCACTGGCGGTGCAGGCGAGTGCCGATCCGATCGATGCCTACAGCGGCTATTTGCTGGGTCCGCTGATCTACCCCAGCTATGTGACGCAGGGTGACTTCGGCGCAGCAGCCGGTCAGAAGGTCTTGGCCACCTCGCCGCAGTTTGGGCTGGTGGCGGGGGTGAACACCGTGGGCGCAGGACAGGTGCTGTTTGTCAACTTGCCGCTGACCTACCTCAAGGGGCGCACCGATGCCTTGATGATGCATGGCTCTTTGCAGTACTTCGCGCGTGACTTGCTCGGCATGGCGCACCTGTCTTCCGTGCCCAACGGGGTGGCAGGCATGACGCTGGACTGGCATCTGGATGCCATGGCCGCACAGGCCCCTACCAACAACCTGATCAAGCTCAATGTTTTCAATGACCCGCAAGCCCAGTTTTCGATTGAGATGACCGCCGGGCCCGATGCGATCAATCCGGGCGATCATCTGGGCTGGAATTTGCTCGGCAACAAAAAAGCCCAGCAGTTTTTGCGCACCTTCCAGTCGGCAGGCCACAGTGTGGGGGCGCACGGTGGCTGGATCCATGATTACTACGGTTTGAATGTGTCGGAAAGCAATCAGCTGCTCAGCACCAACAAGGCCTGTGTCAACTCGGCCATCCGGGTGGACAACTACTTGCAGTGCCTGGTGCTCAACCGCCAGGCGGTGGATGGGGTCACAGCCAAGGCTTCGCGCAGTTATTCGGCCCCCGAGGGCAACAACCCTTTGTGGGCCATGAGCTGGCTCGAAAAGCAAGGTGTGGTGGCCGCGTACTTTGGCGGGCACACCGGTTTGGGAGCGACGCGTCAGTACCGCGACGGCCAGTTGCTCAACCCGTCGATTTGGGTGTTCCCCGTCACCCCTGCGGGTTTGTACGCCACCTTTGAGGAGTTTCAGGATTACGGGGTGCCCAAGACCGAGATCACGGCCTGGTATCACGAGCTGATCAATTTCAATGTGGCGCACAACACCAGCCGCATGGTGTACGCGCACCCGCCGGGAGCCGCCTTGTGGAGCGATGTGCTCAAGGACATGCTGGCCTATGCCAAGGCACAAGGCGTGAAGCTTGCCTGGTACACCATGCCGCGATTGGCCGATTTCATGGCCCGCAGATCGGCTGTCAGCTGGTCGCAAATCCCCGATGCCCTGACCGGGCAAACCGTTTTCAGTGCCTCCAATGCTGCAGGTCTGCAAGAGATGGTGTGGCGTTTGCCCAAGGCGCGCTATGCCCAAGCGCCGGTGATCGTCTCGGGTGTGGCCACGGTGGATCTGAGCGATGCCCGCTATTGGCTGGTCAAGGCCGGTGCGGGCACCTCCCTGGTGTTTCGCGCCTGAGGGGGTGACTGGCGCTCAGCGCCAGTCATGCGGGCGGGCTGTCTTTGACGTCCAGCGTCTCAAAATCTGCCCCTCAATTTCGCTCATTGAGGGGCAGGGGGTTGATGGGCACGTCCATGCGTGTTGTCGCACTGGGCGTGTTGTCCAGTGTGGTGCTGTCGCCGCCGCAGGCCTGCAATGCAGTCAGCACAGTCAGGGTGTAAAGCAGTGTTTTCATCAGATGTCTCCAAAACCGTTGAGCAGGCTTTGGGTGCGCAGGTAAAAGCCCAGCTCGTTGATGGTCACCAACGCAGGATCGCTGACGTATTTCTTCTCAGTGCTGGTCATCTGCGTGCTGGCCCTGACGGTGTCGCCGCGTTTGGCGGCCACATAGCCCAGCATGCACCAGGGGAAGGGGTCGTAGATTTCTTTGGGCCACTGCGGCGAATAGCGGTTCAGGAATTGGTAGGCGGGCGTGAAATACGGTGACAGCTCGCTGATGCCAAACGCCTGCGGGAACACCTGGCAGGTGGTGCCGGGGTAGAAGGAGGTGCTGTCGGCGTAAGCCTCCTGGTCGCTGACCTTGAAGCCGCTGAGGCCACTGTCCCACAGATACAGCAGGATGCTTTGCGCGATGGTGCTGGCCACGTTGTTGTAGTGGTTGGCCAGCGTGGACTCGCCACGCAAAGCCCAGATGGCGGCGAAGTCACGCAGGCCCCGATAGTCTTCGGCGTTGTTCATCAGGTAGCCGTAGTTGGCCACCGGGCTGCTGCGCAGGGGCTGAAAGACACGGCACAGTCCATTGGGTTTTTGCAAGGCTGTGACGTTGGCGTCGACGATGGTCTGGAGCTTGGCCTTGTTCGCATCCCACCAGGACCAGTTGCCCGAGGCTCTGAGGTAGCGGGCCGTCAGCGATGCGAGCGTGGCGGCATAGGAGTTGTCGGAGTCCGAGGGCACCAGGGTGATGTTTTGCAAGCTGGCATCGTTGAAGTTCACATCGGAAATCGTGCTGTTGCTCTCGACCCGGCTGAGGTACAGGTCCAGGTATTGGCGGATGTAAGTGTCCAGGTCCGTGGCGTTGAGGTACTGCACCATGGGCACCAGCCCCAAGTTGGTGAAGTACCAGTTCAGTCGTCCGTTGGGGGCGATCAGATAGCCCCGGCTCAAGGGGCCGGTGGTGATGAGCAGCGCCTTGATCTGGGCGATGGCATCGATGGGCGTGGCCCGTATGGGCTTGCGTGCATGCGCCAGGGGTGGCAGGGCGGCAGACAGTGCCCACAGATGGAAGTGTCGTCTTTTCATGGCATGCCCCTGATGGATGTGCTCAAGCCATCTTAGGTGGCCGAGGGCTCGCCGCACAGAGGTGGGAACAGGTAGTGTTGTGCGCGTTTGTGCGTACACCGTTCGGCTGTTTTCCCATGTCTTTACGCCCAAGGGCATAGCCGAGCATGCATAGGCATTCAGACCGTTCGATCGGTGTTCGCGAACGCGCAATTCCAAGACCATGGCTTCTCAGTGGATGGTCATGGCGAGCGCAGCGCAGGGGTGCAGTTCTTCAGGCCATTTGGTGTTCCAACCTTGACGCCTTGAAAGATTGATATGTTGTATCCCCATGTTGACAGCGCGCGCCACAACCGGATTTTGGCGGGCATTCCGCTGGGCCATTACAGCCGCATGGCCGAGCACCTCAAGCCGGTGGAATGGGCTTCGGGCCAGGTGGTGTGCGAGCCCGGAGATGATCTGGAGTTTGTGTACTTCCCCACCACCTGCACCAGCTCTTTGGTCTCCCACACCGAAGATGGCGACTCCTCCGAGCTGGCCATGATCGGCCGTGATGGCATGGTGGGCATGCCCTTGGTGCTGGGGGCCAAAGCCATGAGCCACCGCGTCATCGTGCACTGTGCGGGACGGGCTTACCGCATGCCTGCGCATGTGTTTGTCGATGAGCTGTCCCGTTGCCGCGAGCTGCAGCATCTGGCCTTGTGCCATGTGCAGGCCCTCATCACTCAGATGGCGCAAAGCATTGTCTGCATTGGTCACCACAGCGTCAGCGAGCGCTTGTGTTGCTGGCTCTTGCTCAATGTAGATGCCTTGCCGGGCGATCAGCTCAAGGTCACGCATGAAATGATTTCCAACATGCTGGGGGTGCGTCGCGAGTCGGTCACCCAGGCCTTGGGCAAGCTTCAGGGCGCGGGCCTTGTGGCCAGCGGGCGCGGCAGGATCGATATCCTGGACCGGGCGGGCATGAGCACGCAAGTGTGCGAATGTTTTGCCGTGGTGTCTTCCGAGACCGAGCGTTTGTTTGAGCGTGCGCGGGCCATGTCGGACGCGCCGGCCTTGCAATTTGCCCCTCCAGCGACAGCTGTTGGCGCTGATGACAAGGGCTTGCAGAGGTACCAAGACGCTTACGACTTCGCGCCTGTGGGCTTTGTGAGTCTGGATGCCCAAGGCCAAGTGCTGCAGACCAATCTGGCGGGGGCGATCATGCTGGACATCCAGCGCTCGCAGGGCAGACCGGCCGATTTTTTGGGTTTCATCCAGCCAGCTGACCAAGCCCGTTTTGGCGACTTTCACCAAGAAGTCCTCAGTGGCAAGTGCAGGCGCTATTGCGAAGTGACCTTGGTCGGAACGGGTCACCGCGATGCGATGGTGGTGCGCATTGACGCCACGCTGGACGAAGAGGGGCAGGAGTGCCAGCTGGTGTTGATCGATGTGACCCAGGAAAAACGCGAGGTGGCTCAAACGCTGGAGCGCGAGCGCTTGCAGCAGGAGATGCTGGCTCGCCAGCCCTACATGATGTGGTTCAAGGACCCGCAAGGCCATCTGATTTCGGCCAACGCCAAACTCATCGACAAGACGGCCTATCCGGGTGCAAACACCCAGCTGGAAAAGGTGGACATCGCCAACATGCCCTGGTCTTTTTCTTCGCCCCAAGGCCCGTCGGCAGGGGCAGGGGCGTGAGGGGCGATCAGCCCCAGCACGAACCCACAGGGCGCATTCAGAGCAAGGGCCTCAGGTTGCGTGCGGCTTCTTGCATGACTGGCAACAGGCGGTGCAGGGCGTGGTCGGTCTCTTCGCGGTTGATGGGCATGGTCACGCTGATGGCACCGTGCGGCTGGTTGTTGCGGTCCAGCAAGGGCACGGCAATGCCCCGAAAATTCAGCTCCAGTTGTTGCTCGGACACGGCCCAGCCCTGGCGCTTGAACTGCAGCAGTGCATCGCGCAAGTCGGCTTTGCTGGACATGGTGAATGAGGTGAACGAGCGCAGCTCATGCGATTGCAGCCACACATCCATCGCAGCTTCGTCCTGGCTGGCCAGTACCGCCAGCCCGGCCGCGGTCACCTGGGCCTGGACGCGCGAGCCAGGCAAATAGCCGGAGGAGGTGTGACGGTGGCTGTCGCTGCGGGCAATGAAGACGGTGTCATCGCCATCGACCACGCCCAGGTAGGCGATCTCTTCGGTGCCCGCCGTGATGCGTTGCAAAAACGGTTGCACCAGGCGCGGCAGCCTGGCCGATTCCAGATAAGCGTGGCCCAGACGCAAGATGCGCGGCATCAACCAGTACAGCTTGCCGTCGGTGCCCACATAGCCCAGATGGGCCAGGGTTTTGAGGTAACGTCGCGCGGCCGTGCGCGTCATGTGGCAACGCGCACCGGCTTCTGTGGCGGTCAAGCGCGTGTGGGCCGCGTCAAAGGCTTCGATGATGGACAGGCCTTTTTCCAGCCCCGCGATCCAGTCGCGGGCGTCGAGTTCGTTGGGGTCGTTGATCGGCATGCGGGCTCCGGTGTGTCCGTGCGATTATCGTTCGCCAGGGTGCGGTATCTGCGCGTGGGCTGATCAAAATGGGCATGGCCTCGGCTCAATTGCCACTAATATCGCCGCATGAAACACCGCAAATTAGGCCCCTTCTCCGTCAGCGCCATTGGCCTGGGCTGCATGAACCTCAGCCACGCTTATGGCCCGCCCGTCTCTGCCGAACAGGGCGAGCGCATCTTGCTCACCGCCCTCGACCAAGGCGTGGATTTTTTTGACACCGCCGCCTTGTATGGCTTTGGTGCCAACGAAACGCTGGTGGGCAAGGTGTTGAAACCCCACCGCCAAAAGTTCACCCTGGCCAGCAAATGCGGCATGCAGGGCGTGGACAAGGGCGATGGCACCAAGGTGCGCGTGATCGATGGCCGCCCCGAGACGATCAAAAAAACCTGCGAAGACGCGCTGCGCCGCTTGCAGACCGAGGTGATCGACCTGTATTACCTGCACCGCTGGGACAAGCAAGTGCCCATCGAGGACAGTGTGGGGGCTTTGAGCGACTTGGTGCGCCAGGGCAAGATTCAGACGATTGGTTTGTCCGAGGTGTCGGCCGTCACGCTGCGCAAAGCGCATGCGGTGCACCCCATTGCCGCGCTGCAAACCGAATACTCACTCTGGACGCGCAACCCCGAGATTGCCGTGTTGCAGGCTTGCCGTGAGTTGGGCACGGCCTTTGTGGCTTTCAGTCCGGTGGCCCGCGGCTTTTTGTGTGGGCCGATTGACGTTGCCAATTTGGATGCGAAAGACATTCGCCGCAGCATGCCGCGTTTTGCCCCAGCCGCCTACGCGGCCAACATGCGTTTGTGGCCCGCCTACCAAGCCTTGGCGCAAGAGGCCGGCTGCAGCCCTTCGCAGTTGGCGTTGGCGTGGTTGCTGCAACGGGGTGAAGACATCATTCCGATTCCGGGCACCACTTCGGTCGATCATTTGCTGGACGATTTGGCCGCGGTGGATGTGCAGCTTGAGCCCGGTTTGGTGAGCCGCTTAGAGGCCTTGATCAACTCCACCACGATTCAGGGCGACCGCTACAACGCCCAGGCCAACAGCGAAGTCGACACCGAAGTGTTTGCCTGAAACTTCGCGCAGCGCCAGACGGAAACGCTCAAGCGTCTGGCTGCACCCCGGGCGCTGCTTTTTGAAACGCTTCGAGCGCGTTGCAGGCCTGTTCAATGCCCGCGATCAGCGGCCAGCGCGACAAGTCCACCTTGAAGCGGCGTGCGCTTTCTATTTGCGGAATCAGGTACACATCGGCCAGCCCCGGGCTGTCGCCAAAGCTGAATCGCCCGCGCTGGGTGTCCGCCGCAATGAGGGCTTCGTACGCATCAAAACCCGCGCCAATCCATGTCGCGCACCACGCGTTGATGGCGTCCTCGTTGGCGCCAAACTGTTTGCGCAAGGTCTCCAAGATTCGGCGGTTGTTGATCGGGTGCACATCGCAGCCCACGATGGCAGCCAAGGCCCGCACATGCGCACGCTCTTCGGCCTTGGCGGGCAGCAATGCGGGGGTGGGGTACTTTTCTTCCAGCCACTCGATGATGGCGGGTGACTGAATCAGCACCTGCTCGCCGGTGTCCAGTGCAGGCACCAGCTGCTGCGGGTTGACCGACTTGAAAGCGTCTTTCAAGTGAGCCTCCACCCGCAAATCTACCGCCACATAGTCGGTGGCAATGCCCTTGAGGTTGAGCGCAATGCGCAAGCGGTGCGAGGTGCCGCTGCGAAAAAAGTTGTACAGCTTCATGGTGGTGTTACTCCGCTTGGCCAATCGTCAAAGCCACCTCGGCCACACCGGCCACACGGCCTGTGATGTGGTCGCCCGGCAGCACCGCGCCCACGCCTTCGGGCGTGCCGGTGTAAATCAGATCGCCGGGCTGCAGGTGATAGTAAGTCGACAGGTCGACAATGATTTCGCGAATGTTCCAAATCAGCTTGTCCACATTGGACGACTGCTTGGTAGCGCCATTGACCTCCAGCGCAATGGCGCCTTGCTCGATCACCACGCCGGGCATGGGCGCGATCTCAGAGCACACCGAGCCTTCTTCGATGTCTTTGCCGGTGTCCCAGGGGCGGCCTTTGTCGCGCGCCACCAGTTGCAAATCGCGCCTCGTCATGTCAAGCCCCGCGCCGTAGCCATACACCAGCTCATGTGCCTTTTCCTCACTCACACGAAAGCCGGGTTTGCCAATGGCCAGCACCAGCTCCATCTCAAAGTGGTAGTTTTGCGTGCGGGGCGGATAAGCCACCGTGGCGCCACTTTCCACCAAGGTCTGCGGTGACTTGGTGAAGTAAAAAGCCTGCTCCACGCTTTTGTCGACGGGGCGGCCCATCTCGACCGCGTGTGCATGGTAGTTGCGGCCGACGCAAAAAATGCGGTTGATTGGAAAGCGTTCGGTTTTGCCGCGGATGGGCAAGGATTGGACAGCGGGAGGATTGAACAGATAAGCGGTCATGGTGTGCAAGAAGAAAAAAAGGGATCAGCCGCGGTTCTCATAAACACCCAGCTTGCGGTGCAAAGGTGATTCGTCAGCAATGAAGATGAATGCGGGTTGTTGGGTGTTCAGGTTACGCAGCGTCACGGCTTCGTAGCCGGGCGCGCAGCAGGTGTCGGCTTCGGCCAGTGTGAAGGTGCTGGACACGATCTGCGCTTCTACGGCGCCTTCAATGATGTGAAACACCTGCGCTGGCGAGCGCGCCGCCAAACGCAGGGTCTGGCCCGGGCGCAGCATCAGGGCGTAAAAGCCCAAGATGTTTTCGGCGTCACCCCCCGTTTCGGGGTTGATGTAAGTGACCTGCACTTGCTCGGGCGCGGCGTCATCGGTGGCCAAGGCTTCAAGCGCCGCCTTGGCGTCTTTCCAGGCGTAGCGCAGCATAGGGTAAGCCTTCTTGTTGCGCTCAAACACGTGGCTGGGCACCACGCCGCCACGGGCGTATTGCAAATCGCCTTGACCGGGCTGCACCGTTTGGCGTGCCCCGTTGATGTGGTAACTCGCCTCCATGTAATAGACCAAGGGCAGGTCCAGCACGTCCAGCCAAATCACCGGCTCGGTACCGTCGTGGCCATGTTCGTGCCACAGGCCCGTGGGGGTGAGGATCAAATCGCCGCGGCTCATGGGGCATTTTTCGCCGTCCACGGTGGTCCAAGCACCGGCGCCTTCCACCACCATGCGCACCGCGTTGGGCGTGTGGCGGTGGCTGGGAGCCCACTCGCCGGGCATGAGCAGCTGCATGCCCAAATACATCGCGGCAGACGCTTGCATCTTCTCAAGGCCATGACCCGGATTGGCCAGCACCAGCACACGGCGCTCGGCTTTTTCAATGGGGGTGAGCTCGCCGGCTTTCAGCAGCAGGGGCTTGATGTCTTTGTAAGCCCAGCAAGTGGGCTGGGTCTGACGTGTGGGCACGTGCGGCGGCAACACGCCGCGCAGGCTGGGCCACAGGGGCACCAAGTTCAGGTCGCGCAGGTCTTGCACATAGTCCTTGGGCAGGTCTTCAAGTCGTCCGAGTTCGTTCATGTGTGTCTCCAATCCCCTAAGTTGTGTTGCGCGGCTTGCAGGCAATTGCCCACGTTCCAGCCATAGAGCCATTCCATCGCATCGTAAAAGCGTTCTGCGCTGCGGCCGCGCCACAAGTCGTTGCGCACCAAACGCTCTACGCCTTTGGCATGGTAGATGCGGCCCATTTCTCGGCTTGACAACACAATGCGCGCGGTGCGCGCCACACGGGCGCGTTGGTACATATCGAGCGCTTGGGGCCAGTCGTTTTGGTGCGTGCGCAAGGCTTCGCCCAAGGTCACTGCATCTTCCATGGCCATGCACGCGCCTTGTGCCATGTATTGCGTGGTTGGGTGCGCGGCGTCGCCCAACAGCGTGACGCGGCCATAGGTCCATTGCCCAATCGGTTCGCGATCGGCTGTGGCCCAGCGTTTCCAAGATTTGGGCAAATCAATGAGTTGCCGCGCTTTGGGGCAGATGCCTTGGAAGTAACTTTGCACTTCTTCTTTGCTGCCCTCGGTCACGCCCCATTCTTCGGTTTGGCGGCTGTGAAAAGTCACCACCACGTTGTACTGCTCACCGCCTCGCAAGGGGTAGTGCACCAGGTGGCAATTGGGCCCCACCCAAATGGCGGCCGCGTTCCATTGCAGATCAACGGGAAAGTCTTTTTTCTCGACCACCGCGCGGTACACCACATGGCCTGTCACGCGGGCGGGGTCACCCACAAAGTGCTCACGCACCACTGACTTCACGCCGTCGGCACCAATCAGCGCCGCGCCTACAAAGGACTTGCCGTTTTGGTCCCACACCGTCACGCTGTCTGCGTCTTGTTCCATGCGCACCACACGCGTGTGGGTATGAAACTCCACTTGTCCCGTTTCTTGCGCACCTTCCAGCAGGGACAAGTGCACATCGGCCCGGTGAATCACGGCGTAGGGGTTGCCAAAACGTTGGCGAAATTTTTCGTCTGTAGGAATTTTTCCAACTTGGTATTCGTCGATGGCATCGTGCATCACCATGTAGTCGGTGTAGACCGCACGCGAGCGCGCTTTGTCGCCGATGCCCAGGGCATCAAACGCGTGGAAGGCGTTGGGGCCGAGTTGAATGCCGGCACCGATTTCGCCGATCTCTGGGGCTTGTTCGAGCACGATCACGCGAAAGCCTTGGCGCACCAAAGCCAGCGCGGCCGCCAAGCCGCCAATGCCACCGCCCGCCACGAGGACGGGAAGGGACGTGGATGCATTTGCAATAGTCATGGGGACTCCAGCCAATCAACACGATGAAATTGCCGAGATTATATGCATGCTTATTAATTTCGAGAAAGGGCTCTGTCGATCTGTTCGCTTGGTGATTACCCTAGGTGGTGCCCATGCCCAGAGGCAAACCTCTGTGCAGCGGAAGCAAAGGCCTCCAAGGCTTGAACGAAATACGACTAGAATTTCCCGACCACGCGGTCGGTTAATTTGACGGGCCGCGTACCGATTCCCCATCGAAAGCTCGTCTCCATGACCCAAGTTCTGCAAAGTTTCATCGGCGGCCAATGGATTGGCCAACAAGGCGCCACCCCATTGCGCAGTGCCATTGATGGTCAAACGCTGTACCAAACCCACGCCGAGGCCATCGACTTTGGCGATGCGGTGCACCACGCACGCACGGTGGGCTTGCCTCAATTGCTGAAGCTGGATTTTCAAGAACGAGCACAACGCTTGAAGGCCTTGGCCAAGTATTTGGGCGAACACAAAGAACAGCTGTATGCGATTTCGGCCCACACCGGGGCCACCCGCGCGGACAGTTGGGTGGACATCGAGGGCGGCGCAGGCACCTTGTTTGCCTATGCCAGCATGGGCAGCAACGAGTTGCCCAGCGGCAACTTGATCCACGAGGGCCCCGCCTTTGCGTTGGGCAAAAAAGGTGGCTTTGCGGGCACCCACATCTTGGTGCCACGCGGGGGCATTGCGGTGCACATCAATGCGTTCAACTTCCCGATTTGGGGCTTGCTTGAAAAATTTGCGCCCAGCTTCTTGGCGGGCATGCCGTGCATTGGCAAGCCGGCTTCAGCCACCAGTTATCTGACCGAGGCCATGGTGCGCTTGGTGCAACAGTCGGGCATCTTGCCGACGGGTGCACTGCAATTGGTGATTGGCTCGACCGGTGATTTGCTGGACCGCCTGAACGGCCAAGATGTGGTGACCTTCACGGGCTCGGCAGACACCGCGGCCAAGTTGCGCGTGCACCCCAATGTGGTGAAGCACAGCATTCCCTTCAATGCCGAAGCCGACTCGCTGAACTGCGCGATTCTCGCGCCCGATGTCAGCCCTGATGACGAAGAGTTTGACCTGTTCGTGAAAGAAGTTGCGCGTGAGATGACGGTCAAAGCGGGTCAAAAGTGCACCGCCATTCGCCGTGCGATCGTGCCCCGCCAACACCTCGATGCCGTGGCAGAAAAACTCAAAGCCAGACTGGCCAAAGTGGTGGTGGGCGACCCTGCCGTGGAGGGCGTGAAGATGGGCGCGCTGGCCTCGCATGCCCAGCAAGCCGATGTGGCCGAGCGCGTGGCCATGTTGCGCAAAAGTGCGGAGTTGGTTTTTGGCGGGCAGGCTGATTTCGTGCCCGTTGGCAAAGGCGTCGAACAAGGTGCCTTTTTCCAGCCCACTTTGTTGCTGTGCCAAAAGCCGTTGCAAACCGACAGCGTGCATGACCTCGAGGCTTTCGGCCCAGTCAGCACCCTCATGCCCTACGACAGCATCGACGAGGCCTTGCAATTGGCCGCCCGAGGGCAGGGCAGTTTGGTGGGCACGCTGGTCACACGCGACCCAAAAACCGCAGCCCGCATGGTGCCCGTGGCGGCCGCTTTGCATGGTCGCCTGCACATCTTGGAGCGCGAGGCTGCGGTCGAGTCAACGGGTCACGGCTCGCCCTTGCCCACATTGAAACACGGCGGCCCTGGCCGTGCAGGTGGCGGTGAAGAACTGGGCGGCATGCGCGCGGTCAAGCACCTGATGCAGCGCACCGCTTTGCAAGGTTCGCCCACCATGATTGCTGCCGTCACCGGCGAGTACATGCGCGGCGCTCAATTGATTGAGACCGAGGTGCACCCCTTCCGCCGCCACTTCGAAGATCTGCAAATTGGCGAGAGTTTGTTGACCCACCGCCGCACCGTGAGCGAGGCCGATATCGTGGCCTTTGGGGGCTTGTCGGGCGACTATTTCTACATGCACTTCGATGACATTGCGGCCAAGGACTCGCCATTTGGCAAGCGCATCGCGCATGGCTATTTTGTGTTGTCGGCAGCAGCGGGTTTGTTTGTTTCGCCAGCACCCGGACCGGTGTTGGCCAATTACGGTTTGGACACCTTGCGCTTCATCAAACCGGTCGGCATAGGGGACACGATTCAGGCACGCCTGACGGCCAAGCGCAAGATCGACCGCCAAAAGAAAGACGCCAACGGGGTCGGTCAAGGTGTGGTCGCCTGGGATGTTGAAGTCACCAACCAATTGGGCGAATTGGTGGCCAGTTACGACATCTTGACGCTGGTGGCCAAAAAGCAGTCCGCCTAAAGGGTGAAGGGCAGGCTATCTCCGAGTCAGTGCCGGGGTCTTTACTCTCCGGCCACCCCGGTGTGACAAGCACAGGTCCGAGTGACCGCCTGAATGGGGTCAATTAGGTTGAAAATGTGCACTTCACTAGAAGGACCCTGACTTGTTCACCTTGATCCGTTGGCCGCTGGCCGCATTGAGCTTGTGGGCCGCGCTGTGGCTGCTGCACCTGTTCTTACTGGGTCAAGGTGTGCCGGCTGCCTTGGCCATGTTGCTGCCGACCTTGGTGGGTTTGTTGGCCAGCGCTTTGGCGCGGACCAAAGGCATTTCCACAGCCAGAGCGGTGGCCCTGGCCTTGGGCTTTCCGGTGTCTTTGTGGTTCTTGGGGGTGACCCAGTTGCCCGCTTGGATTTGGTTGTTGCCGCTGGCCTTGGTGTTCTGGATTTACCCGGTGAAGGCCTGGCGCGACGCCCCTGTTTTTCCGACCCCTTTGCAGGCACTGATCGCGGTGCCCAACCACGCGGCACTGCCTGCCGGTGCGCGCATTATGGACGCGGGTTGCGGTGCCGGCGATGGCCTGAAAGCCATTCGACTGGCTTACCCAGAGGCGCAATGCATTGGCCTTGAATTCAGCCGCCCCTTGAGTTGGTTGGCCCGTTTGCGTTGCCCTTGGGCCAAGGTGCGGTGCGCGGACATTTGGCTTGACGATTGGAGCGCCTACGACATGGTGTACCTCTTTCAGCGGCCCGAAACCATGCCCCGCGCCGTGGCCAAAGCCCAAGCCGAAATGAAAGCCGGCAGTTGGTTGGTCAGCCTCGAGTTTGAAGCCCGAGACCTGCAACCCACGGCCGTGGTCGAGGCCAGTGCCGGGCGCCCCGTCTGGCTGTACCAATGGCCCAGCACCGCTAAAATGCTTTGAACACTTGATTGCCCACAACGCCATGGACGCTCCTCACTACACCGCCAAATGCCAGGCCGAACTGCACAACGCCGTTTCGATGCTGGGTGGGGATGCCGCTTCGCCGCGCCTAGCGGGCATGGCCGAACTCATCATTCAATCGATGACAGGGCCTTGGCGTTCTTTTCACACGCCCGAGCATATTTTTGATGTCGGTGCCGGTGGCGCACCCGTTGAAGTGATTGCGGCGCTGTTTCACGACTTGGTCTACGCCCAAGTCGACTCAGGCATCCATGTCAACTTGGCGCGTTATGTGGCCCCCTACATCCGCGAAGCCACCACGGGCTTGGTGATCGAGCCGGTGCAAGGCCAAGAGCAAGACCCCGAACTGCAAATGACCATGGGCTTGTTTGGTTTCAAGCTGGGCCAGGTGCTGTCGCCATTCGCGGGTCAAAATGAATTTCTCAGCGCCTTGCTGGCGGTGAAAGTGCTGGACGGCATCTTGCCTTTGGCCGCGCGTGCGCAGATCGCGGCATGCATCGAAGCCACGGTGCCTTTTCGCCCCGATGCGCCCGATGGCACCAGCTGCTCGCAGACCTTGCTGCAACGTCTGAAGCAAGCCAACACCGATTTCGCCTTGGGCATGGACGATGCGGCTTGCTTGCAGGCCGTGGTCATGGGGGTCAAGGTGGCCAACCGCGACATTGGCAACTTTGCCAGCCTGAAAGCCGCTGATTTTTTGAGCAACACCTGGAACCTGATTCCCGAGACCAACCACGAGTTGGTCAACGCTGACACCTACACCATCAAGGGCTATCGGGTCTCGTTGCAAAAGATGGAAGGCTTCCTCAGTTTCTTGCAGCCTGCCGTGGTGTTCAGGCAGTTTGCACAAGAGCCCTCTGATTTGGAGCACCAGTTGCGTCTGGAACTCACCCAGCGCAATTTAGAAGTGGCGCGTTTGTACATTCGCCTCAAGTTGGTCTCCATTGCCATGCTGGAGGCCTTCTCTTTGCGCTTGGGCCAACAAGTGTCGCTGGCCACCATCATGGGCAAGTTGCCCGGCAAGACGATTTTTCCGATTCAACTCGAAAACTATTTGCCCACCGTGACATCGCCGTACAAGCCGGCGTCCAGCATCGAAGAAACGGTGATGGATATTCTGGAGACAGGTCGCTCGGAAGACTCGATCCACGACGCCCGCCACTCGCCTGTGGCCAGCTACTTGGTCAAGTCTTTGGGCATGCAGGCGTGCATGCACTTGCTGGAGCAATCGCGGCTGTATTTCGCCGACAAACTGTCCCCAGAAGAGTTGATTGCCTCGGCTGACAGCACCGTCATTCAGGGGCTAGAGCATGCGGTGTATTCGGTTTTTCATCACCATGCGCAAGCGTTTGTCGCGCACTGAGCCCGTGCAATGAGATCACCCATTGCCGTCGTCGACGTGGACCGCTGCGAAACCTGGACGCGCTACAAAAACGGCTTGTGTGACAGTTGCGCCGCCAATTGCTGCACCATGCCTGTCGAAGTGAAGCTGGCCGACTTGGTGCGTTTGGAGTTGGTCGACCCCTTTGACGCTGAGCACGAAGACCCCAAGCAAATTGCCAAGCGTTTGTCCAAGGCGGGCCTGATCGAGCATTTCAACTTCAAGAACAGCATCTTCAGTTTGGCCCGCAGAGCCAGTGGCGATTGCCAGTTTTTGGATGCGAAAACGCGGCGTTGCACGGTCTACGAAAAACGCCCCAACACCTGCCGACTCCACCCCCAAGTGGGGCCGCGCCCCAACCATTGCCCATACGGCAACAAAGCGCAGTCACGCTGAGACTCTGAAACAGAGCAACAGAACAACCCTGCACAGTGCGCTGTTCTTCGGTCACTGCCATTCAGTCTTCACCATGAAAAAAGCCCCCAGGCTGGGCAGCCAGGGGGCTTGGGCGTTGGCCGCTGATGAGCCAACTCACATGGTGTCGATGAAGCTGCGCAATTTGTCGCTTCGGCTGGGGTGCTTCAGCTTGCGCAAGGCCTTGGCTTCGATCTGACGAATGCGTTCACGCGTCACATCGAACTGCTTACCCACTTCCTCGAGGGTGTGGTCGGTGGACATTTCGATGCCGAAACGCATGCGCAAGACTTTGGCTTCGCGCGGTGTCAGGCTGTCCAAAATGTCTTTGACCACATCGCGCAGACCGGCCTGCAGCGCCGCATCAATTGGTGCGGTGTGCGTGCTGTCTTCAATGAAATCACCCAAGTGGCTGTCGTCGTCGTCACCAATGGGCGTTTCCATCGAAATAGGCTCTTTGGCGATCTTCATGATCTTGCGGATCTTGTCTTCCGGAATCTCCATCTTCTCAGCCAAGATCGAGGCATCGGGCTCAAAGCCAAACTCTTGCAAGTGTTGACGCGAGATGCGGTTCATCTTGTTGATGGTCTCGATCATGTGCACCGGAATACGGATGGTGCGGGCCTGGTCCGCAATCGAGCGGGTGATGGCTTGACGGATCCACCAAGTAGCATAGGTCGAGAACTTGTAGCCGCGGCGGTATTCGAACTTGTCCACCGCCTTCATCAAACCGATGTTGCCTTCTTGGATCAAATCGAGAAACTGCAAACCGCGGTTGGTGTACTTCTTGGCGATCGAGATCACCAGGCGCAAGTTGGCTTCGATCATCTCTTTCTTGGCATCGCGTGAAGAACGCTCGCCGGTGTTCATGCGCTTGTTGATGTCTTTCAACTCATCCAGCGGCACCACCACCTGCGACTGCAAGTCGATCAGCTTTTGTTGCAAATCTTGCACCGGCGGAATGTTGCGGGCCATCACGGCGCTCCAGCTCTTGCCAGCAGCCGCTTGCTTCTCGATCCACTTCAAGTTGAGCAATTGCGACTCGACGCGCTTGCCGTTTTTGTCGCGGCCGCTGAAATCGGCAATGAACAGGTCTTGCGGGTAGCCGCACTTTTCAACAATGATGCGGCGAAGCTCGCGCTCTTTTTTGCGCACATCGTCGACTTGGCCACGCACCATGTCGCACAATTTTTCAATGGTTTTGGCCGTGAATCGGATGGTCATCAGCTCATCCGACAAGGCGGTTTGCACCTTGATGTACGCGGGTGTGCCCCAGCCTTCTTTGTCGTACACCTTGTGCACTTTTTCAAAGTATTCGGTGATGCGGTCAAAGCGCTCGAGTGCCTGGTTTTTCAGCTCTTCGAGTTTTTTCGTCAGCGCCTTGGAGCCCCCTTTGCCATCGTC
>JACCDS011002232.1_pt1 | contig 16307 bp, 26 predicted proteins | sample 7446441 | NCBI WGS metagenome assembly JACCDS01 (sample SAMN15323445, study PRJNA562643) | freshwater metagenome | isolation source: river surface water | place: USA:Blue River Watershed | collected 2017-08-17
GTGACACCTACAAGTTTGCGCAGAAAGTTTGTGCAATCAAGGTTGATGGCAAATGGCAAGAAATCTTCAAGGACCCGATCACTGATCCGGGTAAGAAGTCGAAGGCTGGTTTCCTCAACACTTTCCGTAGCCGCATCACTGGTGAAATCATGACACTTCCAACCGATCCGAGCAAGCCGACTGATGCAGAATGGGAAGACATCATGGAGGTTATCTACGATTGCGGATGGTTTGCACCATTCACTGAGCTCGAAACCATCCGAGCTCGCGCCTACGGCGAACGTCAAGACTGATCTTCAACCTACTAAAGAAGGGGCCTCATGGTCCCTTCTTTTGGACAAAACATGACACTGATACGCGATGTAGTATTTGAGCAGCACTATGCCAAAAAAGTTGCCGCAATGCTTCAACTTGCAGGGCGAAATGGGTTTGACCAGGGGTTTGGTCAGTGTCTAGCAATTATCGACCATTTTAACAAAATGGATATGCCGATTACGGTGAAAACTGTCCAGCTTTTTATTGATTCGCATCGGAAAGCGACGCAAGAAGCGCCAATTCAACAAGAACCTTCGGCAGAGCCAGCAAAAAATGAAACAGAATCCCCAAAAAGACCAGCATTCCAAATCGTGAAATGAAAAACTTTTTGCGCAACAGGTAAGTTTGCGCTCCCAAAATTAGTTTACAACTTCAAATCTTCAGTGTATAATCACTATACGATTTGAAAAGGAGAAGGTGATGAAGTTCACGTTTGATGTTATGTACCGCGGTAAAATCATCGGCCAAAAATCCTGCATTGCACCGAACATGGAAGCTTTCGAGTTCTACATTCGAGACAAATTTTGGCGCCATCTTAACCGCGGAACTGGCTTCACCTTCTTGACCGAAGGTTTTTCGGTGGAAGCATAATGAGGCGCACTGGCGAAAATTCGATTGAGCTGACGCAGGAAGAGCTCGACAGCATTCAGCAATTTATCGACAGCTCGCTCGATAGACAGTGGGACAACCACACAAACACTTTCATTTGCACGGATTCGTGGGAAGATGGTAAGCGTCGCATGAATCCTGAAATGTACGACATGGCTCAGCAAATGCTCAGCCTTTGAGGAGATCAAGATGACTCGCATGATTAAGATTGTGCAAACCGATGACAACGCAGTAAAAGTGGTTCTTGATAAACAAGTCAAGACAAAAGAGTCCATCCTCGCGCTGATGTCCTCCTACGGGGCCCTAGCCTCTGGTGGTAAGCGTCTGCAAAATGGAACTTTTTCCAGCTACACCGGTCGAGTCGACCGTCAAAATTCTTGCGTTTACGTTTTCCATGCGGAGAAACGTCGTCGCAAGGTCGAGCATGTGCCCATTGTTCGGGGTAAGCACAATAAGAAGAACCACACCAACCCCGAGGACCGCTACACGCCGAAGAAGGTTCGTGATTCTCATTGGAGAGTTCGAGTCTTCAAGATTCCGATGGATCGAATCATTGAAGTCAAACAGATGAATCGTACTTTCAAGGCGGTGCTAAAACAATAACAAGGAAAATATGTCACGCCGCTTCACTTCTCTTTCAAGCCTGTTCACTAACCCAACGTTCAATTTCAAGTTTTTAGGCTTTTTAAAGCTGTCATTTTCAGGAGCTCGAATGGGCGTTGGGACATTCCTCCTGTTAGCTTTACTCGCAATACTTAGCAATGCGATTGTGTTCACCGCGCTTTTCTCAGTTTGCGTAAGCCAACTCTTCAACTACCATATTGAAATCCTGAACTTCCAAAACATTTTGGCGGTTTTTGGTCTTATGATCCTAGCTAATGCTCTCGATTGATCTAGATAAATCAAAATCCTATCTTGTCGCGTTCTCTGGAGGGGCTGATTCAGCCCTTCTTGCGTTCCTTCTCAAGAAAGGTGGATATTCCTTTCGACTGATCCACGTGAACCATGGGTGGTCAAAAGCTTCTGCGGACGCCGATGAAATTCAGGAGTTCTGCGAACTTTGGGCCAAAACGTACGAGGTGCAAATTACCTGCGAGTCCGTGCTTCATGAATTGGACCCAACTTACCTCAAGAGATACGGGACTGAATCGGCGGAGCGGCGAGCAAGGTATCGAATTTTTGAACGAAGTGTTCGCCCTGGAGAAATTCTCCTGACTGGGCACCATCTAGATGATTCAATCGAAACAGTATTGATGAACCTCTGTCGGGGTACATCAGCAAACGGGTTAACTGGAATCTCTTACGACTCCAGTTTTTCCTGGGCTAATATCAAAAGACCCTTAGTTAAAGCAAAAAAATCAGAAATCCTCAGCCAATGCGAAGCAGAAGCTGTATTATACCGGCACGATCGGATGAATGACACCGATGTACAAACACGGAACTTCATGCGAAACAAAGTCATGCCGCTATTGGTGGATCGTTTCGGCGAGCAGTTTTACGCGTCGCTTTCGCGCGTCATGGAAAATATGTCAGAGTGCTCCGAAATCATCAAGGACACGTACGCAATAGATTTTTCATCTTGTAAACTCGATGAAAACCGGGTGTGGTTGGGTCCCTTCCTGAAACTGTCTAAGGCCCGCCAGCGAAATTTCCTTTACCACTTTGTTTCAGAGAAAACTGGCGTCTTCTTAACGAAGAATCATATCAACGAGGTTCTCAAAAAACTGCAAGTTGAATCTGTGCTTCGCGTTAATGTTGGTGGTGTCGTTATTCTAAAAGCTGAAGATGCATATTTTTACATTGCTCGTTTATCTTCGAGCTGAAATAGTTTACAATCTTTCTTTTTGTAACTTCTCTTTTATCACGGGCGAAATGTGAAGAAGTATCTTGCTGGGATAATAACCGTTCAGTTTTTGGCCCTAGTGTATCTTGTCCAACAGCGCATTGAAATGCGTGAACGGATCAAGGATTCCGCTGAGGCGGTGGCGCATTCCACTCGTACCCTTCAAATGATTTCGAAAGATTCAATAGAGCGCGAGCGCCAGCTCGTTGAATGCCGCTCAGAATTGAGTAAATACAGAGACCAATTCGAGCAAAAACAGTCATGGCCTTAGACATCATTTTTCTTTCTTATGACGAACCAAATGCGGAAATAAATTTCGCGAATTTAGCCAAACGATTCCCATACGTAAAACGTGTACATGGTGTTCAAGGAATAGCTAACGCGCATAAATCAGCCGCTGAACTATCTGACACCAGATTTTTTTACGTAGTTGATGGTGATACTGAGGTGCTTAAGCACTTTGATTTCTCATACAAGCCAGAAGTGTGGGATCAAGATTATGTGCACATTTGGCGCGCAAAAAATCCAGTAAATTGGTTAGAGTACGGCTATGGCGGCGTGAAGCTTTTTTCAAAGAAGTTTTTCAAAAACCTTGCCGCAAATTCAGTCGATTTTTCAACGTCGCTAACCAAAGATGTAAAGTATTTGGAAGACGTCGTTTCAATCACGCACTTCAACTCTGACGAATTTCGTGCCTATCGCGGAGCATTCAGAGAATGCGCAAAGCTAGCAAGCGGGTCAACAGGTTATGACGGTGAAACTGAAAATCGGCTAAATACCTGGATGACGGTAGCAGACGCAAATTCGTTTTACCGCAGTTTTGTCCTTGATGGCGCAACCGATGGTCATCGTTTCGGTATTGAAAATCGTGGTAACCTAGAAATGCTTAAAAAGGTCAATGATTTCAATTGGTTAAAAGAGCATTTTGAGAGTCGATATGCAGAAAACTAAGAGCATCCTAAAACCAGTTCCAGTAATTGAAGAGTTTGTTTGTGATTGCTGCGGCAAGACTGTTCGCCCAAACAGCCATAATCTTGACGATGAAATCGAAAACCACGAAATGCTTCACATTCGAATGGAAGCTGGGTTTGGCTCCATCTTCGGTGAAGGAACTAAAGTGGAAGGGGATTTTTGTCAAGTGTGCGTGAACAACCTTTTGGGCAAATTCCTTCGTTACACTAAATAGGAGTATCACATGTCAAAAAAGAAGAAACCTTCTCCTGGCCAACCATACCGCCCTACCCCTGGTGATTTCGATTTTGGTGACGACGATTAATTTTTATAAAGTCGTTTACAAAAGCAATAAATAGAGATATAATTCTATTCATGGTCGGCAGATTAAGTTTTTAATTTGACGAACAAGCAAATGGTCGTATGGGTAGAAATACCTGAGACTTAGATGAAGAAAGCGTTGTGGAAAGGGGTTCGATTCCCCTCAGCTCCACCACATGGATACTTGGTTCTCCCGCAAGGAGTCCCGCCCAGCGAAGCACGGTTCGTTCATCGGTGTTAGCAGGAGAAGGCAAGGCAAGGATGACGCAAGAGTAAGAGAACGTGAGGCGTCGTACTGAGTATTCATTTGATGGGGCTGACAGGCTTCGACATGGCGTAAGTAGGCTGAAAAGAACGACTCGTGGGCAACCTACGTAGTGGAAGACAAAGAGTATCTGCAAACGATTCTCAATTCGCTATCGCAGCGTGATGGTCTGAACAGCCAAGAAACAGAAATGTTTTGAAGACGGGGACTTCGGTCCCCGTTTTTCAGCCTCTAATACAAAAACTTCAAATAAAAACAATAACATGAAGTTTCTAAACTTCCAAACATTTACAGAATTAGCTGAGCTGACTGCTCGTGCTAACGGCAAAACCGCTGAAGCGGTTAAAGCTGCGTTAAATTGCCTGTTCAATGGTGCAAATCGACACGTTCTGTATATTGGGCATAATCAAGTTGCTTGCGAGTACGCAAGAAAGCTTGCGACTGGTCTAGTTAAAGAACACCCAGAATATCATATCGACATTCGCGCCAGCAGTCGATTCGCTGTGGAATTTCTTTCTGGGCTTGGCTCCTCAGTTCTAATATTTTCTCCATTTTTAACCGCCGCAAGGGCGTGTCGTGGTAGAACACTCGATGAGATTATTTTTGACGTGGAACTTGATACGCTGTTCAAGGATAGTCAAAAAGAGGATAGCAAATTCAGGGAGCTCCTTTACTCGGTAGCACCCTGCATGGCGCATAGACCTAAAGTGAATCACAAAACCCTAATAAAATACTTTTGAGGTCCTCATGAGAAAGAAAGCCCCACCAAAAATTGAGCAGCAGCATGAATGGTTCGTAGCCGCATTGACTCCAGCTGCTCTTTCTATTTTTAGCGATAGCTTTTACCCAACCCCAACCAAGCGATCAGGTGAAATGAAAGTTTTCGTTGCGGTTAATTCGGGCGTAAAAGAAAATCCTCAAACCACCAGTGTAAGAATCATGAATGGTTTTAACGCCAAAACCATTCGAATGATGTCTGGCACAATTGCTGAAAAATGTATTGAGATCAAGCGTAAGGTCACAAGGCCAGAGTTTGAAAAGATCAAAGAAGCGATTTCAGCAGTCCAGTAAAAAGTCGTTTCTTTTTTCCAGAAATTGATATAAAATGTCTATAACTGGAGAAAATCATGAGCGACCACGATCAAGATAGCACCAAACTGGCAGACAATATCAGAATCTTCGGGTTTTGGGCAATCATTCTGTTGGGACTTCTCTTCCTTACAGCGCCAATTAAGGCGGTTGCCTATGAAGAAGTGGTAACGATGGCTGTTGTTGAATCAACCCCATGGTTCAACAAGAATCGACAGTACACCAAGCAGTGTTTTGGCCAAGGGCCAAACGAATGCGAATACATCCCAGCCCCAACAGAGTACTACCGCACCACCTTCCAAGATGGAAAGCGTCAAGTATCAATCCTCACTCAGGTCCAATTCCCCGTTGATGTTTGGTTTGATTTGACCAGAAACTGCGATCAGGGCGAATGTAAGTATCTGCGGGCCATGCCAAGCCAGTACCAAAGTCCTGAATCGTTGGCGATCGACGAAATTACCAAGAAGGAACAGCTTCGTTACCTTCTTCGCCCACAGCAATTGTACTGAGATATAAATAGCACAATGGGTAAGATCACAACAATTGTCGTGCTCGTCTCAGCTATCATTGTTTCCGTCTTGGTTCATCGCCAATGTTCAAGCAGCGGTGGAACCTACGTGAAAAGACTAGCTGGCGCTTACGAGTGTACATATCGATAGGAGCACCAAATGAGTAAAGTACAGAAGGATTTTTTCATTGGGAATTTTCCTCCATTCAAGTACTTTACTAATTTTGCCCCATTCGCTCTATCGGTAATTGATGGTTTCTACGATGTCGATCTTGAGACCCCACCAGTTGTAGTATCGCGCGTCAATGAGCTTTTGAATTTTATTGAAAGCGCTGACGCCACTCACCACCAGCATGCGCTGATCAATTTTTACGAGTACCAACAACTTTGGGTTGGCATCAACTTTTTCGTTGAATATGTCCATCTCAATTATTTCGCAGGAAAGCGGTTCTCATCTTCGTCATACGATTTTGAGCGCCTGACCTACCTTAAAACCCACGCAAAAACGCACCTTCATAACTTCCTACTTTCCCAGAAAGTAGAATAACAACAATAATAAGGAGTTTCAATGAGCGAAGTAAAAGCTGTCAGACTTGTGTCTGGCGAAGAAGTCCTGTGCCAAATTCACGGCGAAGATACCAACAAGAATATCTACTACGTTTCAGCGCCAAGAGTGCTACAACTGATGCCGACGCCACAAGGCGGCTATGGATTAGGTCTACTACCTTGGTTCCATTCAAAGTCGTCTGGTGAAATCGAGGTGAGTAAGGCGCATATCGTTGCAATTTGCGACCCTGATGCTGACACTGAGAAGGCGTATCTTGAGCAAGTGAGTGGTATTAAACTCGCCTCGCCTGGCAATATTCTCCACAGCTAAAATCAGAATAGGCTGATAAATACTCAATTATCAGCCTGTCTTGACGGTATCATGCGCCTATCTGATCTTTCCAAAGTAGTTGAATCTACACCTATTCCTTCTTCTGCTGACCTCTTAAGCAAAGTGCAAGCATTTGAGAAAGGTCCACTCCTCCAAAAAATGATTGCTTACACTAAGCAATTGATCCCATTGATAAAATTGGAAATGGATGGGGACGGGTATCTTAAGCCAGCTCTAGAGCGTGGAGTCACTATCGATTACGAAAACTTCTACGGCGGCACCGGGGCAATCAGAGGTGTGAATGGATTTGATGAAGCCGACGAAATAATCAAGTACTCCCAACGTGAAAAGATCCAACTGCTAGTTGGTATTCACTCTGTTTCTGACAACGACGACTTCTATTCGCCTGAGCAAGAGAAGGTTTGTATCATCCGCAAGAATCCAAGCGGTGAAGGCCTCCTCATTTCCTTTGACGGTGAATCAGTCATGGCTGAAGCTGAGCACGACCTTCAGGCATTCTTGGATGCTGTCGATAGCACAATCGTAGGAAGGGTAGAATTTCCTGATTACAGTTGGCAAGGTCCTACTGATGATGATCCCGATGGTAACAATCAGCCAACTGAAGTAAAAGAAATGTACTTGGCTTTAGCATACAAGCACCTATCACACGACTAAAATGCACATTGAACCTAAAGTTTTATCTCAGCTCACAAATAAACAAAAGATTGAGCTGTTTGATTGGCTTGTCTCCAAAATGGTGGTTACTGATCCAGATTATTGGGAGCAAGACGCTTTTATGGAATTTCCAAAGTTCTATTTTGGTTTTGGGTCTTCAGAGTCCCTTAATGATGCCGCAACAGTAATGATGCGGGCTCGAGAATCAGATAGGCAGTTTCCAACTACATATAAAGAGCAGCAAGAACGGCTTCAAAAAAGCAAGGAAATCGAAAATGAAATGGCCAAAGGCAGTCAACGAACTACCAAATGAACCAACATTCGTCATCATAGAATTCGAATCTATTACCTATGATGATCCGTATGAACGTCCAGGGAGCGGTCAAAGTTGTACCACACACTATCCAAACATAATCACGTTTGACACCGAACAAGAGTGGTTGGATGAAATTAGGATGCGTACTGATTCTACTCGCCCCCATTTCAGAAAGAAAGAATTTAGGGCATACAAGATGATGCCAACCGAAATAACATTGTCAGTCAACGTTGAGGTAAAACAGTGGAAAAACTAAAAGTCATCAATCTTTTCGGCGGTCCTGGGACCGGTAAATCAACAACTAGAGCAGACCTGTTTCGACTAATGAAGCAGAACCAATTGCCAGTCGAAGAAGTGACAGAATTTGCGAAAGACGTTACGTGGGATCAGAATCTAGCATTATTCTCTGACCAATTGTTTGTGTTGGCAAACCAGAATCGTAGACTCGAACGTCTTCGCAATAAGGTTGAATGGGCGGTGTCAGATTCCCCAATTCTATTGGGCATCCATTACATCACACCAAACTATCTCCCAAATACTTTCAAAGATTTAGTGTTTGAGCTTTGGGACACCTATGACAACTACAACTTCTACATCGAACGGACCAAGCCGTATGTTCAAGTTGGTCGAAACCAGAACGAAGACGAGGCCAAGCAGATCGATGCCAATATCCTAGAAATGCTTGATTCTCGTGGTATCCCATACACTAAGATAAAGTGCGGTGAGACTGCCGCCCCGGAGATTTACAACACTCTGTTTGGCGATACTCATCCGTTGAATTTCCCAACCGACTTGCTTGAGTTCATTCTCACAACCCAAGGTAAAAAATTGACATTGGCCGCGAAGTTCATGATCGGCGAGCTGTTTACTCAATTTAAGAAGTAAGTTAAAATGACAATGGATCGCGAAAAGCTGCTAAAACTGGTAGAAAATTCTACCACATATGAAACCATTTCAGGCCCGTATACTGAAGCGATTTTCAATGAGGGCAAGTTTGCTCAGCTTATCGCAAAGGACTGCATTTTGACGATACAGAACAAGATCGTGCGGAACGGTTCAACTCCAGAAAATTTGCGGACCTACCAGCATGTTAGGGATATTGCCGCCAGATACGGCATAGATTTACCCATTGACGACTATGAGAGCTAAATGAAGATCAAATATTATTTGGAGATGGACACTCGTTAGTTTTTACTAACGGGAGGTCCAAATGTCACGCACATATCGTCGTAAAAACGCATGGAACAAGTCGTCACGCATTACAGAATTTCTTGAATGCGCCGATGAACGTTTCGATAATCGTATCCACCTAAGCCAATATTGGCGTCCTCGTTATGACCGAAAATTTGAGGTCAAGACTAGCGATGAAGTTCTCGCTTTCGCTTCAGCGAAATTCCACTCAGACACTTGGTTAGATGATGAGATCATCAAAAATTGGTACAAGCAAGAGTGGAATAAGTTTCTCAGAAATAAAGGGAAACAGCAATTGGTTGAAGCTTTGAAAAATACGGAAGAGGAAGACTTGCTCCCAGTTTCAAAGAAAGAGATTACATGGTGGTATGATTGGGCGTATTTCTACTGACCTACAAAGGTACTAATAAATAGCTTATTAGTGCCTTTTACCATTTCTGAGTTATGAAACTCCAACAAATTATCTCATCACCGATCGTCGAAAGGCAAGACCCTGCTATCGAGCAACAATCGATGGTGGAGCACCTGTTTGGGCTTTTGATGTCTTCGTTGAAAAAAATTCCTAGTAACATTGAATTCGACTTCAGCGAAGGAACGACAGGCTATTTATCTGGTCTACAAATGGATGGAAAGTCCACGCTGTTTAACGATGAAGGCAAGTGTTTGGTCGATTACATAGACAATATTTACGGCCATGCGACCCACGAAAAAGTTGAATTGCTAATAGGTGGGTACGACGGCGACTATGAAGAGTTCTTCATTTCTCCTAATGAAAATGTAATGGTGGTAAAGAGGGCCGCGAAAAATATCACAGGAGAAGACGAGCACGTTGTGGTAAGATTTAAAGGTCAAACTCTTGATATGTCAAGAGCAGATTTTGAAGCAGCACTGGAAAAATTCACCGACGCAAAAATTGATTACGAGCGTCTTGGAGAGCGAATTAACAAAGACCACGATGATTATGATGATGAGTTTGGCTCGCGAAAGCCGACATTTTGGCACAATCAATATCCGCGAGAATGGGACGAACCTGAACTCGATGAGAGCGATTACAAAATTACAGTAAGCTCGCTATATGGCGGGCTCCTTTATAAGAACCTACATCACGTATGAAACTTCAATCCTTCCTCCAAGAATCGTCTGTAGAAAATATAGACATCTCAGAATTTACTCTCAATATTGACCCACAGCAAAGTGACACCTTAGCGCGTTTCCTAGCAAAGTTTAAAGCGTACAACAACATCTCTTTGAAAGACATAAATGAAGATGAAATATTCCTTCATATTTCAAACGGTCTAATTGATTTCGATTTCAGTATCACCAAAGATACTTCGACACCTGATGGAAAGCCAATCGTGGTGGCAGAAATCGCGGCGATGGTCAACCATAATTACATCCATGGCCATGATAAAATCAAAGAGCATGAAGGCCATAAGTACGCGCTTTTGAACTCGCTATCCCGTGAATTTGACGTGTCGCGAGAAGAACGCTTTATGTCCTATGTTGACAAAGTGCTTAGCGCAGCTAAGGCGTTTGAAGAATGGTACTTCGACGTTTCTGGATCAGTTGGCAAAATCAAACTGATAAAGATTACTACCGATCTTGAAGACGGATCAAGCAACAACGTGTGGAAATGGACTCCTTACGCTGGCCAATTTTGGGTTGACGGTGAACATGTAGTAGAAAGAACAGCTTAGGACGAATCATGAAACTTCAATCATTTTTACGTGAATCAGTCGAAAACACGAAGGCGTGGGCAACAATTTCTCAATTTACTGAGAATGAGGTGCAAAACATTAAGAAAATTGTTGAATCATTCAAAAGCTATCGCTTGAGCGAAGAAACAGTAGATAATCCAGAAGACGCGCATGACGGCATTGGCCGTATCGTGCTAAGGTTTTCGGATGGGCTAATTGAAATTGTTTTGACAATATCAACCTCTGAGAGCGATGGCAAAATCGAATTTAGGTTTCTTATGGTTTCAGGGAAGGTTCTGCCAAAATACCTCGTAAATGTCAAAGATAATCGCCCTGACATAACTTACTTTTCACTTTTTAACAGGCATGATCAGGCCGAATTTGCTGAAAAGCTTTCATTATTCAATAAAGCCATTGATGATTTTATTGAGTGGTATTTTGACTTGTCTGGCACATACGGCAAAGTGAAGCTCTTTAAGACTTTTTACAACGTAGTCGAAGGGTATCATGACTCCAATCAAGCAAGATTTGTTGCCATTGCTGGAGATTTCATGTGCACAGATGAAGTTGGTGGTACTAGAGCTATGAAGGTGGAGCCAAGAATACTATGAAGCTGCAATCACTGCATGAAAGCACTCAATTCTCATTAAAAGGAATTGGCGCCTTTGCTTCCCCAGAGTCCTTAGAAAAAATTGAAGCGGCATTCGCAAAAGAATTCCAAGGCCTAAAGCAAACTGGAGACAAGTCGCTTGATGACAAGTGGGAAGGAATTTTCACTGACAATCTTTCAGAAATAAGAGTAATAGTTTGGAAGTTTGCTAATTCTAAGACGTATCTAAGCTTCCAAATCGATACAAAACTTGAAATCGTTGAGTTTTTGAATAGTGATAATGATCAATCATCAAACTATTTTTCGTTAACAGCGAGCTTTGAGGATGAAAAAGACGTCGTCAACTATTTGACTGCTGCTCCGAAGGTTCTTTATTCACAAGTAAGTCGCTTTGCTGAATGGTACTTTGATATGTCTGGAGAACATGGTAAATTGAAGTTGGTCAAATCAGGCGATATAGTAAATGGAATTACATTTTACGCCGTTGGGGGAAAATTTGAAACTAATTTGGGCGCGAATACGCAGCCAGAGCCAAAGGTATACTAATGAAACTCCAAAATCTAGTAGAAAACAAACAGTTTGATTTTAAAGGAACATTTAAAAATTTCTCATCAACTGCTGCAAGAACCCCCGGGTTCGATGACGCTATAGCACTTATTGGTTATTTGCCGGAAGAATATAAACTCCAACCAAAATTTACCGATACTAAGGGTGAAGCAATATTTGATTTTTCTAATGGGCTAGTTGACTTTAGTTTCTATTTTGGTGAACAAGGCCAAGATAGCGTCGAGGTCGGCGTTTACGTCGCGGTAAATGAGAAATACTTGTCTGAAGCCCAATTAAATGATGTTAGGGTCCATAGCAAATTCGCCAGTTTGTCAAATCAGTTTGAATTGGAAGCAACATTCGAGCAAAACAACGCCACTGAACTTGAGAGCTTTAAGGTCTTTATTCAGAACCATCTAGCGATCGCTGAACAATTTTCAGAATGGTATTTTGATCTAACAGGCGGCCTTGGTAAAAAGGTGCTGTTAGAAAAATCCCACACTCGAATAGATGGCAGTAACAAAATCCAAGTATGGGTTCCAGTTTGTGGTTTTTTCTACGCATCCGGTACTGAAAAAGAGGCGACCGCGCTGACTGGATTTATAAAGGACTAAGTATGAAACTCCAAAATCTGATAGAGTCAACGCTTGATAAGAGCAAATTTCCAGACGAAATTAGCGACGCAGTTGTTGACTCGATTGATCACCTCACTTCCGAATTAGCAGAGTGCGGGTTAAAGATCACTGGTTACGCCACTCCTAGCCGTACATCAGTAACAAGCCAGGTGACGCTTACTACCAACGTGTTTGATGTGCGTATTGACGTTTCAGTAAACATCAATCAGGAATACCAATGCTACGTTTCGATCTTGATTAATCCAAAATATTTGGCTAAAGGTCAGCCGTATTTTAAAGATGAGATCAACTCGTATTTCAATAATGGTCTAGAAGAAGCCGATATGGCTAAGTATTTTAACACTCTTGCTCCAGAGATAAATGCCACCATCAATAAATTGATTGATTGGTATATGGATGTCAGTGGAGAATACAGCAAAGTTAAACTCTTTGCTGATTGGCGCCACAATCGTAACGTGTGTGCGCTTGCTGGCGAATTCTCGATCGAAAATAATCACGGACAGGTGTACTAATGAAGCTCCAAAATTTAGTAGAAAACATTCAAAGACTAACACCAAATCACTTCAAGGATTTCCAATTTACCATGGATGGAGTAGAAGCCGTCATGGAATTCTTTGAAGCGCTTAAAGGGTTTAGGTTTGTTGACGTCGTTATAGGTGAAGATGAGGTCTCAATTGAGGCTACGAACAGCTTAGTCACCGTCTGGCTTCACATTATCGCTGAACCAAATCATGTGTTCACTTGCTCTGCGCAGTTGTCAATCGCTGACGCTTTGATGGCTGTTCCAGGCGCAGAGCAAGTGCTAAAGACTCTAGGTGGCGGTGCAACCGCCAGAGAATCGGACATTGAGACCGCGCTAAAAGGCGCCTGGAAAGAGGTTATTGTAAAATCTGCTTCTGCTTTTACTGAGTGGTACTTTGACATGTCAGGCGAGCACGGCAAATTGAAGGTAGCAATTTGGCGAAGAGCATCAAATGATGTAAAAGTCGTAGCAATTGGCGGATCATATAACATGCTTACTGACGATGGGGCTGTTCTATGAAGCTGAACCAATTTTTATCAGAAGACTCTCAAATAGAGTCGGAATATCTCAATAAGTTCGGAGAAGAAACTGCCCACGCGCTAAAAGAGCTTGAGCAAAAACTCAATAAACTCGGGCTAAAAATTGAGAAATACAAATCTGGATATGAAGATGATGATTTTGGAATTTTGTTCTCAAACAAAATTTTTGATTTCTGGATAACAGTCGATATAGTTTCAAGTGGCAACAAAAAGCACTATAATTTGGCCTTTAGGTTGGGTTCAAACGCTGCGTACTCAATTAACGCTAGGTCGGTAGAAATTGCTGCTGAGGAAACGACCGTTATCCCGTTTACTGATTACGATCTGGCTAAATGGATTAGAAACACGATGGATTTCGTAATAGCACCAATCGATGATCTAGTGGAATGGTACTTTGACGTCTCAGGCGAATATGGAAAAGTGAAACTGTTTGTTGATCGCGGAGTCCTCGATAGTGTTGAAGTGGTAGCTATGGCTGGAAAATTCAATATTGAGAAAAAAGAAGGCAAAGTTTTTTAACTTTTCGTCGGAATCTTATATATAATCTATATACTCACTAACTTTTAAGGGAATCATGTCTTCATTAGCCACGATCATTAGCACAAGCAAATCATTGCTATCCAATAGCAAGTATTCGCTCGTGTCAAATTCCCTCGGATACAGCGATAACGTTCCCAAAGTCTAAAAGTTTCGTGCAGCAAAGATTTAGATTTGGGAACCAAGTGGTTCCCAAAGTTGTTTTAAGGACGATGAAAAGCAGTTTACAAAGTTGAAAGGTTGAGTTAAAATTCAACCTCTTTAACGGAGAGTTCGCCTAACTGGTATGGCACTACCCTGGAAAGGTAGCGACGGAAACGTCTTAAGGGTTCGAGTCCCTTACTCTCCGCCAGCAGTAAAATGGAAGCGTGGCGAAATTGGTAGCCGCACAAGTTTGCTAAACTTGCGACCGAAAGGTTGTGGGAGTTCAAGTCTCCCCGCTTCCGCCAAATGAAGTAAAGGTTTTGAAAATTTGTTGAAAAACAGTTTACAAAACCTGAAGTTGAAGATATAATTCAACTTCACTAGCAGTAAACGTTCTTTAAAAAGTCAAACATGTTAAGCGGTAGGCATCGGAACGCCTACTGTGATGAGGCTAGGTAACGCTAGCAAATGGTAGGGCAGGGAAATCTGCAGTCACAGCGCTCCTATCCATTCTGATTCGAATTCAGATCGCTTAACATGTTTGATTTTGCTCTTTAACAATTTGTTTTGTTCTGACTTGGCGAAATTGGTAGACGCGCCGCAACTTGATTCTGCGGTTGTTCATATGTTGGTTCGAACCCAACCTTGGGGTCCGCCCCGAGTAGCATAATCTGGTAATGCGCCAACTTATGGTTGGGAACGTAGTGCTGGTTCAAGTCCAGCAGTCAGAACAAAACAAATTTAGTAGTTTACGAAAGCTGTTGAATGAGATACAATTCAAATTCTTCAGTAAGTAGTTTGATTCTTTAACAATTCGGAAAAGCCAAAACAGATAAGGGTACTAGAAGCTCGTAGCAGTCGAAAGACAAGCTTCAGTGAAAATCCCTTAACCAACGATTAAGTATCTGATATCGTTGAATTGGTTTCTTTGCTCTCGCGGCCAAAGCGATCTCCACCCCGAAAAGGTGATAGGTTGCTGCGATCATTTAGCCCAATAAAATGGGTTGAATCGGGAGCAAAGACCCATCCGCTGGCAGCTTGAGTAGAGGAGCAGAGGACTCATAATCCTCAGGTAGTGGGTGCAAATCCCACACGGCGGACCTTGGCAAACAGCATGGTGATCAACGAGCCATCCCTTTCGCTGCATTGGGAAAAATCGATTAGCTGTTTGCTATTTTTTGGGGAGTTAGCTCAGTTGGTAGAGCAACGAAAAACATCGATTTCATTCTTTGTTTGATTTATCAAACCGGCCGAAATTGGTTATCGCCTATTAAGCCGAAGGTCAGAGGTTCGAGTCCTCTACTCCCCACCAAGGAAGTAATAGTGAAATGACACAGCGACCGTGAGGTGCGGAAGAGATGATTAGCTTTTCCTACTTTCTTAAATGCCGTCTTAGTTTAGTGGTAGAACATCGAAAAACGTCGATTCCAACTTTTTGTCTTGAAAGAGACCGATCCGGAATTGGTTATCCATTTCAAGGCGAGGACAGGGGTTCGATTCCCTTAGACGGCTCCAGTCTCAGTTTGCTCCGGCAGCTGATCAGCATCAAGGTGCGTTGATCCTTGGTAATTCGAAACACAGGACTGTTGGTGGGTGGATATTCAATAACCAACACAATTTGCCTCGGTAGCTCAGTGGTAGAGCGCCGTCTTGATAAGGCGTGGGTCGCTGGTTCAATCCCAGCTCGAGGCACCACATTTATTTGGGAGTATAGCTCAGTTGGTCTTAGAGCATCCGGCTTTTAACCGGAGGGTCCAGGGTTCAAGTCCCTGTGCTCCTACCAAACGCTTCTTGCTTTTAAAGTAAATTTTCTTGTTTCCCGCCTCGGAAGAAGCAAGAAGCGTTTTTCCTGACGCGGAGTAGAGGAGATAGTTCATCATCGGTCTCATAAGCCGACCCAGGTTGGTGCAAGTCCAACCTCCGCAACCAAACTAACCGTTTGAAATCGGTTACCTTTTCTGCCAAAAAAGAGTTAGGAGTTCGATTCTCCTCTTGAATGCTGGATGCAACTTATAATTCGATTTCTATTTTTGTTAGTTCAATTCCGGCGTAGCTCAATTGGTAGAGCAACTGGCTGTTAACCAGGAGGCCCTCATAAGGTTTTAAGCAGGTTCGA
>JACCDS011704175.1_pt1 | contig 16306 bp, 11 predicted proteins | sample 7446441 | NCBI WGS metagenome assembly JACCDS01 (sample SAMN15323445, study PRJNA562643) | freshwater metagenome | isolation source: river surface water | place: USA:Blue River Watershed | collected 2017-08-17
AGCCATGGCGTAATTTGCTTCGCCGTTTGATTGTTTGATATTCAGATTAAAGTGCTAATTATCCAACGCACTGCATGCTTACCCCAACCGCTACTATTGCTGTCAAAACCATACGACCCCAATAATATCCCTAGGATAAGGAACCTACAAAATTACAACTATTTATTGGATTACTTAAACAATCTCCAAAAGTCCAAACCCAACGCATAAAACATAAGGCCAAACATAATGAGCATACCTGTAATCTGAGCGTATTCCATAAACTTATCACTTGGCTTTCTGCGAGTGATCATTTCAAATAAAATAAACAATGCATGTCCGCCATCCAAAGCAGGAATGGGCAATACATTCATGAAGGCTAATATAATAGAAAATACTCCTGTTAAAGTCCAAAATCTTTCCCAATCCCAATAAGATGGGAAAGTATTTCCAATGCTAATTAAACTACCCAAAGAATCATTCGGATTTACTTTGCCTGTAAAAATTTGCTTAATCCCTTGAATATAATTGTCCAAAGTAGTGAAGGTTCTTTTTATACCAAATGGTATTGACTGAATAAAATTAAAATCTTTGTGAACTGTTGTAAATAAATTGGCAGGCATTTTCAAAAACACTCCTAATTGTCCAGATCCATTGATGAATGCTTTTACATTCACTGTGTCAGCACCTCTTAATAAAGTCACTACAACAATTGAATCTGCATGTTTCTTTTTAATGTTCTCGAAATCCAAACGATACTTTACTTCATTTTGATTAATAGCAATTAAAGTATCTCCCTTTAAAAAAGCCCCGCCATCCATTGTGACTGCAGACTTACCAACAGAATCAACAATAATAGGAATACGAGGAACCACAAAAGGCATGCTTGATGATTTTTTATTAGCGGCCAATGTTGTGCTTAATGTGGATGGAATATTGATATCAAAATTTGAATCCCCTCTTTGTACTTGTATGGTTGTAGGATTATTTAAAACCAAAGTGGATTCAATAGAACTAATGTCTTCAATTTCTTTTTGATCTATCGTCAAAATTTTATCTCCCTCTTTTAATCCAATGCTTTTTGCAATATCGTTTACATGTAAACCATAAGTAACATTCTTTGCTGGTAAATTATCATCTCCGTATACCCAGCTCAATCCAATAAAAATTACAATGGCTAACAAAATATTTACAATTACACCACCCAACATTACGATCAATCTTTGATAAGCCGGCTTTGATCTTAACTCCCATTCTTCAGGTGCTTTTTTTAATTGATCCTTATCCATACTCTCATCAATCATGCCACTAATTTTTACATAGCCGCCAAATGGGATCCAACCAATACCATACTCTGTCTCTCCTATTTTCTTTTTCCAAAGACTAAATCCAGGATTAAAGAATAAATAAAACTTTTCTACTCTTGTTTTAAATAATCTTGCTGGAATAAAGTGACCCAATTCGTGTAAAACGACTAATATAGAAAAAGACAAAATAAATTGTGCTGTTTTCATTCCTACTGTTACTAAATCAATTGCGCTGATAAACATAATTATAAGTGTATTAAAGAAGCCGCAAAACTACGAGCTTCACCATCTGATTCAAAATAATCATCCAAACTTGGCTGAGCGATAAATGGAATTTTTTCCATCGTTCTTTCAATCAACTCAGTCATATCCAAAAAGCCAATTCTATTTTTTAGAAATGCATAAACAGCAATTTCATTGGCTGCATTCATTATACATGGCGCATTACCACCCTGTCTCATTGCCTCAGTGGCTAAATATAAATTTCTAAAAGTTTTTATATCTGGCTCATCGAAAGTTAAAGTGTTGGGTTTATCAAAATGATATCTTGGAAAATCATTTTTTAAACGCTGTGGAAATGCCATCGCATATTGAATAGGCAATTTCATATCAGGTAATCCCATTTGTGCTTTTATACTTCCATCTTCAAATTGCACCATACTATGAATGATGCTTTGAGAATGTACAACCACTTTAATTTGATCTGGCTCTAGATCAAATAACCATTTAGCCTCGATCATCTCTAACCCTTTATTCATCAATGTTGCAGAGTCAATAGAAATTTTTGCACCCATACTCCAGTTAGGATGTTGTAATGCATGATCTCTTTTTACATTCACTAAGAAGTTGGGTTTCTTTCCTAAGAATGGACCTCCACTTGCTGTTAGAATTATTTTTTCAATTGGATTTAAATTTTCTCCCACCAAGCATTGAAAAATTGCAGAGTGCTCACTATCCACTGGAATAATATTCACTCCTTTTTCTTTGGCTGTGCGCATTACAATATCTCCTGCAACTACCAATGTTTCTTTATTAGCTAGTCCAATGGTCTTCCCATTTTCAACAGCAGTCAATGTAGGTCTTAATCCTGCAAAGCCTACAATACCTGCCATCATAAAATCATAACAATCCATCGCAGCTACTTGCTCTAATGCTTCTTCTCCTGCAAATACTTTAATGGGTTTGCCTTCTAATGCTTTTTTTACAATGGCATATTTTGCAATCTCCCCAATGACTACAATATTGGGTACAAATAATAATGCTTGTTCAATTAATAAGGATTCGTTTGAATGTGCCGTTAAAATTTCTGCAACAAATAATTCAGGATGTGCAGCAATTACTTCCAAGGTTTGTTTTCCTATAGAACCAGTAGATCCAAATATGGCAATTCTTTTTTGACTCATCCCTTGTTTTGATTGGGCTTAAAAATACACTTTTAATAAATTAATGCGAAATATATTGCGATAATCCCTCTGCCAATTTTCTATCGTTACTTAATCTAGGCACTTTGTTTTGACCACCTAGTTTACCCTCAGACCTCATATAATTAATAAATGCATCCTTATGCAATACCGTAATATGTAATGGCTCTAAGATATTACCAGTAATTAAATCGTTATAATATACATTCTTCTCGCACATATGCTTATTCAACAAAGCAGCGAAAGCTTGCATGTCTTTGGGTTGTTTTTCAAATGCAATCAACCACTCATGATAACTTTTACCAGCAGCTTGTTGAATCATTGGTGCCACTGTAAATTCAATTACTTGGGCGTCCATTTCCTGGGTTGCTTTTAACATGGCTTGCTCCACTTCCTCACCAATCACATGTTCACCAAAAGCAGATATAAAATGTTTCACCCTTCCTGTAACCACCACCCTGTAAGGATTTAAGCTCACAAACTTTACAGTATCTCCAATATTATACCCCCACAATCCTGCATTGTTATTAATAATAAGTGCATATTGCTCTTCTAATTTTACTTCTGCCAAACTATATCTAGTGGGTTGCTCTTTATGAATTTCTGTTAATGGAATAAACTCAAAAAAGATGCCACTATTGGTATTGAGTAATAAACCCGATTGATCTCTTTGATCTTGAAATGCAAAAAATCCTTCACTTGCAGGAAATAATTCGATGGTATCTACCGGCTTGCCGATGGTTTCAAACAATTTTGCTTTATAGGGCTCGAAGTTCACTCCACCCTGTACCAATACCTGCAAATTAGGGAAGACTTCTTTCACTGGCTTTCCAGTTATCTGAACAATTCTATCAAAATACATTTGCATCCATGGTGGTATGCCTCCTATTAATGTAAGATTTTGACCAAGGGTCTCTTCCACAATCTTATCTAATTTTTCTTCCCATTCTTCAATACAGTTAGTGGTATAAGTAGGTAATTGATTCCCTCTTAAATAAGCGGGTACATGGTGATTGACAATACCACTTAATCTACCTGTAGGGATTCCACCCACCCTTTCTAAAACAGGTGAACCACTCAAAAAGATCATCTTTCCTCCTGCAAAATCTGTTTGATTGGTAGTTGCCATATAAGTAAGTATCGCATCCCTTGCCCCATCGATATGGTTGGATATAGAATCTTTACTAATAGGTATATACTTTACCCCACTAGTGGTACCACTGGTCTTAGCTAAGTAAATAGGTTTACCCTTCCAAAGCACATTTGCCTCCCCGGCTTTGATCTTTTCAATATAGGTTTTAAGCCCCTCGTAGTCCCTAATGGGCACTCTTTGCTTGAAGCTCTCGTAATCTGTAATCTCACTAAAATGATGCTCTTCCCCGTACAATGTGTTTGCTGCCGACTTAACTAATTGATTTAGAATAAGTTGTTGATTTTTTAAAGCATTTGCCTGCTCTTTTAATTGCTTATTATATATGTATAGAGCAAAGGGTTTGGCAAATAAAGATTTGATATTCATAGGGCAATTAGCCACTTGGGCAGGACAAAATTAGGTACAAGAGGGCTTTTAGAGCAGGTTTTTTTATTTTTTAATATTTGCTTGTAAATTGACGGATAATTAGTTACCTTTGCCGTCCTAATTTTGGACATTATGTTAGCAGTAGTAAAAATCGCAGGACAACAATTCAAAGTACAAGCAGGAGATAGCTTGTATGTACCTCACCTGCAAGGTAAAACTGGAGACAAAGTTGAATTCAACGATGTATTATTCGTTGATAATAATGGAAGCATTTCTTTCGCTACAAAGGCGGTTGTAAAAGCTGAAATTACTAATGACTTAGTTCAAGGTGACAAAGTGATCGCTTTTAAAATGAAGAGAAGAAAGGGTTTCCGCAAGAAACACGGTCACAGAACGCATTATACTCAAATCAAAATTGAAAACATAGCTTAAACTAAGATACTATGGCACACAAGAAAGGTGAAGGTTCCGTTAAGAACGGCCGTGACTCACAAAGTAAAAGATTAGGCGTTAAGATATATGGTGGTCAACCAGCTTTAAACGGCAATATCTTAATTCGTCAAAGAGGTACTCAGTACCACCCTGGTAAGAACGTTGGTGTTGGATCTGATTATACTTTATTCGCTCTTGCAAACGGAGTAGTAGAGTTTAAAAAAGGTAAAAACAACAAAACAACTGTTTCTGTTTTACCAGTGGAAGTAGTGGCTTAAAAAAAAATTTTTGTAGTTATTAAAAAAGTTTTTACTTTTAATGCATATTTACTAACCATTAAATCTAAAAAACATGGCAACTGCAAAAAAAGCTGCTAAGAAAGCTGCTCCAAAAAAAGCTGCTAAGAAAGCTGTAAAAAAAGCTGCTCCTAAGAAAGCTGCTAAAAAAACTGTAAAGAAAGCTGCTAAGAAAGCTGCTCCTAAAAAAGCTGCTAAGAAAGCTGCTCCTAAGAAAGCTGCTAAAAAAGCTGCTCCTAAGAAGAAAGCTGCTAAGAAGGCTGCTAAAAAGAAATAATTATCCTCGGATAATATTCAAAGTCCCTCCGATTACTCGGGGGGATTTTTTTTTGCTTTCATATGGAGTCTCTTAAGGACTCCATGTTTTTAACTAACTTTGATCTCATGCATAATTATGAGATTGCTGAATATTTTAGTTTACTAAGTAAATTAATGGATATTCACGGCGAGAACCCTTTTAAGACCAAATCCTACGCCAACGCGGCTTTCACACTAGACAAGTTGACGGAACCAGTAACCGAAATGGCCCCTGCTCAATTGTTTTCAATCAGAGGTATTGGAGAAGCTATTGGAAAAAAAGTGCAACAGATTATTGCAACTAATCATCTAGATTTATTGGATGAGTATATACAAAAAACACCTCCTGGAATTATTGAAATGATCAAGATTAAAGGATTGGGTCCAAAAAAAATTGCAACCATTTGGAAAGAATTAGAAATAGAATCTGTTGGTGAACTACTATATGCATGTGATGAAAATAGATTAATCAATTACAAAGGTTTTGGTGCAAAGACACAACAAAATATTAAAGAGGCATTAGAGTTTTATTTACAACATCAAGGAAGTTATTTATACCAAGAATTAGAAAATATTACTGCTTCTTTACTATTAGCATTAGGTCAAAATTTTCCCAAAGAGCAGCACGCAATTGTTGGAGGATATGCCAGACAAATGGAAAGTTTGGACTTTTTGGAGGTCTTGACTACCCTTTCCAAAGAAAACTTATTAACATGGTTGACCGATAAAAACTTTGAATGTGTCCATCAAGAAGACTATTTAAGTGCTAAAGGAGCGGATCAATTTGAGCTTAGATGGTATTTTACCAATGCTAATCAATTTATTTTCAATCAGTTCAAACTAAATTCAAGTCCTTCATTTTGGGAAGCTATACAAGCCCTACCTAATTTTTCTGCAGCAAAATTGGATACAACCCCTTTTAAGGATGAACAATCCATTTTTGATGCTTTAGAATTAGGATTTATTCCAGCAGCACAAAGAGAGCATGCTTCCATTGTAGAAAAAGTGGTAGGTAAAAAATCTTTACCGAATACTATCCAAGCCAAGGATATTAAAGGCATTATACATTCCCATAGTACTTGGAGCGATGGAATACATAGCATTGAAGAAATGGCTAAAGCTGCAATAGAGAAAGGATATGAGTACTTAGTCATCAGCGATCACTCTAAATCTGCATTTTATGCCAATGGCTTATCTGCAGAAAGAATCATCGCTCAACATAAAGAGATTGATGCTTTAAATAAGAAACTAGCTCCCTTTGTAATTTTTAAAAGTATTGAGTCCGATATCTTAAATGATGGGAGCTTGGATTATCCCGACGAAATTTTAGACTTATTCGATATCGTCATTGCATCTGTGCACTCCAATTTAAAAATGACCGAAGAAAAAGCTATGATGCGTTTACTCAATGCGGTAGCCAATCCTTATACAAGCATTTTAGGGCACCCTACTGGTCGTTTATTATTAAGTAGAAAAGGATACCCAGTAGATCATTCTAACTTAATAGAAGCCTGCGCAGAACATAATGTGGTATTGGAATTAAATGCGCATCCAAGAAGATTGGATATGGATTGGAGATATATAGAAGAAGCAGTGAGTAAGGATGTCTTAATTTCTATTGATCCAGACGCCCACGAAATAGATGGATTTGATGATTGTAAATATGGAGTACTAGTGGCTCAGAAAGCAGGATTAAAAGCAAGTCAGAATCTCAGCAGTTTTGATTTAAGCGAAATGATGGAGTTCATTGCTTACCAACAAGAAAAGAGAAATAGTTAAATCTTGGTATACACAAAATAGTCTCCGGGCATTAATTCAAAAGAAACATATCCATCAAAAGGATATTGCATTCCAGAAAAAGTCTGTCTAAATTGTCCCTTTAATAAATCGTGATTGCATTGGATGGTTACATGTTCGGAAGATACATTCAATACCACTAAAACGACTTGATCTTGATGATGTCTTATATAGGCCATCACATTATGATCCGAGCTAGGTAAAATAAAAGTATCCCCTTTTACTAAAGCTGGATAATCCTTTCTTAATTGTAATAAGGTTTTATAAAAATCATGTAAAGCTGGAGTAGCATTCCAATGAATGGGATCCTTGTCAAAAAATTGCAATCTCTTGGTATTAGGTAATTCTTGACCGCTATACAATAATGGCATTCCTTTCCATGTGTGCGCAAATACTGCCCATGGCTTGGCTGCTGGTCCGTATTTTTCATACTCTGTACCATTCCAACTATTTTCATCATGATTGCTGGTATACAATAACTTGATAGCCCCAGAAGGATACTGCGCATAATCGTGTAAGACATTATAAATATCATGCACCCCAGCTTCGCCTCTTGCTAATTTTTCAGACAGATGCATCCAATGCCAAGCATAAGTGGCATCAAATACCTCATGATAATCTCTTACTTCGCATTCAGCTAACCAAAATAGCGGTTTAGCATCTTTAAATGAAGTTCTAACTGCTTTCCAAAAATCTAAAGGAACCAGATGAGCCATATCACATCTAAAGCCATCTATATCAAATTGATTTACCCAATAATGCATAGCCTGTTGTAAAGCTGCCCTCATATCTGCATTATTAAAATTTAAATCCACCACATCTTCCCAACCATTTCTTTCCGTAAAATTTCCTTGAACATCTTGAGAAAACCAATCAGGATGATGATCCATCCATTCATGATGTCTACCAGTATGATTCGCCACCCAATCAATAATCACTTTCATATTAAGTGAATGTGCTTTTTGAATCAAAGCAATCAAATCTGCTTCCTTTCCAAACTCCGGATTAATCTTTGTATAACTACTACAAGCATAATAACTACCCAAACTTCCTTTCATTCCCACTTGGCTAATAGGGGTAATAGGCATCAACCACAATATATCCACCCCCATTTCTTTCAATCTAGGAATATGTGCTTCAAATGCTTTAAAAGTTCCCTCAACTGTATATTGACGAATGTTGACTTCATAAATACTAGCCCCTTCTGCCCAATCAACTGTTCTAAAATTCGAGTCCATTGTTTTAGTAATTGTATTATCTTGTTGTTCTATTCAATAAATATACTAGATATAGCATGAATGTCAAACTAGAGCGCAAATTAAGTCTTTTACATGCAACTGCCATTAATATGATCGACATGGTAGGCATTGGTCCATTCGTTGTATTAAGCGTTGTAGCACAAATTATGGGCGGACCTTATTTTTTATATGCATGGATTGCTGGTGCAGTATTATCTTATTTGGATGCGATGGTTTGGAGTCAATTAGGAGCTGCTTTACCCATGGCCGGCGGAAGCTTTCATTTTTTAAAAGAAGGTTATGGAAAAAAATGGGGCAAGCTGATGAGCTTTTTATTTGTTTGGCAAACCATGATTCAAGCTCCATTGGTCATTGCTTCAGCTGCCATAGGATTTTCTCAATATGCAAATTACTTTTTTCATTTTTCTTTTATTCAAGAAAAGATAGTGAGTGGATCTGTGGTGATATTGGTGATTACTTTATTGTATCGTAAAATTGAATCCATAGGAAAGATCTCTGTGTTTTTATGGGTAGGCGTTTTAACCACTATGTTATGGATTATTTTTGGAGGTATTGCACATGGTAATTTCTTGGCCCCTATTCAACATATTAATGATGGGTTTGAAATGAAGCATGGCTTTGCAGCAGCCTTAGGATTTGCGAGTGTGAAAACCATCTATAGCTATTTGGGTTATTACAATGTCTGCCATTTGGGTGGAGAAATCAAAAACCCTAGTAAGAATATTCCAAGAAGTATGTTTATCTCTATTACAGGGATAGCTGTTTTATATTTAGCGATGAATATAAGCGTGGCGAGTGTTTTGCCTTTTGAAACCATTGTAGAAAGCAAATATGTGGTAAGTGCTTATATTCAAGCATTGTATGGTGCCAACGCTGGGGCCATAGTAACTGTCTTAATTTTATTGGTAGCATTTGCTTCTTTATTTGCAGCTACCCTTGGATATAGTAGAATCCCATATGCAGCTGCAAAAGACAAATCTTTCTTTTCTTTTTTTGCAGAACTACATCCCAAACTTCATTTTCCTCATAGATCATTATTGGTACTAGGTGGTATTGCTTTTATTTTTAGTTTATTGTTTAGATTAAAGGAAGTAATTGATGCCATATTAGCTATGAGAATTCTAATCCAATTTATAGGGCAAGCCATTGGATTAATGTTATTGGTAAAAAGAAAGGGCAAGGATTTCTTCCCATGGAAAATGCCCCTCTACCCCATCCCATTACTAATTGCAGTATGCATTTGGGTTACCATATTTATCTCTACAGGACAAAAAATGATGCTAGGTGGATTAACCGTTATAAGCTTAGGCTTAATCGTTTACTTTATCGCCAACAAAATGAAATGGCTGGGTGACGAATCCTAATATTTTAGAATACTAATGCTTTGGTAATTCTACCAAGTTTGCAAGTAATTTATAGGCCCCTGGATTTCCAGCAGGCAATTGTCTAAACAAAGTAATACTTGCATAAACCATATTACCTTTCCCATAAGGAGCAATCAATAAACTACCATTAGAAGTTGGCTCATTGGCATCATGCATGGATAAAGGCATTTCGAAATGAGGATCTATATTTTCTGCTTGATAAGTACTTCTTTCTTGTACCCAATTGGCAAAATCATCAGCACTTATTTTATTGGGCGTATTCAATACAGGATGATTAGGTAAAACAAAATCAACTGGTACATTTTCTTGGGTGACTCTTCTAGAACCATTCACCGAAAATGCATAAGGCCCTACTTTTACTTTATTGATTCCTACCTGATTGCTTTTTAAATACTGTACAATATAATTACCTCCTAGTTGAATGTATTCGTTGATTAAATCATTCTTCTCTGTAATCCACTCATACATATTATAAGCTCTAATACCCACCACAATAGCGTCTAAACCAGCAAGGGTTGTTTTATTGATATCGCTTTCTTTTAAAAGCACTACCTGATAACCAAGTTCAACTAAAGCTTCTGGTAATTTATCTCCAGCACCATCGATATAACCCACTGTTGCTTTTTTGGTGTTGATATTAATTGGGACAATCTTGGTGGTAGCTCTTGTGAAATAATTTAAAGTAGGAATATGATCATACTGAATGGTCTTTCTGTAAATATCACCTGCGCTTGTAGGCAAAGACTCATTCGCATTTTTAATCCATGTAGATTTTTGTATAGTAGCGCCTTGATGATCTATTTGCTGATAGCTAATTTCAATTGGCTTGTTAGATTTCATCAAATACACTTCCTTATTGTATTTTGTTTCTTTAGCAGGAATGACAGCTAAAGGCTGATACACATCTCCTTTTGTTGGATCTGTATATTTATATTGAATAGCTTGAGGGAAATAAAAATCAACACCTTCAATTTTTAATTGAGCAGTTATTGTAAAAGCTGGATCATTCTCTGCCTTACCAATTAAAGAATAATCATTTACTATAAACATACCTTCTGTTTTAGGTTCTACTAACCAATAAGGCTGAGAGATGGGTGTAGAAGCATCTACTTTATAAGTATAATCTATGATGCTGTTTTGATTATTGCTCAATGTTTTTTGAATCAAACTGTCTTTGGATGGCAACTGAAGTTTAAGCAACTGAGTATTGACTAAAGACCTTTGATTAATCAATACTTGAAGGCCTAAGTTTTCTCCAGGGATGACTTGTGCCTTTTGTGTACTTGCTTCAATGAATATACCTGCAGCGTCTTTAATCAATGATTGAATTTGTTGTAACTGATAATTTCTCCAAACAGAATTAGGCAATGCTTTCACCTTAGTATATAATGCTACCAAAGAAGGAACAATTGCAGAAGGCTGCTCAATTTGAAACTGTTTTACTAAATTGTTCACTTCTGTTTGAATAGAAGCCGCACCCAATCTTGACCAACTAATATCAATACCATCCATTAAGTCATTGACAGGAGCTTCACCTCCTGTTGTTTCAAAAAATTCATAACTAGCTCCTCTTCTTCTTGGTCTTCCTTCTCCCTGACTTTTATGCATGGTTCTAGCTTCGGCTCCTATTTCACCATAACTTTTTCCTTCAATCACATTATAACCACCAACTTCTATTTTGAACTGATTGTTGCTGGTAGTGTTAATTGATCCAAAATTGAAAGTATTCCAAAGAATTCGTTTTGCCTTCCATACAGAAACACCTTTTTTTAATTGCTCTGGAAATTTTGTAGGATCAGCAGCAGCTAAATAAGCTTCATTTGCAATAATAGAAGATGCAGCATGATGTCCATGACCTGCTCTTGCATCTCCTGGAAATCTAGTAATAATAATATCTGGTTGATATTGTCTAATTACCCAAACCACATCACTTAATACTTTTTGATGATCCCAAATGGTTAAAGCTTCATCAGCCGACTTACTAAATCCAAATTCATACGCAGTAGAAAAATATTGTTCTGCTCCATCAATTCTTCTAGCAGCCAATAATTCCTGTGTTCTTATTAATCCCAATTCAATACCTTGTTCTTTACCTATTAAGTTTTGACCTCCATCTCCCCTGGTTAAACTCAAATAAGCAGTTCTATAATTTTTCTCTTTAGTTAAATAAGGTAAGAAGCTATTATTCTCATCATCTGGGTGTGCCGCGATATATAAAACCGAACCCATCACGCCCAATTTTTTAATGCCCGCATATATAGATGCTGCATTTTGTTGAGCATACATGGAAGTTTGCAACAATACAATACCAGCCAATAAGGATAAAATCTTCTTCATATAATTATTTAACTATTCAAATTATTTACCATTCAAGAAAACAGCATTTGCTAAAATTAATTTGCCAGATTCCCAGAAATTTCTAAAAATGGGATCATCTGCCATAAATACCAATTTGCCTGCCCCCATTTCCTTTACACCAATCACCACACCATCTTGAATAACTGATTTAGCTTTTACTCCAACAAAGCCTGTTACATAACTATCTTTTTTAATGGCACCCACATTCCAAATATCATTGCTTGGTTCATATAATTTAGCGTCTTGTTTTAAATCATAATAGATTCCATTGGTACCATAACCAATTGGATGCGTATCATCTATTTTTACTTTATAAATGGCGCCAGGATTAGAATAAGTTAACTGATCTTCTACTCTTTCTCCATATTTTGGCAAATCATTTACTGAAGGTTTTGAAGGAGTGGGCATTTCTTTTAATTTGATACCCCAATCTGGATTAGATGCAAATTGTTGTGCAGCGCTTTCCAAAGCAATCAAAACACCACCCTTTCTCACAAATGCTTGAAACTTATCAGCCATTGGCTTAGAATTCAAATCACGATATTGCCCTTCCGGAGCAATTACAACATCATACTTATTTAAATCAATTCTTCCCATCATTGAATAAGTCAGTTGAGTGATTGGATAGTTTAATTGTTGCTCAAAATAATTCCATACCTCTCCTGCTGCTAATGCAGAAACACCTTCCCCAGTTAACAATGCAACTTTCGGTGCATGGTTGATGATTTTATCCAATGGAGATCCAAAGTCTGCACCTTTTTCTGAGTAAGCAGTTGATACAGCCACGGCTTCAACACCTGCTGCTTCACAAATAGCTTTTGTATCAGCCGCCCAATTAGCAGCATTACTTGTTTTCAAAACAATCAATGTACCCTTATCATAATTTCTTCCACCAGTAGTAAATCCTTTTTCTGCATATCTTACTTTGATGTTTTTATATAATAACTGAGCCAATACCTTAGCGGTGCTAAAACTATGGTATGGAATTAGGTATCCATAATTAGTGGAAGCAATCTTATAAGTAGGCAAGTTAAACTCATTAGAATGCGCTAATTTTTCTTTAGTAGCAAATCCATGCACTCCAAATGCATATGGCAGAGACCAAGCAGTGATATCATATGTATTAGAATCATTTACTTGAGTGATTGGATCAAGTAATACGCTCGCTAATACCCCATGAGCTTGCGCTGCAGCTACTGCAATTGTATATCCTTCATTGATAAAGCTACCTTCCGATTTAGAATGATAATCAAATGCCTTTATACCAGTATTCCCTGTATAAGTTCCATATTGAATATTGTTCTTCTTTAATAAATCAGCAATCGCTTTAATTTTATGTGCAGAAGATGATGTCATCAAATAGGTTTGATACATTCCATGATTACCCGCTCTGCTATTTTGATAATACTTTTTAAACTCTGTTAATAATTTTTGATGATTGATTGCACTTATTTCTACAGTAGACATACCTGTTGTAAAATGATGCAATGCTCTACCCACTAATGTAACCGTATCATTGTTTTTATCTTGTACGCCCAAACCTGCACTAATGCCACCTTGCTCGTAAGTCATACCAATAGCACCATTATACATTGGATAAGTATCTCCATAAGAAGGATACAATAAATCAAAACGCTCTTTGGTAAAAAACAACCAATTGTTTTGATCAAAATACTTTGCATGATTTTTACCAATTTGATCTTGGAATTCTTTTTGCCATGGAGTCAACAATACATGTAATGGCTCAGCAGCAGGAGCGAAATAATATGGTTCATTGTAACCTTGCTCATGAAAATCTACATGCACTTGGGGATACCATTGTTGGTATAAAGGAATTCTTTGCTGTGTCTCTACCTGTGTTTGCCAAGCCCAATCTCTGTTTAAATCAAAGTTAAAATGATTGGTTCTACCTGCTGGCCATGGTTCCATATGCTCTCTTGCTTGCTGATCCGCATTGTATGCAAAAACACCCACTGCATTATTATACCAATTCACATATCTATCTCTTCCATCAGGATTAATACATGGATCAATCAAAACCACCACATGCTCTAACCATTCTGCAGATTTTTTATTATTGGGATCTACCAATGCAAATAAAGTAAGCATGGCTGCTTCAGAAGAAGCCGGCTCGTTACCATGAACATTATAACTCAACCAAACAATGGCAGGCTGTTTTGCATCTTCAATACTTCCCTCCGTCAATCCAATATTGTGTTTTCTAATATTATCTAACTGTGCCATATTTTGAGGTGAACTAATCGCTGCAACTAATAAATCTCTTCCTTCATTGGTTTTACCATATGGGATTAACTTCACTTTTGCAGGTTCCGCCTTAGCTACTGCATTAAAATAACTCACAATTTGATGATGTCTGGTGAACTTAGTACCCACCTGATACCCTAAAAATTCAGCAGGACTTTGTAATTGAGAAAAAGCCAATACCGGAAAGATTAACAATGCAATCAATCCTTTCCATTTAGCAGCAACTAGATTCATATAATGTTTGATTTTATTAAAAAAATATCGCTAGAATAAGCTTAAAATTAAGTAATTTAACGGTTCAAATTGCTATTATGAACAAGACCTTTACCCCCATTTTATTAGTATGTTTTTTTATCGCAAATACTACTAGTAGTCATGCCCAAAAATTCCTAAAGAAGCATCCTCATATTAACCCTTATAATTACCAATTAGTTAAAGAAGCCGAATTTGAGCATGCAGCTGCAACCAGTGCCCACCCATTAGCTAGTATGGTAGGAGCTGCCATTATGCAAGATGGAGGAAATGCTTATGATGCTGCAATTGCTATGCAGTTTAGTTTAGCCGTGGTGCATCCTGGAGCAGGAAATATTGGTGGTGGAGGCTTTATGTTGTCTAGAAATACGGATGGCCAGTTGATTGGTGTAGATTTTAGAGAAGCTGCCCCAAGCAAGGGTCATAGAGATATGTATTTGGATGAAAAAGGTAACCCTTCGAATACCCTTTCAAGAGATGGAGCATCTGCAAGTGGTATTCCAGGTTCTGTGGCAGGCATGTTTGAAATACATCAATATGCTACAATGCCCATGGCAAAATTGATTCAACCTGCCATTGATTTAGCAGCATATGGATATGTATTAACAGAAAAAGAAGCAAGAGGATTAAATGCTACAAGAGCTCAATTCTTAAAAAATAGTTCAGCCCCAAGTGCTTTTACGCAAAAAGAACAATGGAAAGCTGGAGACACATTGATTCAAACAGATTTAGCGAATACCTTAAAACGCATTCAGAAAAAAGGATTAGCTGGATTTTACGAAGGGAAAACCGCAGATTTGATTGTTAAAGAAATGGCTTATAGCAAAGGCATTATTAGCCATGAAGATTTAAAGAACTATCGTGCAAAATATAGAACGCCATTAGAATTCGACTACAGAGGACATCATATCATCAGTTTCTCTCCACCAAGTAGTGGAGGTATTTTGATTGCACAAATGATGCAAATGATACAACCTTATGATGTACAAAAAATGGGTGCTAATAGCCCAGCTGCTGTAAGTTTAATGGCGGAAGCACAGAGAAGAGCTTATGCAGATAGAGCAGAACATATGGGTGATCCAGATTTTTATAAAGTGCCTACTAAAACTTTGATAAGTAATGAATATGCACAACAAAGAATGAAAGATTACCAAGTGGGTGTTGCTGGACAAAGTAAAAATATTCAAGCCGGTAAAGCATACGAAAGCGAGCAAACTACTCATTTTAGTGTGATAGATGCAAAAGGCAATATGGTTGCCATTACTACTACCTTAAATGACACTTATGGCAATAAAACTATTGTTGCAGGTGCTGGATTTTTATTGAATAACGAAATGGATGATTTTAGTATCAAGCCAGGTGTTCCAAATATGTATGGTGCGATTGGTGGAGAAGCCAATTCTATTCAACCAGGAAAGAGAATGTTAAGCTCCATGACTCCTACTCTTGTAACCATCAATAATCAACCTTATTTAACCATTGGAACTCCAGGTGGAACCACCATTCCTAATCAGGTGTATGAAGGATTGGTAAATATGATTGACCATAAAATGAGTTTAAAATCGGCTATAGATGCTCCTAGATTTCATCATCAATGGATGCCAGATAATATTGCATTTGAAGTAGATTTTCCAGAAGCAACTATCGAAGCATTGAAAGCCATGGGATATACCACTGCTAAAAGAGGTTACTTTGGAAGAATGGATGGTGTGGTTATATTACAAAACGGCAAAAGACAA
>JACCDS011402012.1_pt1 | contig 16302 bp, 14 predicted proteins | sample 7446441 | NCBI WGS metagenome assembly JACCDS01 (sample SAMN15323445, study PRJNA562643) | freshwater metagenome | isolation source: river surface water | place: USA:Blue River Watershed | collected 2017-08-17
CATCTATCTCTTTTGTAAGTTCAGGTTTGAAACTATTTAAGTGTTCTCTATAAGCACTTAAACCTTTTAAACCAAAAATCATAATATCTTGAAGACGTGCTAGATTTTCATCTTTACCACAAGTTCCTACAACTGCACCTGTGCTTCCACAACCACCTTTTTGACTCATTTCACATTGATAACAAAACATACTCATTTTTATAATCCTTAAATTTTTTGAGTGATTATAAAGGTTTAAAGAGATGGATTCATTGATATTAATCAATAAACTCTAAAGTTCATTATGAAATTGAAAGTAATGAAACAATAGAATAAGCACTTTAAAAAGGAAGAATTATGTCAATACAAAGAGTAAAAGATTTTTTAGAGAAACAATTTTTGGATTTGGAAGATTCAAGTTATGAAATTGAAGATGATGAAAATCATATATATGTAATATTTTCAACTATATTGGATAAAAATGCCCAAAAAGAGATGACTTTTAAGATTTTAAATGATGTTTTATATCTTCATACAATCACTTATGGATGGAAAGCAGTTGAGAAAGATAGTAGTAATAAATATTTTTGGTTGGAATTATTAATCATTGACAACTAAAAAATATTATATTATACTTCGATAAGTATCAAATTATAAAAGGATCTATATGAATTCAAAAGAGTTAGCAAAAATATTTAAAGCTTTATCAAATGAAAATAGATTAGAAATTTACAAAGAAATAGCTAAGCAAGAAAATATTGATTATGAACAAAAATGTGAATGTTCAATATCAGATATTTTAACTTGTTTAAAAATTGGTGCACCTACAATTTCTCATCATTTAAAAGAGTTATCAAATGCAAATTTAATCACAACAACAAAAAATGGAAAGTTTTTAGTTGCTCAAATCAATAAAAATACTTTAGAGCAAATAAAAGATTTTATTGATTTAAAATAAAAATTTTTATTAATATAATTCGATAATTATCAAAATATAAAAGGATTAATATGAGATATAAAAATAGTGAAAAAGAGTATAAAAGTCATTTAAAAGAGGTAATTCCAATGATTATTCATATGATTAAAAATAAATCAAAGGAATCAAAACCAAAATACAGAAGTGATATACCAGTAAATTATCTTAAAAAAGAGGATTTAATTAATTTGGAAGATAATAGTGTAATTAGATTTGGGCATTCTACACTGCTTTTTAAGCTTGATAATGAATTTATTTTAACTGACCCTGTTTTTTCAAATAGAGTATCTCCTTTTAGTTTTATGGGACCAAAAAGATTTCATAATAATCCAATTGAAATTGAAGAGTTACCGCAAATAAAATCAGTGATAATTTCCCACAATCACTACGACCATTTAGATAAAAAGAGTGTGAAACTTTTAAATCATAAAGTTGAAACTTTTTACACAACCCTTGGTGTGGGAAAACATCTTATTAAATTTGGAGTTGCAAAAAGTAAAATAGTTGAATTAAACTGGTGGGAAAATAAAAAAATAGATAATATTGAGTTTATTTGTACTCCTACACAACATTTTTCTGGAAGAACTTTATTTGATAGGGACAAAACTCTTTGGTCTTCTTGGGTCATAAAATCTTCAAAACTAACACTTTTTTTTGGTGCAGATAGTGGTTATTTTAGTGGATACAAAGAGATTGCATCAAAATATGCACCATTTGATATGACATTTCTTGAAGTTGGTGCATATAATGAAAAATGGAGAGATATTCATATGATGCCACATGAAAGTATTCAAGCTCATAAAGATTTGAATGGAAAAGTAATGTTTCCTATTCATAATGGAACTTTTGATTTATCTATTCATGCTTGGTATGAACCATTTGAAATGGTTTCTAAATTGGCAAAGGAACAAGATGTTGATATAAGATTTCCTAAGATGGGTGATGCTATATCACTTTTTAAAAATACAAATACTTCTGAATGGTGGAAATTGAAAAATTAATCTATTAAATCAATAGTTTAGTTATCAAAAGATATAATATATTAATTATAAAAAAAGGATAATAATGTCTTTATTTAAAAAAATAGCTTTTCTAATGATAGTATTTATTGGTTTTATAATCTATTCTGTTTATAGTTTTAATTATGATTCGAAAATTGATAGTCAAGCATTAAGTGCAACTTCAACAAATAATAATCAAATGGATGATGGAATTATAGATAAAATTGTTAATTTCTTTGCTTCTCAAGATACAAAAGATAACAAGCCATTTAGTTTAGTTTTAACAAAAAAAGATGGTGTGATTTCTATGAGTGGTCTGTTTGCAAATCAAGCGGATGCCAAAAAAGTTTCAAATATTTTAGGTATAAATAGAGAAGGAACATATAATTTTGAGGAAAACATAGTAATTGATGAATCTTTATTAAATAAAGTTGCAATATTAATTCCATCTTTAAAAGATTTTTTTAACGATGATGTTAAATTAACTGTTATAAATAATGAGGTATTTTTATCTGGTGAATTAAAAGATCCAAATCATTTTGCATTGTTAGAGTCTATAATATCAAGAATGGATATAGATTTAAACAAAGATATTAAAATTGCAAGTCCAGATTTAGTTAATGATGAATTAAATAAAGTAAGTGAAGTTGTAAAACCTTTACAAAATAACTCTACACAAGAGAATTTTGCTAAAAAAACTCTCTCTTTAGCTGAAATACAGCAAAACATAAATAATCTATTAACAGAGAAAAAAATAGCTTTTGAAAGAAAAAGCTCTGTTATTACTGAAGATTCAAATTCTGTTATCGTAAAAATAGCTAAGATATTAAATGAACATAAAAATATCAAAGTTGAGATATCTGGTCATACTGATTCACGAGGTGAGAAACTGTTAAATAAACAAATCTCTCAAGATAGAGCAAATAGTGTTAAGGATGCTTTAGTTGCACTAGGGGTGAATAATGAGAGATTAACTGCCATTGGCTATGGAGAGGAGTTTCCAATTGCTAAAGATGATGAAAATGGTTTATCTGAGATAAACAGAAGAGTTGAATTTAAGATTTTAGGAGAATAAATATATGTTAAATGTTGCTTCATTAATTGTTACTAATTTAGTTATAGCTGGAATTATCGGTTTTATTATGGGATTTTTAGTAGGTAGAAATAATGATTCACTACAATTGAAAACCATAAAAAATGATGATAAAAAAGATGATTCTAAAAATGAAAAAGTAAAACATGCAATAAATCCAATATTTAAAAAGAATTCTGCATTAGATTCAAAACCTCTAATTTTAACAACTCCTAGATTATCAGGAAAAGATAGTTTAATAAAAATCAAAGGTATAGATGAGAAAATAGAAAATGATTTAAATAATTTGGGTATCTATCACTTTGATCAAATATCTAAATGGTCTAATAAAAACTGTGAGTGGATTGAGGAATTTTTGTTACTTCCAAAAGTTGTAAGAACTAATAAATGGGTCGAACAAGCTAAAATCTTATTATCAGGTAATGATACATCTTATAGTCTACAAATTGAAACAGAGGCAATGAAAAGAGTAGATTAGTCTCTACTCTCCTATTTTAACAACATATCTTCCTACAGCTTTACCTGATAGTAAATGGTCATAGGCTTTTTTTATTTCATTTATAGATATTTCATTTATAATCTCATTTAGACTATTTACTTTCCATCTACTAGCTAGTTTTTCCCAACAAGCTTGTTTCTTTTCCAATTTACATTCTACAGAATCTATACCAATTAATCTAATACCTCTTAATATAAATGGAAATACATTAGTATTTAAAGCAAAAGAAGAAGTAAGTCCACAACAAGTAACAACACCATCGTATTTTACTTGTTTAAGTGCATTAGCAAGTATTGTTCCACCAACAGTATCTATTACACCAGCATATTTTTCACTTAATAGAGGTTTTGTAGTCTCTTTTTCAAAATCTTCTCTTAATATAACTTCATTTGCACCAATATTTTTTAAGAAATCAACTTTGTCTTTTTTCCCTGAAATAGCTGTTATGTTATAACCTAGTTTACTTAAAATTGCTATTGCAATAGAACCTACTCCACCAGTTGCTCCGGTTACTAAAATATCACCACTTTCAGGTTTAATTTTATTTTCGATAAATTCATTTATACTTAAAGCTGCTGTTAATCCAGCTGTTCCAAAGGTCATAATCTCTTTATCTGAAATAGAATCGGGGATTCTAGCTACCCAAGAAGCAGGAACTTTTACAAATTGTGCATGTCCACCATCTGAATTCATACCCATATCATAACCAGTAACTAAAACTTTTTCACCTATTTTAAAAATTGGTGAAGTAGACTCAAATATAGTTCCTGCTACATCTATTCCAGTTACATGTGGGAATTTTCTAGTAACACCAGGATTTCCAACTGAACTTAGTGCATCTTTGTAGTTTAATGATGAGTATGTAACTTTTATAACTACTTCATTATCTCCACATTTAGGAATGTCTATCTCTTTTACTCCTGAAACGAACTCTTTATCTGAAATTTGTTCTACTAAAAAAGCTTTCATCATATCTGTATCCTTTAACTTTTTAATAAATCTTTTAAACTATCTTTTGGATTTTTCCCATCTAAAATTAACTTTACTTCTTTTGCTATGGGCGTATATATTTGGTGTTGAATCGAGAGTTTATATATGGCATCTGCTGTTTTTACACCCTCAGCTACCTCTCCTAGCTCTTTTAGAATCTCTTCTAAGCTTTTGTTAGCAGCTAGTCCAAGACCTACTCTGAAATTTCTACTCATTGTTGAACTAGCTGTTAAAAATAGATCTCCAGCACCACTTAAACCTAAAAATGAACTTTCATCTGCACCAAAGAATTTCCCAAATCTTTGCATCTCAACTAAGCCTCTTGATATTAGTGAAGCTTGAGCATTTTTTCCAAGATTTAGTCCTTCACAAATCCCACTTGCTATTGCAAGTACATTTTTATAAGCACCTGATATTTCTGCACCTATAACATCATCACTATAATAGACTTTTATAAAATTTGGAAAAAAAGTAGAAAAAGAGTCATAAATATCTTTTGATTTTGAATTAATTACTAAGGCTGTTGGAAGCCCTTTTATAACCTCTGCTGCAAAAGATGGTCCTGAAATAAATCCAATATGGTTATCTGGTACAAAAGATGAGTATATTTCATTTAAAAACTCACCTGTTGATGCTTCTATACCTTTTGAAGCAACAAGAATCTTCTGACCTTTAAAAACAAAGTTTTCTTTTAACCAGTTTCTTAATTCTTGAGCTGGAATTGCTATTACTAAATATTCACATTCCATTGCAGTTTGCAAATCAACAAAATTTTTAATATCTTTTTTTGTTCTTGAAGTTATTAGACATTTTTGTTTTTGACTTAGTGCAAAATGAAGAGCTTGTCCCCATTTCCCTGCACCAATAACTGCAATAGAGTTTTTTAGCATTTAAGCTAATCTCTCTTTTAATAAATCATTTACTTTATTTGGGTTTGCACTACCTTTTGATTCTTTCATAGTTTGTCCTACAAAGAATCCAAATAGTTTATCCTTACCACTTCTATATTCTGCAACTTTATCAGCATTTGCAGCCAATATAGAGTCAATAATAGCTAATAATGCTCCATCATCTGAAACTTGTTTAAGTCCTAATTTTTCAATAGCACTATCAACATCTGAATTGTTTTCTATTAAATAATCAAGAACTTCTTTTGCTGCTTTTCCAGAGATAGTATTATCTTCAATTCTTTTTACTATTGTTGCTAAAGTTTTAGCATTAATAGGAGAATTTTCAATAGTAATTCCATCTTTAAATCTTGCAGGTAGCTCTACAGTTAGCCACGTTGATGCATTTTTACCACTAATTCCCTCTTTCATCATCTCATCAAAGAAATAGGCTGTTTCTAAATTTGCAGTAATTACAGAAGCATCATACTCTTTGATTCCATACTCTTTTACAAATCTCTCTTTTTTCTCATCAGGAAGTTCTGGTATATTTGAATACTCATTTAACATGTTATCTGTAATAATTAATGGTAAAAGGTCTGGATCTGGAAAATATCTATAATCAGCAGCATCTTCTTTTCCTCTCATACTTCTTGTTTCACCACGTTCAGGGTCAAAAAGTCTTGTTTCTTGAACAATCTCTGTTGAATGAATACCATCTTCCCATGCTTCAATATGTCTATTTACTTCATAATGAATCGCTTTTTCAATAAATTTAAAAGAGTTCATATTTTTGATTTCACATCTTGTATAAAGATTTGTGTCACCTTTTGGTCTAATAGATACATTTACGTCACATCTAAAGCTTCCCTCTTGCATATTAGCGTCACTTATTCCTAAATATCTTACTATTGAGTGAAGTTTTTTTAGATATAAAACTGCTTCTTCAGCACTTCTCATATCAGGTTCTGAAACAATTTCAAGTAAAGGAGTACCTGCTCTATTTAAATCCACATGAGAAACTGAACCAGCATGGATATTTTTACCCGCATCATTTTCTAAGTGGGCTCTTGTAACACCAATAGTTTTTTGTCTTCCATCTGGAAAATCTATTGTTAATTCCCCAAGTCCTACAACAGGAACTTCAAATTGAGAGATTTGGTAACCGCTTGGTAAATCAGGATAAAAATAGTTTTTTCTATTGAAAACAGATTTTTGATTTATTTGAGCTTTTAAAGCAGTTCCAAGCATAATAGCCTTATGAACTGCTTCTTTATTTAGTACAGGTAATGCTCCTGGTAATCCTAAACAAGTTGGACAAACATTTGTATTTGGCTCTTCTCCAAAGCTTGTTGCACAAGAACAAAAAAGTTTACTATTAGTATTTAATTGTACGTGTACTTCTAATCCAATTATTACTTCAAACATACTTGACATTCAATTCCTTTTATCTAACTATTTTTATATCAGCTGTTAATTTTTCTTTTTCAAAATAATCTTTAAGATATTTTTTCTCTCTAGTAGTCATAATATCATTGAATATTTTTGCTTTAACCGATGCAAAATCTAAGATTGCTGTCCCTTCTTTTCTTGTTACAAATAATGTTGTGAATTGTTTATTTGCAGTAAAAATTGGAGAGAAACTATTTATTTTTGTTTCATTTAATAAAAATTGCATTTGTGGTTGTAGATTTTCAACACTTAATTTTAAAGGTGTTTTTTCAACATCTGATGGAAGCATCATAGGGCTATTTACAGCACTAATTAAAGAAGCTTTATTTTTAGACGTGTATTGAATTGCTTCGTATATTTTTGAACTAGAAAATTGAGCTTTATTTTTTTCATAATATAACTCCATATCTTCTTGTGTTGCAACTGCCAATTGACCTTTAACTATTTTTTGAACAAGTTTTTGTCTAGTTACAGCTTCAGTAGCTTCCTTTTCAAAATCTTCATAATTTCCATATTTTTGTTTTACAACAGCTTTAAAAGAGTATAAATCCATACCATTTGAACTCGCTACTTTTTCAATATAATCATTTACATCAAATACATCCGCAACAATGTTATTTTCTTTAATTGCTTGTTGATATAAAGTTTTGTCTATTAACAATCCAACTGCTTCATTTCTACTAATTTTATTTGTAGCCATTGTTTTTTCTATGTCATATAAAGTTATTGGGTCTTCATTAACTGTTAGTGCTATACCATTTGACATTCCAGCAAAAGATATTCCTGAACTTATAAGTAGTGATAAAAAAAGTTTGTACATTGATTTTCCTTCTTTCGTAAAACAGATATTCTACCAAAAAAATAGTAAATATCTGTTTTATAAGAAGATGATTATTGATTTTTAGCTTTTGTAACTTTGTTTATTAGATAAAAAATTGAGTTATAATCAAGTCCTGATTCTTCACTTAATCCAATTTCACAAGTTTTACTTGTAGAAAATGCCATTTTAGCACCTGCTGTTTGCTCTTTTAGGTTTTTTAGAGCAGATTTATTTAATTCAGGGAAATTAAATCCTCTATCTCCCGCAAAACCACAACATTTTACATCTGCTGGAATAATTACATTTGTTGAACATAAATTTGCTAAAGCTTTAAATTTATCTTCTAATCCCATTTTTCTTGAACTACAAGTTGTATGAATTGTAATAGGTTCATTTGTTGGGTTAAATTCTAAATCATTGCTTAAGAATTTTAATGCAAATTCTATTGGTTCATATAAATCAAGTTTATGTGAGAAACTCTCTAACATTTTTTTAGTACAAGGACTTGTATCACACAAAATTGGATATTGTCCAAATTCACTAGCATTTAAAAGAGCAATTTCTAAAGCAGATGATTTAGTATTTGCTGCTTCATTAAATCCTTTTGATGAAAATGGCATTCCACAACATAAATTTGGTAAATCTTCAGGGAAGATTATTTGATAACCAGCTTTTAATAAAACTTCTACTGTTGTATCAAATAACTCTTTTTCCTCTTTAGAAACAGAACTTAATCCCATACTTCTATTTATACAAGAAGGGAAATATACTACTTTTTTGTCTTTTACTTGTTGTTCAAAGTTTAAGTTGATATTTGTAGCTTTTGGCATTACTGCACTCCATTTTGGAGTAGAGTTTTTAGTAAAATTTCTTAAAGTTTTAGTAAAAGTTTCCATACTCGATGTTCCTAAAACTTTGTGCATAATATTTGCACTTGAAAGACCAAATCTAACACCATTTAATGTTGTAGAGAAATTATTTGCTACAAAATTTGCAATACTTTTTGATGTATTAGACAATTGTTCTGTTCTTAAATGTTTTGTTAAATTTCCAGTATCTATTTTAACTGGACATGCAGTTGCACATAAACTACATGTTGCACAAGTCTCTATTCCATCGTATTGATATAAATCTTTATACTCTTTTGCTTCTTCAAGTTTTCCAATTGATTCAAGTCTTGAAATCTCTCTATTTATTACAATTCTTTGTCTTGGAGTTAAAGTTAAATCATTTGATGGACAAGTAGGCTCACAGAATCCACACTCAATACATTTATCAACTATTTCATTTGTTGCTGGAAGTATTTTAAGATTTTTTAAGTGTGCTTCTTTGTCGTCATTTATAATAACACCTGGATTTAATAAACCTTTTGGGTCAAATAAAGATTTGATTTTTTTCATCATTATATAAGCATCATGTCCCCACTCTACTTCTATAAATGCAGCCATATTTCTTCCTGTTCCATGTTCAGCTTTTAAGCTTCCTTCATATTTAACAGCAACAGAATTTACAACCTCATTCATAAGGTCATCATATCTTTTTACCTCTTTTGGATCAGAGAAATCTTGTGTAAATACAAAGTGGAAGTTTCCTTCAAGTGCATGACCAAAAATTAAAGCTTCCGTATAATTATATTTTTGAAACAGTGATTGTAACTCAAGTGTTGCTTGTGCTAAACACTCGATTGGATATGCAACATCTTCAATAATTACCGTTGTTCCAGTTACTCTCACCGCTCCAACTGCTGGAAATAAACCTTTTCTAATTTTCCAATAAAGTGTATACTCTTTTTCATCTTTTGTAAAATAAATATCTCTTACAACACTGAACTCTTTTAATAAATCTTCAATTTGATTTATTTGAATATCTAATTGTGTATTATCAATAGCTCTTGTTTCAATTAAAAGTGCAGTTACTTCATCATCAAAATCTTTGATAAAACTTGGCATCATTTCATCTTGCTCAATACTTCTAAGTGCTGCTCTATCCATCAACTCAACTGCATCAACAACAATTTGTTTTGAATCTCTTGCTAATTTTAATTTTGTAACAGCACTACATGCTTCATTCATATCTTTGAAATACATCAAAGAACTTGCTTTATCCTTTAAATCTTCAACTGTGTAATATGTAATTTCTTCAATAAATGCTAAAGTTCCTTCACTTCCAATAATTAAGTGCTCTAAAATTTCAAACTCATCTTCAAAGTCAATCAGAGCATTTAATGAGTAACCACATGTATTTTTGATTTTGAACTTTTTCTCTATTTTAGCTCTTAACTCTTCATTGTTTTTTGTATCATCTGAGAAGCTTTTTAAATCTTTTAGAAAATCACCATGAGTTTTTCTAAATGCTTCTTTACTTTCATCACAACCTGTGTCTAATTTTGTTCCATCAGCAAAAATAAGCTTAATAGATTTTAGTGTTTTATATGAGTTTTGTGAAATTCCACAACACATCCCTGAAGCATTATTAGCTGCAATTCCACCAATCATAGCAGCATTAATACTAGCTGGATCTGGCCCGATTTTTTTAGAATATTTAGCTAATAGACCATTCACTTGTGCACCTGTAAGTGCTGGTTGAAGTGAAATAGAACTTGCATCACTAGCTATTCTAAAGTTTGAAAAATTTCTTGAAGTAATAACTAAAATTGAATCACTAATCGCTTGACCTGAAAGTGAAGTTCCACCAGCTCTAAAAGTGATGCTTAAATCCATAGAATGAGATAGTTCAATAATATCTTGAACCTCTTTTGCATTATCAGCTTTTATAACAATTTTTGGAATTAATCTATAAAATGAAGCATCAGTTCCATAGGCAAATGTATGAAGTTTATCTGTAAAAATTTTCTCTTTTTTGATTTTTTTTACAATTTCATCATAAAATTTTTGATATTTAGTATCTAACATATTTAGTTCTCCCCAAGATTCATAAGTTATAAATTTTAACTTCACTAAATGATAATTATATGATATTTTGATTAATGTTGGAAATAAGATTTGTAAGTGTAGTTTTTTATTTTAAAGATAGGTTTTTAATTATTTAGACACTTTTAAGTGTCTAAATAATTGAGAGTTTTATTATGGAATCATCCATGTTAAAACATAAGCTTGAGCCATAGTAATAAGACCCATAACAACTACAAGAATTAAACTATGTTTAACTGTAAATCTAAATAAATCAGACTCTTTTCCAACAATTCCTGAAGATGCACAAGCAATAGAGATTGATTGAGGAGAAATCATTTTTCCACAAACTCCACCTGTTGTATTAGCTGCAACCATTAGTGTTTCATTTAATCCTAATTGGTGAGCTGTTTGTTGTTGTAATCCGCAGAATAGAGCATTTGAAGATGTATCTGAACCTGTTAAGAATACTCCCAACCAACCTAAGAATGGAGAGAAGAATGGGAACATGAAACCAGTGTTTGCTAAAACTAAAGCCATAGTTGTAGACATACCTGAATAGTTCATAACAAATGCAAAACCTAAAACTAAACCAATTGATAAAATTGCCCATTTAAGTTCTATTAGTGTTTCAACCATAGTTTTTAAAGCTGTTGCAATGTTTAGTCTAAAAATAATCATAGTTATAATTGCTGTAATAAAAATTGCTGTACCTGTCGCAGAAACTGGGTTGAATGTATAAACTACTTCAAATGGTTTTGGTGCTGCTGTAACTGGAGGCATTTTTAAAATCATATTATGAATAGTTGAGAACTCAAATTTGAAGATTGTATCCGCAAAAATTTGCCCTTTATCAAAAAATGCTTTAAACCATTTTGTAGTCCAAATTGTAACCATAACTGAAAGAATAATAAATGGAGACCATGCAAAGAATACTTGACCACTAGTGTGAGGTACTAAGTTGAAACCTTCCATATTTGCTTTCATAATATTTTTTGGTTGCCAATATTTTAAGAAAACAGTTGTTGCTACAATTGAAACGATAGCTGAAGTAACGTCTGGTAATTCAGGTCCAATAAAGTTTGAAGTTACATATTGAGAAACAGCAAAACTTCCACCTGCAACTAAAGCTGCTGGCCATACTTCTTTAATACCTTTTACACCATCCATCATAGCAACTATCCATAATGGAATAATTAAAGATAATAATGGTAATTGTCTACCAGCCATTGCTCCAATAGTAAATGCGTCAATTCCTGAAACTTTACCAGCAACAATAATTGGAATACCTAACGCACCAAATGCAACAGGTGCAGTATTAGCAATAAGACATAATCCAGCAGCATATAACGGTTGGAATCCTAAACCAACTAGAATAGCAGCAGTAATTGCAACAGGTGCTCCAAATCCAGCAGCACCTTCTAAAAATGCTCCAAATGAGAAACCAATTAAGATAACTTGAATTCTTTGATCTTCAGTAACAGAAATAATTGAGTTTCTAATAATCTCAAATTTTCCACTTTTTACTGTTAATTTGTACAAGAATACCGATGCTATAATAATCCAAGCAATAGGCCATAATCCAAATACAAAACCATATTCAGCTGAAGCAAATACCATATCTACTGGCATATCAAAACCAAAAACTGCCACAATCATAGATAGTGATAGTGTAATGATTGCTGCATAATGCCCTTTCATTCTAAATACTGCAAGTGCTAAAAAGAAAAACACGATAGGAATTAGTGCTACAAGTGCTGAAAGACCTAAGCTATCTCCTATTGGTGCGTATACTTGTTGCCAAGTTTGCATACAAAACCTCCAAAATAAAATATTAGAGGATATTAATAGATTGATATGATATTTGTATGATTTTAAATATCCTTATAAAAAATGTAATTAAATCTTTTTAAATATGTATCCAGTATCCACAACAGTTTGAATATAATCCTTTATAAGGATTTTTCTAACTCTTCGTATAAGACTTCTAATTGATTCTAAAGATACAAAACTTCCTTCCCACACATAGTTTTCGATAGCTTCATAACTTATTATTTGATTTATTTTACTAAGAAAAAGGTTGATAAGTAATTTCTCTTTTTTTGTTAATCTTGTTTCTATATCATCAATCATTATACAAGATGCTTTAAAATCAAAATAAGAGTTTATATCAAAGTAGATTTTATCATCTTTGATATTGCAAAGTTTTTCTATTTTTATCTCTAGCTCATCAATAAAAAATGGTTTTTTCAAATAATCATTACAACCAAAGTCATATGATTGTTTTATTACATCTAATTCTACACTTGCACTTATGATTATTACAGGTACTATTTCATAAAACTCTCTTATTTTTTTTAAGATATTTATTCCATCAATATTTGGAACATTTATATCTAATATAAAACATGAAAACCCCTCTGTTATTTTTTCATAGGCAGCGGCACCATCCGTAAAAGATTCAACACTATAGTTTTTTAGTTTGAGTCTTTTTGTGATAGTTTCATTTAACTTTTGGTTGTCTTCTAAAAGTAAGATTTTCATTTTATTCCTTATTTATGTGGAAGTTTTATGGTAAAAACAACATTATTACCATTGTTTTTTACATTAATTATACCTTGCATTTTCTCTTCAATGATTATTTTTGCCATATAAAGTCCAAGTCCCATTCCATCTTTTTTGGTTGTAAAGTACGGTTCAAAAATAGAATTTATGATTTTTTCTTCAACAGCACCAGCATTATCAATAATCTCTATTGTATTAAAATTTGAATCTCTTTTTATATTTATATCTATTTTTCTCTTTTCATTTATAGGAAGATTTTGGTCAACAATTTTGTTTTTTGCATTGTTTATTATATTTAATAAAACCTGTTTAAACTCATTTTCATATCCATAGATAAGCAATTCTTCATTTTCATTTTTATAATTAAAATTCATTTCAATATTTGAATAAAATATCTGTTTACCTATTATTTCATTTATTTCATTTAGTGATTTAGACATTGAAAATAGATTCTTTTTTGTTGAAGGTTTTAAAAAGTTTCTAAAATCAGTTAGTGTTTTTGACATATATTTTATCTGAATCATCGAATCATTTACAAAATTTTCAACATCAATATCTTTTAATTCATTTAATAAATAGGATGTTTGAATATCTTGAACTTGAGCAGAAAGTTCAACTAAAGGTTCATTCCATTGGTGGGCAATTGCAGCTATCATATCTCCCATTTCTGCTAATTTACTTTGTTGAATTATAAATTGTTTTTGTTGCACCCTTTCTGTTATATCATCCATAATACACACAATCCCACCCACTGCTCCATATATATTTTTATAAACAGCCTTATTTAAAATAATATGTTTCATTTGATTTAAAGGATTATAATATGTAAATTCAGAAGTATTTGTTCCCAATGTTTTTAATAATTCATTATCAACTAAAGTATTTTTAGTTGCAATTTCATATGTAAAAAAATCAAAAGCAGTTTTTCCTATAACTTCATCTTTTGTACAACAAACAAGATTCGCAAATGCAAGATTACAGCCCATAAACTTTCCATCGATATTTTTATAATATATGGCATTTGGTATAGTATCAAGTAATACTTTATCAAATTCAAGTCTATTTGATAGCTCTAGTTCTAACTTCTCTTTTCTTTGTATAATTCTTTTTAAATTTATTACAATGATAGATAACAATAAAATTGTTAAAACAGAGATAATAAAAAACTTTTTATGCTCTTTATACATTGATGATGGTTCATTTATAATGGTTGCATTTTCTATATATTTTGAAATATCTATTTTAAATCTTTTTAATTCTTCATAATCAAACATATAAATATTAGGTGATTTTTCTAAAACGGGAATATCTTTTATGTTTTTACCATTTAAAACTTCCAATGCCATTTTAGATACAGTATCACCTTGAGCAATTGCTGAAGTTAATAATCCTCCTACCATTCCACTATTTAAATAAAAATCCCAAAGACCATAAATAGGAGCTTGACTTACTTTTCTTACCTCCTCAAAACTTTGTTTATAGGTAAAATATTTTCCTGTTGTATCTTTAAATAAAAGTACAAATAATATTGCACTATTTGACCTTTCAAGGCTTGAAACTTTCTTTTTTAAATCAGTTATTTCAAGATTATCTGTATATTCAATGTTAAATTCTTTTTTATATTTATCAATTATAGGTGCTAAATCTTTTTTTACAGCTAAACCAGTTGTTGATGTATCATTTATAATTAAAAGATTTTTTAGATTAGGATGTAATTTAGATATTAATTCAAAGTTCTTTTCTATATCAACTTCTTCAGCTACACCTGAAATATCTTTAAGTGGTAATTTTTCTAAAATCTCTTTATTATAATTATTTATTCCACAAAATAAAATGGGAGTGTTTTGAAATAAGTCATTATAGTATTTGGTTATAAAATCAAAGGCATTGTTATCACTGATTATTACTAAATCAAATTTTCTATTGGAAAATTGTTGTTTGTATATTTTTGATAGGTTTTCTAAATATGATTCATCATCAATTCGTTTGGTGTCCATATAAACAGTTGTAAGTTCAATATTTTTATAAGTTGAAAAATTGTTTTCTATAGCTTTAGAAATATCATCACTCCAAATATATCCCTTATGATATGAATGAATTAACAATACTTCTTTATTTTCACTTGCGAAAAGAGAGTTGAAAAAAAGTATGCTAAATAGTAAAAAATATTTCATTATTATCCCCTATTTAGCAATTATATCAAGATTTGATAAAAATCACATAGCCTGATTTTGGACCATGGGCTCCAATAACTAAAGATTGTTCAATATCAGCAGTTTTTGAAGGACCAGAGATAAATACTCCATATCCTTTATCTTCAAAAGAGATTTTTTCATAGGCTTCGTGCATATTATTTAAAATCTCTTTTTCATCAATTACTATTACTATATTTTGAGCAATAAAATAGAGTGCTCTATGTCTATTGTTTTCATTTTTCATCCAAATAGCACCATTTTCAGCAACTGCAAAATTCCCTTTTACAATTGCTAAATCAATATCTTTCAAATCGTGAGCATCATCATAGCTATTTGCGTCAAAATTTCCTAAAGAACAAAAATCAACATTTGATGCAATCTGTTTTTCTTCTGGATATAAAGCTTTTATAGTTTCATCCAATTTATCTTTTTCAATAAGTAAAGCTTTCCCACCAACGCTCTCAATCATTGTTGAAAATGTTTCGAATTTATTATCAAATTTGATACCAAAATTTTCATAACTTGGAAGTTTTACATTTTTTACAATGTTATTATCTTTAATATTTTTTAATATTTTTTCTTTACTAGTCATTTAATTCTCCATCTCTAAACATCTCTTTAAAACTTTTTGGAGGCATTTTAGGAAGTTCTCTTTGTTTTCCCCACGCATTTGCTTTATTATAAATAATTGAATTTGGTAATTTTGGTACAATTTTTCTTGCCATTTTTCCAGCAAATTCAAATAATGTAGGTTTACTCATAAGCCATGAGGTTACCTTTAATATCATTTTTTTCTTTGGGTCAATTAAATTTGCTTCTGATAAATCTTGTCTTAGACTATAAAGTTGCGAATCTAAGTCTATTTTTACAGGACAAACATTTGAGCATGAACCACATAAAGTACAAGCAAATGGTAATGAATTATGTTTTTCAGGG
>JACCDS010782294.1_pt1 | contig 16300 bp, 1 predicted proteins | sample 7446441 | NCBI WGS metagenome assembly JACCDS01 (sample SAMN15323445, study PRJNA562643) | freshwater metagenome | isolation source: river surface water | place: USA:Blue River Watershed | collected 2017-08-17
CCCTAGGTCAGCACGCCGTGCTGACCCTACCTTGATGCAGCTAGGTCGTGACGCGGTCCCGACCCTACCCATGGTAGGGGGTGACGACACGCCGCTAGCTCAGGCTTTCGCCTGACGCTTGCGGCGGCGGATCGCCGCGGCGGCGAGCGCCAAGGCCCCAAGGCCGAAGCCGTAGGTCGAAGGCTCGGGCACCGCGGTCAGCGTGATCGACGAGTTGCCGTCCCACTCGATCGACCAGAGGCCGGCGTTCGAAGCGCTGCCGTCGGAGTAGGTGAACTGGGTGAGGTCGAACTGGAAGACGTCGCTGATGTTCTCGCCGCTGTTGAGCTGGACGCCGCCGACCGTCGCGAACTGGAAGACGCGGACCGAGGCGTTGCCGTTGGGCGGACCGAAATTCAACGGATTTCCCAAGGTGCTACCGTCGCCGGCGCCGAGCAGGGACGAGATCTTGAAGTTGATCTTGTTGTTCACGCTCGCCCCGGTGAGGTCGAGGGTTCCGGTGATCGCGAGCTTGTCGTAGCCGGCGACATGGTCGGTGGCGTCCTGGACCTGCCATTCGAAATTTGATCCGCCGAACATCGCCAAGGAGCCGGCGGTAAGCGTACCGGGCGAGTTACCCGGACCGACGGTGGAGCCGGCCACCGCGGTGGCGGAAACGACCGCCCCGGATCCGCCGAGGATCGCCCCGGAACTGAGGGTGACATTACCCAAGGTGCCATTGACGGCGAGCGTGCCGGATGTGACGGCCACGTTGAGCGTCGGCGCGCTGACGGCCGAGGAGATCTTGAGCGTGCCGGAACCTTCCTTCTCGAGCGACGCGCCGGCGCCCATAGTCGGGGCCGCCGCGAAGGTCACCGTATTGGCGCCGAGGTCGAGCTTGGCGGTCGCGCCGGCCGGGACGGAGAGGCGCGAGGAGATGTCGTCGGTGTTCGCGCCCGACCAGGCGAGCTTGGAGCCGTTCGCGACCTCGATCACCGAAGAAGCGTACGTCGCGCCCGAGCCGAGGGCGCCGGACTCGAAGCCGAGCGTGGCGCCGCCGCCCACGTCGACGCGTACGTCTCCCTTGAAGCGGTTGGCGGAGCCGCCGAGGACCCACTTGCCCGTGCCGTCGATGGCCAGGGCGGAGAGGCCTCGGCCGGCGGCGATGTCGTCCGCCGAGATCTGAGCCTCGAAGCGGTTCACGCCGCTGTTGTTGGCGACGAGGCGGAGCTCCGGGGTCGTATCGGCCGGATCGAGGGCCATGATCGACGCGGAGCTGAAGGTCAGCGGCGCGGCGGCGGCGTCGACCGCGAGGGCCGCGGCGCCGTTCACCGTGAAGCTGCGGGAGGTCGTCGTCGCGGTCGAACCGGTGAACTCGAGGGTCGCGCCGTTGCCGAGGACGAGCTTGGTCGGGTCGGTCAGCGCGGAAGCGCCGAGGGAGCTGCTGTCGTCGGCGAGGTAGGCGGCGGAGATGACGGCGCCGGCCACGTTGGCGGTGATGCCGCCGGTGAAGAAGTTCGGGGTCGTCAGCGTGAGCTCGCCGCCGTCGGTCTTCTCGAGGCCGCCGGTGCCCGTGAGCACGGTGGTGACCGCGGTCGAACCCGAAGTGGAAACCGACGCGGTCGTCGGACCGCCGGTGATGATGCCGCCGGTCGCGACCGAGATGGCGTTGGAGACGCCGAGGTTGTTGAGGTTCAGCGTCGCGCCGGCGGCGACGGCGACGGCGCCGGTGCCGAGGGACGCGACATCCTGGATGATCAGCTCGCCCGCGTTGACGGACGTGCCGCCGCCGTAGGTGTTCGCGCCGGTGAGCGTCAGGACGCCCGCGGTGGCTTTGATGAGGGAACCGTTGGCCCCGGCGAGCAGGCCGGCGAAGGTGCCGTCATTGACCGTCAGGACGGTCGTGCCGAGGTTGATCGTGCCGCCGCTGAGCGTGCCGACGGAGGCCGTGGCGCCGGCGATGGTGACGGTGCCGCCGGTGACGGTGCCGACGGTGAGGTTGCTGGCGAAGCGGCTCTTGCCCGCGCCGCCGAGGCTCGTGAGCGTGACGGTGCCGGTGGCGCCGCTGAAGTGAAGGGCGTCGTCGGCGACGTTGTCGACGGTGACCGCTCCCGCGGTGAGGCCGACGCCGGAGAAGACGGCCGTGCCCGCGGCGCCCACGGTGATCGCCGGGGTCGCGCCGAAATCGACGGCGGTGAGGGCGCCCCCGGTGACGCTGATGGAGGCGGTGCCGCCGAGCGCGCCCGTGGCGGCGACGAGCGTGCCCGCCGAGACCGTGGTGGCGCCGGTGTAAGTGTTCGCACCGGTGAGCGTCCAGGTGCCGGCGCCGGATTTCGTCACGGCGGAGAGACCGCCGAGGCTGGCGCCGGAACCGTTCGAGATCACGCCCGAGACCGTGGAGCCGGCATGGGTGCCGCCGAGGACGAACGTCCCGGTGCCCGTATTGCGGCCGACGGTCAGGTTGCCGAGCTCGAGGGCGGCGGTCGTCGGATTGAACGTCATCGTGCCGAGCGCGCCGGCGGAATTGACGAGGTTCGCGACGTAGAGCGAGTAGCCGTCGGCGCCGGTGACGTTCAGGGTGGCGTTGCCGTAACCCGTGCCGCCGTTGCCGGTGAGGCGGACGACGCCGTCCGTGCCGCTGCCGTTGTTCGAGACATGGATCGTCGACGTGATCGTGCTGTTGCCGATGAAGGAGACCGGGAGATCGAACGTACCGCCGCCATCGAGGGCGAACTGGAAGACCGGCGTCGTCGCGCCCGACGCGGCGTTCAAGGTCGCCAGCGAACCCATCGCGGCGACGGAAGTGATGCGGAGGGTCGAATTCGTGCCGCCGCTGATCGTCGCCGTCGTCGAGGCGAGCGATGTGCCGGCCAGGACCAAGGCGCCGCCCGTGACGGTCGTCGTGCCCGTGAAGGCCGCCGCGCCTTCGAGCGTCAGCGTGCCCGCCCCGGACTTGGTCAGCCCGCCCGTGCCGTTGAGCGCGCCGACGTTACGAAGAACGCCTGACTGAGCGGAGAAAGTGATGCCGTTCGTGGCGGAACCGATGTCGAAACCACCCATGTCGAGCGTGGCTCCCGCGAGGTTTACCGTACCGGTCGCCGTACCGCCGCCGACGGCATCGGCGCCCCGGAGAATCGTGCCGGAGAAAGTGATCGAACCGCCCGTCAGGTTGGCAGTAGCGACCGCATTTCCGTTGCCGGAAGTCGAAGCCAGCGTCCAGGCGCCGGTCGTCACCGCACCACCTCCGATATTTATGTTCGTCGTTGTCGTGTTTGCGTTCGCCCCCTTGGAGGAGGCGTTGAGCGTGCCGATCTCCAGCGTACCGGTATCAAAGCTGAAGACATTGAGCAAATCGGCGTTTCGGTTTTGATTACCGATGGTCACGGCGGATAACTTCAGCGCGACCTCGTGACCAGTGACATCGAAAGTGTTCTGATTGGTGGACAACGCGACCGCGGTGTTCGCGGTGCCCGTGCCCATGTTAAAAGGGGTCGCGGAAACGCCGTCGACCGCCTTCACGTCCAAGGTGCCGGCTAGTCCGGCGAAGATCATCGAACCGAGGTCACGGCTTCCCGTACCGATGTTCAAGGCGCCCACACGCAGGATGGTGGCGCCGGCGCCGAACCTGAGTTGATTGACCTGACCAGCGTTGCCGTTGTAAGAGCCACCTCCACCCACCGTCAGGGCCCCGGCCGTGATGGTCGCGGCGTCCGGCAGGGAGAGCTGAGCGTAGCCAGTGCTGTTGGTGCCGCTCGTGCTGCTCACCAGGAAGACCCCGGAAGCAGGATGCAAGGACACCGCCAAGGAGGAGAGGCCCGTCAGGTCGGCCGTGGTGACGTTGGTTTCATTGCCGCCGACGATGAAAGTATTACCGGTGGCGGAGACGTTGCTCACGGTCAGCTGACCGCCGCCGGAAGTCTGGAGGACGGTGGTCCCTCCGGACGTGCCGAGAGCCACGGAACCGGTGAGGGTCAGCGTCCGGCCGGACGCGACGTGCAGGCGGCTGACCGCGGAAGCGGAGTTGGACTGCACGCTCAGGCCGGCCGCGGTCTGGTCGAATCCGATGATTTCGGCGACCCCGGCCGTCGTCGTGGCACCAAGCCGGAGGGCGGAGCCGGCAGGCAGAGCCCCTTCGGCGGTGAAGCGCAGCAGGCCGTTGTCCACCTGCGTGGCTCCGGTGTAGGCGTTGGCGGAGGCAAGCACCCAAGTGTTGGCGTCCGTCTTGTTGAGGGTCAGCACTCCGTTCAGCTCGGTAAGCGTTCCGATGGAATTGACGAGGGCGGCGTCGGACGTGCCGCGCAGCACGAGGGTCTTGTTGCCCGCCATCTCGAAGCGCGCCCCGGACGTCAAGGCCAGCGCGCCAGTGCCGTTGGCGAAGACCGAGATCGTCCCGGTGGTGCCTTGCAGGCCGATGATGCGGTCGGAACTATGACCCGCGCCGACGTAACGTAGGCCGGCGCCGTTGGTCGTGAGACCCATCCGGATGATGCCGTTCTCGGTACTGGTAGGCGCACCGAGCGAACTGGCGCCGGCGCCGACGTTCGCGATGCTGTCGAAGACCAAGGTCCCGGCAGTGACCTCGGTATTACCGACATAGGTGTTGAGCCCCGTCAAAGTGAGCACGGAAGACTGCGACTTCACCAGCCCCATGGAGCCGGCGAGCACGGCGGCCACGCTGAGGTCGGCGGTCTGTCCGAAGGAGAAACCTTGGGTCGCGTTCAGGGTGCCGGTTCCCGTGATGGCCACGGAGGCGCCGGAAGTGGTAAGCGTGCTCACCGTCAGGGTCCGGACGCCGAGATCCAGCGTGGCTCCGGAGATCGCCAGGGGCCCGCCGACGCCGAGGGCGTCATCAGCCCCGACCGTGAGGGTGCCGGCGGCGATCGTCGCGCCGCCGGTGATGGTCGCCGCGGAGTTGAGCGTCAGGTTGCCCGCGCCGAGCTTAGTAAAACCGCCCGCGCCGGAACCCAGCGAACCGGACAAGGCTAGATCGACGCCATTGGTATCGAGCGACCCGCCTGCCAGCAGGAAACTGACGGTGCGAAGGCTAAGGTCATCGGCAAAGCCCGCCCCCAGCCGCAGCGTACCACCGGCAAAGACCAGGGCGCCGGCGTTGCCGCCGATATTATCAAGGTCCGCGATCTCAAGGACGCCTTCGTTGATGGTCGTACGGCGGGCGCCGCCGCCGGCAGTGTTGGTACCGGAAAGGATGAGGGCGCCTCGGCCGGACTTGGTGATGTCCGCCGCGGAAGTCAGCGGCGAACTGATGGTCGCGGTCAACGTGGCAGTCGTCGCGGCCGAAGAAGGGTTCACCACATGGATGACATATTCGCCGGAACTCCCGGCGGTGATGCCACCCACGAAACCACCCAGTGACGTGGCATGGGCCGTCGAGGCCGTGGCGCCGGAATTGAGGGTGAACATGAGGGCGCCACTGTTGACCCCTAGAGTCGCGCCCGCACCGGCACCAGACACCGCCACGGAAGAAGCCCCCGTGTTGTTGTTATGAAGGATGAGCGAGTTGGCCGTCAGAGAAGCCAGCGCCCCGAGATCCGTCAGCAGTGATTCGCGCACATTGTGACCGGTTGAAGCCGTCACGAAGGTCGAGTACTCGCCGGTGAGGGAGAGCGGCACCAATCCTCGGTTGTCGACGTAACTGACGAAGGTGTTGCCCATGTTGGCGTCGGCCAAGCCGGCTGAGAGCGTCTCCCCGATGGCCCAAGGGAGGATGCTGACGTTCTTCGCCGTGCCTCCCACGGCGCCGCCGCCGCCGATATTAGCCGCGATCAGAGCGGTGTCATTGGCGTCAAGAACCTTGAGCTGCGAACGACCGGCCGAATCGGAGGTCGCCCCCAGCGTCCGGCCGCGGACGTTCAAGGTCGCCCCGTTCTGACGAACCCAGGAGTCGGCGATGATCGCAGTGTAAGCGTTGGTCCCGCCAGCGGCCTCCAGGCTGGAATAGTTCGCTCCGCTGGCGAAGGTCAGTACCCCGATCGTCTCGGACTCGTTGCCATTGTTGTCGCTCCGGATCGCGACACCGCGCGGACGCGTCTCTCCGCCGAAAGATCCCGAGGCTGAATTCAGCACGAACGGGGTCGTATCGGCGATGCGGTCGTTGGGCGCGCTGTCGTCGTTGTTATCCAGCAGGAAATTGCCGCGCCCGTTGATGGTGAAGGCGGTCGCCCCGCCGAGGCGGGCGGAGGCGCCGCTGAGTTGGAACAGACCACCGTTGACGGTCACGCTTCCGGTGAAGGTGCCCGTGCTAGATTGTCCGTTGTAATTATGATTATGCGTGCTGACGGCGGAAAGCACGATCGATCCCGTCCCGACGTAATAACCGGAAAAAGTGCTGTTGGCCGACGTCTGATTGAGCGTGAGGGTATGAGGCCCGATGTCCACGACGCCCAGATCCTGGTCGGTCTGACGGCTGCCGCCGGTGAGCCGACCGATGGTCTCGTTCGCGAGAAGCTGGAACGTCGTGGCGCGTCGATCGGACAGGTTGACGATGGAGGAATCACCGATGGCGTTGCCACCGGTGACGCGAAGGACACCGTTCTGGATTTCGGTGACGCCGGAGTAGCGGTTCTGACCGGAGAGCAGGAGCACGCCGCTGCCGCTCTTGGTCACGGCATGGTTCACCAGGATATCCGCGGAGACTTCGAACGGCTGCGCGCTGTCCTGGATGAAGATGAGCTCGGGCACGCCGGAGGCCGTCGCGCCGGAGAAGAGGACGCCGTTCAAGATGCCCGGAGTTCCGGAAACATTGGCGGTCACGAGGATGCCGCCGCTGCCGACGCCGAGCGCGCCGCCGCCGGCCAGGACCAAGTCCGCCCCGGAGGCGGCGTTGAAACGCAGGCTGTTGGGCGCGGCGAGGGAGACGCCGCCCGTGAAGCCAGCCAGGTCGGAGACGTTCTCTCCATTGACCCAGGAGGCGACGGAGTCGCGGGCTGCGGTGGCGGCGGGCACGATGTTACCGTCGGCCGCGTTAGTCGCGTTCCTGGCGAAGGAGACGCCTGACCCGTCGTCCACCGTGAGCCAGCCGCCGAGGATCGCATTGGCTCCCGAGCCGACGGCGTTGAGCGTGTCGGTCGTGACGCCGTTCGCGGCTCCCTGGGTTCCGGCAGGCAACACGACCCTGAGGGTCCCGTCCTGCGCGTTGATGGCGCGCGTGATCGCATTCAGGTTCAGGACGATATCCTGGCCCGCGCCGCCGCTCAGGCTGATGAACGCCGCGCCGCCGTTGCCCAAGGTGAAACTCGCCACGCTCTGCGCGGTCGCGGCGGAAGCGTTACCGAGAAGGTTCAGGTTGCCGCCGCGCATCTCCAGCTGCGAAGCCGCCCGCAGCTTCGTCGAGTTGTCGGCCGTGTAATCGAGGACCAACGTGCCTTCATAAACCGCCGTCACGCCGGTAGAAGCCAGGCCGGAGTTGTCGCCCTTAAGGACGACGGTGCCCAGGGAGATCTTCTCAAAGGTGTTCGTTCCAGCGCTGGCGAGATTCGCCGAGATGACCCCGGCATAGAGGTCCAGATTTCCGTTCACCGTCAACGTACCCGATCCTTCGACCGAACCTGAACGGTCAAGATTGCGGTTTCCAAGGATGAATTCGTTAGCCGACTGGGCGGCATTCAACTCCAGCACGCCCACGCCGGCTCCGTCCGTCCCGATACGGAGCCCGTCGAAGTCGGTTAGTGACACCGCATTGGCGGTACCGATGATGATGCGGCCGCCACTGACGGCGCGAAGGGAGGCATCGGCGCTCAGAGTCGCCGTGCTGAAAGACAAGACGCCGGGCGAGGTGAGGTTAAGCACCCCCGACGAGGTGACGGTGACGTCATCGCGGACCTGGAAAAGGCCGCCGTCTAGTTCCAGGGTCGTACCCGCTCCGGTGACGGTCACGTCGTCGCCGATACGGCTAGCCGGACCTCGGAGCACCCAACGGCCGCCGTTGACGGTGAAGTCGGCGGCATCGCCAGTGGTCGCGACGGAAGAGGTAAGCACGCCCGTGGAACCGGTCATGCCCGATAAAGTGAAGGCCGAACCGTCGGCAGTACGAGCGCTGACATCGACGGGGCCGATAAAGGTGATGACGGCGCCGTCAGTGCCTGCGGCGGACAACGTAGCCGCGGTCTGGAAAACGAGTGGTCGGTTCGTCGATTGCGAGACGGCGCCTGCGAACCGGAGCGTGCCGCCGGCCATCGTGATCGTCTCCCCCTTACCTAGGTTGCTCGCCGCACCGCCGACATTGCTGACAGTGGCGAACTCCACGACGCCGTCGGCGACGGTGAGGCCACCGGTAAAGGTGTTTGCCCCGGTGAGCCGTACCAGACGATTCGTCTGACCCCAGCCGCCCGCGTCATCATGGAAGGTCAGACCATAGTTTGGAGCCGACTCAGAGATCACGCCTGAAATGGTCACGACGCCTGCGGCGTCACCCGAACTCGAAATACTGGCGGAACCACCGAGCACGACGCCTCCGCTCAGCATAAGCTTGCTGGCCGAATCGGCCAGGAAGATACGCAACGCGGCGCCGGCACCCAAGGAAAAGGGCGAAGCCTGATCGACGATGAAGTCCGTGGACAACGTGCCGCTCACGTTATCGACCTGGAACTCCGCCACGGAAGAAGGGGCCAACGTAAGGGCGCCGGTCCGGGTCAGCGTCTGCGCGTTGACGCCCTGGAGAATGAGACGCCCGAAGGCGGAGAAGGTGACATCGTTCCCCGTCCAAGAAGCGCTCGAAGCCGAGGCCACCGTGACCGTGCCCCGGTTGATGGTCAGGGCGCCGGACCACGCAGAGGCGGCGTTATTGAGGGTGAGCGTACCGCCCAGCTGATTTCCGCTGGAAGCCGTGCTGTTGCTGTCGATGGTCAGGGCCCCGGCTCCGCTCAGGACGCCGGATAAGGTGATGTTGCGGGCGCTGTTGGCGGCGGGCCCGTTCGAGTCCGCCATGTTGATCGTCGAGGCCGCGGAGACGACGACGGCTCCGCTGTAGGTATGGTTGTTGCCCGCGCCGGAAAGACTGCCGCCGGCCAAGGTGATCGGGTTGGGCACCGTCCCACCGGTGGCGTTGGAATAGAAGAAGGCGCCGCCGTTGACGATGATGTTGGCGAGATTGTCGTTGGCCAGGCTGCCCAGCGCGGCGAGGTTCTGCGCTTCGATGGCACCGGCGTTGATCGTGAGGTCGAAAGTCTTCGCGGCGTTGAAGGTCGGGTCCGAAGCCGCGGCCAGGACGACCTTGCCCGCTCCGGCCTTGGTCACGTCCGCGCCACCGAGCAGCGGTCCCGAGAAAGTGAGGACTGCGGCCGCGTCGGCGACGGTCCAGGTCTGCGCGCCGCCGACCTTGAAGGCGGTACCGATGGTCACGGCCGAAGGTCCGCCGGTGAGCAGCGAGACGTAATCGGAGACCTCGAGCCGGCTGGCGGCGTTCGTGCCGGTATTGATCGAGACCGAGGTCGGCGTGGTCATACCAGCCTCGAAAGCCAGGGAATTCAGGCGGTAATTCTGCTCGAGGGTGGTGATCAGGCTACCGGAGGCGCCGTCAAAGGCGAAGATGACATCCGTTCCTGCGCCCGGGAAGGTGGCGGCCACCGAGGCGCCGGACTTGTCGGTGGACCAGTTGTTGAGATTGGCGTTCCATGCGGTGCTGGTGAGGCCGCGCCAGTAGAGCACCCCGGTGACGAGGTTGCCTGTCGTGATGCGGACCTGGTTATCGTCGACCACCCAGGTGAGGGCATCAAAGCCTCCGGGCATGGCCCCTTGCACCATCTTCGCGAGACCGAAGGCGTCGATGCCTCCGTCAGCAAGATCGACGAGGGTGTAGGTCGTGTTCTCGTCGAGGCCGGCATCGGTCAGGTTGAACGTGACCGTGCCGCCCAAGGCCAGCGTACCGCCGGCCGTGAGACGCAAGGTGTCCGTCGTGTCGGTACCGACGTTAAGGTTGAGCGTGGCGGTGCCCGTACCGGTATCACCGAGACGCAAGGCGGTGAGCCCGCTGAAATTTGAGCCGGAGCCGTCGAGCAGCGAGAGCGCCGAGCCCGCGCCGACCTCGATGGAACGCATCAGGCCGGGGTTGGTGACGCCGCCCGTCAGGGCGAGCGTGGAAGCACCGACGGCACGAAGGCCGGAGGCGGCCGTGACCTGACCTGCGAGCGTGAACGAGCCGCCGCCTTCGCTGGCGAGCTCACCTTTGCTGCCGATGGCGACCGAGGACCCGAAGACGACGGCGGTGTTGCCGAGTTTGACGAGGCTGAGGGCGCCCGCGCCGCTGTTCTGGATGGAATAGTTTCCGACGCCCGTACCGAAATTGAGCGTCGCGTTGTTGGCGCCGAACTTGAAAGCCGCGGCGGCGGCGGACGTGTTGTCGATCACGACCGTGCCGTTGCTCGTGGCGGTCAGTCCGTTGATCGTCTGCGTCGTCCCGTTGAGGTCGACGGTGGCGACGTCTCCCGTGGCTCCCTCCGGGCTGAGCAGCAATCCTCCGCTCGTTGACGAGGACGGGAGCGCGTTATTCGCGCTAAACTTGAGCGTACCGCGGTCGACGTCGATGGCCGTAGCCGCGCCTTGGCTGAAATTCGAGGCCGCACCGTTGATTCCCAAGGTCAGCCGGGCGCCGGAATTGACGTCGAGACGGAGCCAGAACGAGGTCGAGGTGGTGAGGTCACCGTTGATGATCGTCTCACCGGCTCCCTCGAAAGCCCACGCGCGATTATCCCCGAGGGAGTTGGCGCGGACATTGTTCAGGGTCAAAGTCTTGCCCGCGGTGATATTGTTGCTGAGGGTGATGTTGTTGGCCGAAGCTCCGACGTTGGTGATGCCGTCGAAGCTGAGGCTGTAATCCCCGAAGAAACCGCTGGTGGTGTTATTGTTGAGATTGAGGGTGCCGCCGAAGGAACGATCCTGCCCATGCGCGAAAATGGCCCCGTTCGACAGGGTCAGCACGGCCGGCGCAAAAGCGAGGGACGTGCCGCTTGCGACCGGTGTCGCCCCGACCGCGACGCTGGCCGTGAAGGTGGTCGGTCCGTCGATGGACAAGATCGTGCTGCCTGAAGGCACGTTGGTCCCGGAGAAGGCCTGGCCAACCAGCAGTCCGGCGGTAGAGGCTACCGAATAGACGGAGGATCCGGTGGCGACATTACCGGAAGCCGCCGAAGTAAGCGCGACGAAACCCGGCAGGCCTCCGCCCAGCCCGAAGGCTCCTCCGCCCACGGTGGTGGTGCCCGTGTAGTTGTTCTCAGGATGAGTCAAAACCCAAGCCGTACCTCCATCGATATTCAGCCTGAGCTGCCCTCCGTTGTCCGACAACTTGCTCGTGATCTGGTTGACGAAAGGACTGCTGCCGCGAAGCCAGAGGTTCTTGTGGGCGGCGTTATTCACCATGTCGTTAGAGACATTCGTGAGAATAAGAGGCCCGGTGCCGTCGGCATGAATCTGGGCGCCGGCGCTGTCGCCGGTGGTGGCGTTGATGCGTATCTTGCGGTCGGAAATCTCGCCGGGTCCGACGTATTGCAGGATGGCGTTGCTAGTGCTTGCGTTACCGATCGTCACCGCGTTGGCGTTGCCCATGGCTACTCCCGTCTGTCCGACGCTGGAGCCTCCTCCCGTCGTGCTGCTGCCTAACGAATAGACCACCAGACTGCTGGACTGAATGTCGGTCACCCCTCCGTAAAGATTAAGCCCCAGCAGGCGGAGGGGAGCGCCCCCCTCCTTTCTCAGGCCGCCGGCTCCGCTGAGAACGCCGGTCAAGGTAGCGTAATCCGCTCCGGTGCTGCCGTTGTCGACGACATTGATCGTCCGCTGGGCCGAGCCTAGGTCGATTGCGTTGGTGAAAGTGACATCCGAAAGGGCGCTGGCGGAGCCGAAGAACAAGGTCTGCGTGCCGCCGGTGCCGACGAAGCCGCCGGAGCCCCAGGTCAGTCCGGCTCCGGCGTTCAAAGTCACGGTAAGCGGGCTGGCATGGGCCGCGAAACCACCGCCACCGGTGGTACCACCCCAAGTAATCGTACCGTTGCCGGCGACGGCGGACGTCGCAAGATCACGGGCTAACACGCCGGAGGCCTGCAGCGTGCCGGAAGTGGTGGTCGCACCGAGGACGACCGGACTGTTCAAAGGCAAGGCGCCCGGATCGTTCAACGCGAGTATGCCGTTGTTGACTGAGGTAACCCCGGTGTAAGCGTTGCCCGGGTTGCCAAGGTTCCATTGGCCGGCATCGGTCTTGGTGAGACTGCTGACAACGGCTCCGTTATCGCTTAACCTCGGATTGAAGGTGTTGTCGCCCGTCGAAGCTCCGCGGAGGATGAGCGTCTGGGCCGCCGCGCCGGCCCCGAAGGCGATGTCTCCGAAATTTGTCCAGACGACCGCGTTATTGTTGGCCGCGCTGCTGGAAAGCGTCGCGCCGGAGCCCGCAGCCGTACCAGCCAAGGTAAAAAGTCGGTTAGTGGCGGCCGAAATCGTTCCCACCGTAAGCGCTCCATCCAAAACGTTCCCTTGGTAGACCAGGCCGGCGGCGGAGGTCCCGCCAAAGACCAGACTTGCCGCATTGGAGGCCACGTCGCCCCGGCCTACGCCGCTGGGCATGCCGAGGTCGGCGAGCGACTGCACGGTCACGAGCGCGCTGCCACCGATGGTGGTTACCCCGGTATGGGAACTGAGGCCGAGCCAGCTTTGGGCTCCGCTCCCCGTCTTGGTGACGTTCAAGACGCCCGTCCCGTCCTGGAAGGCGCCATAAGAGGTACCGCTTCCATTGCTGCCTCCGACGGTCAGGGTGACGGCGGACGCGCCGCCGTTGGTGATCAGACCGTTACTGTTGAGGGCATTGACGGCATTCGCCGGGGTGATCCCATTAAGATCGAGAACAGCACCTTGGCGGAGCGTCAAATCCGCGGCCGCGCCTAGGCGACCGGAGCCGACGAGGCGAATGGTGCCTTCATTGATGGTGACGATGCCGGTCTGCGCGTTCGCGCCGGACAGCATCAGCACGCCAGGACCGCTCTTCGTCAGCCCTCCGGACCCGGTGATCGTCGAACTGATGCTCAGGCTACCGTCATTGACGCGGGCGACGAGGGCCCCGGTCCCGAGCGCCAAGGTGGTCGTGGTGACGGAATTGGCGCCGCCGGTAGAAAGCAGGCCGCCGCCGCTGAGGGTCAAGGTGAAGGCTCCGCCGACGGAGCGACCATCACCATCCAGCTTGAGCGTACTGATGCTGGTATTAGCCGACAGGGTCGCGGTTCCCTGCACGCGTTGTTCATTCCCGGCCGTAAGCGGACCGCTCACCGTCGTCGCCGTGTTGGCGTCCACGCCATAATTAGGGGCGCGCAAGACAGCGCCCTCCGAGTAAGCGAAATCCGCCCCGTTCCAATACACCGAGCGCGTGACGAGACCGTTGGTCGCGGCGGTGCCGTTACGCTGAGTGAACGCTACTTTGTTCGTCGTGAAATCGGCCCCGACGATGTTGACGCTGGCCGCCCCGTTGGTGGTGATGTTGGCGAAAGTCAGCGAGGCAGACCCGCCGACACCCGGAGTGACCTTGATCGTGTTCGCTCCTTGCGGATAGGTGAGCGTGCCCAAGTTCTGCAGATTGCTGACGCCAGCCTGACCGACGAACTCCAGGGTGGCACCCGCATAGATGTTGGTGGCGCCGAAGGCGACCGCGTTACCGGAGGGCAGGATCGTCGAAGTCGCGGCATTGGCCAGCAGCTTCAGGGTGCCCTCCGATAGCGTCGTCGTCCCGGTGTAAGTATTCGCCCCGGCCAAGACCCAGGTGCCGGCACCTAGTTTCGTCAAGGCGGTGGTATTGGTGGCGCTGTTGTTGACGATGGCCGAGGAGATGCGGTTATCGGCAACGCTGCTTCCGCCCAGGCTCAACGTCTTGGCCCCGGCTCCCGTCGCCGTGATGGCGCCGTTCAAGACCACCGGATTGGCGCCCGCCTGATTGGCGTAAATGGACACCGAGCCGGTGGTCCCGGCAAGGTCGACAGGCTTGGCGGTGACCAGCCCCGCCGCGCTCGCGGCCTGATCGGTGCCGATGATCAGGGCGACGGTGTTCGTACCCGACCCGAGATTAACAGCGACGGTGTTATTGTTGACGGCACGGAAATCACGGATGGCGACTTCTCCGTTGGTGACGTTGACGGCACCGGTCAAAGTCGAGGCAGTCCCGTTGATGACCAGCGTGCCCCCGTCGTTTTTCGTCAGCACCTTGGTGGTCCCGCTGGCAAGGATGCTGCCCTGGATCGTGGTGTTACTGCCGCCGGCGATGGTAAGGGTGCGGGTGCTGCCGTCGTTGTTGTTCCAAGCGTCGCCGGCGAAGGTCAGCGTACCGCCGAGATTGTTCGTGACGGCGTTGGGGTTATTGGACGACTCCTGGGTCCAAGCCTGAAGGGTCACGCCATAACCGTTGCGGCCGACGAAGGTCGCGGTGGTGTTCGCCGCGATGCGAAAGGCGCCGAGGGTAACAAGGCCGTTGACCCCTGAACCACCGAGGGCAGGACCGGCATACACGGTCGAGTTGGCCCGATGATAGACGTTCTTGCCGCCCGCCAAGGCGTTGAAGTCAAGGTTGCCGTCGCTTCGAAACTCCAGCACCCCGCCGTTAAGGTCTATCACCGAACTTCCTCCCGTTCCCGTGTTAGCGCCAAAGACGCTGACGCCACCGGAAGTCGCCTGGATGACCCTGACCGAGCTTTGCTGGCCGGAGGCTCCTCCGGCGATGCGCAGCGTCCCGGAAAAACCTGCCGTTGAACTCGGGTTCAGCAGAAGGGCTCCCGCGCCGGCCTTTTCCAAGCTTCCCGTACCGGACAGCACGCCGGTTAAATTGATGTTTGCGGTGCCGGCCGCGTTGTTGCCGCCCAAAGTGACGAAGGTCGAACCGGTCGTACCCTGTGAGATGAGGCTTCCCGACAAGATCAAGGTACCGTTGACGCTGTTGATCCGGCTGTTGCGGAAAGTAGCGCCGGGCGAAAGCGGCAACGGGCTGGACGCGGCGGTCAGAACGCCACTGAGCGTGTTGTTGCCCATGCTAAGGATGGCCGAACTACGGTCGCCGATCGGGCCGCGGCCCTCGAAGTTGATGTCCCTTGCGAACGTGAAGCCGCCCGACATGCCGTCGAGCACCAACGCGCCGCCACCGAACCCTAGCATGGCTCCGCTGAGCGGGGTTTGATTGGTGGTGAATATCGACACCGCGGAAGAATCCGAACCGAGGGCCATTCCAGAGGATATGACCAGCGCGCCGTTGGCGATCGTCGTGACGCCTTCGTAGGTGTTCGCGGAATGAGCCAGCCGCAGGACTCCTCCGCCTTGCTTCGTCAGGCCCGCAGCGCCACTGAGGACGGAAGCTACGGTGGCGAAGTTGCCGTTCGTCACCGAAATCGTCGGCGCGCCGGAAGACGCCGCCAAGGTCAGCGTATCGCCGGAGACCGTGAAATCGGCGCCGGTGAAGACAAGCCCGCCGATCGTGACCGGACCCCCTAAGGTCACGGTTCCGCCGCTGCTGGCGAAGATCGCCGTGTCGTCCGCGCCGAAGGCTCCGACGACGGCTGCATCCAAGCCGGCCGCCGTGGTCGACCAGTTCGCCCCGACGGTATCCCAGGTGCCGGAGCCGCCCGTGCCGGGAGATGTTCCATTAGCATCCCAATAGAGGTTGGCCGCCTTGGCTCGCGGGGTCTGCGCCAAGGTGACGCCCAACATCGACGCCGCCACCATCAAGGAGGCACGGGAGAAGAGGCCGCGACCGCGTCCTCGTCGAATTTGATAAGACATCAAAGGGGGTGGTAGCCGGGTAGGGACTACACCCTAGAAAATGTCGTTATTGCGGCAGATTGGAAATTCATTTTGTGAATAACCCCGCTTTTTACTCGTCTCACAACGGCGACTGATCGGCAGGTTATACTTTAATAAACCCGCGTAAACGAGGGGGATTAGGCTCCAAAGAAGAGCCGATTAAGCATCCATTAAATGACTAAAAACAATTATTTAATGGGTTAAATGAATGAAATCAATCTTTAAAGAATCAACATGGCATCCCCGTAGCTGAAGAAGCGGTATTCTTCCCGGATGGCCTCGGCGTAGATCTCCTTGAGCCAGGCCACTCCGGAGGGGTCTCCGGGGGTCAGGAACGCCCCGACCAGGCAGAGGAGCGTCGACTTGGGGAGGTGGAAGTTGGTCAGGAGATGTTCGCAGCAGCCGATGCGGTCCCCCGGTTGGATGAAGAGGGAGGCCTCCGAGACGAAGTCGCCTTCGTGCGCGAACCCCGGGACCTTGCGGAGGGCGTCCTCGCTCGCGCGCACGGAGGTGGTGCCGATCGCCAGGCGAGGACGCCGCTCCCGCAAGG
>JACCDS011073694.1_pt1 | contig 16289 bp, 12 predicted proteins | sample 7446441 | NCBI WGS metagenome assembly JACCDS01 (sample SAMN15323445, study PRJNA562643) | freshwater metagenome | isolation source: river surface water | place: USA:Blue River Watershed | collected 2017-08-17
CCTTGGCTGATGCCCGACTTTTGGCAGTTCCCCACCGGCTCGATGGGCTTGGGGCCTATCAGCTCGATCTACCACGCCCGCTTCATGCGCTACCTGACGCACCGCCAGTTGCAGGACTGCAGCGCCCGCAAGGTGTGGGGCGTGTTTGGCGACGGCGAGATGGACGAGCCCGAAAGCATGAGCGCGCTCACCTTGGCCGCCCGCGAAAAACTCGATAACCTGGTGTGGGTGGTGAACTGCAATTTGCAGCGGCTCGATGGCCCCGTGCGCGGCAACGGTCGCATCATCGACGAGCTGGAAAAGTTGTTCGCTGGTGCGGGCTGGAACGTGATCAAGCTGGTGTGGGGCAGCGACTGGGACGGCTTGCTGGCACGCGACACCTCGGGCGCTTTGCTGCGCGCTTTTGCCAACACGGTGGACGGCCAGATGCAGACCTTTGCCGCCAAGGACGGGCGCTTCAACCGCGAGAACTTCTTTGGACAGAACGAAGAGCTGGCGCGGCTGGCGCAGGGCATGACGGACGAGCAGATCGACCGGCTCAAGCGCGGTGGGCACGATATCGTGAAGATCCACGCGGCGTATGCAGCGGCGGCTGCGCACCGCGGCCAGCCCACGGTGATCCTGGCGCACACCAAAAAAGGCTTTGGCATGGGCAGCGCGGGCCAGGGCAAGATGACCACGCACAGCCAAAAGAAGTTCGACGAGCAAGACCTGATCGACTACCGCAACCGCTTTGACCTGCCGTTGAGCGACGAGCAGGCCAAGGGCCTGGCGTTTTACAAACCCGCCGACGACAGCGCCGAGATGCGCTACCTGCGCGAGCACCGCGCCCGCTTGGGCGGCAGCTTGCCCAAGCGCGAGACGGTGTGTGACCGCTTACCTGTGCCGGCACTCGCCAGCTACGGGCAGTTTGCGCTGCAGGCCGACGGCAAAGAGATGAGCACCACCATGGCCTTTGTGCGCATGCTGGGCAACCTGCTCAAAGACCAGCAACTCGGACCGCGCATCGTGCCCATCGTGGCCGACGAGGCGCGCACCTTCGGCATGGCCAACCTGTTCAAGCAGGTGGGCATTTACAGCAGCGTGGGCCAGCGCTATGCACCCGAAGACATCGGCTCGGTGCTGAGCTACCGCGAAGCCACCGACGGCCAGATTCTGGAAGAAGGCATCAGCGAAGCGGGTGCCATTGCCAGCTGGACAGCCGCGGCCACCAGCTACAGCGTGCACGGCCTGGCCATGCTGCCCTTCTACATTTATTACTCGATGTTCGGCTTTCAGCGCGTGGGCGACGCCATCTGGGCCGCCGCCGATCAGCGGGCACGGGGCTTTTTGCTAGGTGCGACATCGGGCCGCACCACCTTGGGCGGCGAGGGCCTGCAGCACCAAGACGGCAGCAGCCACTTGGTGGCGGCCACCATCCCCAACTGCAAGGCCTACGACCCGGCCTTTGCGGGCGAGTTGGCGGTGATTCTGGACGCGGGCATGCGCGAGATGGTCGAGCAGCAAGCCGACGTGTTTTATTACGTGACCCTGATGAATGAAAACTACGCGCAGCCGAACCTGCCCGAGGGTGCCGAGCGTTGCGTGTTGCGTGGGGGCTACCACTTCGGCGCTTATGGTCCCACCGATGCCTCGGCGAAAGGTCAGCGCGTGACGCTGCTGGGCTCCGGGGCCATCCTCACCGAGGTCATCCGCGCTGCCGAGCAACTGGCCGCGCAGGGCGTGGGGGTGGACGTGTACAGCATCACCAGCTGGAGTGAGCTGGCCCGCGACGGCATGGCGAATGAGGCCAGCGGCGATGCGCCCTACCTGAGCCGCCTGTTGGCCCCCAGTGCCGGCCCCATCGTGGCCGCCAGCGACTATGTGCGGGCCGTGCCCGAGAGCGTGCGCGCCTACCTGCCCGAAGGCCGCCGCTACCGCACCCTCGGCACCGACGGCTTTGGCCGCAGCGACACCCGCGCCGCACTGCGCCGCTTCTTTGCGGTGGACGCGGGCAGCATCGCGCAGGCAGCGCTGCAGGCCCTGGCGGGCTGACGAAGGACATGACCTTATGTCATCTGGACCTGACCTGGAAGGCCCGTCCCCTCTCGCCATCCCGGACTTGATCTGGGATCCATCCCTTCGACGACCATGGATACCCGCCTTCGCGGGTATGACATTCAGGGGGGGCCATCCCCCTTGTCTGTCATCCCGGACTTGATCCGGGATCCATGGTTGCAGGGGAGATGGACCCCGGGTCTTCGCCCGGGGTGACACAAACTCAAAGCCTGATCAGCCCTGCACCACCGCCAGATAGGCCTGGCGGGTTTCCGGGCTGACCGCGTCGAGCGCTTGTTCGTAGCGGGTCTGGTGCTGGGTCACCATGCGGGCCGAGGCGATGGTTTTGGAGCGGCAAAACCAGTGGCAGCTGTGCTGCATCAGAAACATCTCGCCCATCATGCGAAAGGACCGCTCCTTGGGGGTCAGGCCTTGCTGGTTGCGCACAGTGCGCTCGATGCCTTGGGCGTGCACTTCCAGCATGCGGCGCATGTCAAACGTGGCTTTGGGCGAGAGCTGGTCGATGTAGGGCAGCGCCACCTTGAAAGCCCGGGTCACGGGGGCAGGCAGTTTGGCAAAGTCGCGGGCCAGGCTCTGGAACTCTTGGGCCAGTTGCTCTTCGGCCGGGGCTTGCAACTGCAAAATTTGTTGCTGCCGTTCTGCATCGCTTTCGTCCAGTGCCCGCATGTAGGCCCCGGTGAGCTGCTCCATGTGCTTTTCGATTTGGTAGGGCCGCAATTGCTCGGCCAGCAAGGCGGTGCGTTGGCGCTGGCCTTGGGTGTTGAGCCAGTGGATGGCCGTGGCCAGGACGAACAGCAGACTGAGAAATTCCATACAAAGCGGGGATTGGGGCCGAATCGGCGTTGCGCCAAGTGTAGTGAGTTGGGTGGACGCGGCAGGCAAAGGCCTTGCGCTGTGTATGACACAGGCGGTGTCCGGGCTTCAGTGGGCTTGCGCACACAAGCCGCCAATTGGAGAGCGGACTCTAAAGTGCGGGTTTTCCCTTGCCTTGGACGCTGGGGGCTGTTCAAATTGCTGCATTGCAACAAAAACCCTCCAAGGAACACACCATGAACTTCAACACCGAACAATTCACCGCCACCCAACAAGCCAACCTGAACGTGGCCGCTGGCCTGTCGCAAACCGCTTTCGCCGGTTTTGAGCGCCTGGTCGAGCTGAACATGGCTGCTGGCAAAGCCGCTGTGGGCGAGTCTTTCGCCAACATGCAAGCCCTGATGGCTGCCAAGTCGCCTCAAGACCTGATGGCCGTGCAAGCCGCTTTGGTGCAGCCCGCCTTCGAAAAGTCGGTGTCTTATGGCCGTCACCTGGCTGACATCGCCAACAGCACTGGCGCCGAGTTCACCAAAGCGGTCGAAAGCAAAATGGCCGAATCCGAAAAAGCCGTCAAAAGCCTGGTCGAAAACAGCCTGAAGAACGCACCTGCCGGCTCCGACGCCGCTGTGGCCGTGTTCAAGACCGCTTACGAAGCCAGCCAAACCGCTGCAGAGACCCTGAAAAAAGTGGCCAAGCAAGCCGCTGACACCGCCGAGTCCAACCTGAAGGCCGCCACAGCCCAAGCCGAAGCTTCGGTCAAGGCCGCCATGAGCAAGGCCAAAACCAAGGCCTGATATCTCCGATATCCGGAGGCTACGACCTCTGAACTGAAAAAGGCGTCCTGTCGGACGCCTTTTTCTTTGGGCATTCATCAGGGCATTTGAAGGCATGGACACCCGATCAAGTCGAGTGTGAAAAATTAGGGGCGGGTGTGACACCACTGTCATACCCGCGCACGCGGGTATCCATGTCTTGTGCTCAAAAGCCTGGCGCTCAAATCAGCGCGCTGTAGGCCCCGCCGTCGAGTTGCAGGTTTTGTCCGGTCATGAAGCCCGAAGTGGCCGCGCACAAAAAAGCGCAAGCCGCGCCAAACTCTTTCGGGTCGCCCAAGCGGTTGGCGGGCAGCGTGGCCGCGATGCGGGCGCGGGCCTCTTCGCGGGTGATGCCCGACTCTTTCATCATGCGTTGGGCCATGAACTCCTGCCGGGGTGTGTCAAAGCGTTCGGGCAGCAGGTTGTTGATCGTCACGTTGTCGATGACGGCCTCGCGCGCCAGTGCCTTGGACAGCGCAGTCAGCCCGGCGCGGGCGGCGGTGGACAAGCCCATGGCCGCATGCGGTGTTTTGACCATGGCCGAGGTGATGTTGACGATGCGTCCGAAGCGTCGTGCGCGCATGCCGGGAATGACCTCGCGCATCAGCAGCGCGGCCGACAGCAGGTTGCTCTCCAGCGCGCCCATCCAGGCCGCGTGGTCCCAGTCGGCCAACTGGCCGGGCGGTGGCCCGGCGTTGTTGTTGACCAGAATGTCCGGCGCAGCGCAGGCGGCCAGCAAGGCGCTGCGGCCAGCGTCGGTGTTCAGGTCGGCCTGCACCGGCGTGATGCGGGCCCCGGTGGCATGGCGCAGACTGTCTGCCGCTTGTGCCAGCTTGTCGGCGTTGCGGCCATTGATGAAGACCTCGCAGCCTTCTTGCGCCAGCGCCAGTGCACACGCATAGCCCAGCCCCTGCGACGAGGCGCAGACGATGGCTTTTTTGCCCTTGAGGCCCAGATCCATGGCGGTGTCCTTTGGCGTTCAGTAAAGGTTCAGTGAGGCAAGTCGGCAAAATTTTTGCCTTCACGCACCAGCTTTTGAAGCAGCGGCGCAGGTTGCCACCAAAACCCATATTCTGCGTGCAGGCGTTCGATGTCGGCCAGCACACGGGGCAACCCGATCCGGTCGGCCAGAAACATCGGCCCACCCTGGTGCGCCGGAAAGCCATAACCCGTCAGATACGTGATGTCGATGTCGCCGGGCCGCAAGGCGATGCCTTGCTCCAGCAGTTTCGCGCCTTCGTTGATCATGCCGTACAGGCAGCGTTTGACGATCTCGGCTTCGCTCATGGTGCGGCGCGGCAGGCCCATGCGGGCCGACTCTTCGGCGATGAACTGTTCGACCTCGGGGTCGCGGTGGGGCGTGCGGTCACCGGCTTCGTAGCGGTACCAGCCTTTGCCGCTTTTTTGGCCCAAACGACCCAGATCACACAGCTTCATGATCAGGTCGTTCCAGCGGCGGTCGGTGGGGCGGGTGGCCATTTGCGCCTTGCGTGTTTGGTAGCCCACATCGTTGCCTGCCATGTCGTGCACCGCAAAAATGCCCATGGCGTAGCCAAATTTCGTGAGCGCTGCGTCTACCTCGTGCGGCAGCGCGCCGTCTTCCACCAGAAAGTGCGCTTCGCGGGTGTAGTTGCGAAACAGCGCATTGCCAATGAAGCCCGGGTAAATGCGCGCCAGCACCGCGATCTTGCCCATGCGCCGACCCAGGTCCATCAAGGTGGCGATCACCTCGGGCGCGGTCTGCGCGCCGCGCACCACTTCGAGCAGGCGCATCACATGCGCGGGGCTGAAAAAGTGCGCGCCGACCACGTCTTGTGGGCGGGCGGTCACGGCGGCAATCTGATCGACATCGAGGCCCGAGGTGTTGGTCGCCAAAATCGCACCGGGTTTGCACAGCGCATCGAGCTGGCGAAAGATGTCCTGCTTGAGGCCCATGTCTTCAAACACGGCCTCGATCACCATGTCGGCGTCTTTCACATCGGCCATTTGCAGCGAGCCGGCGATCAGCGCCACGCGCTGGTCCATCTCGGCTTGTGCCAGCTTGCCGCGCTTGACGGTGGTGGCGTAGTTGTCTTTCACACGTTGCAGGCCGCGCTCCAGCCCCTGGGCGTTGGCGTCGATCAGGGTGACCGGGATGCCGATGCCGGCCAGCGACATCGCAATGCCGCCGCCCATGGTGCCCGCACCGATGACCGCCACGTGCCGGATGGGGCGCAGGGGGGTACCCGCCGGGATGTCGGGGATGTGCGCCGCTTGGGCTGCGGCTGTTTTGGCGTGGGCCAGTGCGCGGGCGCGGTCGTCATCGCTGACGCTGAAAAAATCAAAATCGTTCATGGGCATGTTCGGTGTTCAGGCGCTCGGTTCAGGCCTGGTTGTCCTGGATCTTTTTGGCTTTACCTTCGACAAATTCGCGCAGGCGGGCTTCGGCTTCGGGTGGCCGGGCGCGGGCCGAATTGAGTTGTTCGACAAACAGGCCGTCGTTGTGCGTCATGTCGTGGATGCGCGGCAGCACGTTGACGATCATCCAGTTGGTTTCCACGCTGTTTTTGGCGATGCGGTGGGCCAACTCTTTGGCCTTGGCCAGCGCTTCACCGACCGGCGTCACATAGCGGATGACTTTTTCCTGCAAGCCTTCGGCGGCGCTCAGCAGGCGGCCGGTCAGCATCATGTCCATCATCACCGTGGTGCCGACCACACGTTGAATGCGCACTGTGCCGCCGCCGCCCACAAAAATGCCGCGCTGACCTTCGGGCAGACCAAACAGTGCCGACTCGTCACCCACGCGCACATGGGCCGCAGTGGCCAGCTCCAGCCCGCCGCCCACGACCGCGCCGTGCAAGGCCGCCACAAACGGAATCGGGCCGCGTTCGATCAGGTCAAACACCTCATGCCAGTTGTGGCGCTTGCGCTGGCGCGGCGGCTTGATCTGACCGGTGGCGCGGGCCAGCGCCTCGGCCAGATCGAGACCTGCGCAAAAGTTGGTGCCGTGGCCAAACAGCACGGCCACGTCGGCCTCTTCGTGCGCCCGCAGCACAGCGGTGCGCAGCGCGTCGATCAGCGGGTCGTTGATGCTGTTGCGCTTGTCTGGCCGGTTCAAGCCGATCAGGGCGACGTTGCCGTCGAGTTCGTAGGTGATCAGGGGTTCGCTCATCGGGGTGTCCAGGGGTTCAGGTCAAAAAACAGGGTTCAAAGAGAGGTTCAAAGTGGTGCTCAGAGGTCCAGCACCAGTCGGGTGCTTTTGGCCCCTGAGCAGCAGACCATCATGCGGTCATTGGTGGCTTTTTCGGCGTCGGTCAGCACCATGTCGCGGTGGTCGGGCGTGCCTTCCAGCACCTTGACTTCGCAGGTGCCGCAAATGCCTTGCTGGCAAGAAAAGGTCGGCTCTGCCCCGATGGCGATCAGGCCGTCGAGCAGGGTCTGGCCGGGCTGGATGTGCAGCGTGCGCTGGCTGCGCGCCAGCGTCACGGTGTAGCTGCCATCGGTGGCCACCGCTTCTTGCGCGGCAAAGTATTCGCGGTGCACGCGCTCGGGTGGCAAGCCGGCGGTGGCTTGTTCGTAAGCCGCCAGCAGCGGGGCCGGGCCGCAGGCGTACACATGCGCGCCTTCGGGCAGGGCCGCGATCACCGCGTTCAGGTCCAGCAGGCGGCCGCCGGGCTCCTGGTCAAAGTTGAGCTGCACCTCGGCACCGGGTACATCCTGATAGTGCGCCAGCACATCCAGAAAGCCCGCATGTGCTCGCGTGCGTGCGGCGTAATGCAAGCGCCAAGGTGTGCCCCGCGCTTGCGAGCGGGCGATCATGCTGAGCATGGGCGTGATGCCGATGCCACCGGCGATGAACACGTTGAAGGGGGCCGACTCGTCCATCTCAAACAGGTTGCGCGGCGCACCGATGGTCAGTACCGCGCCGGTGCGCAGCTGCTCGTGCATGAAGCGCGAGCCACCCCGGCTGTGGGCGTCCAGGTTCACGCCGATGCAGTAGCGGTGGGTTTCTTGCGGGTCATTGAGCAGCGAATAGCTCCGCCGCAAGCTACCGGGCAGGTGCAACTCGATGTGGGCCCCGGCCGTGAATGCGGGCAAGGCGGTGGCAGGGTCCAGCGGCACCAGCTCAAAGCCCAGGATGTTTTGGGCTTCGTAAGTGGTGGCCCGCACGCGGACCTGGAGGGTGGAGGAAGCTGTCACAGGGCTCATGGCAAGGGGGTTAAAGGTCGATCACGCTGATCGGCTGGATGGCCACGCCGGTGGCCTCTGCTTGGGCTTGTTGCACCCACTCGGGTTGTCCGGCGTGAAAGATGAAGTGGTTCAAAAGCCTCGCCCATTTGGGGTGGCGCTGGTAGTCGGCCAGGGGCAGACCGTGTTGAAAGAAGTCGCGTGAATCGCTGGGCAAAAACACGCGCTGGTTGGTGTTGGCATCGCGCAGCACGCCCTTGGGGTCGCGCCCGGTTTGCACATCGTCGATGTCTTCCAGCAGGCGGCGGCGCAGCATGGCAATGCCCCGGTCACTGGCCCCCAGGTTTTCTTGTGTGCGGTCGGCGATGCGGCCTTGGCCGACCCAGGCCACGATGTCCTGGTTGATCACATGGCTGGTGATCCAGCGCCCTGCCTCGTCTTTGATCGGGCTGGTCCAGGTCGGGATGCTGCTTTGCACATATGGTTCGCGCTCGCGGGGCACGCGGATGAAGGACCAGGTCACGCTCAGGGTGTTCTCGTCGTCCACCGGCACGCGCCACTCAAAGTGGTCGCCCAGAAAAAAGCCGTTGGGCCACAGGCACACGCGGCCAATCGTCCACATCGGGTGCTGATCGTCGGTGTCTTCAGAGATGCGCTTGTAGACAAAGCCGTGCTCGAACTCTTCAAACGCCAGCTTCAGGTGTTGGGGCGCATAGCCGTCGGTGTGACCCCGCAGGCGGCGACTCCAGTTGGCGTGCATCCATTCAAAGTGCACCGGGTCGATCGAGTTTTCTTGTGTCTGCAGCCAGTTGCACGGGATGTCGGAAAACACCGCTTGCACAAAACCGTTGGGCCAGTGAAAGGGCTCCCAGTCGGGCAACTCGGGTGCAGGCAAGGGCCCCATGTAGGCCCAGAGCAGACCGGCCAGCGGTTTGACCCCATAGGCCTTCATTCGGATCTTGCATTTCTGCCGGGCCTGCGGATCGGCCTGGTCTTCGTAGGGCCGTGCCACGCATTGCCCTTGGGCGTTGTATTGCCAGCCGTGGTAGTTGCAGCGAATGCCGTCGTTTTCAACAAAGCCATAGCTCAGGTCGGCGCGGCGGTGCGCACACTGGCGGTCCACCAGACCGTAGTTGCCGCTCAGGTCTTTGTAGAGCACCAGGTCCTCGCCCATCAAGCGCACCGCCTTGACCGGGTTGCGCTCGAGTTCGTCGATGCCGGCTATTGGGTGCCAGTGGCGGCGCAGCACCTCGCCCATGGGCGTGCCGGGGCCGACCCGGGTCAGTTGCTGGTTTTTTTCGGCGCTGAGCATGCTTTCCCCTTTGCTTGCGAGACTGTTAATTTGAGAGTCAGTCGGGCTTGAAGCCCGAGGCCTTGATGATCGGCTCCCAGGTGGCGAGTTCATCGCGCTGGGCTTTCGCCATTTCTTCGGCGCTGCGGTAGTGCGGCACCACCGACAGGCGCGTCATCAGGTAGTCCTTGACTTGCGGGTTGGCCAGAATTTTTTGCAGGGCCTGTTGCACCCGGGTGATCTCGGCGGGCGGTGTTTTGGCCGGTGCCCACATGGCGGTCCAGCCGTCACCCGAGGACACGGGAAAGCCCTGTTCGGCAAAAGTCGGAATCTCGGGCATCAGCTCCGAGCGCTTGTCGCTGAAGATGCCGATCACCCGCAGCTTGCCTGTTTTCTGGTGCTTGATCAGCTCGTCCATCAGCGAGATGCCCGAGGGCACATGGCCACCCAGCAAGTCGGTGATCATGGGCGGCGTGCCCTTGTAGGGCGTCATCGGCAGGTCGATGCCCGCCACTTTGCCAAATTGCACGCCCAGAAAGTGGTTTTGTCCGCCGGTGCCCGGTGTGCCAAAGCTGGCCTTGCCCGGATTGGCTTTGGTCCACTGCACAAATTCACGCACGTTTTTCACGCCCAGATCGGCGTTGACCGCCATGCCCAGCGGGTAGGACACGAGCCCGGCCACCGGCGCGAAGTCGCGCCAGATGTTCCATTTGAGCTGCGGGCCAAACACCAGCGTCTGAAAGGTCGGCGTGGCATTGGGCGCGATCATGTAGGTCAGGCCGTCGGGGTTGGCCGTCATCAGCGCATCGGCCGCCAATCGTCCGCCCACGCCCACACGGCTTTCAATGATCACCGGCTGGCCCAGGTGCTCACGCAGTTTGTCGGCGATGTAGCGGGCAATCGAGTCGGTGCCACCGCCCGGCGGCAAACCCATCAGGATGCGGATGGTCGGCTTGTCCTGTGCGAGGCCGAGCGCGGGGGCCAGCAAGGCGCTGCCCGCCAGCAGCAGGTGACGCCTTGAAAATCTTGAAATGAACATGCTTGTCTCCTGTGGGTGGGGTGGGTGATCCGCCGAGTTGCGGCAATCAGGCCCGCCTTCTGTGTGCGGTGCCTGTTGCTCAGGTCATTTGTCAGCCAGCGTGCGCCAGTCTGTGCCTGCGGCCACCACGCCGCCCACCGACTGGATGGCCGGGTAGTTCAGCTCGGGGTGGTGCGCCAGTGTGGGGGCCTTGCCTTCCTTGAACTCTTTGGCCGCCTTGATCAGCAGCTGCCGCACGCGGATCACGGCCCCGTCGGCCGAGCACAGTTGCTCGTCGGTGCGGTCATAGGTCGGGCCCTGGCTCAGGAACATCGCAAAGTCTTCGGTGCCCAGGTGCTGCGGAAAGCCGGTCTTGTGACCGCGCTTCATGAGGTCGCGGTTTTGGCCCCAGTTGTCTTTGGCCTCACCGGGCGGCAGGGGCGGGAAGTTCCACACATCGGGCGAGGCCGACATCACGGTCATGCCCAGTTCGCGGTTCGGGTTGTAGTGCACAAACCAGGCGCGGTGGTGTGTGTCGTCCACCGGGGTCGAGAAAAACACCGTGGTCGGACCGTTCGCGTCGGGCGGGCAGATGATGCCGAACCAGGGCATCACGAAGTTGTTGACACGGGCATAGACCTTGTCGTCCGGCAGGCTGCGCAGCGCAGCGTAGCGGTAGCCATAAGGGCGGTCTTCAAATTCGAGTTTGGGGGCCAGCGCCTTGGTCATCAGCAGGCGCTCGTTGCCACCGCCTGCGGTCAGCTGGGTGGTCGATTCGTGCAGCACGCCCACATGCGAGGAGTCCATCGAGGCTTCGACGCCCTGCACCCAGTTGGTGGGCACTTCCACGCTGGTGACCGAGCGCTGGTTGGCGGGCAAATCGACAAAGGGCAGCTCCGGGAAGGGCGGCGGCGTGTCGCCCTTGCCCAGCCAGACCCAGACGATGCCGCCCCGGTCCACCGTGGTGTAGCGGTTGATGCGCACATGCTTGCAGAACTGGGCCTGGTCACCCGCATGGTTGGGCGCTTCAATCACTTCGCCCTTCACGTTGAATTTCCAGCCGTGGTAGAGGCAGCGGATGCCGTTGTCTTCGTTGCGACCCAAGGCCAGCGAGGCTTTGCGGTGCGGGCACTGCTCGTCGATCACGCCGGCCGTGCCGTCGGTCACGCGAAAGGCGATGAAGTTCTTGCCGAGCAAACGGATGCGCACGGGCGCACCGTCCGCTTCCAGTTTGATGGAGGGCACGGCGGGCAGCCAGTAATGCTGGCGGATCATCTCGCCCATGGGGGCACCGTTTTCCACACGGGTCAGCAGGTCGTTGTCTTCTTTGCTCAGGGCCATGGTGTGTTCCTCAGGTTCAGTGGGTCAGCACTGCTCGTCGGTGCGGAAGGCGCGGGTGTAGACGCGGCGGCAGTTGCATTCGAAGATGTTTTTCTTTTGCTCGTCGCTCAGCCAGCCGATGCCCTCGATCACGGGCTTCATGTCGTCGTAGTCACGGCCCGTGAGCGGGTCGCGGGCGCTGCCGGTGCCGGGCTTTTCGGTGCCAAACATCACGTTGTCGGTGCCTGCCACCTTGAGCAGCAGGTCCATCGCTTCTTCGCTGTAGTTGCAGGTGTCGAAGTACAGTTTTTTAAGCTGTTCGTCGAAGGTTTCCTTTTCGCCCTTGCGCACATTCCAGGAGCGGAAACGGCCCATCTGGTAGGGGATCGCACCGCCGCCATGGGCCACCACGATCTTGAGGTCGGGGAAGGTGTCAAAGGTCTTGGCACCCAGCAAGGAGACGATGGAGATGGTCTCTTCGTTGAGGAACTTGAGCGTGTAGGACTCGCGCTCGCTGCAGCTGCTGGCCGAGTGGATCAGACCGGGCACATCGAGCTCGACCATGGCGCGGTACAGCGGGTGCCAGTAGGCGTCGCCCATGCCGGGCGGGTCACCCAGGCCTTCGGTCGGATCGGGGTTGATCAGGCAGCCGACAAAACCCAGCTCATTGACGCAGCGGCGCAGCTCGGGAATAGCGCGCAGCTCCAGCGGCTCGTCCATGAACTGTGGCAGACCGGCCACGCCCCGGAAACGGTCGGGCGCGATCTTGACGAATTCGGCGATCAGGCCATTGCAGTGCTGCGACCACAGCTCGGTCACCTTGCCGGGCTTGACCGAATGCATCTGCAGGTAGGGTCGCGGCGAAATGAACTGGATGTCGGTGCCCACCGCATCCATGATCTTGAGCTGGTCTTCGACCACCTTGCGGATCGAGGCTTCGGGGATCTTGGGCAGGGTGTAGGGATTGGCGCGGCCGCCCACCAGTTCCGCCATGAAGCGAAAGCTCTCGGGCGGCATGTGGATGTGGGCGTGGGAATCAATGATCATGGTCAGGGTCTTTCAAGAGGTTCACAAAAGAGTGGCAAGGCTTCAGTCCGGGGTCAGGCCGAAGTCACAAAGGCCGTCACTTCAATCTGCAGCGCCATGCCGTGTTGCAAGTCGTGCTGCACGATGTGCCGCGCCGGACGGTTTTGCGGGTCGGGAAAACGTGCCAGCCATTCGGCGTTGATGGCGTCGCGCACGGCGTTGTCGTGCACCGTGATGTGCAGCTTGGCGACATGGGCCAGCGTGGCGCCGCCTGCGGCCAGCAAGGCGTCCATGTTGGCAAAGGCCAGACGCACCTGAGTGGCTGCATCGGTGGGCAGCTGGCCGGTGGCCGGGTCTTTGCCCGAGATGCCCGATGAGCAGATCAGCGGGCCAACGCGTGCGCCCAAGGGAATCGGGGCGTTGTGCCCGGCACCGGGCACATTGAGCGAGCGGGGGGATGCGGTCATGGGTTTCCTGTCAGGTGGGGTGCCAGTGAAAAGTGTGGTGGTGTGGGTGCTGGGCTCAGTGATCGGCCGAGTCGCTTTCGAAAAAGCTCATGGGCATGCGGGCCAGAAATTCAGAAAACCCCGAGGAGCCCGAGGGCACATGCAGCAGCATGGCCTGCGCAGCCAACGGCTCGTCGCCGTCCTGGATGGCGCGGGCGATTTGCAAATGCTCCTTGAGTGACTTGCTGATTTGCGTCTTGGTCTGGAAGTCCCGGATGCGGTAGCGCTGGATCTGGCGGCGCGCATGGCGGATCAGGTCGGCCAGATAGGGGTTGCGGCTGCCTGCGTAAATGGTTTCGTGGAAATAGGTGTTGGCCATCGAGTACTCGGCCGAGCCGCCTTGCACGGCCGCGTCCTGACAGCGTTCGATGGCTTGGTCGAGTTCCTTGCGCAGGGCCTCGTCCACCCGGCGGGCGGCCAGCTTGGCGCACAGGGCTTCGAGTTCGCCCACCGATTCCATGATGGCGCGCACCTGGCTGATGGACAGCCGGGCCACCGTGACGCCCTGCCGCGGCGCAATGCGCACCAATTCGCGGGCCGCCAGTTGTTGCAAGGCCTCGCGCACGGGGGTGCGCGAGACATTGAAGCGCGTGGCCAATGCCCGCTCGTCCAGCAGCGCACCGGGTGGCAGGTTGCCGCTTTCGATTTCTTCTTGCAGGGCGTTGCGGATTTCGTTGGCCCGTCCGCCACGGGGGCGGCTGTCGTCGCCGCTCAGGGTGCTGTCGGGCGGCGTGTCATCGCCGGGTACGTGGGTATCGTTTGTATTCATGCTTTAAATTATGCAACAGATCATCTGTGGCATGCAATAAGTAATTGAAGGGTGTGAGGCGTGCTGGCCTGTCAAAGCGGCAGAGACATTCTTGTTTTGCAAAAAATTCATCACTCTCATTGGAGAAATTGCCTCATCTGTGCCGATTTTTGAGGTGCAGCATGCGGTTTGATGCTGATGTGTGGGTCGATTCCGAGGGATTGGTACAAACCCTCGAAATGCTTTTAATCCTTTTCTGGTGTATTGAAAACATGTTTTATGTATGCCAGAATCCAGATCCATTGAAGCAAGTGATGCGCTGTGGTGCATCCATTTCGCCCTGATTTGTCACAAGGTTCCCATTACATGACCCAGTCGACCCTTCTTTCTGCAAGCGCTGCAACTGGCCTGCGCGATGTGCAGCACATCGTTCACCCGCGTTCCATCGCGATCGTGGGGGCCTCGGCCGACCCGCGTTCGTTTGGCGGTTTCGTGCAAGGCAACCTGGAGCGCTTTGGCTACAGCGGTGATCTGCACCTGGTCAGCCGCAGCAGTGAAGAGATCAACGGCCGCCCTTGCGTCAAGGCGGTGGATGCGCTGCCCGAAGGCATCGATCTGGCGGTGCTGGCCATTCCCGAATCGGGCGTGCTCGATGCCGTCAAGGCGCTGGCGGCCAGGCGCTGCAAGGCGGCGGTTTTGTTCGCCTCGGGCTATGCCGAGGCGGGCGAAGAAGGCCAGCACAAGCAAGCCGAGCTGGCCCGCGTGGCCCAAGCGGCGGGCATCTTGCTGGTCGGCCCCAATTGCATGGGCTTCACCAACCTGGCGGCGGGCATCCCGGTGACCTTTGAGCCGCTGACGACCCGCGCTCCCGAAACACGTCCCGGTGTGGGTGTGGTGGCCCAAAGTGGTTTCATGGCGGCCAATCTGCGCGATGCTTATCTGGGCCGTGGGGTGCCGGTGACCACTGTGTTCTCGACCGGCAACGAAGTCTCGGTATGCGTCGAAGATGTGCTGGCGGCGTTGATTGCCGACACGCAAACCCGTGTGATCACGGTGTATGTCGAGCAGATCCGCCGACCTCAAGTCTTTTTGCAGTTGGCGGCAAAGGCGCGTGCCGCAGGCAAACCGCTGGTCTTGCTGATGCCCGGGCGCAGTGCCCGTGCCCGCGAGGCCGCGCAGTCGCACACCGGCGCATTGGCGGGCGACCACGCCACCGCCACCGCGCTCTTGCAGCGCGAGGCCGTGGTGGTGGTCGATTCGCTGGACGAATTGCTCGACACCACCGCCGTGCTGCTGCATTACCCGCAGCCACCTGCTGGCGGCACCGCCTTCATGACTGGCTCGGGCGCGATGAAAAACATCGCGCTGGACTTTGCCGACGATTTGGGCCTGGATTTGCCCGAGCTGACCGCCGCCACGGTGGATCAGCTGACCGCCATGCTGCCCGCTTATGCCGTGGCCGAAAACCCGCTCGACTACACCACCATCGGCATCCGCCAGCCGGGCCTGATTGGCGAGTTGCTGCTGAAGATGCTGGACGACGCGCACATCGGCAGCATCGTGCTGGCGATTCCCGTGGGGCCGGTCATGGCACAGCGCGACAAGGCGGACCACATCGTGCCCGCCATGGCCAAAGCCACCAAACCGGCCGTGCTGGTGCTGACCGGCGACAGCAGCCCGGTGGAGCCGTTTTTCATGGAGGCGATCCAGGCCAGTGGCGTGCCGCTGTTCCGCTCGGCCGACCGCGCCTTGCGTGCGCTGCGCCGTGTGGCGCAATACGGCGAAGCCTTGCAGCGTGCGGCCCGCGCACAAACTGCCGCAGCCTTGGCCATCCCTTTGCCTGGCGCTGTGCCGCCCAACGGCATTTTTGCCGAATACCAGGGCAAAGCCTGGCTGGCGCAGGCGGGGCTGGTGGTGCCCCAAGGGGCGCTGGCCACCACGGCCGACGAGGCCGTGGCCGTGGCGCGGCGCATCGGTTTTCCGGTGGTGCTCAAGGCGCAAGCGTCCGAGTTGCCGCACAAGAGCGATGTGGGCGGCGTGCTGGTGGGCCTGCCCGACGAAGCCGCGCTGCGCGCCGGGTGGGACAAGCTGTTCGCCAGCGTGAAACACCACCGCCCCGAGCTGGTGCTCGATGGCGCGCTGGTCGAAGCCATGGGCCCGCGTGGGCTGGAACTGGTGGTGGGTGCCAAACGCGATGCTGACTGGGGGCCTGTGGTGCTGGTGGGCCTGGGCGGCATCTGGATCGAAGCGCTCAAGGATGTGCGCCTGATCCCGGCCGACATGGCCGAAGAAGACATCGCGGTCGAGCTGACCCGACTCAAAGCCGCTGTGGTGCTGCAAGGCATTCGGGGTGCGGCGGCGGTGGATGTGCGCGCCATTGCCCGCGTGGTGGCGCAAGTGGGTGCGCAAATGCGTGCCAACCCGAACATCACCGAAATCGACATCAACCCGCTGGTGGCTTACCCGATGGGTTCGGCCGTGCCGGTGCTGGCGCTGGATGCGCTGGTGGTGGCCAAGCCTGATTCACAAG
>JACCDS010039831.1_pt1 | contig 16285 bp, 12 predicted proteins | sample 7446441 | NCBI WGS metagenome assembly JACCDS01 (sample SAMN15323445, study PRJNA562643) | freshwater metagenome | isolation source: river surface water | place: USA:Blue River Watershed | collected 2017-08-17
ACAGCGAACCCAGACCCACGATCATCTTGCGCACCGACTCCTTGCCACCGTTCTCGAACTTGGCGCGGTTATTCTTCTGGCCGGGCGTCCAGGCCTTGACCAACGTGGTCAGGTCGTCGACGAGCAGCTCGGTGGCCACCGTCAGGTACTGGCGGCGGCGGTCGGCGTTGGCGGCCTTGCCGTCCACGAAGTCCTCGAAGGAGCGGTTGCCCGGGCCGGTTTCGCTCTGGTCCTGGCCCCACAGCAGGAACTCGATGGCGTGCCAGCCGGCGGAAATGTTCTCCTCGCCGCCGCGTTCGTTGAACTGGCTCAGGCTGGCCTTGGTGATCTTGAACTTGGGATTGTGGATCAGGCCGGCCTTGGGCTTGCTCTTGACCGAGTCCACATAGGCCTCGTCCAGCGGCCAGGCGTTGAGGCGTCCTTCGGGGCCCTTGTCGTTGTCGATCGGGCCGCTGTAGAAGCGGAAGGCCTCGGTCTGGCCGTAGAACTCGCGGGCGTCCAGCCAGGCCTTGCGGGCGGCCTGCTGCGTTTCGGCCGACGGGGCGGCCACGAAGGCGGCGACGGCCTTCTGCAGGTCCTGCGCGGCGGCCAGGGTGTCGGCGTAATTGGCCGAGACCAGCTCGGCGTAGTGCTTGGCGACGTCCGCGTGGGAGAGGGTGGCGGGTGTCTGGGCCATCGCCGCCAGCGGCGAGAGGGAGAAGGCGAGCACGGCCGTGGCCATCGAGCGCTTGATCATCGTGAAGACCTTTCTGTCTGAACCGATTCGGACCTCTGCGCGGCAGAGGAAACGAAAGAATGGTACACGAACGAGAATGAATCGCATTGACATTCGTGATGGATTTGCGCGACAGTGTCTCTGACCCAATCCTCCGATGCCATGAACGCCCCTTCCGACAAACTCCGCCAGCACGGCCTGAAGGTCACGTTGCCTCGCGCCAAGGTGCTGGAACTGCTGCGCCGCGAGGCGCGCCACCTGTGTGCCGACGAAGTCCATCGCCTGCTGATTCACCAGGGCGATGACCTGGGTCTGGCGACGGTCTACCGGGTGCTGAGCCATCTGGAGCAGGTCGGCATGGTGCGGCGCAGTCACATCGACGCCGGTCGGGCGGTCTTCGAGATCGAGACGGGGGGGCATCACGATCATCTGGTGTGCGTGAGTTGCGGCGCGGTGCAGGATTTTCAGGACGACGTCATCGAGCGGCTTCAGCACGAGGTGGCGGCGCGCCTCGGTTTTGAGTTGCGTGAGCACCGCATGGCGCTGTTTGGGGTGTGCTCGCACTGCGGGGGATCCGGGGCGCACAAAGGGCGTTCGGCATGAAAATCAACGACAGACTTGCAAATGCGAACGAGTCGCAATACGATGGTGGCATGCTGAATCCTTCTCCTTCCTTTTTGAACGCAGCGCCGCTGCCGCAGGTGGCGCCCGACGGTGCCGCCGATTCCGTGGTGCGCGGAGCGGCTGTGCCACGCGTCAGCAGCCGGGTGTTGATGGGTGGGGAGCGGGAGATCGAGATCGATCACGAAGGGGTGGTGTACCGCCTGCGCGTGACGTCTCTGGGCAAGCTGATCCTCACGAAATAGGTTCAGGGTGGGGTCGCCTGGCCGGGCGATCTTCACTGTCTTTGGCGCCAGCCAGCTTGCGGTCAGGCCCCGTCGAGTTCTGGGGACTGTCCGCGCCAGCCCGTGCGCTCTTTTTCGTCCTCACGAATGAAGGAGCGGAACATGGGTGTGAACGTCGAGGTCATCCGGGCCTGTCTGGCCAGTGAGCCGGTGCTGCGTCAGGACGCTTGTGCCGGACTGGCGGATGAGCTGGGGCTGAGCGAGGGGGACCTGGTGTCCGCGCACGTCGGGGCGGTGGATCGGAGACCGTCGGTCCGGTTGGCTGCGGTGCGGCTCGACGTGAGCGATTGGCCTGCACTGTGGGCGGGGCTGTTGGCGGGGGCGCGTTGGCTGGAGGTGGTGGCCGGTGGCGTGCGCCTGCGCGTGCCCGGACGTGGCGAAGGGGCCGCGGACTGGGATGTCCCGGGAGGGCGGCCGCACTCGGCCTTTGCCGTCACCTGGCACGGTGCCGGAGGTGCTCGACGCAGTGTGCAGTGCTTTGACCTGCATGGCCGCCTGATGCTTCAGGCGGGATGGTTCGCGGCTGTCGGAGATGTGCTGTGGACCGACACCGATCGGGTGTCCTGGGAAGGGGTGCGGGCGACGTGGGCGCATCACGACCAGTGTCCCGGACTGCAGCCTGCCCCCGCGCCTGCCGGGCGATCGCGGGTGGCGGCCCCTTCTCCGCAACACGTCCAGGCCTTGCGGACCGGGTGGTGTGCCCAGCGGCGGATGGAAGACCACGCGGCCTTGCGCCGGCAGACGGGCCTGGCGGACGAGCAGGTTCTGGAATGGGCCGATCGGCGCTATGCGCAGGTGTTCGAGATCGATTTGCTGTACGGCGTGCTCCAGGAGGCGCTGTCGCAGGGCTTGGCCCTGTCGGTGCGGGTGGCCGAAGTGGCGGTGACGGTCGGATGGTCGGCTGCCGGCTGGGTTCGGGAGTTGGGCGGGATGTCCGCCCAGGTGTCGCTGCACGGCGCGGGCGGTGCGCGGTGGGTGTGCCGTGAGGCGGCGGTCGGCCGGGCGTGGATGGTGTCGGTGCCGACGGCTCGGGGCTTGCGCCAGACCCTGGAACTGTTTGATCCGGCGGGGCGTCGTCTCGCCGAGGTGGCGGCTCTTCGTCCTTCCGGCCAGGGGGAGTCCTGCCTGTGGCGTGCCATTCTTCAACGCAACATCGGCTCGCCTGACGCGGGTCTGGAGGGCTGACGCCATGTGCCGTGCCGAACGTCCTGCATTCCTGTCTCTGTTGGAGCGTCCTGAGGCGCCGCGCGAGGAGGACTCGCTGCGCCAGGTGGCATCGCGGCTCAGCGCGGTGGCGCCTGCTGCGGGCTCGGAGGGGGGAGGGGCGGCGTCTGCGGGCTCGTCCCGTCGGCGCCGGCTGTGGGAATTGCCGCGCCACTCCTTTTGCCCGGTGCTGGGCAGCTGTCTGCCCATCGAGCGACTGCGTCGATTGGCCGACCGGATCCTCGGCGCCGAGTTGCTGGCCGATGACTACGAACTGCACAGCAGTGCGGTGTCGGAGTGTGCTCGGCGCGACGTGATCTCCGAGCGCATCCAGCGCGAACTGGAGGAGCGGTATGCCTTGCAGATCCGCCATGCCAAGGCGCTGCGCACCCGTGAGTCCCTGGCGTCCCATTGGGAGGAGGCCAAGGTGCACGGTTCCGAAGTGGGGGCGGCCTTGTGGGTCACCCTCACCCATCCGCGCTGCGACGAGCCGCTGCAGGAGAAGGTGCTGCGCGACATCCACATGATTCAGCATCAGGTGGGATCGGGGGTCCGGGTCGACGTGGGGCGCATGCACGCTCTGGCGAAGGAGAACGGTGTGCTGTCCAGGGAGTTGGCTTCCGTGCAGGAGCGGGTCACGCGGATCATGGCCGAGAAGTCGGCGCAGATCGAGCGCCAGCAGGCCGAGCTTGTGCGGTTGCGGGCCGAGGTCATTGCCCGGGATTCGATGGTGGATCAGCTGCGCTGCGATCTGCGGGATCTGGAGGAGCAGGTGCCGACGCTGCGCAGCCGCGTGGAGCTGGGGCGGCGTCTGGAGGTCCAGCAAGGGCGCATCCATGAGCTGGAGCGCCGGCTGCTTCAGGCTGAGCAGCGTGCCGTGCACTGGGAGGAGCGGTGGCATGCGCTCCAGTTGTCGCGCGCGCCCGGCGACGGGGAGGGGGTGCAGGAGGCAGGCTCCGCGGAAGGGGCTTCGGATCTGCAGACCGAGGGGCTGCGGGACAAGTCGGTGCTGTGCGTGGGCGGGCGGACCGCCAGCGTGCCGGTCTATCGCCGCCTGATCGAGACCTGTGGGGCGCGGTTTTTGCACCACGACGGCGGAGAGGAAGAAGGCACGGGTCCTCTGGAGGCCAGTCTGGCGGCGGCCGATCTGGTCATTTGCCAGGCCGGGTGCATCAGTCACGGCGCGTATTGGCGGGTAAAGGAGCACTGCAAGCGCACGGGCAAACGCTGTGTTTTTGTGGACCGTCCCAGTGCTTCGGGGCTGGCGCGCGGGCTGGATGCCCTGGCGGGAGAGGGAGAGGGCTGGCAGCCGGTGCATGGTCCCCGGTCCGTGGTGCGTTAAAGCCTGTTGCGTGCACGCGTCAATCGGGAAAAGTTCCGTGAGAGATTGTGATTGCTAATGCGAATGGATATCATTGGCGAACGCAACCCAGCCGTCGCCAGGTAGCCGGAAAAGCAATACAGCCTCGTGTTCCGATGTGAGTCGGGCCCGGGGCTGCCGACAACCTCTCTCCTGGATGACTGCACATGGCACGCCGTTCTCTGCGCAAATCCGCCGCCCGTCTGGCGCCGGTGGCTTCTCAACCCGCTCGCTCTCTCGAGGGGGTCTCTTCTGTCTCCGCCTCGGGCATTGCGGCGGCCGTGGCACAGCTTCTGCCTCTGGGCGCGCTGGCGGCGGGCTTCGGCATGCCGCTGGGGGCTCTGGCGCAAACCGCTCCCGCTGCTGCGGTGAGTGCGCCGGCTGCGGCCAGCGCGGCGGTGGTGGCCGGTTCCGAGGCGCCGGCCGACGCGTCCAGCCTGCGCAAGATCACCATCAAGGGCAAGGCTGAAGTCGAGCAGGGCAAGAACAGCCTGAAGGTGGACACCACCCGCATCGGCAAGGGCAAGCAGGCCGTGCGTGACATTCCGCAGTCGATGACCGTGCTGACCGAAAAGCTGATGTCCGACCGCAACGACGTCGACTTCAAGGAAACGCTGCGCCACACCGCGGGCGTGACCTTCCTCAGTGGTGAAACCGGCGAGGAAGACATCCGCCTGCGCGGCTTCTCGCTGAGCCAGGCGGGTGACGTCTACGTGGATGGTCTGCGCGATGCCTCGCTGTACGAGCGCGACAACTTCAACAACGACCGCCTGGAAATCCTCAAGGGTTCGGCCTCGATGCTGTTCGGCAAGGGCTCGACCGGTGGTGTGGTGAACCAGGTCAACAAGCAGGTGTTGCCGTTCGATCAGCACGAGGTCACCGGCACGGTGGGCACGGGCAGCGAAGTCCGCTTCACCGGCGACTTCAACTTCAAGACCGGCGAATCCGAAGGCCTGCGCCTGAACGTGATGATGCACCAGGCCGACAACGGCGGTGCCAAGATCGACAAGAAGGGCGCGGCGGGCACGTACACCTGGGGCATGGGCACGGCCGATGAAGTGTCGGCCAGCCTGTACCACCTGGACTATGACAACCGGCCCAACTACAACCACCCGTGGTTCCTGGTCAACGGCGAGATCAAGCCGACGCTGGAAGCGGACAAGTACTACGGTCTGGCCAGTGACTACAACCGCGGCTCGGCCACCTACGGAACGCTCAGCCACACGCACCGCCTGAGCTCGACCTCGGAGATCCGCACCACCCTGCGCCACGGCCGCTACGTGCGCGATCTGTGGGCCAGCGTGATCCGTTTCGGCACCACCAATGGCGTGGCCACGACCATCGACAACCTGTCGGATGCGACCCTCGTGACGCGCACCCCCAAGGGGCGCAAGGCCACCAGCGACATCACCGCGCTGCAGAGCGACTACACCGGCCGCCACCAAGCCTTTGGCTTCGTGCATCAGTTGACGACAGGCGTGGACCTGTCCGTCGAGGACGCCGAGCGGGCCAACAACTTCGCAGGCACCGCCTCGGGCCTGACCACCACGGTGGGCGCGGCCTACGACGGCGACTGGCGCGCCGACACCCGAGGCGAGCCCACCTACAACACCTTCTCGACGAAGCAGATGGGCGTCTACCTGCAGGACATGATGAGCCTGACCGAAACGGTCAAGCTGGTCGGGGGGCTGCGGTTCGACCGATTCAGCGCGGACTACACCACCGCCGCCACGACCGCCGCCAACGGCACCGTGACGCCGGGTTACAGCTACTCGCGCTCGGACAACCTGTGGAGCCCACGAGTGGGCGCGATGTTCCAGCCCAACGACTGGTCGTCGTACCATGTGTCGTACGGCACCTCGTACAACACGGCGGGGGACACGTATCAGTTCACGCCGGGTTCGCCTTCTCAGCGCGTGGCCAACACCGATCCTGAAAAGAGCCGCAACTTCGAGGTGGGTGGCAAGTTCGAGCTGTTCGAGAAGCGCCTGGCGGTGGCGGGCTCCATCTTCCGCAGTGAGAAGTACAACGAGCGCAACACCGATCCGGATTCGGCCGCCACGCAGGAGCTGCTGTCCGGCAAGCGCCACGCGACGGGTCTGGACGTGGACATCGCCGGTCGCATCAGCTCGGCCTGGGACGCCTTCTTCTCGTACACCTGGATCCCCGACGCCAAGATCGACGAGAGCAACGTGGCCCTGGCTGCCAACGGTGGCGGCGCGCAGGTCAAGGGCGATCGCCCCGGCCTGACGCCCAAGCACAGCGCCAGCCTGTGGACCACCTACCGCATCCTGCCGAACCTGCGCGTGGGCTTCGGTGCCAACCACCGTGGCGAGCAGAACCCGGAAGGCAGCCGTGCCGTGACGGCTCCGGCGTTCACGACCTACGACGCCATGGCGGAGTACCAGGCCAACGACAAGGTCAGCCTCAAGCTGAACGTGTCGAACCTGACCAACGAGCTGTACGCCGATGCGCTGTACCGCGGCTTCTATGCCCCGGGTGCGGCCCGCAGCGTGCAGATGCAGGTCAAGGCCCGCTTCTGATCCCGTGGGCTTGAGGAGGACACCATGCTGCTGCGTGTGAAGGAAGTGTTGTCCCCCGAGCAACTGGCGCAGGCGCGCCGGATGCTCGCGGAGGCCGAATGGATCGATGGACGTTCGACGGCCGGTCCCCAGGCCCAGCACGTCAAGCGCAACGAGCAGCTGGCGTCTTCCAGCGAACTCGCCGCCCGGTTGGGGGCCCTGGTGCTGCAGGCGCTGGAGGGGCATCCGCTGTTCCTCACGGCGGCGCTGCCCAAGAAGGTGTTCAACCCGCTGTTCAACCGCTACTCGGCCAGCGCCGACGCGGGACAGCCGGGCGGGCACTACGGCAACCACACGGACGGCGCGGTGATGCACAGCCACCGCACCGGCCAGCGCGTGCGCTCCGATGTGAGCTGCACGCTGTTCCTGGCCGACCCCGAGGAGTACGACGGCGGTGAGCTGGTCGTCGAGGACACCTACGGCACGCGCGGCGTCAAGCTGCCGGCCGGGGACATGGTGCTGTACCCCAGCACCAGCATCCACCGGGTCGAGCCGGTGACGCGCGGGGCGCGGGTGGCGAGCTTCTTCTGGGTCGAGAGCATGGTGCGCAGCGACGAGCAGCGCCGCCTGCTGTTCGACATGGACCAGTCGCTGATGCGGCTGCGTGCCCAGGTCGGTGAAACCGATCCCGCAGTGGTCGGGCTCACCGGCACTTATCACAACCTCCTTCGATTCTGGGCGGACACCTGATGACGGCCGCAGCCGAGTTTTCTCCCTCCCCGCCCACCGGGGGGCTCACGGACTGGCAGGGGTTGCCTGCCCATGCCTCGGGGGATCTGAGCCCCCTGGCCCGAAAAGGAGTCCTCGCTGCCATGCTTGGGGCTCACCTGCTGGGGGGCTGGGCGTTGCTCCAGGTGCCGGCCGTGAGGCAGGCGGCTGCCGAGGTGGCCCCGATCATGGTGGACCTGATCGCCCCGACCCCCGAGGCCCCGAAGCCCGCACCGCCGCCGCCCCCCAAGGTCGAGCAGCGGCGCACGCCGCCTCCGCCCGCGCCGGTGCTGGCCGCCAAACCCAAGCCGGTGGCGGAAAAGCCCCCGGCGTTCACGGCGCCCCCGCCGCCGCTGGAGCCGCCCAAGCTGGTCGAACCCACCGCTCCGCCCACGCCGCCGGCTCCTCCGGCTCCGGAGCCGGCCCCGCCATCACCGCCGGCCCCCCCGGCCCCTGCGCCAGCACCGGCCCCCGCGGCCCCTCGTGCCGTCGTGCTCACCGACAGCGACTGGATCCGGGTGCCGGACGTCGACTATCCGGTGGCGTCGCGGCGCTTGCAGGAGGAGGGGACCGTGGTGGTGAAGGCCATCATCGACACACACGGGGTGCCGAAGAAGGTCAGCCTGCATCGCAGTTCGGGCTATTCCCGGCTGGACCAGGAGGCGCTGGCCAAGGCCCGGACGGCCCGCGTCAAGCCACGCACCGAGAACGGGGTGCCCTTCGAGTTTTCGATCCTGATGCCCCTCGAATTCAAGCTGGAGGACTGATCCCGTGGGGCCAAGTCCCCCGATCCGGTCTTCCGATTCTGTTTCTGCTGATTTTTAGGCTTTCCCGGAGATAGTCATGACCCTTCCCGTTACCCCTGAAGGTGCCGTCCAGGCCAGCGTCGGCTTTGGCCATTTCATCGCCCAGTCCGACGCCGTCGGCAAGACGCTGCTGGCCGTGCTGGTGATCATGTCCGTGGTGTCGTGGGCGCTGATCCTCATCAAGGGCTTGGCCCAGTTCCTGCGCAAGCAGCGCAGCGAGAAGTTCCTGACGTTCTTCTGGAATGCCCGCTCGCTCGACGAGGTGGCCCAGGAGATCCAGACCCATGGTGTGAAGGATCCCTTTGGCCACCTGACGGCCCACGCCATCCATGCCCAGTCGCACCACGCCAAGTACGGCGCGGCGAAGCTGTCGGAAGCCGGCTCGGCCCAGGACTTCGTCACCCGCACCATCAAGAAGGTGCTTGACGAGGAGACCACCCGTCTGGAGAACGGCCTGACCACGCTGGCCACCATCGGTGCGACCGCGCCCTTCGTGGGCCTGTTCGGCACAGTCTGGGGCGTGTACCACGCGTTGCTGGCCATCGGCATGAGCGGCTCGGGCACGCTGGACAAGGTCGCCGGTCCGGTGGGCGAGGCGCTGATCATGACGGGCATCGGCCTGGCCGTGGCCATCCCCGCCGTGATGGCCTACAACGCCATCACCCGCAGCAACCGCGTGCTGGGCGCCAAGCTCGACGCTTTTGCCTTCGAGCTGATGACCTTCCTGTCGATGGGCTCGCCCCTGGCCGACAACGCCAAGTCGGCCAAGGCCGGCACGGCCCCGGCGGTCCAGCCCCTGCATGCGGCCAAGGCGGCCTGACCTGAACAAGAGGTGTATCCATGGCCTTCGCCAGCTTTGATCGCAAGTCCTCCGGCGCCCCGGTGTCGGAAATCAACATGGTGCCGCTCATCGATGTGATGCTGGTGTTGCTGGTGATCTTCATCGTCACCGCACCGCTGCTGACGCATTCGGTGAAGCTGCAACTGCCGGAGGCCACGAGTCAGGTGAACCCGCCAGTGCCCGAGAAGGTGGAGTTCGCCATCGACAAGGAAGGGGTGCTGTACTGGAACGGCGAAGCGGTCACGCGCGAGGAGGTGGTGACCCGCTTCACCGCCGAAGGTGCCAAGCCGAACCAGCCGGAAGTCCACCTGCGGGCGGATCAGGACGTGGCCTACAAGTACGTCGCCCAGACGCTGGCCGACGCTTCCAAGGCCGGCTTGACCAAGATCGGTTTTGTCAGCCAGCCCGAATCGCCCTGAGGATCCAAGACCATGACGTCTGCGCGGGTGTCGCCCATTCCGGATCAGGTCGTCACCGTGCGTGACTATGAGGCGGCGGCTGTCGGCCGGATGGACGCCAATGCGCGGGCCTATTTCGATGGCGGCGCGGCTGATGAGGTCACGCTGGCGGACAACCTTCAAGCTTGGAGCCGCCTGCGCCTGCAGGGGCGGGTGCTGAGGCCTTTGGCCGGCGGGCACACCCGTGTCGAGTTGCTCGGACGCACGCTGGCGCATCCCATCCTGCTGGCACCGGTGGCCCACCAGCGCATGGCCCATCCCGACGGAGAGCTGGCCACGGTCCAGGCCGCCGCCGCGCTGGAAGCCGGCATGGTGCTGAGCACCCAGGCCTCGGTGCGGCTGGAAGACGTGGCGCGTCTGGCGGGGCCGGCATCCGATCGGGGGCCGCTGTGGTTTCAGCTCTACCTTCAGGAGCGCAGGGAGGACTCCCTATCGCTGGTGCGGCGGGCCGAAGCCGCGGGTTACGAGGCTCTGGTGCTGACGGTCGACGCCCCGGTGAGCGGGGTGCGGGACCGTGAGCGGCGGGTGCGGTTCCACTTGCCGGCGGGGGTGACGCCGGTCAACCTCGCGGAGGTGGCAGAGCCGTCTGTGCCGCCGATCCGTCCGGGGCAGAGCGCCTTGTTCGACGGACTCCTGACGCAGGCCCCCACCTGGGACGACGTGGCCTGGCTGTGCAGCCAGACCCGCTTGCCGGTCTGGCTCAAGGGCATCACCCATCCCGATGACGTGGATCCGGCGCTTGCAGCTGGCGCGTCGGGTGTCATCGTGTCCAACCACGGGGGGCGCACGCTCGACACGATGCCGGCCACGGCAGACCTGCTCCCGGCCGTGGTGGCGGCCCTGCGAGGACGGGCTCCAGCGCTCGTGGATGGGGGCATCCGGCGCGGCACGGATGTGCTCAAGGCCCTGGCCTTGGGGGCGTCGGCTGTGCTGGTGGGGCGGCCCCAGGTGCATGCCCTGGCGGTCGCGGGGGCGCACGGTGTGGCGCACATGCTGCGTTTGCTGCGCGATGAACTCGAAATCGCGATGGCCTTGACCGGGGCGGCCACCGTCGCGGACATCGGTCCACAGTGTCTGTGGGCCACCGACCGCTGATGCGCATGCGCATCACCCGGTTTGCGAAGCGTCATGCGCTGACGGTCGCCTGACTTTTCCAGGCTTTGCCCGTTCGCAAGTAATTCATAATCACCGAGTGTTGCTGCTTAAGTGTGCGAACACGCCGAACCTAGGGCAATGTCCGATGACGCCAGCGCGAGGCGATGGCATCTTCGGCCCGCTTGAGTCCAAGACGTCTTATAGAGAGAGACCCACGACACCATGACCAACCGCATCCAAATTCCCGCCCTGCAGAGCAAAGTCATGTCGGCCGAAGCGGCCGCCGCCCTGATTCCCGCTGGTGCCACGATCGGCATGAGCGGCTTCACCGGTTCGGGCTATCCCAAGGCCGTCCCCGGTGCCCTGGCCAAGCGCATCGAAGAAGCCCTGGCTGCTGGCAACCCCTTCAAGGTCAACGTCTTCACCGGCGCCTCGACCGCCCCTGAGCTGGACGGCGCCCTGGCCAAGGTCAACGGCGTGAACCTGCGCATGCCTTACCAGTCGGACCCGGACACGCGCAAGCGCATCAACAGCGGCGACATGAACTACATCGACATGCACCTGTCGCACATGGCGCAGTTCACGTCGTATGGCTTCCTGGGCGAGATGAAGGTCGCCATGGTCGAAGTGGCCGCCATCCTGGAAGACGGCTCGCTGGTCGCCACCACCTCGGTGGGCAACAACCAGGCCTGGCTCGACAACGCCGACATGATCATCCTCGAGGTGAACAGCTGGCAGAGCATGGACATGATCGGCATGCACGACATCCCGGCGTCCATCCCCAACCCGCCGAACCGCCAGCCGCTGCCCCTGACCAGCGCCGGCCAGCGCATCGGCAGCAAGTTCATGAACTGCGATCTGTCCAAGGTTGTGGCCATCGTCGAAACCGACGCCTGCGACCGCAACTCGGCTTTTGCTGCGCCGGACGAAGCCTCCAAGGCCATCGCCCAGCACATCCTCGACTTCTTCGCCGCTGAAGTGAAGGCTGGCCGTCTGCCGCCGAACCTGCTGCCGCTGCAGTCGGGCGTGGGCAACATCGCCAACGCCGTGCTGCAAGGCCTGAACGACGGCCCGTTCGAGAACCTGGCTTCCTACACCGAAGTGCTGCAGGACGGCATGCTGGCCATGCTGAAGTCGGGCAAGCTGGCCTTCGCGTCGGCCACCGCCTTCTCGCTGAGCCCGGACGGCATGAAGGAGTTCCTGGACAACATCGAGTTCTACCGCGAGCGCATCGTGCTGCGCCCGCAGGACATCTCGAACAACCCCGAGCTGATCCGTCGTTTGGGCACGCTGTCGATGAACGGCATCATCGAGGCCGACCTGTACGGCAACATCAACTCGACGCACGTCATGGGCTCGGCCATCATGAACGGCATCGGCGGCTCGGGCGACTTCGCCCGCAACGCCTTCCTGACGATCTTCATGACCCCGTCGACGGCCAAGGGCGGCGCGATCTCCTCGATCGTTCCGATGGTCAGCCACGTGGACCACACCGAGCACGACGTCATGGTGGTCGTGACCGAACAAGGTCTGGCCGACCTGCGTGGCCTGTCGCCGCGCCAGCGCGCCGAGGTGATCATCGAGAAGTGCGCCCACCCGGACTTCAAGCCGGCCCTGCGCGACTACTACGAGCGTGCCCTGGAAAAGGCCAACGGCAAGCACACCCCGCACATCCTGAGCGAAGCCCTGAGCTGGCACACCCGCTTCCTGGAAACGGGTTCGATGAAGGCCTGATCTCGGCGTCGAGCCGGCGATCGCCAAAGAGCGGGACCTTCGGGTCCCGTTTTTTCATCCAGAGCCGAATGAAAAAGGGCGCTCAAGAGCGCCCTTCGGGAGAGGAAGCCTGAGGCTTCCGGGTGAGATCAAAGGCCTCAGGGCTGGACGGCCACCTCGACGCGGCGCGCCTCGGCCAGCGAGCCCGAGCCTTCGAGCTGGGCCTGGTCCGGCACCTGGAGCCGGTCGGCCGCGATGCCAGCCGCCTGCAAGGCCTTCGACACGTTGTCTGCACGTCCCTTGGCCAGGGCTGCGTTGGCGGCTGCGCTGCCACGCGGATCGTGGAAACCGGTCACGACGGCCTTGGCGCCCTCGTGGGCCTTCAGGTACTTCACGACCGGGCCCAACACCTTGCCGGCGCTGGCGGGCAGGCGGGTCTGGTTCGTGGCGAAGTACACCTTGGCGGCGGGCGGCACATCGGCAGCGGCCGCAGGGGCCGGTGTCTTTTCTGCAGCGGAGGCTGTGTCGGCCACCACGGCGGCGACCGGGGCCGCCACGGAAGCGGCCACATCCACCACCGCCGAAGCGGCTGTGGCCATGGCCGTCGCGCCGGCCGATGCGGCGTCCGTCGCCACGGTGGCAGCGGAGGCTGCCGTGTCGACGGCCGTGCCCACCACGGCAGAAGCGCCTTCTGCGGCGATCGACGTGGCCGAAGCCGCCGTCTCGACCACGGCCGATGCGGCACTGGCGACGACCGGAGGTGCCTCGACCTTCTGGCCGGAACACATCTTCAGACCGATCAGGGCCACGCCGCCGAGCAGCAGCCAGGGCAGGAGCTTCATCACGAAGGATCCGCCCGACTTGGCGACATCACCTGCAGCGCCCACCGTGGCACCGGCGGCACCCAGCGCGGCCCCACCCACAGCCTTGACGCCGCCAACGGCGCCATGGGCCACGTCCTTGGCGCCACTGGCCACGCTGCCAGCTGCACCGGTCACAGCTCCGGCTGCGCCTGCTACCGCGCCGGTGGCGGCACTTGCGAGGCCCTTGGTGCCGTCGGTCACGCCACCTACCACGCCCTTGGCGCCGTCGATGAGTCCGCCAGCGACGTTCTTCACGCCTCCGACCGCACCGCCTGCGACACCACCGACCAGGTCCTTGGCACTACCGACCACGCCACCAGCCAAGTCCTTGGCACCCCCGACGACCCCGCCTGCAGCATCCTTGACTCCGCCCACCAGGCCGCTGGCCAGATCCTTGGCGCCCCCGGCCACACCGGTCACGGCTCCGGCTGCGCCTGCTACCGCGCCGGTGGCGGCACCTGCGATGCCCTTGGCGCCGTCGGTCACTCCGCCCACCACGCCTTTGGCGCCGTCGACGAGTCCGCCTGCGACGTTCTTCACGCCACCGACGGCACCGCCCGCCAGCGCCTTGGCGTTGTCAGCGGCGCCGCCGACCAGATCCTTGGTGCCACCGACCACGCCACCGGCCAAATCCTTGGTGCTTCCGACGACCCCTCCTGCTGCGTCCTTGACGCTGTCGGCCGCTCCGCTGGCCAGGTCTTTCGCGCCACCGAGAACGCCGCCCGCCAGATTCTTGGCCCCGCCAAACAGCGAGCCTGCCACGCCGGTGACGGCTGCGGCCGCGCCGACCGCAGCGCCCGCCGCGACGCCGCCCACGTTCTTCACGCCATCCACAGCGCCGGAGGCCAGATCCTTGGCCCCTTCCACCGCGCCGCCAGCTAGGTCACCGACCGTGCCCACGGCACCACTCACGGTGTCCGCTGCGGCTCCCGCCACGTTCTTGGCCCCGCCGAGGGCGCCTCCGGCGAGGTCCTGCGCGCCGCCTGCGACATCACCGGCCAGATTCTTGGCGCCACCGAGCACCGAACCCGCTGCATCCGTCACGGTGCTGGCCGCACCCTTGGCGCCGTCCACCAAGCCACCTGCAACGCTCTGCGCGCCATCCACGACGCCACCGGTCACGTCCTTGACGCCCTCGACGGCCCCGCCGACCAGATCTTTCGCACCACCGAGGACGTTGTCCGCCAGGTTCTTGGCGCCGCCAAACAGCGAACCGGCCACGCCCGAGACCGCCGCTGCGGCACCCACGGCGGCCCCTGCCGCGACACCGCCGACATTCTTCACGCCGTCCACGGCCCCTGCGGCCAGATCTTTGGCTCCACCGACCGCGCCGCTGGCCAGATCGCCCACCGTGCCGGCTGCCGCACCCACGGTGTCGGAGGCTGCGCCTGCTGCATTCTTGAGGCCACCGGCTGCGCCGCCGACCAGATCCTTGGCGCCGCCCACGAGGTCACCGGCCAAGTCTTTGGCTCCGCCGAGGGTGGATCCCGCCACATCGGTGACGGTGCCGACCGCGCCCGAAGCCAGATCCTTGGCTCCCGATGCCACCGAGCCCACGCCTTCCACAGCGCCGGAGGTCAAATCCTTGGCGGCCCCGAACAGCCCACCCGCGAGGTTCTTGGCTTCGCCCAGAACGGAACCGGCCGCCCCGGTGACCAGGCCCGCCGCACCCGCTGCAACACCCGTCGCGGCGGCCACCGCCGTGCCTGCGCCTGAAGTCACCGCGCCAAGCGCCTGGCCCGGCAATGCGCCGACCTTGCTCAGCAGGTCGGGGCCCGTTTCGGTCGGAACGACACCGCCCGGCGTCATCTGGCCGATCATGCCGGGCAGGATGGCGCGCAGGGCTTCGGCCGACTGGCGGCTGGCGATGCCGGTCTGCGTCTGAAGGTCGTGGATGAGGTTGTTGCCGAGCACGTCGTAGAGTTGCTCGACGCTGGGCTGTGCGGTGGGCGCGTCGTGGGTCAGCCAATCGCTGACCACGTGGCCCAGGCCCTTGGTCTTGAAACGGTCCAGGAAGCCCTGGACACCGCCCTGGTCGGGGTCGCTGACGAACTTGAAGACCGTCTCCACGAACAGGGGGGCACGGTCATCGGGGTCCAGATGGACAGCGGCCTGCTTGGCCAGGGCTTCAAACATGGTTCTCACTCCTCACTTGCTTGATCACGGCGCGAAATGCGTGCGTGGTCCCATGTCGCCCCCTCGATGTCAGGGGTACGCACAGGTCCCGGCGGAGTTTATGCCCCAGTCGTGACAAAACTCACACGTACTTTCGTATGGGAAACCCGTGCGCAAGCAGGAGGATTGCGGCCCGTCAAGGGCCGCAGAAGGTTTACAGCACCTTCTTGATCGAATCGACCACGTAGTCGATGTTCTTGCTGTTGAGCGCGGCCACGCAGATGCGGCCGGAGTCGACGCCGTAGACGCCGAACTCGTTGCGCAGGCGTTCCATCTGCGGCTTGGTCAGGCCCGAGTAGCTGAACATGCCCAGCTGGCGGGTGATGAAGCTCAGGTCGCGGTCCACGCCGGCGGCCGTCAGCTTCTCGACCAGGGCGGTGCGCATCTGCTTGATGCGCACGCGCATGCCCGACAGCTCCTCTTCCCACATTGCGCGCAGCTCGGGCGTGTTCAGCACGGTGGCCACGACCTGGGCGCCGTGCGTCGGCGGGTTGGAGTAGTTGGTGCGGATGACGATCTTGAGCTGCGACAGCACGCGGGTGGCTTCATCCTTGCTGGCGCACAGCACCGACAGGCCGCCCACGCGCTCGCCATACAGCGAGAAGCTCTTGGAGAACGAGGTCGAGACGAAGAAGTCCAGGCCGGCGTCCACGAACTGCTGGATCACGGCGCCGTCTTCCTGGATGCCGAAGCCGAAGCCCTGGTAGGCCATGTCCAGGAAGGCGACCAGGCCGCGGGCCTTGACGGCGGCGACCACCTCGGCCCACTGCTCGGGCGTCAGGTCGTAGCCGGTCGGGTTGTGGCAGCAGGCATGCAGCACGACCACGGTGCCGGCCGCAGCCGTGTCCAGCGCCGTCAGCA
>JACCDS011950571.1_pt1 | contig 16285 bp, 13 predicted proteins | sample 7446441 | NCBI WGS metagenome assembly JACCDS01 (sample SAMN15323445, study PRJNA562643) | freshwater metagenome | isolation source: river surface water | place: USA:Blue River Watershed | collected 2017-08-17
GAATTTAGTCCCGCCTGTGCCGCTGTGCCGGCATCCCGAACCAATTTGGTTCAAGGTGGCCACAGTAGTTCAATATTGGGATCGTCGGACTAGCGACGCTCACGCCTACTAAACGAATCCCGCAGCCAATGCGCATAAATGGTTCAAGGAATATATGGCAAACGCGTACACGGCAGGAGAAGGAAGTCTACCGCAAACACGCCGCATGTCAACGGATTTCGTCGTCGTGCAAACCCGTCGGGAAAACGCCGCAGCGATGCTGCGGCAGCGCGTTCAGAACAGGCGTTCCTGCGGCGCGAGTGCGGCGTCGAGCAGCGAGTGCATCGCGGTAATCTTGTCGCGCACCTCAGCCACCGGCATGTCGGCGAACGGGCCGTCTGCCGAGCGCGACGCGAGGAAGTCAGCGGCGATGCCGAGCGCGGCCATCACCGCAATGCGGTCGGTGCCCTTCACTTTGCCGGAGTCGCGAATAGTCCCCATGCGCTCGTCGAGGTAAGCGACCGCCTGCTTCAGCGCGAGCTCCTCGCCTTCCTTGCAGGCCAGCCGGTAGGCCTGGCCCATGATGGTGACGTCGATGGTCGTCATGCGGCCTCGCGATCAACGGCGTCGGCCGGCAGCGATGCGATCAGCCTGGACACGCGCTCGTGCGCCTCCTGCATGCGCTGCGCCAGGCGCGCATTCTCCGCCTTCAGCAGCGCGAGCTCACCCCGCAGTGCAGCGTTCTCGCCGCGCAGTGCGTGGGTAAGCTCGACCAGCTGCCTGACTTTGTCCAGCAGGGAAGTGAAATCAAAGACCATGCGGCACTATAGTCGCGGCCAAGAATTTCCGTCAATACAGACTTCGACCGACAAACCCGGCGTTGCCGTTTGCATACCATCCTGCGGCATCATGCGCTCCCGGCCAGGCCGGCCTGCGCCATCGCCGCATCGCCGTCATCGGTCCACAACTGCCCGTCGACCGTAATCAGTGCGGCGTTGATCACCTTGCCGGGGAACAGCGTCGCACACGCTTCGCGGTAGCGCGCCAGTTGCTGCTGGTAGTCGGATTGCTGCCATTCATACAAGTTGCGCTTGTAATCGAGGATCCACAACGCGTCGTCGAAGATCACCAGCCGGTCGATGCGCATCAGTTCGCCGCGATGCACGAGCTCCATTTCATTGCGCGCAAACGTATGGACGTCCGGGTCGAAGAAGCGCGCCAGCGACGGCTGCGACAGGATGCAACCGGCCTGCTTGCAGGCGGCGTCCGCTTCGTCGTCGCTGCAGCCGAGCCAGCGGGCGACCACGCCCGGCGGCGGCAGCGTGACCGGCCAGAGGCCGGGGTTGGTCACGCGCTCCATCAGCGCGTGCAGGCGCTTGCCTTCGAGCGTGGCCGCGTTGTCGGCGGCAGCGTCGGTGTTGCGCGCCGGCGGCGGCAAGGCCGGCGGCCGAAACGATATCAGCTCGAAGCCCGCATCGCCGCCCGCTTTCGTGGCCGGCACGATGTCCGGCGTGAACGCCGGCACCGCCAGCAGCCGCTCGTACCAGCTGCCGGACTGCACGCCCGGCTGCGGCCCCTTCTTGCTGCGGTCGTCATGCACGCCGCTGATCACGAGCACCTGTTTGGCGCGCGTCGCCGCGACATACAGCAGGTTCCAGTTTTCCTGCAGGCGGAAAGCCTCTTCCTGTTCGAACAGTTCGGCGCGCGAGACACCGCGCTCGGACATTTTGCCGAATACGGAAAAATGGACCGGCGCCAGCGCGTCCTGCGGCCACTCGCACAGCACGCCGGCCTTGTCCTTGCCGGCGTCGCTGTGGTTGGCGCCCATCACCGCGACCACGTCGGCTTCGAGTCCCTTGGCGCCGTGCACGGTCATGATGCGCACCGCGTCGAGTTCGGCATCGATGTCGGCCTCGTCAGGCGCTTCCTGCTCGCTGCCGCGCTGCTTGCGCCGCAGGTGCTCGAGGAAACGCGCGATGCTCGGGTAACGGCCGGCGTCGAGCTCGAGCGACAGGGCAAGGAAGGCATCGAGGTTGCCGAGCACCTGCAGCCGCGTCTCGTCGGGTGCGGCCACCGCATAGCGGCGCACCAGCTCGCCTTCGTGCAGCACGCGATCGAGCAGGTCATGCACCGGCAGGTAGCGCGACGCCTCCAGCCAGCCGGACAGCAGCGCCTGCGCGCGCGCCAGCGCCGGCGTAGCGCCGCCGTCGCCGACCCGCTGCTGCAGCCGCTGCCACCAGCTGCCGTCGCCGCGCGCCAGCAAGATCAGGTCATCATCACCAGCGCCGGCAATCGGCGACTTCAGCAGATGCGCGAGCGCGAGGTCGTCGGCCGGCATCGTCAGCCAGCGCAGCAGCGCGATGAGATCGCTTGCTTCGAGCGTGTCGAGCAGGCCGCCGGCACGGCTGGACACGAAGGGCACGCCAGCCTCGCGCAGCCCGCGTTCATACGCGAGCAGATGAGTGCGGCTGCGCACCAGGATCATCATGTCGGCCCAGCGCAGCGGGCCATCGGCGTTGCGGAACTGCGCGCGCGCATGGTGCAGCGCGTGGCCGACCAGCTCGCCCTCCTGCTCGCGGCGCCGGTCCTCCTGCTCGACGGCCGGCGCAAGCAGCGGATCGCGCAGCACGAGACCGTTGGCCGCTGCCGAATCGCCGTCGGCAGCGGTGGCCACCAGCGGCAGCCGCCAGACCACGCCTTCGTTGTCGGACAAGGTTCCCTGCGTCGCATACAACCGGTTCTCGCGCATCGCGTCGTTCAGTACCTGCACGATCGCGCGGCCGTTGCGGCGCGTGACGCTGGTGCGCAGGTCAGCGGCGCCCGACTGCCGCAGCATCTCGCGCGCCGCTTCGAACACGCGCGGCTCGGCGCGTCGGAAGCGGTAGATCGACTGCTTCGGGTCGCCGACGATGAAGACGCTCGGGCGCTGGCCGTCGCCGTCATAGGCGTCCAGCCACGCGCGCACCACATGCCACTGCAGCGGATTGGTATCCTGGAATTCGTCGACCAGGATGTGGCGGTAGCGCGCGTCGATGCGCGCATGCAGGTAGGCCGCATGCTCGTCGCTGGTCAGCAGCTTCCACGCATGCAGCTCGAGGTCGGCGAAATCCATCTTGCGGCGGTCGGCCTTGATCGCCTCGTAGTGATCGATCACGGCTGCGCCTATCGTGAACATCGCCTCGTTGAGCTGCCGCACGGTCAGCTCGGCGCCGCGCGCGCGCCGCTCCAGCAGTTCCTCGCCCAGCGCCGGGTAGTCCGACCCGAACAGCGCGAGGTCGTCGACCGCCAGGGCGGCGCGTTGCGGCACCGAGGGCGCGGACGAGCGCAGCCCGCCGGCCTGCGTAAGGAAACCTGAACACAGCTGTTCGAACGACTCCAGGCTGGCGCCGGCCGTCATCGCCATTTCAATGGCGTTCGCATGATCCTTCTGCGTCCTGGTGCCGGCGCCGAGCATCGGCGCGATGCGCAGGATGCGCGACACCAGCGGCGCGTCGTCCCACAGCGCAAGGCGCGCGTCGCGCTCGCCGTCTTCGCCGCAGCGGTCGACCATCTCCTGCAGCGGGTCACCGTGCAGGTTCGCGATCACCCATTCGGCGCGCTTGTCGAGGAAGGCGTCGACCAGCTCCTTGCCGCTCCAGTCGCCGGCGATCCGGTAGACCGTCATCAGCGCGTCGCGCAGTTCCGCATGGTCGGCATGGTTCATCGATTGCATGAAGCGCAGCCATGCGGCATCGGCGATCTCGCCGGTGCCCTCTTCCAGCCCGAAGCCGTGCGGCACGCCGGAGGCCAGCGGCGCGATCTGCAACAGCCGGATGAACCAGCTGTGGAAGGTATCGACCGCCAGGCCGTGCGGGCTGGCCAGCACGCGCGCATACAGCGCGCGCGCTGCCGGCAGCAGCTGCGCGGCGCGCGCCGGCGCCAGGCCACGCTGCTGCAGCTCGCCGATCACCTTGCTGTCGTCCGGCTCCAGCGCCAGTTGCCGCAGCAGCTGCAGCAGCCGCTCGCGCATCTCGCCGGCCGCCTTGCGCGTGAACGTGATCGCCAGCAGCTCGGCCGGCTCCGCGCCTTCGAGCAGCAGCCGCAGCATGCGCGACACCAGCAGCCAGGTCTTGCCGCTGCCGGCACAGGCCTCGACCGTCACCGAGCGCGCCGGGTCGCAGGCGATACGGACGAACTCCTGCGCGTCGACCGTGCGGCCGTCGGCGAACAGCTGGTCAGCTTGCGTCATCACCAGCTCCCCTTGCGGCACAGGCCGCGCATCTTGCACCAGTCGCAGCTCTTGCCGCTGCCGTACGCGGGCAGGCTGGCGCCCGCTGCGATCGACCGCAGGTTCGCGGACAGCTGCGCGTGCAGCGCGTCGCGCCATTCGCCGAGGTCTTCCGGCTCGAGCGCCGCGTCGGGATCGTCGTCAACCGCCACATAGGCGGCGCGCACCGGCGCGGGATCGAGCAGCAGCGTGTAGAAAGGCAGCTGGTGGTCTTCATGGTCCCTGAGCTTGCCGCGCAGCGCCGGCACGCGCGTGGCCTTGTAGTCGATCACCATCAGTTCGCCATCGGCGTTGCGGTCGATGCGGTCGATCTGGCCGACCAGGCTCACGCCGGCGCCATCGGCGCCCAGCGGCCTGTCTTTCCATTCCTCGCCGAACGCAAAGGTCCAGCCGTCGGATTCGTGGCGGTTTGCCCAGTCGACGTAGGCGTCGCAGCGCGACAGCCAGCGCACCCGGAACGCGAGCGCGGCGGGATTGCGCGCGGTCTCGGCCGCGAAGACTTCGTCGGAGATCGCCTGCATCAGCGCCAGCCGCTGCGACGGCGGCACGCGCTGCTCGCGGATTTCGTCGTGATAGCGCTTCAGTATCCGGTGCAGCCAGTCGCCGTAGTCGCGCCGCTCGGGCAGCTCGGCGACTTCGTCGGGTGCGCTCAGCGCGAGCATGCGCGACGCGAAGAACTGGTAAGGGCAGGCCACCAGGCTGTTGTAGCCGCTGGCCGACAGGCGCGCCGGCAGCAGCGCCGGCGCGGCCGGCGACGGCATCGCCTGCGGCTCGGCGATCAGGCGCGCGCTTGCCAGCTGCGGCCGGCGGCGCGGCAGCGCGCCGAGGCCGGCCGCTTCCAGCGCCAGTTCCAGCCGCTGTATCCATGCGCTCGGCTTGACCTCGTCGCCGTCGCGACGGGCCTGCCAGGACAGCACGACCTCCGGACAGCTCAGCAAGAGCGACGCGAACTCGCGCAGCTGCTGCCGCTGGCGGCTCTCGCGCGTCTCCAGGCCGAGCTCGCGCCGCACCGCATTCGCAAAGAACAGCTGTTCGGCCGGACGCGACGGCAGGTGTTCGGCGTCGGCGCCGACCACGATCGCTGCATCGAACTCACGCAGCGTGCTGCCGTTCAGCGGCACCATCATCACTCTGCGGTCTTCGCGCGGCGCAGTGAATACGGTCTGCTCCATCTGCAGGTCCACCAGCACGCGCCATTCGGACAGCGTGAAGCGCTGATCGAGCCTCTCGCAGTCGCGCGCGAGCTTCTCCAGCATTTCCATCACCTGCGCACCGGCCTTGTCGGCCGCCAGCGCTTCGGTGCAGCCAAGCGCGGTGAACGCCGCGAGGGTGTCCTCGACCCAGTCGGCGACAGGACGCGCGGCGCGATAGCGGCCGGCCTCGCGCGCGATCGCGTCGACCAGCGCGCGTGCCGAAAGCTGGCCGGCGAGTGCGCCGGCCAGCGCATCCCATCCGGCGCCGGGGCCGGCGGCAACCAGCGCTGCTTCGAGCGCGCCGCGCTGCACCGGATCGACCAGCGCGTCATGATTGATGAACGGCGCCTTGAGGAAATCGAGCAGACGGCCGACGTCCCCGCCCGAACCGGCCAGTTCGATCCATGCATGCAGCACCGCGGCCGCGCGCGTCGTGGACAACTTCCAGCCAGTCTCGTCGGATACGACCACCTGCGCGCGCTCGAGCAGCGCGCGCAGACGGCGCGCGACGACACGGTCCTGCGGAATCACCGCGATGCGCTGGCGTCCGGCAGCGATCCAGTCGACGATCGCCTGCGCCGCCATCTGCGCCTCGTTCTCCATGCCGCCGGCCTCGTGCAACCAGATGCCGGCCGGCACGGCGGCCGGCGTGCCGGCGCAGGGTTCGCCGTCGTCGAGCAGTTCGGGCCAGCTCGCCGCAAAGGCAGCAGGCATCGCCGCGGCCGACCAGTCGAGCTGCAGCAGCTGCACCGGCTGCGACTGCGCCCAGGTATCGAGGAAGGCCGCCTCGAGCGCATCCGGCTGCCACGGCGAACACCAGAACAACGGGTGGGCGGCCAGCTCGGCGGTGCGCTGCAGCGCCGCGTGCCGCGCCATGCCCGGGTCGCGCTCGTCGCGCTCGACCTGCCACAGCTTCCAGACCAGCTGCGCCTCGTCCGACAGCAGCGCCGCCGCGCGAGGCGACAGCTGTGCGAGCGCTGCCTGCCAGCGGTCCTCGACGTCTTCCGGCTGCGCCAGCGCGGCCGGCAACAGCGCGGCGGTGAGTTCATCGGCCAGCCCGACCAGCGTCTGCGCCAGCGGCAGCAGGTCGGTGTTGCGGCGCGCGGCAAACAGCTTTTTCAGCCAGCCGGTTTCGCGCAGCGACGCATACAGCGCCATCAACCGCTCGGTGGACGTCGCCGGCAGCTCGGCCTGCGGGTCGGGCGGCTGCTGCTCCAGCCAGGAATCGAGCGTGCGTATCTGCGGCGGGATGAAGCTCTCGCCCAGTTCGGCGGCCAGCGCAGCGCGCAACAGCCCGATATGGGAGAAGGTCGGCACCAGCACGAGGCAGTCGGGCAACTCGCTTGCGCCGGCCTGCGCGAGCAGCACGCGCGCCGCGTCGCGCCAGAAGCCGGGACCCGGCGGCAGCTTGTGTACGATATGCGGCATCAGATGAACGGGCGGGGGTTGGATGGGGTTATCGCACGGCATTGTATGCGACCGCGCAAGGCCATCCGCACAAAGGCGCACTTTCCGGAAAAATCGGTTATGATTCGTACAGAGTTCCCGCCGCGCCTCCTCCTGCAGCAAAATCCCATTCGATTACGCGCGACACATTCCGGTGTGTTCACAATAGTGCAGGCGAAGTGCAATCCGAGTCATCAACCAAGAACAACGCGGGCCGGTTTTTACCTCTCACTGAGGACAACATGAGCGACAACATCAAACACATTTCCGACAGTTCTTTCGAGACCGACGTGATCAAGTCCGACAAGCCCGTGCTGGTCGACTTCTGGGCCGAGTGGTGCGGTCCCTGCAAGATGATCGCCCCGATCCTCGAGGAAGTTGCAAAGGAATACGACGGCAAGCTGCAGATCGCTAAGATGGATGTCGACGCGAACCAGGCCGTGCCGGCGAAGTTCGGCATCCGCGGCATCCCGACGCTGATCCTGTTCAAGAACGGCGTGCCGGCAGCGCAGAAAGTCGGCGCGATGGCCAAGGGCCAGCTGACCTCGTTCATCGACAGCAACCTCTGATTTTTGCAGCAGCGGCGGCGCGCCCGCGCCGCCGTGCTTTCACCTTTCCAGCCCAACGCAGTTCCCTCCCCCATCCATTGCCCGTACGACGCGGGACCAGACCATGCATCTTTCTGAACTCAAGGCACTCCATGTGTCCGCCCTTCTCGAAATGGCCATCGGCCTCGACATCGAGAATGCGGCCCGCCTGCGCAAGCAGGAACTGATGTTCGCAATCCTGAAGAAGCGCGCCAAGTCCGGAGAGCAGATCTTCGGCGACGGCGTGCTCGAAGTGCTGCCGGACGGCTTCGGCTTCCTGCGTTCGCCGGATGCGAGCTACATGGCGTCGACCGACGACATCTACATCTCGCCGTCGCAGATCCGCCGCTTCAACCTGCACACCGGCGACTCGATCGAAGGCGAGGTGCGCACCCCGAAGGATGGCGAGCGCTACTTCGCGCTGGTCAAGGTGGACAAGGTCAATGGCGAACCGCCGGAAGCGTCGAAGCACAAGATCCTGTTCGAGAACCTGACGCCGCTGCACCCGAACCAGCCGCTGCTCCTCGAGCGTGAAATGCGCGGCGAAGAGAACATCACCGGCCGCATCATCGACATGATCGCGCCGATCGGCAAAGGCCAGCGCGGCCTGCTGGTGGCGTCGCCGAAGTCGGGCAAGTCCGTGATGCTGCAGCACCTCGCGCACGCAATCACGGCCAACCATCCGGACATCACGCTGATCGTGCTGCTGATCGACGAGCGTCCTGAAGAAGTGACCGAGATGCAGCGTTCGGTGCGCGGCGAAGTGGTCGCATCGACCTTTGACGAACCGGCAACGCGCCACGTGCAGGTCGCCGAGATGGTGCTGGAAAAGGCCAAGCGCCTGGTCGAGATGAAGAAGGACGTGGTGATCCTGCTGGACTCGATCACGCGACTCGCGCGCGCCTACAACACCGTGATCCCGGCGTCGGGCAAGGTGCTGACCGGCGGCGTCGACGCCAACGCGCTGCAGCGCCCGAAGCGCTTCTTCGGCGCGGCGCGCAACATCGAGGAAGGCGGTTCGCTGACCATCATCGCCACCGCGCTGATCGAGACCGGCAGCCGCATGGATGACGTGATCTACGAAGAGTTCAAGGGCACCGGCAACATGGAAGTGCACCTCGAGCGCCGTCTGGCCGAGAAGCGCGTGTACCCGGCGATCAACCTGAACAAGTCGGGCACGCGCCGCGAAGAGCTGCTGATCAAGCCTGACGTACTGCAGAAGGTCTGGATCCTGCGCAAGCTGCTGTACAGCATGGACGAGATCGAGGCGATGGAGTTCATCCTCGACAAAATGAAGGCGACGAAGACCAACGCGGAATTCTTCGACCTGATGCGGCGCGGCGGCTGATCCCGCCCGGCTGCAGCGGGGACGTCGGCAGGATTGCCCAAGTCCCTGATTTCGCTGTAAAATCACAGGTTCCCTTGGTGCCGCTGACATGTCAGCGGCACTTAACCGGGCAAGTGACCGTCAACCGGGTCAAGAAGCAGCACGGACCGACGAAGTGGCGATTGGCTACCCAACGATAGAGAGAGTGAAATGAAAGAAGGCATCCACCCCAATTACCGTGAAATTGTCGTGCACGACCTGTCGTGCGACTTCAAGTTCATCACCCGTTCGACCATCCAGACCCGCGAAACCATCAACTTCGAAGGCGCGGACTACCCGCTGGTGAAGATCGAAGTGTCGTCCGAGTCGCACCCGTTCTACACGGGCAAGCACAAGATCGTCGATACCGCCGGTCGCGTCGACAAGTTCCGCCAGAAGTTCGGCAAGGTCGGTTCGAAGACCCAGGCTGCCGGCGACTGATTCTCGCCCCGCACCATCAAAAATGCCGCCTCGAGCGGCATTTTTGTTTTGGTTACGGCAAAATACGCGCACTCCCGAGCCACCCATGCCCAACGTCCATCGGATGAAACCCGTACGCCTGCCCGCCGCCGCCACGCTTGCCCTGCCGCGCTGGGGTCTGGTCGCGCTGTGCCTGCTGTATATCCTGCCAGGCATCATCCGCCGCGACCCGTGGAAGGTGGACGACGCCTCCGGCTTCGGCATCATGTGGACGATGGCGCACGGCTCGCTGGCCGACTGGCTCGCGCCGAACATCGTCGGCCTGCCGATGCTGACCGAAGGGCCGCTGGCGCACTGGACTGGCGCGCTGATGATCACGCTGTTCGGCTGGGTCGCCGGCGACGCGCTCGCCGCCCGGCTGGCCGTGCTGGTGTTCTTCGCCATCGGCGCCGCGTCGGTCTGGCGCGCCGCGTTCGTGCTCGGCCGGCGCATCGAGGCGCAGCCGCTGAAGCTCGCCTTCGGCGGCCAGCCGGCCGCGCTCGATTACGGCCGCACGCTGGCCGACGGCGCGCTGCTGATCTACGTCGCCAGCCTCGGCCTGCTGTTGCGCAGCCACGAGACGGCCGCGCCGGCGCTGCATGTGTCGCTGGTGGCCGCCAGTTTCTATGCAGGCGCCTGCCTGCTCGACCGCCCCAACCATCGCGCGGCCGCCGGCCTGGGCGCGGCGCTGGGGCTGCTCGCACTCACGCACGGCTGGGTGATACCGACGGCGCTGCTGCTGGCGTTCGGCGTCGCGACGGCGCTCAGCTACCGGCACGCGCTGTCGCGCCTGCTGGCCATCACGCTGCCGCTGGCGCTGCTGATACCGGCGACCTGGATCATCGCGCGCCACGGTCTCGCCGGTGACGCCGGCGGCCTCGCGTGGCTGCGCGACGGCCTGCAGCGCATCGGCCTGCCGACGCAGCCCAGCCTGCGCCACCTGCTGAAGAACCTGTTCTGGTTCAGCTGGCCGGCGTGGCCGATCGCGGCCTGGGCCATCTGGGCATGGCGCGCGCAGCGCACGCTGCACATCGTGCTGCCCGGCGCCGGACTGGCCGCGCTGCTGCTGCTGTCGCTGTTCACGCCGGGCCTCAGTCACTACGAACTGCTGTCGATGCTGCCGCCGCTGGCCATCCTCGCAACCTTCGGCCTGCCCACGCTCAAGCGCGGCGCGATCAACGCAATCGACTGGTTCTCGGTGATGACGCTGTCGGCGATCGCCGCCTTCCTGTGGCTGGGCTGGATCGCCAAGCAAACCGGCTGGCCGGCGCAGCTTGCGAAGAACGCGTTCCGGCTCGCGCCGGGCTTCCAGCCGGAATTCAACGCCTTTGCGCTGGCCGTCGCGCTGACGGCCACCTGCGGCTGGATTCTTCTGCTGCAATGGCGGCTCGGACGACGCCCGCCGGTGCTGTGGCGCGCCGTCGTGCTGTCGACCGGCGGACTGGTGCTGTGCTGGCTGCTGCTGATGACGCTGTGGTTGCCGTGGCTGAACTACGGCCAGAGCTATGCGCCGGTCGCCGAGCAGATCGGCGCCCACCTGCCGCAAGACTATCGCTGCGTGAAGACCGAGGGTGTCGGCCCGGCCGAGCGCGCATCTTTCGCCTATCTCGGGCGCGTGAAGTTCGCGCGCGACAACGACGACGCCTGCGAATTCCTGCTGGTGCAGGAAGACCGTCCGCGCCGCAAGGATGCGCAGCTGAAAAAGGTCGAGGCCGGGCTGACGCTGCTCTGGCAGGGTCGCCGCGCGTCGGACCGCCACGAATCTTTCCGGCTGTTCCGCCGCGAATCGCCATGACCCTGCGCGACAGCGCACACGCCGCCTCGTCATTCACCTCCCGTGTCGCCTCGCTGGCCTGGCCTATCCTGGTCGGCCAGCTGGCCGTCATCATGAACGGCGTGGCCGACACGATGATGACCGCGCGCCACTCGGCCACCGACCTGGCCGCGCTCGGGCTCGGCGCGTCGGTCTACGTCAGCATCTTCGTCGGCCTGTCCGGCGTAATGGCGGCGCTGTCGCCCGTGGTCGGTCAGCTGTATGGCGCGAAGAAATTCGACGCGATCGGCGACGAGGTGCGGCAAGGCGTCTGGCTGGCGCTGTTCCTGTCAGCTGCCGGCAGCCTGTTGCTGCTGTTCCCCGGCTTCCTGCTCGACATCGCGCAGGCGCCGCCTGCGCTGGCCGGCAAGGTGCGCGAATACCTTGCGCTACAGGTGTTCGCGCTGCCGGCCACGCTGGGCTTTCGCGTCTATGCGTCGCTGAACACCGCCATCTCGCGGCCGCGGATGGTGATGGCCATCCAGGTCGGCGCGCTGCTGTTGCTGAAGGTGCCGCTGAACGCCGTGTTCGTGTTCGGCCTGGCGGGCATTCCCGCGCTCGGCGCGCCCGGATGCGCGCTCGCCACCGGCGTCGCTGCATGGCTGGCGCTGCTGGCCGGCTGGCTGGTGCTGCGCAACGGCGAGACCTATCGCAAATTCGGGCTGTTCGGCCAGGGCCTCGGCCGGCCTTCCTGGCCGGCGCAGGCGGCGCTGCTGCGGCTGGGCGTGCCGATGGGCCTGTCCTACCTGATCGAGGTGACCGCGTTCACCTTCATGGCGCTGTTCATCGCGCGGCTGGGCAACGAGACGCTGGCCGCGCACCAGGTGACGGCAAACTTCGGCACGGTGCTGTACATGCTGCCGCTGTCGATCGCGAGCGCGACCGGCACGCTGGTCGCGCAGGAGATCGGCGCGGGAAGGATGGATGCGGCGCGCGCGGCCGGCGATGCCGGCATCCGCCTCGGCGCAGTGCTGGCCGTCGCGCTCGGCGCGCTGGTCTGGTTCGCCCGCGCGGAAATCATCGCGCTGTATACGCCGGACGCGGGCGTCGCGGCGGCCGCCATGCCGCTGTTCTTCTTCATCGGCTTCTATCAGTTGTTCGACTCGGTGCAGGTGGGCGCGGCCTTCGTGCTGCGCGCCTACAAGGTCGCGACCGTGCCGACGCTGATGTATGCGGTTGCGCTGTGGGGCGTGGGACTGGGCGGCGGCTACCTGCTCGGCTTCGACGTGTCCGGCGGCACGCCGGCGATGCTGCGCGGCGCGGCCGGCTTCTGGCTCGGCAACAGCGCCAGCCTCGGGCTGGTCGGCATCGCGCTGGTCTGGTACCTGCGGCGCGTGCAGCGGCTGCGCGCGAAAGACTAGGAACCGGTTCCTTCCGGATTCGGGTCCGGCACCGGATCCTGCTGCGGCACCGGTTGCGGCACCTCATCCTCGAAAGGCTCGTCATCGGGCGAAGGCACGGGGGCGCGGTGCATGCGGGCTCCTGTCAGTCGGTGCGGCCGGCGGCGCAATGCGCCGGCCACGCGGTTCAACTCCTGCGACGCGGCTCGCCGCGCCGGCTCATCCGTCGTTCGGTCGGGTGCGAGAACGCGCGGAACTCGAGGTTCATCACGCCGATCGCAGCAGGCGGACCGAGCACGAAATCAAAGCCACTTTTCACCGGGAACAGCACGTTGTCAAGCAGGACGACATCGGTACGGCAGGTGGGATTGGGATTGGTCAGGTGCTGCCGCATCTCCTGCCAGACCGCATCGGTGACCCAGCCTTCAAGGTAGAGCTGGTTCGGATAGGTGCCGTGGTCGGCGTCGAGATAGGCGCGCTGCCCGCCGGCCAGCGTCAGGTAGGCCGGCGGACTGTCGGCCACCACCAGGTTGGCCCAGCCGTCGCCGAGCGTATGCGTGATCGCTTCCGCATAGCCGGGATAACCGAGCTCCAGCGTCCACTTGCATGCGAGGTCGAGCCGTTTCTCGAGCTGCCCGCCGGACAGCGAATAGCCGTCGATCACGGTGAACTGCATGCTGGTCACGCGCGCCTGCAGCGTCGGCTCCATCGGCCGGATCTCGTCGAGGTTTTCGTGCAGGTTCCAGAACAGCCATTTGCAGCGCTCGCCATCGGTCATGCCGGACAAGTCGGCCACCGGCCTGCGCCCGGCCGGCTCGAGCAAGTCGAGCAGTTCGCGCCGTTGCCGCTCATGCAGGCTGGGCTCGGATTCGATGGGCACAGGGGAAGAATAGGCAGGCGGCATGGTCGCTCCGGAACAGGGGATGAACAATTGCCCGAGGCAATGCATGGCCTTGGGCAAGCTTCCGGATTGGACTAGACGGGCGCGGATTAAATCCCTGCCGGGCGCCATTCGCGGCGCCGGACAGGAGAGGTCGCGAGCGAGGCGCGAACCGCTTTCAGCGAGTCGTTCAGGCGCGCGTGCGCTCGAATTCCTTCATGTACGCGACCAGCGCCTGAACGCCTTCGAGCGGCATCGCGTTGTAGATCGATGCGCGCATGCCGCCGACCACGCGATGGCCCTTCAGCTGCACCAGGCCGTTCTGCTGCGCGCCTTTCAGGAATGCGTCGTTGAGGCGCTCGTCGTGCAGGAAGAACGGCACGTTCATCCGCGAGCGGCAGTCGCGCTCGACCGGGCTCGAATAGAAATCGCTGTTATCGAGCGTGTCGTACAGCAGCTGCGCCTTGGCGATGTTGTGCCGCTCGATCGCGGCCAGCCCGCCCTGTTCCAGCAGCCACTCGAACACCAGGCCGGCGATGTAGATGCCATAGGTCGGCGGCGTGTTCAGCATCGAATCGGCCGCCGCCTGTTCCTTCCAGTGGAAGACGGACGGCGTGACCGGCAACGCACGGTCGAGCAGGTCGTCGCGGACAATCGCGAAGGTCAGGCCGGCCGGGCCGATGTTCTTCTGCGCGCCGCCGTAGATCACGCCGTAGCGCGACACGTCGATCGGGCGCGACAGGATGTGCGACGACATGTCGGCCACCAGCGGTACGTCGCCGCTCTCGGGCATCCAGAAGTACTCGACGCCGCCGATGGTCTCGTTGGTGCAGATGTGCAGGTAGGCCGCCTCCGGGTCCGGGGTCCACGCGGACTGCGGCGGCACATAAGTGAATTTCCTGTCTGCCGACGAAGCGATCTCGTTCGCACGGCAGTACTTGCCGGCTTCCTGTATCGACTTCTTCGACCATTCGCCGGTGTTCACATAGTCGGCCGAGGTCTTGTCGCCGAGCAGGTTCATCGGGATCAGCGCATTCATCGCCAGCGCGCCGCCCTGCAGGAACAGCACCTTGTAGTTGTCCGGTATCGCCAGCAGCGTGCGGAAATCCGCTTCGGCCTTCTGCGCGATGCTGACAAATTCCTTACCCCGATGGCTCATCTCCATCACCGACATGCCACTGCCATGCCAGTCGAGCATCTCTTCGGCGGCGCGGCGCAAGACGGATTCGGGCAGCGCGGCCGGGCCGGCGCTGAAATTGAAGACTCGCATGGGATTTCCGGTTCGGGACAGGGTGGATCGGTCGACAGGCCGCAGATTATAGGACAAACGCCCCCTTTATCTGTCAGAAAGCCGCCGCGCAGAACCTATCGGCTACAATCGCGCGCTAGCCCCACAAGGGCCCCTGAAAAGATAGAGAAAACACACTGTAAAAGAGGAGACCCATGAGCGCCGTTCCAACATCCATCGCGGGCGCGCACGACGCGTTCGAAGAGGCGACGTACCGCAAGGTCGCGTGGCGGCTGATCCCGCTACTGCTGATTTGCTACATCATCGCCTACCTCGACCGCGTCAACGTCGGCTTCGCGAAGCTGCAGATGCTTGAGCAGCTCGGTTTCTCCGAAACCGTCTACGGCCTGGGCGCCGGCATCTTCTTCATCGGTTACTTCCTGTTCGAAGTGCCCAGCAACATCATCCTGCACAAGGTCGGCGCGCGGATGTGGATCGGCCGCATCATGATCACCTGGGGCATTCTGTCCGCAGCGATGATGTTCGTCACTTCGCCGACGATGTTCTACGTGATGCGCTTCTTCCTCGGCGTGGCCGAGGCCGGCTTCTTCCCGGGCATCATCCTCTACCTGACCTACTGGTATCCGTCGCATCGCCGCGGTCGCATGACTGCGATGTTCATGACCGGCATTGCCGGCGCCGGCGTGATCGGCGGCCCGCTGTCGGGCGCCATCATGAAGTTCGCCGATGGCGCGATGGGCTGGAGCGGCTGGCAGTGGATGTTCCTGCTCGAAGGCATCCCGTCGGTGCTGCTGGGCGTGATCGTGATCGTGATGCTGCAGGATCGCATCGCCGAAGCGACATGGCTGACCGCCGACGAGCGCGACCTGCTGATCAGGAATATCGCCGCCGACGGCGAGCACAAGGAAGAAGAATCGGTGCTGAAGGTGATGGCGTCCGGCCGCGTGTGGCTGTGCGCAGCGATCTACTTCAGCTACGTGATGGGCCTGTACGGCGTGTCGTTCTTCCTGCCGACCATCATCAAGGCGATGGGCTACAAGGATCCGCTGGAGATCGGCATGATCTCGGTGATCCCGTACAGCGTGTCGGTGATCGTGATGCTGACGGTGGCGAAGAGCGCAGACCGTTCGCGCGAGCGCCGCTGGCACGTCGCCATCCCGGGCCTGCTCGGCGCAGTCGGCCTGGCTCTGTCGGTGGTGCTGTCGAAAAACGCGATGCTGGCCATTGCCGCGCTGACCCTGGGCCTGTCGGGCATCATGGCCACGCTGCCGCTGTTCTGGAGCCTGCCGACGGCCTTCCTGGCCGGCACCGGCGCGGCTGCCGGCATTGCGCTGATCAATTCGCTGGGCAACCTGTCCGGCTTCGTCAGCCCGTATGCGGTCGGCCTGCTGAAGGACGCGACCGGCTCAACCGACGCCGGCGTCTACATGCTGGCCTGCGGCATGGTGGTCGGCGCGCTGCTGACGCTGTCGGTGCCGAAGCACCTGGTGAATCGCTGAGATGATGAACGCGCGCGCCTTCGTCGTCGCCGCCCTCGCCGCCTGCACGATGCAGGCGGCCCAGGCGCAGGAAACCGCTACCGAGAGCGCCGCGCTGCGCTGCTCGGCCGTCTCGCTGCTGCATTCATCGCTGACCGTGCCGTCGCCGCAGTTCGGCGAGGTGATGGGACAGATCGCCGGCCTGTTTGCGGAGATCTACAGCACGCA
>JACCDS010428022.1_pt1 | contig 16266 bp, 14 predicted proteins | sample 7446441 | NCBI WGS metagenome assembly JACCDS01 (sample SAMN15323445, study PRJNA562643) | freshwater metagenome | isolation source: river surface water | place: USA:Blue River Watershed | collected 2017-08-17
AAACGTCAATTATGTCGCAATTCACACCCCCCATGAACGAACTCGAACGCCAGCTGCACTACCCCTTGGGCGAGACCCTGCCCGAACCCGGCCAGACCATCGAGGTGGCCCCCGGTGTGCGCTGGATCCGCATGGCCCTGCCTTTTGCGCTGGACCACATCAACCTCTGGCTGCTGCGCGACACGCTGGACGACCGCGAGGGCTGGACCGTGGTGGACTGCTGCATCAGCCGCGACGAGGCCAAGGCCCAGTGGGCGCAGCTCTTCGCCGGCAGCTTCGAGGGCCTGCCCCTGCTGCGTGTCATCGTCACCCACATGCACCCGGACCACATCGGCCTGGCCGACTGGCTGTGTGAGCGCTGGAGCACACCCGAGCTCCCCTGCCGCCTGTGGATGAGCGCCACCGACTACAACCTGGCGCGCATCGGCTCCTCCGGCAGCAACGGCTTTGGCGGCGAAAGCGCGGCGTTGTTCTTCGAAGCGCACGGCCTGCGCGACCCGGTCTCCATGCAGAAGATACGTGAACGCGCCGGCTACTACCCCACGCTGGTGCCGGCCGTGCCGCGCCAGTTCCGCCGTTTGATGGAAGACGACGTGGTGGCCATCGGCGGGCGCGGCTGGCGCTGCATCAGCGGCCACGGCCATGCCCCCGAACACATCGCGCTGTACTGCGAAGAGCTGAAGCTGCTGATCGGCGGCGACATGATGCTGCCGCGCATCTCCACCAACGTCAGCGTCTTCGACATGGAGCCCGAGGCCGACGCGCTGAGGCTGTTCCTGCAGTCCATCGACAAGTTCAAGGCCTTGCCCGAAGACACGTTGACCCTGCCCTCGCACGGCAAGCCCTTCACCGGCCTGCACCGGCGCATCGAGCAGTTGCACGAGCACCACCGCGACCGCCTGGCCGAGGTGATGCAAGCCTGCGCACAAAAGCCCTGCAGCGCGGCCGACGTGCTGCCCATCCTCTTCAAACGCCAGCTCGACCTGCACCAGACCACCTTCGCCATGGGCGAGGCCGTGGCCCATCTGCACGCCCTGTGGTTCGAAGGCAAACTGCAACGCCAGCGTGATGAGCTAGGGGTCTACCGCTTCAGCACAGCTGCCTGAGAGCGCCGCCACCTACAATGCGCCGTTTTGCTGCTTGCAGGAATTCATCCGTTGCACCCTCTACTACTCTGGCTGCGCAGTTTCTGGCCCGCGCCGCTGTCGGTCAGCCGGCGTGAAATCTGGCTGGGCTGCCTGGGCGCCGGCCTGGGCCTGATCGGCAGCGAATGGCTGAGCCACCAGGCCCTGGGCGAACTCAACCCCTGGTTCATCGCGCCCATGGGCGCCTCGGCCGTGCTGCTGTTCGCGGTGCCGGCCAGCCCCCTGGCCCAGCCCTGGTCCATCCTGGGCGGCAATCTGATGTCGGCGCTGATCGGCGTGCTGTGCGCGCACACCCTGGGCCATGGCGGGCTGGCGGCCGGCGTGGCCGGCGCCGGGGCCATCGGCGCCATGTTCGCGCTGCGCTGCCTGCACCCGCCTGGCGGCGCCGTGGCGCTGACCGCCGTGCTGGGCGGGCCGGCCATCGCCCAGCTGGGCTACGCCTATGCGCTGTGGCCGGTGGCCGCGAATTCCGCCCTGCTGCTGGCCCTGGCCCTGCTCTTCAACAACCTGATGCAGCGGCGCTACCCGCACCAGGCCGTGGCCCAGCCCCACCCGCACCGCACCGCCGACCGGCTGCCCAGCGCACGCCTGGGCGTGAGCAAACAGGATCTGGAGGCCGCACTGGCCAGCCAGGGCCAGCTGCTGGACATCAGCCCCGACGACCTGGAACAGATCCTCACGCGCGCGCAGCTGCAGGCCAGCCGGCGCAAATGGGGGGATGTGCATTGCCGCGACATCATGTCGCGCGACGTGGTCCATGTCCGGCCGCTGGACTCGGTGGACGAAGCCTGGGCCCGCCTGGCCCGGCACAAGGTCAAGGCCCTGCCGGTGATCCGCCTTGACGGCACGCTGGCGGGCATCGTCTCCCTGCACGACTTCTTCGTCGGGCACAGCGCGCCCGACCCGCGCAAGATGCCCGTGATGAGCACGGCGCGCTACGTGGCCGACATCATGACGCGCAAGGTGCGCGTGGCGCGCCCCGACACCTTGATGGTGGACCTGGTGGCCCTGTTCTCCGACGGCGGCCTGCACCACATGCCGGTGGTGGACGAGCAGCTGCACGTGGTGGGCATGATCACCCAGTCCGACGTGGTGGCGGCGCTGTTCAAGACCGGCAGTTAAAGACCCGCGGGAGCGACGGCGGCGCCCTGGATGGCATGGCGCTGCAGCGCATCCGCCACGAAGCCGCTGGCCTTCATCTCTTCCACGAAGGCACTCAGCGCATCGCTGGCCGCCGGCCCCCGGCTCTTGGGGCAGCCCATGGCCTGGCGGATCACCATGAAACGTTCCGGCAGCAGGCGCAGGCCCGGGAAGCGGCGCGCGTCGGCCTCCAGCTGCTGCCGCACACCGGCGGCCACATCGTGCCCCTGCGCCAGAAAGGTCTCGACCACCGCCGGGGAGCTGGGGGCGCGCACCAGCTGTGCCTGCTTGATCTCGCGGCTGAGGTAGAGGTCGTAGGCACTGCCGCCGCCCACCGTCACGCGCAGGCCAGACCGGTCGACCTCTTCGTTGCGCTGCAAGGGCGAATCGGCACGCACGAGGTAGCAGCCTTCGATCAGCACATAGGGCCCGGTGAAGGCGATCTCCTGGCCGCGCAGCGGATCGATGGCAAAAAAACCGATGTCGGCCTGCTCCTGGCGCACCGCATCGACCGACTTGCCCGCCGTGTCCAGCACCACCAGTTCCAGCGGCACGCCCAGGCGTTTGGCAAAGGCCTGCGCCAGATCGACCGACACGCCCACGGGCGCGCCGGTGTGCGCATCCTTGTTGGCCAGGATGGGGTTGCCAAGGTTGATCGAGGCGCGCAAGCGCCCCGTCGGCGTGAAAGCGGTGATCACACGGGTGTCCATGCTTCTTGCTCCCTGGCACTCACTGCGGGGTGATATTGGCTTCCTTGATCAGGCGCGCCCACTTGGCCGTGTCCTGCTCAAGGTAGCGGCCGAACTCGGCCTGCGTCATGGCCACCGGCTCGACCGCCTCGGCCTCGAAACGCTTGACCATCTCGGGCAGTTTCTGGATCGTCGTCAACTCGCGGTGCAACCGGTCGACGATGGGCTGGGGCGTGCCCGCTGGAACCACGATGCCCCACCAGTTGACCGCCTCGTAACCGGGCACGCCAGCCTCGGACATGGTGGGCACATCGGGCAGGGCCGGTGAGCGCCTGGGGCCGCCCACGGCCAGCGCCTTGAACTTGCCGGCCTTGATCTGCGGCAGGGTCTGCACCAGGGCGCCGAGGATGAGCTGGGGGTTGCCGGCCATCACGTCGATCATGGCGGGCCCGCCGCCCTTGTAGGGCACGTGCACGATGTCCACCTGGGCCAGGTTGACGAACAGGGCGCCGCCCAGATGCTGGAAGCTGCCGATGCCCGCCGAGGCGTAGTTCAGCTTGCCGGGATTCGCTTTCGCCATGGCGATGAGCTCGCGCACCGAATTGACGGGCAGCGAGGGCGGCACCGCCAGCACATTGGGGCCGGCCGCCAGCAGGGCCACCGGCGCAAAGGCCTTGGCGGGGTCGTAGGGCAGCTTGTAGAGCGAGCCGTTGGCCGTGTACGCCGACGAGACGAAGAGCAGGGTGTAGCCATCGGCTTCGGCTTTGGCGGCCTGCTCGGTGCCGATCAGCCCGCCGGCCCCACCCTTGTTGTCCACCACCACGGGCTGGCCCAGGCGCATGGCCAGTTGCGTGGCAATCATGCGGCCCACCACGTCATTGCTGCCGCCGGGCGGGAAGGGGATGATCAACTTGACGGGCCGGGCCGGGTAAGCGTCGACCGCTTGTGCGGACGCCGTGGCCGCCAGGCCGAGCAGGCAGGTGGCGAGGAAGGTCTTGAGGACGGGACGCATGGTGTCTCCTTGTTTGGATGCGCTGGCGCCGGGCACGCTTTCATCATAGCGGCGGGCGGTCCGGATCAGTCGGTGCGCACGCGCCGGTACATCAGCAGGCGGCCTTTGTAGGCCAGCGTCGCCGCGCTTGCCAGGCGGTCCAGGCGCTGCTCCCGCAGGTCGAAGCCCTGGGCCAGCATGTGCCGGTTGAAGGCCGGGCGGTTGCCGCGGTCCGGGTCGACGATCCACACCTCGGCGCTGAGCTTGGCATGCCGGCCGATGAAACCAGCCAGGGCCACGCTGGCATCGGGGTCGTAGAGCAGGTCGCTGCCGATGATCAGGTCAAAGCGCCCGCGCACCATGGCGATGGCCGGCACCCCCAGCCCCTGCTGCAGGGAACCGGGCTGGCTCCAGTGTCCGTGCCGGTACTTCATCGGGCTCATCTGGTTGAGCCCCAGATTGACCAGGAGGAAATCCCGCGTCAGCGGATGACAATCGCTGGCCGTGATGTCCGCGCCGCGACGATGGCACACCATGCTGGGCAGGGCCAGGCCGCAACCGAGTTCCAGGATGCGCTCGCCCGCCAGCACCGGCCGCTGCACCATACGCTGTGCCAGTTGCTCGCCCGAAGGCCAGAGCAGGCCAAAGAGCGGCCAGGTGGCGGAGGAGATACCCTGGCGCAGAGCGGCGCCCAGCGGATCACTGAACTGCTGTCGGTCCAGCAGGGAACGGATCAGGAGATCGGCCGCGCCCGTGATGGGCACGTTTTGCTGCTGGGTCTGGTAGCCGGGCATCGCTGAAGCGCGAAGCCGGCGTCAATGGCTTCATGAATGAACTGGGGATGGACCAGTATAGCCCTGGCTCCCTCATGCCTCATGCCTCATGCCTCATGCCTCATGCCTCATGCGGGCGCGGCGGGGATACGTCTCGATACACATGGGCGGTCAACGTGCGTGCAAGACGTCCCGTTGTGTGAGTGTCTCCGGATCCACTGGAGTCACAACATCAACCCCGAAAGGCATATGTCATGAGCAAGATCCTCGCTACCCTGATCGCCGGCCTGTTCGCAGCCAACGTCTTCGCCCAGGCTGCCGCACCGGCTGCTCCCGCCACGCCTGCCACTGCGGCCACGCCTGCAACGCCCGCCAAGCCCGCCGCGAAAGCCGAAGCCAAGAAGACCACCGGCGCCGCCAAGAAAGCTGAAAAGAAGCCTGAAGCCAAGAAGTAAGCCCACCCGCTTGCAAAAAAAGCCCGCATGTTGCGGGCTTTTTTCTTAGTGCCAGCGCGGCAACGCTTCGTCGCGCAACTCACCGCGCAGGCTCTGGTAGTCGGGCACGACCGAACGCACCGTGTCCCAGAAACGCGGGCTGTGGTCCATCACGCGCAGATGGCTGAGTTCGTGCGCGACCACGTAGTCGATCACGCTCTGGCGGAAATGGATGAGCCGCCAGTTCAGGCGGATGGCGCCATCGCTGCTGGCACTGCCCCAGCGCGTGCCGGCGCTGCTCAGCGAAAGCTTGCGCCACTGCACCCCCAGCTGCGGCGCGTAGTACTGCAAGCGCTCGGTGAAGACACGGTGCGCCTGGCGCATCAGCCAGGCCTGCACGGCGTCACGGATCTGCTGGGTGCTCGCCTGCTGCGGCAGGCCGATGTGCAGGGTGAAACGCGGCACGCCTTCCAGCGTCAGATTGGGCGCCTGGGCATCGGTGTGCAGCACCACCTCCACGTCATCGGCCTTGAGGCTGCCACCCACCGCGCGATAGGCGTGGGTCGGGTCGAGTACCACGATGACCGTCTCGCCCAGGAAGGGGAAACTGCTGCCGTCGCGCCACTCGATGTGCGTCGAGTCCAGGCGCTGCTGGCGCTCGCGCATCTCGCCGAGCTTGCGCACGATCCAGCCCGCTTTCTCCTGCAGCGCAGCCTCCACCTCGTACAGTGGCACCCAGCGCGGCGCGCTGACCACCAGGCCATCGGGGCCGACCTGCATGCCAATGGTGCGGCGCTTGCCGCGTTTGAATTCGTAGGCCACCTGGGCATCGCACAGGCGCGCCTGGCGATTGGCGCGCGGATGGCCGAACTGGGCCGGTGCCATCACGCTGGCAAGGGTCTGGTCCGGCTGGTGCGGGCCTTGCATCACGGGCGGAGTCGGCTGTGGCGTCGGCGACGCCTGCACCGGCGTTGCATCGAAGAGGTCGAGGGCGAGCTGAAGGAAGCTGCGCATGCGCATCACTTTACCGAAGATTGCCAGCTACCAGCGCACGCCCGGGCCTGAGCGGGGAACGCCGTGGAACCGGCTTGGCCGGGCCACTGGCGTTGCCCCCTGCAAAAGGGGGGTGGCGTAGCGACACGCAGTGCGCGGAGCCTGAGGGTGTGCCATCAGTACGCCTCGGGATCGAGTCGGCGCATCTCGGCCTCGATCCAAGCCTGGACTTCGCGCATCAGCTCGGCCGGCTCGCGGCCTGCGCTGGGAATCGGCTTGCCGATGGACACGTCCACCACACCCGGGCGCTTGATGAAGGCCTTGCGCGGCCAGCACTTGGCCGAGCTCACGGCGATCGGGATCACGGGCGCGCCGGTTTCCACCGCCAGGCGCGTGCCACCGCTCTTGTAGATGCCGGCCTGACCGCGCGCAATGCGCGTGCCCTCGGGAAACATGATGATCCAGACACCGCGCGCCAGCAGTTCCTTGCCCTGCGCCACCACCTTGGAAAAAGCCAGCGAGCCCTGCGAGCGGTCGATGTGGATCATGTCCAGCCGGCCCATGGCCCAGCCGAAGAAGGGCACGTAGAGCAGCTCCTTCTTGAACACATAGGCCAGCGGATGCGGCATCAACGTGGGCATGAGAAAGGTTTCCAGCGTGGACTGGTGCTTGACCAGCAGGATGGCCGGGCTGGTCTCGCCCACCGGCAGGTTCTCCATGCCGGTGACCTGCACACGGATGCCGAGGATCACGCGCGCGCCATCGATGGCCCAGCCCAGCCAGCGCGCCGCCATCCAGTACAGCGGGTTGCCGCGCACGCGGATGGAGGCCACCACCATGATGATGCCCCAGGGGATCACCGTGACGATCATCCACAGGAGATGGATGAGGGAACGAAGCAAGGCCATGGTGTCTTTCCTCAGGCGTTCTCACGCACGGTATCGCGCAAAACCAGATGGTCGGCAAAAGCCAGCAGATTCTCGTGCACGCGCGTGCCGGCCGGGAAATTGTCGGGCAGGGGCTTGCCGCGCAAGGCTTCCCCCTTGCCGGTCAGCACCAGGTGCGGCTCGCAGCCCACGGCCGCGCCCGCGATCAGGTCGCGCGCCGAATCCCCCACCGAGGGCACGCCCTTGAGGGCGATGCCGTAGCGTTCGCCGATCTGCTCGAACAGGCCGGGCAGGGGCTTGCGACAGCGGCAGGTCTGATCCGGTGCGTGCGGGCAATAGAAGACCGCCTCGACGCGTGCACCGGCAGCGGCCAGCAGCTTGTGCATCTTGGCGTGCATGGCATTGAGCGCCGCCACGTCGAACAGGCCACGCCCCAGCCCCGACTGGTTGGACGCCACCACCACGTGCCAGCCGGCATGGTTGAGTTTGGCGATCGCCTCCAGCGCGGCGGGCAGGGGCTTCCATTCAGCGTCGGACTTCACGAACTCGGCGCTGTCCTCGTTGATGGTGCCGTCGCGGTCCAGGATGACCAGCTTCATGGTGTGCATGCGTCGCGACCGATCAGGCCGCCAGGCGCGACAGGTCGGCCACGCGGTTCATGGCCTCGTGCAGGCTCTTGAGCAGGCCCTGGCGGTTCAGGCGCAGGTCCATCTCTTCGGCATTCACCATCACGCCATCGAAGAAGGCGTCCACTGGCGCGCGCAGGGCGGCCAGGGTCTGGAGCGAGGCGGTGTAGTCGCCGGCCTCGAACTGGGCGTTCGCTTGGGGCACCACGTCTTTCAGGGCGGCGTAGAGGTTTTTCTCGGCCGCCTCTTGGAGCAGCACTTCGCTGACATGGGCATCCACGTCGCCGGCCTTCTTCAGGATGTTGCTGATGCGCTTGTTGGCCGCAGCCAGGGCGGCGGCTTCGGGCCAGGAAGCAAACTCCATAACTGCACTAATACGAGCAGTAACATCAGCCAGCAGAGGCGGGCGCAGAACCAAAGCAGCATCAACAAAGCGAGACTCAGCCCCATTTTCTCGAAGATACCCTGACAAACGCTCGTAGATGAACTCAGACAACGATTCGCTTGGGTCTGATATTTTCTCTCCCAACGCTTCAACAGCCGTAGAAAGTGCGGTCGTCAGCGAGAGCTTCGGCGCCTTTTCGATCAACATCCGGATCACACCCAACGCATGACGGCGCAGCGCAAACGGGTCCTTGTCACCGGTAGGCAAATTGCCAATACCGAACATGCCCACCAGCGTTTCCAACTTGTCGGCCAGGGCCACGACCAGGCCCACGGTGTTGCGTGGCAGCTCGTCGCCCGCGAAGCGCGGTTTGTAATGGTCTTCGATGGCGTTGGCCACCTCCTCGCCCAGGCCGTCGTGGCGCGCGTAATAACCGCCCATGATGCCCTGCAGCTCGGGGAACTCGCCCACCATATCGGTCAGCAGATCGGTCTTGGCCAGACGCGCTGCGGTATCGGCCGCGGCCACGAGCTTGGCATCACCCAGCTGCTGCGCGATCGCCCGGGCAATCGCACGCACACGCTCAATGCGCTCACCCTGCGTTCCGAGTTTGTTGTGATAAACCACCTTGCCCAGGCCTTCGACACGCGACTCCAGTGTCTTCTTGCGGTCCTGGTCGAAGAAGAACTTGGCATCGGCCAGGCGCGGGCGCACCACGCGCTCGTTGCCGCCAATCACGGCGCTGGCATCGGCCGGGCTGATGTTGCTGACCACCAGGAACTTGTTGGTCAACTTGCCCGCAGTGTCGAGCAGCGGGAAGTATTTCTGGTTGGCCTTCATCGTGAGGATCAGGCACTCCTGCGGCACGGCGAGGAATTCCTTTTCGAACGCGCACGTCAGCACATTGGGGCGCTCGACCAGGGCGGTCACTTCGTCTAGCAGGGCGTCATCCTCGATGGCACGCGCACCGCCACCGACCTGGGCGGCCGCAGCCGCGAGCTGGCGCACGATCTCGGCTCGGCGCTCGGCGAAAGAGGCGATGACAGCGCCGTCCTCCCGCAGGGTGGCTGCGTAGCTGTCGGCATCCTTGAGCATCACCACGTCCTTCTTCGCCTCGAAGCGGTGGCCTTTGGTGCTGTTGCCGGCCTTCAGGCCCAGGGCCTTGACGGGCACCACGGCGCTGCCGTGCAGGGCGACCAGGCCGTGCGCCGGGCGCACGAAGTTCACGCTGCTCCAGCCGGGCAGTTCGCAATCGGTCTCAAGCTGGTAGCTCATCACCTTGGGGATGGGCAGTTTCGCGATGGCTTCGTCCAAGGCCTTCTGCAGGCCCTCAGTCAATGTCACGCCTTTAACCGTACTGTTGTAGAAGAGTGTGCCATCAGGTCCGCGCATGAGCCCAGCCACGGCGGAAGCATCGGCGCCAAGAGCCTGCAACTTCTTAAGCAATGCAGGTGTCGCATTACCAGTCGCGTCCAGGCCGACGGACACCGGCATCAGCTTCTGCGACACCCGTTTGTCTTCTGCATTGGAAGCGACGTTTGGGATATGTGCAGCCAATCGACGTGGTGATGCGAACGAAACAGATTGAGCAAAGTCATTCCGGTCCATGAGGCCTTGCTTCTCAAGGCTTACGATCAAAGCCTCAACGAAAGCTGCTCCCAGTTTCTTGAGCGCCTTGGGCGGCAACTCTTCGACAAACAGTTCAACGAGAAGGTTGTGGGTCGTCATGGTCTCAGGCTGCCTTCTTCGTCATTTGCTCAACCCACGCACGCGGGGCCATGGGGAAACCCAGACGCTCGCGGCTCTCGTAATAACTCTGCGCGACGGCGCGCGCCAGGTTGCGGATGCGGCCGATGTAGGCGGCGCGTTCGGTCACCGAGATGGCGCCACGCGCGTCCAGCAGGTTGAAGCTGTGCGCACATTTCAGCACCTGCTCGTAGGCCGGCAGCGCGAGCTGCTGTTCCATCAGGTGCTTGGCCTGTTTTTCATGCGCCGTGAAGGCGATGAACAGGAAGTCGGCATCGCTGTGTTCGAAGTTGTAGGCCGACTGTTCTTTTTCGTTCTGCAGGTAGACGTCGCCATAACTCAGGGTGTCGGTCCACTTGAGCTTGTAGACGTTGTCCACGCCCTGCAGGTACATGGCCAGGCGTTCCAGGCCATAGGTGATCTCGCCCGTGATGGGCCGGCAGTCGATGCCGCCCACCTGCTGGAAGTAGGTGAACTGCGTCACCTCCATGCCGTTGAGCCAGACTTCCCAGCCCAGACCCCAGGCGCCCAGGGTGGGGTTCTCCCAGTCGTCTTCCACAAAACGGATGTCGTTCTTCTTGAGGTCGAAGCCCAGGGCTTCCAGCGAGCCCAGGTAGAGCTCAAGGATGTTGCTCGGTGCGGGCTTGAGCACCACCTGGTACTGGTAGTAGTGCTGCAGGCGGTTGGGGTTCTCGCCGTAACGGCCGTCCTTGGGGCGGCGGCTGGGCTGCACGTAGGCGGCCTTCCAGGGCTCGGGGCCGAGGGCGCGCAGGAAGGTGGCCGTGTGCGAGGTGCCGGCGCCGACCTCCATGTCGTAGGGCTGCAAAAGCGCGCAGCCCTGGGCATCCCAGTAGGACTGCAGTTTCAGAATGATTTGCTGGAAGGTCAACATGTTTGGGTCTGGTGCGGACGGGTTCATCCGGCAAGCGGGGCAGCGCAATGGCGCCCTGCAATGGATGGATTTCCGCCTAAGCCTTTGATTTTACGGGGCTTCGGGCCGGTCTCGAAGGGACCTCAGGCTCTTTTGCGCCAGACGGCCCACAGCAGCCCGGCCAGGCCGGCCAGCCACAGCGGCCACAAGCCCGCGTAGGCCACCCAATGGGCATAAAGGGTCAGGCCCTGACGCCCCTCCACCTCACCCCGCAACACGCCCCGGGTGTGGCGGGGTAGCTGGGCGATGACCTGGCCGCGATGGTCGATGATGGCCGTGGCGCCCGTGTTGGTGGCCCGCACAAAGGGGCGTTCGAACTCCAGCGCGCGCATGCGCGAGATGTGCAGGTGCTGGTCGATCGCCACCGTGTTGCCAAACCAGGCGATGTTGCTGAGGTTGACGAAGACCGTGGGCGCCCGGGCCGGGTCGCGGAAACGCGCGCCCAGCTCTTCGCCGAACAGGTCTTCGTAGCAGATATTCGATGCCAGGCGCTGCCCCTGCCAGTCGAAAGTGGGCTGGCCCAGACCACCGCGCTGGAAATCCCCCAGAGGGATGTTCATCATGGCGGTGAACCATCTGAAGCCGGGCGGGATGAATTCGCCAAAAGGCACCAGATGGTGCTTGTCGTAACGCCAGGGCGCCTGGCCCGGTGCCAGACCCACCACGGAATTGGTATAGCCCTGGCTGTAGCTGCCCAGCGGCAAGCCTATCAGCGCGGCCTGTTGGCCGTCGGCATAACGCTGGCGCAGGGTGTCCCAATACCCCTCGGGCAACTGCTGCGGCAGCTGTGGCAGTGCCGTTTCAGGGGCCACGACCAGGGACGCGTGTTGCTGCTGCAATTGTTCGCCATACCAGCGCAGGGCCATGGGCACGCCGGAGCCAGGCTGGAATTTCTCGTCCTGCGGGATATTGCCTTGCAGCAGGGCCACGCCCAGCCGACCGGCGGTATGGGTGGCTTCGCCCCCTCCCATCTTCTGCACCGACGGCAGGGCCAGGACGGCCAGGACGGCCAGGCGCTGCCAGTGGCCGCAGGACCATGTCTGCGGAATCGCCATGGCCAGCCAGGCTGCCAGGGCCGAGATGCCGTAGACGCCGAGCCATGGAGCGTAGCCGGCCAACGGCCCTTCCACGTGCGCGTAGCCGCTGCCGCCCCAGCCGAAACCCGTGAACCAGACACCGCGCGCCAGCTCCGCCAGCAACCAGAGCGCCGCAAACAGCAGCGCCCGCGCAGCACGGTTGTCCGGGGCATGACGCAACTGCAAGGCGCAGGCCGCGGCGTAATACAGCGCCAGAGCGCCCGCCAGGGCCAGCACGGCGAGCACGGCCAGTGCCGCCGGCAGGCCGCCATAGGTGTGCATGGAGATGTAGAGCCACCAGAAGGTGGCCGCCAGCCAGGCCGTGGCGAACAGCCAACCGGCCAGCGCGGCCTGCTTCCAGTGCGTGCTGCGTTCGAGCTGCCAGGCCAGCAGGCCCAGGGCGAGGAGTTGCAACCACCAGCGCGGCTGTCCGTCCCAGGGGGCGGCCACGGCGAAGGCCTGGGCCAGGCCGGCCCCGCCGCTCAGGGCCCAGGATGCGGCACGCGTCCAGCGCTCACGCATCAAGCACGGCCTTGCGGGGCACCACGGGTGAAACCTTGAACCATTTCACGGCGCCACCCTTGGTGTGCAGCACAAGGAACTTGAGTCCGGCGATCACATGCTGTTCGCCACGCCGTGGCACGTGCCCCATCTCATGGGCGATCAGTCCGCCGATGGTGTCGAAATTTTCGTCTGGTGCGCTGCCCGTGATCTTGACGTCAAAGGCTTCGTTGACACGTTCCACGGGGGCGCGACCGTTGACGCGATAGGTCTGGTCGGCCAGGCCGAAGATGTCGCCCTCGTCCTCGGAAATGTCGAACTCGTCCTCGATCTCGCCGACGATCTGTTCGAGCACATCTTCGATGGTGATCAGGCCCGCCACGCGGCCGAACTCGTCGATCACGATGGCCAGGTGGTTGCGGTTGCCGCGGAATTCGTGCAGCAGATCGTTCAGCCCCTTGCTTTCCGGCACGAAGACCGCTGGCCGCAGCAGGGCGCGGATGTTCAGTTCGGGCGCACGCTGCAGCTTGAGCAGGTCCTTGGCCATCAAGATGCCGATGATGTTCTCACGCTCGCCCTCAAAGACCGGGAAGCGCGAGTGCGCGGTGTCGATCACGACATTGAGCAGTTCATCGAAAGGTGCGTTGATGTCGACCAGGTCCATCCGGGGTGTCGGCACCATGACATCACCGGCGGTCATCTCCGCCATGCGCAGCACGCCTTCGAGCATGTAGCGCGATTCGGCACCGATGATCTGGTTGTCTTCGGCTTCGGCCAGGGTTTCGATCAACTCGGCGGTGGAGTCCGGTCCGGGGTGGATGAACTCGGCCAGCTTCTTCAGAAAGGTGCGCTTGTCCTCTTTTTCAGGAACGCGCGCAGGGTGAGGGTCGGGCACTGACGGCAGCACGATGTGCGGTTGTTGCGATCCCCATAGGATAGCGGATCACCACGTCCACGCCATGACGACCGGGCTGCAGCCTCAGGGAGCTGATTTGTGCCGCGCATCGCGTACGCCGCGGCGCACGTCCTGCAGTCCGCTCAGGAACGCCCAGAACTGTTTGGCCTGCACCTTGAGCCGGTAATCCGTCTGGGCCAGTTGCTCTTCCAACAGTTCCGTCACCTGACTCTCAAAGGTCGCCGGCGGGAGCCGCAAGTAAGCACTCGCCTCAGATCCGTCATGTTCTACCGTGGCCCCGGCCTTGCGGGCGATGTTGATCATGGCGGTGTTTTCGCTCAGGGCGTGGATGAACATCAGCTGCACCCCTTCGTTGCGGGCATGTCGCATGGCGCGTGCAAAGAGCTTGCTGCCATAACCATGGCCGCGGACCGCGGGCAGCACCGAAACGCCGAATTCGGCGCAGGCGTCATAACTTTTGTCCACGGAATGCGCCAGATGCGCCATGGCCACGAGTTCCAGCCTGCGGTTGTAAATGCCGAAAATGGCATCGCGTTCGAAATCCAGGGTATCGACATAGGCCTGGATCTGGGCATCGACGGCCAGATAACCGAAACGCAGGTAGCGATCACGCTCGTCCAGGGCCTGCAAATGGCGCGCGATACGCGCTCGGTGCCGGGACCCCAGCCGGCGGATGACGGCCACCCAGGGTGCCCGGGCCGAGGCGCTTTGCTCGGGTGGCAGCACGCGCACCAAGTCACTGCTGCGGTCTGGCCCTGGGGCGTCCTTGTTTGCATCCATGGCGCGAATGTAAGGTTATTTGAGATTTTCATCCAGTCCGCTCCTGGCTGCCGTCTTGACACGTGCGTGACAGTTTTCACCCATAACCTAGGAGAAGCCCGGTGTCGCGCCCTTCGGGGCTGCGGTCCAATAGCCCAGTCATGGAGTGATTGATGGAAAAATTCTGGTTGAACAGCTACCCCGCCGGGGTGCCTCACGATGTCGATCCGGGTCAATACAGTTCGCTGGCCCAGTTGCTGGAGGAATCCTTCCGCAAGAACGCCAGCCAGCCCTTTTCCGTCTGCATGGAGCAGTGGATGAGCTACCGGCAACTCGACGAGCTTTCCGCCACGCTGGGTGCCTGGCTGCAAAGGCTGGGACTGGAGCCAGGGGCTCGGGTGGCCATCATGCTGCCCAACATCCCGCAGTTCGCCGTGACCATGGCCGCCATCCTGCGTGCCGGTTATACCTGCGTCAACGTCAATCCCTTGTACACGGCGAGAGAACTCGAACACCAGCTCAAGGATTCTGGCGCCACGGCCATCGTGGTGCTGGAGAATTTTGCACACACGCTGGAAGAGGTCATAGACCGCACCCAGGTCAGACACGTGGTGCTGACCGGCTTCGGTGATCTGCTCGGCCCCTGGTATGGCCGCTGGCTAACCTTCGCCGTACGCCATCTGGCCAAGATGGTGCCCCCATTTCGCCTGCCCACCACCGAGGGACGAACGGTCACGCCTTGGCGCAAGGCCTTGGGTGAAGGAGCCCATCTTGCCCTCAAGCCAGCGGCCACCCATCTCGATGCGATCGCCTTCCTGCAGTACACCGGCGGCACCACCGGGCTGAGCAAGGGGGCGGTGCTGACCCACCGCAATGTGGTCGCGGCCATCCTGCAGGCTGAAGCGTGGTTCACGCCAGCGCTCGACCGTATCGGCAACGTGCGCGAGACCAACAGCATTGCTGCGTTGCCGCTGTATCACATCTTCGCACTGACCCTCAGCTTCCTGGCCATACGCTGGGGTTCGCATATCACGCTGATCCCCAATCCACGCGACATCGGCAAGTTCGTGGAAGTCCTCAAGCGGCGTCCCTTCCACATGTTGCCGGCCGTGAACACCCTGTTCAACGCCCTGCTGCAGCATCCGCAGTTCCGCACCGTGGATTTTTCCCATCTTTGCGTCTCACAGGCCGGTGGAATGGCGGCTTCCGAAGGAACCGCCCGGCACTGGCGCGATGTGACGGGCTGTCCCATGGTCGAAGGCTGGGGCATGAGCGAAACTTGCGCCATCGGCACCAACAATCCGGTCACGACCGACAAGTTCAGCGGCACCATCGGCCTGCCGCTGCCTGGGGTTGAGATCGCAATCAAGGACGACGCCGGCCAATCTCTGCCCGTGGGCGAGTCCGGCGAGATCTGCGTCAAAGGCCCGAACGTGATGACGGCTTATTACATGCAGCCCGTCGAGACTGCCCAAGCCTTCACCCCCGACGGCTTCATGCGCACGGGTGACATTGGCATCATGGACGCACAGGGCTACACCCGCATCGTTGATCGCAAGAAGGACATGATCCTGGTCAGCGGCTTCAATGTTTTCCCCAGCGAACTCGAAAACGTGATTTCCCTGTGCGACGGCGTGCTGGAATGCGCCGTCATCGGCGTGCCGGATGCCAAGCAGGGCGAGGCCATCAAGGTCTATGTGGTGCGCAGCGACCCGACACTGAGCGAGGATGACGTGGCCAAGTATTGCGCCCAGAACCTGACCGGCTACAAGCATCCCAAGTACATCGAATTCCGCGACGAACTGCCCAAATCCAACGTCGGCAAGATATTGCGTCGCGAATTGCGAGCCGGCAAGTGAGTCCTCTTGCCCTGCCGCCGGACAGCATCGTTCTGGAACGGGGCTGGCTTCTTTCTTCCAACAATACCCTGCTGCTGGGACCATAGCAGAGCGCCTTGATTGGCAGTGGCCATGGCACACGCTACTTTGCTGGCGCCGATTTCAATGCCTGGATAGACGATTTGATCCATGATCTGCTGCGATCGGGCGCAGCGCAGGTCATCACTCTCACAAGCCCGACCTTTTCAATCAGTACGCGCATTTCGTTCGCACAAATAAAAACGCCCCGTCAAATGACGGGGCGTTTACTGCTGTAAGAGCCTGACGATGTCCTACTTTCACACGGGAATCCGCACTATCATCGGCGCTGAGGCGTTTCACTGTCCTGTTCGGGATGGGAAGGAGTGGGACCACCTCGCTATGGTCATCAGGCATA
>JACCDS010469252.1_pt1 | contig 16264 bp, 15 predicted proteins | sample 7446441 | NCBI WGS metagenome assembly JACCDS01 (sample SAMN15323445, study PRJNA562643) | freshwater metagenome | isolation source: river surface water | place: USA:Blue River Watershed | collected 2017-08-17
TCCAGCAGCTCATGGCGCTCCGATTGGCGGTCATTTTGTGCCATGCCCGACGCGACCCGGACCTGTCGGGTTTGACCATCCACTGCGATGCCCTGCAACGCACCGCGCGCTTGACCTTGCGCAGCGATTGGGCCGAGCTCTGGCCGCAGTCGGCCCATCTCTTGCGTGAAGAAAAAACGGCTTGGCAAAAAACCGAATGGCAGTTCGAAGTTCTCACAGACTGACAACCATGCGCCCACAGTGAGCTCGCGCATGACCTGACTGACGCGAACATCAAAAAGGCGCTGATCAGCGTTCCGACCATCAAAACCGGTCGACCCGCCAAGGACTGCGCCTGCTCACAGACGCTCTGGGGCGGTCACGGTCAGCAAAACGGTTTGATCCTGACCTTCACGGCTGCGCCTGCGCAACCACCATACGGCCCCCTTGCGCACCGCGCACGCCGCATCGGGCATGCGCAGCAACTGTGAAATCACCGCCCCCAGTGCGGGCTGGTGCCCAACCAGCAAAACCGGGTACTTGGCATCGGGCCAACCCGCTGTTTCCAGAATATCCTGCACCGAAGCGCCAGGCGACAGCGCATCACGAACCTTGTATTTACGTCCGAGGGCGCGCACCGTTTGCTCGGCCCTGACCGCAGGGCTGCTCAAAATTCGCGTGCCTTCTGGAAGCTGGCTTTCGAGCCAGACCGACATGCGCTCAGCCTGCTTGCGGCCACGCGGCGTCAGAGCCCTTTGCAAGTCATCTTCTCCGGGTTCGGCCTCGTGGGCCTCGGCGTGACGCCACAAAATCAAATCCATCGCCCTCAGTCCCCTTGGGTAGACGCCCCGTAGCGCTGCATCAAGGCGTTTTGTGCACCGTGTCCCGGTGCCGTCAGACCGACCCGGTGGTATTGACCGTCTGCTGCCAAATCCCAGGCGTCACGGCCATCGTGCAGGTAGGCGATCAGGCATTCGTCGATGATGCGCTGACGCAAAACCGGGTCGGTCACAGGCCAGGCCAGCTCGATCCGGCGTGTCATGTTGCGACTCATCCAGTCGGCGCTGGACAAATACAGCGACTCTTCCTGACCGGCGGAGAAATAAAACACACGGGAATGTTCCAGAAAGCGACCAATGACCGAGCGCACGCGGATGTTTTCACTCAAACCCGCCACACGCGCAGGCAACATGCAAGCGCCCCGCACGATCAAGTCAATCTTCGCGCCCTTTTGTCCGGCTTCCAGCAAAGCCTCGATCAGCGGTTGGTCGGTCAGGGCGTTCATCTTGATGACGATGCGTGCAAAGTCACCACGCGCCGCCGCGTCACCCACCGCCTCGATGCGCGATTGCAAGTCGCTGTGCAGCTGAAAAGGCGCGACCAGCAAGCGCTTCATTTTGGGCAAGCGGCTTTGGCTGGCCAAGTGACCAAACAACTGGTCCATGTCCGATGTGATGTCAGCGTCTGCCGTGAGGTAGCTGATGTCGGTGTACAGCGCTGCCGTGCGGCGGTTGTAATTGCCGGTCGACAAATGTCCGTAGCGCTTGAGCGAGCGGCCCTCACGGCGGGTCACCAAAAGCATCTTGGCATGCGTCTTGAGGCCGACAATGCCGTACACCACCTGTACCCCAATCGATTCGAGCTGCTCTGCCCAATTGATGTTGGCTTCTTCGTCGAATCGGGCTTTGAGCTCCACCACAGCCGTGACCTCCTTGCCCCGACGCACCGCCTCGCGCAGCAAATCCATCATCGTGGGATCGCTGCCTGCTCGGTAAATCGTTTGCTTGATGGCCAGCACATTCGGGTCCATCACGGCTTCGCGCAGAAAAGCCAGAACGCCGTCGAAACTCTCAAAGGGCTGGTGAATCATCACATCACCCGTTTTGAGGCGCGCAAAGATCGAGCCGTGCTGCGGCACTTGCGCAGGGAAACTTGCCTTGTAGGGCGGAAACAGCAACTCCGGCGCATCGATCAGATCGATCAACTGCATCAGACGCACCAGATTGACCGGACCGTTGACCCGAAACACCGAGGATTCGGGGAGTTGGAATTCCTTGCGCAAAAATTCTGCCAAACGCGGCGAGCAGCTGGCCGAAACCTCCAGCCGGACCGCCTGACCATAGTGGCGGTGCTGCAAACCCTGCCGCAAAGCCATGCGCAAATTGGCTATCTCGTCTTCGTCAACCGCCAGCTCGGAGTTACGCGTCACCCGAAACTGTGAGAACTGCCCCACTTCACGGCCCGGAAACAATTCAGCCAAATGCGCACGGATCACACTGGACAGCATCACAAAGGCGGTGGTGCCGTCACACACCCGCTCGGGCAGTGGAATGAGGCGCGGCAAGACGCGGGGAACTTTGACAATCGCGATCTCATTGGAGCGACCAAAGGCGTCCTTGCCCGACAGCTGAACGATGAAATTCAAGGACTTGTTGGCCACCTGCGGGAACGGGTGCGCCGGGTCCAACCCCACTGGCACCAGCAAAGGCTGAACTTCGCGTTGAAAATAACTGCGCACCCATTGGCGCTGAGCCGCATTGCGCTCGCCGTGCGACAAGATCCGGTAACCCTTGCGCTGCAAAGTGGGCAACAAGTCGTCGTTGTACAGGGCGTATTGACGCGCCACCATGGCGCTGGTTTTTTCAGCCAAGGCGGCAAGACTGGCTTCGGAGTATTCCCCCGACTTCAGGCCTTGCAGGCTGCCCATCACATGGGGCTCTGCCCGCACCTCAAAAAACTCGTCCAGGTTGGAAGACACGATACACAAATAGCGCAAACGCTCGAGCACTGGCACTTCCGGGCGGTGCGCCCAATCCAGCACCCGCTCGTTGAAGGACAAGATGCTCTGATCGCGGTCGAGCAAGGCTTGCCGCTCGTTTGCAAAGGAAGTCTCGACTTTTGAATGAACCATGACCGTGTCTGAATGGATTGAAAAATCATTCTAGGAATTCGCTGTGTCAATTTGATGACAAGACTGTGAATCAGCCTCCCATGGGTGCAGCGCCCGATACCGGCACCAGATGGGACACGAACAACTCGACCGTCTTCGGCCAGGCAAATGCCTCTGCCCGCTGTCGGCACTCGGCCCTTGGAAGGGTCAGGCATTGGCGAACCGCCTCGGCCAGGTCTTCCGACAGCACACCCCCCATCGTCTGACCTTCAGCATGGCCGAGCACTTGCAAAGGGCCATCGACCGGGTATGCGGCCACAGGGGTGCCGCAAGCCATGGCTTCGAGCATGACCAAACCAAAGGTTTCGTTGCGCGAGGGAAAGACAAACACGTCGGCTGCGGCATAGACCTTGGCCAACTGCTGGCGCGGCAACACCCCCATCCAGACCACATTCGGGTAACGCGCCTTGAGCTGCGCTTCCAAAGGCCCCACACCACACACGATGCGGGTTCCATCCAGCTTCAAGTCCAGAAACGCATCGATGTTTTTCTCGTAAGAAACTCGCCCCACAAACAAGGCGTAAGGGCGCGGAAACCCTTCCAATTCCGGCATATCCAGCGGCTCGGCGTGGTGGTCAAACAATTTCAGGTCCACCCCGTGGGTCCACGGCTTGAGTGATTGAAAACCACGGCTATGCAGCATGTTCAGCACGCCTTGGGTCGGCACCATCACCCCCGAAGACGGGCGGTGAAAATGACGAAACAGGCCGTAGCCCAGAAACAAGGGCACACGCAGCGCTGCTTTCAGGATTTCTGGAAACTTGGTGTGGAAGGCGGTGGTGAATTGCCAACCTTTTTTCAGGCAATGCTTGCGCGCCGCCCAGCCCAAAGGGCCTTCTGTGGCGATGTGAACCGCATCGGGCTGCAATGTGTCCAGCACTTTGGCCAGCGCTTTGTAAGGGCGCACCGCCAGATCAATGCCCGCATAACCCGGGCAGGGGCGGTTGCGGAACTGTCCGGGGTGGATCACCGTCACCTCGAAGTCCCCCATGCTCAGGGCTTGCACCAGCTCGTGCAGCGTGGTCACCACGCCATTGACTTGAGGGTGCCAGGCATCGGTGATGAGGGCGAGCTTCATGCGGGTACCACCTGAGCTGCAGCCACCCGTTGGCGCACCACCGCATGCGAGCCCCAATGGACGATTTCGAGATGCCCGTCGGCATGCTCCACCAAGGCGGTCCGGCTTTCTACCCAATCGCCATCGTTGCAGTACAAGGTGCCATTCACATCCCGTATTTCTGCATGGTGGATGTGCCCGCACACCACGCCATCAAAGCCTCGGCGCTTGGCTTCGTGCGCTACGGCCACTTCGAAATCGCTGATGAAGTTCACCGCCTTCTTGACCTTGAGCTTGAGGTACGCGGACAAAGACCAGTAGGGCAGCCCCACACGGGCCCTGAAGCTGTTGAGGTGCCGGTTGATTCGGAGGGTCAACTCGTACAACCAGTCACCCACATACGCGAGCCACTTGGCGCACTGGATCACGCCATCAAAATGATCGCCATGCATCACCCACAACTTGAGCCCCTGAGCGGTGGTGTGGGTCGTTTCATGCACCACCTCCACGCCGCCAAAAGCATGGCCCACAAAATGCCGGGCAAACTCGTCGTGGTTACCAGGCACATAGACCACGCGGCAACCTTTGCGCGCCCTGCGCAACAGTTTCTGCACCACATCGTTGTGACTTTGCGGCCAGAACCAGCGCCTGCGCAGCTGCCATCCGTCGACAATGTCACCCACCAAATACAGCACATCACTCGGGTGGTGCTTCAAAAAGTCGAGCAAGGCCTCGGCCTGAAATCCCGGTGTGCCGATGTGCAGGTCTGAAATGAAAATCGCCCTCAAACGAGGGCGGTCTGCAGCGTCATCATCCTCGTCCTGTGCGGACGGGGACGACACATGGGCGGGTGAGCCATGCACCCCATCCTGCGCCAGACTGGCGTCAAAGGTTTTCAGCAGCAGCGCGTGCTGCAAGGAGGTTGACGACACAGTCATCTGACAGCCGCTGAAAAATGCTTGCGGTAACGCGCTGGCAAGTCTGCGGTGCGCATCATCATCGGCAAATCGGCCGTGTTGAAATCCGGGTCCCAGGCGGGCGCACCCAGCACCTTGGCACCCAAGCGCAGATAGCCCTTGATCAGCGCGGGCGGCTCGATCGGCAAGTTGCTGTCCAGCTCATCGATGGGCAATGGCAAACGCGGCCGGACATGGTATTGGATATCGGCCAGATGGCTCTGACGCAACTGGTTCCAGATGCTGGCTGCGGCATCACCCGTCACCACACCGTTGTGGAGCATGGGAATACTGGCGCAACCGATCATGGTGTCCAGGCGGTTGCGGTCCATGAATTCAAACAAAGCCCCCCACAGGGCCATGATGACGCCACCCTGGCGGTGCTCGGCGTGCACGCAACTGCGGCCCAACTCCACCATGCGCTGACGCATGTCGCGCAGACGGGTCAGGTCAAACTCGGTGTCGCTGTAGGTGCTGCCCACGCGTTTGGCCTGGGCCGGCGTGAGCACACGGTAGGTGCCAATCACCAAGCCCGACTCGCCGTGTCGGACCAGCAAATGCTCGCAGTAATCGTCGAACAGATCGATGTCATGGCCGGGCACCTGGGTCGACAAGCGTGCGCCCATTTCAGTGCCGAAAACATCAAACCTCAGTTTTTGTGCTTCGCGCACTTCGTCTTGATGTTTTGCCCAAGTGACGTGAATAGCATTTTGGGCACGTCGAGGCAGGAAATCCACAGGGGTTTGGACCTGCGCCGGATGAAGTAACCCCCTGGGCAAACTCACCGGGGACAACGCGAACGTGGGGTTCGGCAACTCTTTCATGACCAGTTCTCCTTTGGATCAATGCAGCCATGATCCAAAAGCGAAATGACATTAAAAAGTCAATGGCGTGAATTCTTCGTGACGCGGAACGTGCAGAGTGCCGGTCAAGACCGGGGGTCAGTGCGCTCGCAAGGCCTTGTTGAGCTGATCGACCTGGTGCGTCCAGTCGGAGTCCTGTTGCCAGGTCTCCCGCAAGAAGTTGGCTTGGGCCACTGTCCAGAAAGCAGCGTCGGCCAAGGCGATGTCGCCCGGCAAGGGGCTGTGCGCCCGAATAAACTGTGCAATGCTGCGCGAATCACAAGGCAAACCCAGCTGCGCAAACAACTCGTGAAACGGGTGGTGAACGGGGTCCACGGGCAGTACCTCCTCATTTCTTCAAAACGTAGTGTCCGGGCGCGTCAGCCAGCGGGGACAAACCCATGTCGGGCGCACCCATGTTGGGCAGTGGACCCGCCTCACCGGAATGGTCCTGCAACCAGCCCAGCCAGTGCGTCCACCACGAGCCTTCGTGTCGGCTGGCTGCACGCAACCAGGCGTCCGGGTCCAGATAGGCCCCATCGTGCCGACGTGTCAGCGCCTGGAAGCTGCGCCCCGGTACACCCGGCGGATTGACGATGCCCACATTGTGCCCCCCTGATGTCAGGACAAAGGTGGTGTCCACATTGGTCAGCAAGTGCAGCTTGTGCACCGATCGCCATGGGGCCACGTGGTCACGCACGGTGCCCAAGGCATAAATCGGACACTGGATCGCGGTCAAGGCCACGGGTTTGCCGTGCACGGGATAGCGGCCACTGGCCAGGTCGTTGTTCAGAAACATGCGCCGCAAATATTCGGCATGCATGCGGTAAGGCAAGCGCGTGCCGTCTGCGTTCCAGGCCATCAGATCGCTCATGGGTGCGCGTTCACCCAGCAAATAGTGCTTGAGCAGGCGCGACCAGATCAGATCGTTCGAATTCATCCACTGAAAGGCACTGGCCATCTGGCTGCTGTCCAGATAGCCCCGGTCCCACATGATGTCTTCCAGGTGCGCCACCTGGCTGTCGTCGATGAACAGCTCCAACTCGCCAGGCTCGGTGAAGTCGGTTTGTGCCGCCAGCAGCGTCAAGCTGGCCAAGCGGTCATCGGCGTCCCTGGCCATGGCGGCCGCTGCGATGGCCAGCAGTGTGCCGCCGAGGCAATAGCCCAGCGCATGCACTTTTTGTCTGGGCACCACAGCGCACACCACCTCCAGCGCGTCCATCACGCCCATGCGCAAATAATCGTCCATGTCCAGATCCCGGTCATCCGAGTCCGGGTTGACCCAGGACATGGCGAACACCGTGTGACCTTGATCCACCATGAAGCGGATCAAGGAGTTGTGCGGAGACAAATCGAGGATGTAGTACTTCATGATCCAGGACGGCACGATCAACACAGGTTCGGGCCGCACCCGATCGGTGCTGGGGGCGTACTGGATCAACTCGATCAGGTGGTTGCGGTAAATGACCTGACCCGGCGTGATCGCCACCTGCTGCCCCACCTGGTAAGCCTCGGTGCCTGCGGGTGGCTGGCCTCGCTGCCAACGCTGGGCGTCTTCCAGCCAATTCTGAAAACCCTGACGCAAATTCGCCCCCATGGTTTCCTGGGTGCGTTGCCACACCTCGGGATTGGTCAGCACGAAGTTGGCGGGTGACACCATGTCCAGGCACTGACGAGCCGCGAAATTGACCACCGATTCATGGTGGGGCGACACGCCACGCACACCGGTCGTGGCCTCTTGCCACCATTGCTGTGTGAGCAAGAAGGCCTGGCTGATGGCATTGAAGGGCCAGGTCTGCCAGCCGGGGTGCGAAAAACGGGTGTCATGCACCATGGGCTCGATGCAGGGTTTGCAGTGTTGGTCGTGTGCCTGCGCTGCATAGTGCGCCCACTCCTGCGCGCTCAACACCCCAAGCTGCAGCAGTTTGAGTTGCTCGGCCGGGTTCATGGCCAGGTGGCTCGCCCAGTCGTCGAAAGCCATGCGCAGGGAGACGGTCGAAATACCTTGCGTGAAAGGTGACAGCTGCGTGTGCGCCCAACGGTCCAGAATCGGACCGGGACGCGGGGCGCTCACAGAAAGGGGATGGCCAAAAATGTGCACGCTGCCATGCTAGACGGCAGCGTGCCGCTTGAACATTCACCTTTCGGTGTAGCCCAAGCTAGGCCTGTGGGCACAGGCCCGAAGCTCAGCTTCAGAGCATCATGCTCAACTGGAACACTGAATTGGGTGCTCGCGGCATGACCGGCGCAGGCAAGGGCTTGAGGCGGAATTGGCCCAGCATGGAAGTCACGCGGGCGTCGCGTGGCATGAAGGGCACGGCGACATCGTCCAGGGTCTGCGAGGCCAGTGTTTCTTGCAGGTGGCGTTGGATGTCGGCTTCCAATGACTTCATCGGATGGCCATCGTCGGGGTACAGCTCGTCAAAGCTGTGCACCACTTCAAAGTGCTTGACCACATCCCACAAGCTGATGTCTTCGGGGTTGCCGCGGATCTGGTAGCCGCCGCCCGGGCCACGGTGTGCCCGGATCAATCCGGCCTCACGCAGCTCCTTGAGTATCGACTCCGTGTAAGAGGACGACAACCCCAGGCCCGAAGCGATCTCTTCGGTCGTCACGGGCTCCACGGCTGAACGAGAAGTGATGAAAACCGCGATGTCAACGGCTTTGGCTGTTTTCTTCAGGATCATGATGCGCTCCTCATTTGAATCGGTATTGTATGGTTTAAACACGTAAAATCCACTCATATCCTGTTTTATTTCTCAATAAATCTATTTTTACCTTAAAATATCTACTCAATACATAAACAAGACAATGCCCAACACCCTCGATCCCCGTCCAGCGCTTTACCGCATCGGTGCCGTTTCCAAGCTCAGCGGCGTGCCTGTGCCCACCTTGCGGATCTGGCAAACGCGCTACAGCGCCTTCTCGCCCGCCACCACCCAAGGGCAGCACAGGCTCTACGACGAGGAAGACCTGCGCAAAGCCGCATTGCTCAAATCACTAACCAGCCAAGGACACGGCATCAGCTTGATTGCCGGGCTGAGCACCGCACAGTTGCATCAGTTGTTGCAAACCGGCGCCCAGATGGCACGCGGGTCAGCGCCAGCGCCGCGATCCCCTGACAGCCAGCGCCATCGCTGGGTGCTGGTCGGTCACCACTTGGCCGAGCGTTTGCAATCCGAACACTTCAGGTCCACCCACCCAGGACCCGCTGTGCACATTCAAGCGGTGTGGGCCGATTTGCACGAAGCCCGCCAGAACCCCGAGGCCGCCGACACCGATGTGCTCATGGTCGCGGTGAACAACCTGAGCGACAGCAGTGCCCAGCAAATTCTCGAGTTGTCCGCGCAATTGAGCGCACGCCAGACCGTGGTGTTGTATGGCTTTGGCCAAATGAAAGCCATCGACAGCCTGGCCCGCACGGGCTGCCTGCTGCACCGTGAACCCCTGAACGATGCGGCTTTGGCCAACATCGTGCGCAGCACACGCCCAGCACTGACTGACGCCTCCTGGGGCCTTCCCCGTCTGAACGGCCCCGTGCCGCCACGCCAGTTTTCAGATGCGGTGCTGCAGCGGGTGGCCAATATTCCCAGCCAGGTGCTGTGCGAATGCCCTCGCCATGTGGCCGAGCTGATTGGCCAGTTGGGCCGTTTCGAAGACTACAGCCTGGACTGCTTGCAACAAAGCCCCAAAGACAGCGAGTTGCACACGCAGCTCCACAAGATGGCTGGCACAGCCCGTGCCTTGCTTGAAAAGGCCTTGCAGATGGTGGCCGATCACGAAGGCATTTCCCTGCAGGACCCGACCTGAACAGCACGCGCGGCTGAACTGCACATGAAACGACACGTGGCCGCCACCTTGCTCGGCGTGACCGGCTTTTTGGTCATGGACAGCCACATCGACTGGGTTCGCCAGGACCACGGCATCCTGCTGGAGATCAACGGCCAAAAGTTCGATCCTCAAGGCTGGATGGCCGAGCACTGGCGGCCGTGGCGACAAGACTGTCAGCGCGTTCGCGCCGAAGCCCACGATACGGCCACGGCCCAGGCGGTGCTGCAAACCATTCAGCAACACAGCCTGCCGGACTCATTGGAAGCCCAACTCTTGCAACTGCACCTGCAAGCAGACTGGGCCATTGCCGAAGTCGCATTCAAAACCCTCAACCCCAGCATCGTGGTGTTGCGCCTGCAAGGTGATGCTTGGCTCATCCAGGACAGCGCTGTGTGGAGCGGCTCCACAGCACCTTGGCAAACGGCCAATTTTGTACGCCGGTATTTGCAACAACAAGCCCCGGAGATGCCTCAGGCCCTGATCGACTGCGTGCCTATTGAAGCCAGCCGCTATGCAGCGCTCTCTTATGGAGCATGGTTTTGACTTACCGCGTCGTCTGGTTCAAACGCGACCTGCGGCTGCATGACCATGCCGCACTGACGCACGCGGCAGCCCTTGGCCCGGTGCTGTGCCTCTACATCGTCGAGCCCGGTTTGTGGGCGCAGCCCGATGCCGCCTTGCAGCACTTCGAGTTCGTGCGTGAATCCTTGAACGAACTGCACGAAGAACTTCAGGCGCTGGGCGGCAGCCTGCAAGTGCGCGAAGGGCCTGCGGTGCAGGTGCTGGCCGCGCTGCACGCGCAAGCACCCTTTGCAGAACTGGTCTCGCACGAAGAAACCGGCAACGCCTTCACCTACGAGCGCGACCTGCAGGTCGGCGCGTGGTGCCGCAGCGTCGGCCTGACCTGGACCGAGCTGCCGCAGTTTGGCGTGGTGCGGCGTCTGAAAAGCCGCAACACCTGGCAAGCCCGCTGGGAGGCGCACATGGCCGCGCCGCAGGCCGTCTGGCCTGCTTTGACATTTTTTCCGATGACTGAATCACGCGGCCCCGAGTGCATGCGTGCGCCCCCCGGTCTGCAACACAACCCGGCCCAGCGCCAGCGCGGTGGGCGCCGCCTGGCGCTCGAGACCTTGCACAGCTTTCTGGATACGCGTGCGCTGGACTATCGAGGCGGCATCTCGTCACCGCTGTCCTCGCCCACCGCATGCTCACGTTTGTCGGCGTACCTGGCCTATGGCTGCATCAGCTTGCGCGAAGTGGTGCAGACCACCCGCGCTGCGCTCGACGCTTTGCCGCCGCAGGCGGGCAGGCACAAAGCCGGACTCATCGGTTTCATGAGCCGCTTGTATTGGCACTGCCATTTCATCCAGAAGCTCGAAAGCGAGCCCGAAATCGAGTGGCGCAACATGCACCGTGGCTATGACGGCTTGCGCGAAGACGGCTGGAACGACGCCCACTTTGCAGCCCTGACCTCGGCCCGCACCGGCTGGCCCATGGTCGACGCTTGTGTGGTCATGCTCTACCAAACCGGCTGGCTCAACTTTCGCATGCGGGCCATGCTCGTGTCGGTGGCGGCATATCCGCTGTGGCTCGACTGGCGACCCGTGGGGCATTGGCTGGCCACGCAGTTTCTGGATTACGAGCCCGGCATCCACTGGAGCCAGCTGCAAATGCAGTCGGGCACCACCGGCATCAACACCACGCGGGTCTACAACCCGATCAAGCAAGCGCAAGACCACGACCCCAAAGGCATCTTTGTGCGCCGCTGGCTGCCCCACATGCGCCGCGTACCCGACACCTGGCTGTTCGAGCCTTGGCTCATGCCGCCCGAGGTGCAGCGCCACTGTGGCTTGACGGTCGGCAACGGGCCCGACGCCGACATTCCCCTGCCCGTGGTGGACTTGTCCGAGGCCACGCGCACCGCCAAAGCCGCGCTGCACGCCCGGCGGGCCGAGCCGGGTGTGAAGGCCGGGAAAAAAGCCATTGTTGAAAAACACGCCTCGCGCAAACATGGCAGCGGCCAGCAACGTGACGTGTTCACCCGCGACCGTGACAGCGATAGCCCCAAGACCGCCCGCCGAAAAATGCGTCCGTCTTCCGATGCCAACACCCCACTCAGCGCCCAGCTGGGCTTTGACTTTTAAACCATGCGCACCACCCTCTTCTGGTTTCGAAACGACTTGCGCCTGCACGACCAGCGCGCCTTGAAACAAGCTGTTGAGCACGCCCAAACGCATGGCCAAGCCCTGCTGCTGGTCTATGTGCACGAACCGGTGCAAGACGCACCCACGGCCTGGGGTTTTCGGCGCATGGGCACGCACCGCAGGCGCTTTCTGGCCGACACGTTGGAAGACCTTCAAAAGTCGCTTGAGGCTTTGGGCCAGCGCCTGGTGTTGCTGCACGGCCCTGTGGCCGAGGTACTGCCCGCCTGCGCACGCCATGTGGGCGCAGACACCGTGTTTTGCGAAGACATCGCCGCGCCCGAAGAAGAATCGCAAGTGCAGGCCCTGACCGACGCGGGCCTCACGGTCAAAACCCTGTGGCAGTCCAGCCTGATCGAACCCGACGCCCTGCCGTTTGCGGCCGAAGACATGCCGCAGGTGTTCACGGTGTTTCGCCAACGCATCGAATCGGCGCGGCTCCAACCCCTGGCCCCGCTGCCCGCGCCCAGCGAGCTGCCTGCGCCGCCCCATGACCCCCTGGCCACCCTGCCCGGCTGGACCGACAAGCCCTTCGCGTTGCTGCAAGCCCACACCGAGGACGATGCACACCCGCGCTCGAACTTTCCGTACACCCAAGCCGCCTGCCGGGGCGGCGAAACCAGCGCCTTGGCCCACCTGCAAAGCTACCTCACCCCACCCTGGCCCGACCGCTACAAACAAACCCGCAGCGCCCTGCAAGGCCAGCACACCAGCAGCCACTGGTCGCCCTGGCTGGCCACGGGCGCGGTGTCGGCCCGCCGCATCTGGGCCCAACTGCAGGCCTACGAGCAACAACACGGCAGCAACGACGGCACGTATTGGCTGTGGTTTGAGCTTTTGTGGCGTGACAACTTCCGCATGCTGCACCTGCAGCACGGTCCGCAGCTCTATGCGGCGCGGGGTTTGTCGAACCTGCCCCAACCCTCGCACTTTCCCAAAGACTTTGCACGCTGGTGCAGCGGCCAAACGGGCGAGCCCATCGTGGACGCGGGCATGCGCGAGCTGGCCGCCACCGGCTTCACCTCCAACCGCATGCGGCAAATCGTGGCGAGCTTTCTGGTGCACGACCTGTCTTGCGACTGGCGCGCGGGCGCGGCCTGGTTCGAATCGCAGCTGGTGGACTTTGATGTGCAAAGCAACCAGGGCAACTGGCTGTATGTGAGCGGCCGGGGCACCGACCCGCGTGTGGGCAGGCGCTTCAACCCCGCCAAACAGACGCAAGACCACGACCCGCAGGGCCGCTACCGACAGGTCTGGCTGGCCTGATAATCGGGTGCATGTATGCCATTCAATCCTGGGGGGACACCCTGCGCCTGCTGGTCGAGTTGTCGGCCACCGCCGCCTTTGCGCTGTCGGGCCTGATGGAAGCGGCCCGCAAGCGGCTCGACGCGGTGGGCGTGTGCGTGGTGGCGTTTCTGGCGGCCTTTGGCGGTGGCACGCTGCGCGACTTGCTGCTGGACTACCGGCCTTTTTTCTGGGTGCAACACACCGAAATGCTCTGGGGCGTGCTGGCCCTGTGCGTGGCGGCCATGCTGTTCATGCGCCAGCGCCATTTTGAAGTCACCGAAAAAGCCATCCTCTGGCCTGACGCCCTGGGGCTGGGCCTGTTCACCGCAACGGGTGTGCACCACGCGCTGCTGTCCACCATGCCCCCGGTGGTGGCCGTGCTCATGGGCCTGATCACGGGCGTGTTTGGCGGCGTGTTGCGCGACATGGTGTGCAACGAAATCCCCACCGCCTTCAAGGACCACCGTCCTTACGCGGTCTGCGCCTTTGCGGGCGGCTGGACTTATGTGGGCCTCTGGTCCACCGATGCCCCCGGCTGGGTGGCGCTGCTGGGTTGCGTGCTGGTCACGGTCGGGCTGCGTGGCCTGGCCCTGTGGCGCAACTGGCAGCTGCCCGCGTGGCGGGCCTGACAAGACTTTTTTGCAAACCATGCCTCAAAACCCTACCGCCTTCTGGGGCGGCATCTTCTTTTCCTTGGCTGCGGGCATGATGTGGGGCCTGGTGTTTGTGGGCCCGCTGATGCTGCCCGACTACCCCGCCGCGCTGCACACCTTTGGCCGCTATCTGGCCTTCGGTCTCATCGCGCTGCCCCTGGCCTTTGTGGACCGCGCCGAGATGCGACGGCTCTCCCGGGCCGATTGGGTGGACGCGCTCAAGCTGGCGGCAATCGGCAATGTGCTGTATTACCTGTTTCTGGCCAGCGCCATCCAGCGCGCAGGCGGGGCGCTGCCCACCATGATCATCGGCACGCTGCCGGTGGTCATCGCCATCTCGGCCAACCTGCTCAACCACCAGCGCGACGGGCGTTTTCCGTGGCTAAAACTCGCCCCGCCTCTGGTGCTGATCCTCCTGGGGATCGCCTGCGTCAACCATGTGGAGTGGACCGCCCTGGTACAAAACCCGGCGGCCGACACCACGCGCTACATCACGGGCGCCGTGCTGGCCGTGGGCGCCGTGGTGTGCTGGACCTGGTACCCGCTGAAAAACGCCGACTGGCTGCGCGGCCACCCCGACCGCAACCCCCGCGTGTGGGCCACAGCACAAGGCATCGCCACCTTGCCACTGGCCCTGCTGGGCTATGCCGCCTTTTGGCTGTGGGCCATCACCACGCATGACCCGATGCCCATGCCACTGGGCCCGCGCCCGCTCGAATTCATCGGCCTCATGATGGCCATTGGCCTGTTCGCCTCCTGGCTGGGCACCCTGTGCTGGAACGCCGCGAGCCAACGCCTGCCCACCGCCCTGGCCGGACAGCTCATCGTGTTCGAAACGCTGGCGGCGCTGGCCTACGCCTTCTGGCTGCGCGGCCAGTGGCCCGAGCCGCTCACGCTGGCGGGCATTGCACTACTGGTGGCAGGCGTGATCGGCGGTGTGCGGGTCAAAGCGGTTTGATACGTTATCCGAATATTTGGCATTTATTCGATTTGCGTGTATAGTGCATTTATTCATTTTACGGATAAAACGCCATGCCGCACACGCTCGTCACCCCCACACAAATGGGGCAAATTCTCAAAACAGCCCGCAAAAACAACCAGTTCAGCCAAACCGAACTGGCGTCCCGGGTGGGGCTGAGCCAAAGCCGCATTTCTGCTTTCGAGCAACAACCCGAGAACATTGGTCTGGGCCAGTTGCTGTCCGTGCTCAATGCGCTGGGTCTGGAACTCACGGTTCAAGCACGTCAAAGCACCGCGCCGCAAGCCCTGCTGGCGCGGGACAGCGACGCGCCGGAGTGGTGACATGGGCCGCCCAGCACAAACCCAGGCACTGTCCATCTGGACGAACGGTGAGCGCGTAGGCACCTGGCGCATGGGTGGCCGCAGCGGCATGTCGCTGCAATACGACCCCACCTGGATGCGCGCCCCTGCAGGCAGACCACTTTCACTGTCGCTTCCCTTTGGCCTGGATGACAGCCCGCTCAAGGGACCAGCGGTCGCACATTTTTTTGACAACCTGCTGCCCGACAACGAGACCATCCGCCGTCGGCTGGCGACACGGTTCAAAACCGGCTCAACCGATGCATTCGATTTGCTGCGTGCCATCGGCCGGGACTGTGTCGGGGCTGTGCAATTGCTGGGCGAAGACGAAGCGCCGCACAACGTGACCCAAATCGAAGGCACCCGCATGAGCGAGTCCGATGTCGAACAACACCTGCTGCGTGTGGTCAACCCCACCAGCGCCTTGGGCAGCCCCAACACCGATGACGATCTGCGGATCTCTTTGGCAGGCGCACAGGAAAAAACAGCGCTGCTCTGGCATCAAGGCCAATGGATGCGACCCCAAGGCACCACGCCCACCACCCACATCCTCAAAATGCCGCTGGGCCTGGTGGGCAACCAGAAAGTGGACCTGAGCAGCTCAGTCGACAACGAATGGCTGTGCCTGACGCTGCTGCGTGAATTCGGTCTGCCGGTAGCGCGATGCGCTGTGCTCACCTTTGGTACACAACGCGTGTTGGCTGTGGAGCGCTTTGACCGCCAACTGCATTCCTCCGGCCAATGGTGGATGCGGCTGCCGCAGGAAGATTTTTGTCAGGTCCTGGGTCTGCCATCGCACCTGAAGTACGAAGCCGATGGTGGCCCCGGCGTGCGCGACATTGCCCAAGTGTTGATGCGCTCAACCCAGGCCCAGACCGATCTGCGTCACTTCATGAAAAGCCAGATTTTGTTTTGGCTGCTGGCCGCACCCGATGGCCACGCCAAAAACTTCAGCATTCAGATCTTGCCGCAAGGCCAATTCAAGCTCGCCCCGCTGTACGACGTCATGTCGATCTGGCCGATTGAAGGACCTGGCCCCAACCAGTGGTCCATTCACAAGCTCAAATTGGCCATGGCTTTTTGGGGCAAGAACAAGCATTACCAGCACAAAGAAGTGCTGCAACGGCATCTGGTCAGCACCGCAAAAATCTGCGGCCTCAAAGCCGATGTGGCATCGATGATCGAAGA
>JACCDS010152040.1_pt1 | contig 16263 bp, 13 predicted proteins | sample 7446441 | NCBI WGS metagenome assembly JACCDS01 (sample SAMN15323445, study PRJNA562643) | freshwater metagenome | isolation source: river surface water | place: USA:Blue River Watershed | collected 2017-08-17
ATCGAGTATCGAGTACAGTGTACACTTACCTGATACCTGATACTCACTACTCAATACCCAATTAACAATTAACAATTAACAATTAACAATTAACAATTTACAATTAACAATGGAATACTCTCGCTTTGAAACCGAAATGCAAGTTCGTCCCGACGACATTGATATGAACCAACACGTTCATAATTCGAGGTATTTCGATTATGTGTTAGCTGCCCGTTATGATCAAATGGAGAAATTCTATGGTTTTCCGATGGAAAAGTTCTTAGCACATAACTTTGCTTGGGTTATTAGCAAAGCGGTTGTTGAATACAAACGCCCATTGGGCTTAGGCGATCATTTCATCGTAAATACAGGTATCAAAGAAATGTTGCCAAAAGGATGCATCGTAAGTTTCCAAATTACCAACAAAAAAACTGGAAAATTATGCTGCGATGGTGAGTTTCATTACACCATGATTAATATGCAAACAGGAAGAAGCGAACCCATTCCAGAATGGATTCGTGAACACTATTCTATCTAATTTAATTTAAAATATCGTCGATCAGTGCACCGTAAAATTCGGTCATTGTCATACCAGCTGCACGTACTTGTTGAGGAATAATACTATTCTGCGATTGACCGGGAACTGTATTTACTTCTAGCACATACATATGATTACTCCCATTTTCTAAAATATAATCGATACGCACCACCCCTTTGCAGTTTAATCGTAGATAAATTTCCATCATCACCGATTTTACTCTTTGTAATTCCTCCTCGTTCATACGTCCTGGTGTAATTTCTTGGGTTACACCATCTGTATATTTTGCTTCGTAATCGAAAAACTCTTTGCTAGAAACAATTTCTGTACATGGCAATACCGCTACTTTATCATTCACTTTGTACAAACCAATGGTAAATTCTCTTCCGGCGATGTATTCTTCAACTAGTACTTGACTATCTTCAGCAAAAGCTTTATCGAGCGCAGCTTGTAATTCATGTGCTTCTTTTACTTTACTCATTCCTATACTACTTCCACCACTGTTTGGCTTCACAAATACAGGTAATTTTAATTTTTGAAGTAGTCCATCGACTGTATACTCTTGATCGGCAAATAATTGTACCGAACCAGCAGTAAATAACTGAGGGATACCATCAATAATACTTTTTGTATAAGCCTTATTCATTGTTATTGCTGATGTTGCAGCATCACAAGTGGTGTATGGCATACCAATCATATCAAAATATCCTTGCAACTTTCCATCTTCGCCTGGTGTTCCGTGAATAATAATGAAGGCTGCATCGAACCTTAAGGTACTCGTACCAGTATTTACACTGAAATTATTTTTATCGATGGGATGTGTATTGTTTTGTTCATCAACATACCTCCACGATTCTTTGTCGATGATAATATTATAAACCTCGTATTTATTTTTATCGAGGTGCTCGTATACTGTTTTTGCGCTTTTCATAGATACTACCGACTCACCGGTGTATCCCCCAGCTACTAAAGCAATTTTCTTTTTCATGTATTCTTAAGAATAAATTACAGCTATAAAAAAACGAAAAAAAATATGAAATACGTATTATTTAAGGGGATATTTCTTTTATAATGATAAGATTTCGCTTATGTTTGAAAAGATTTATGAGAAACTTTATTCAATTTCTTAAAAGCAAACAATTTAGAATCCATTTTGCCATAGCATTGGGTTCTATTGCGGTTTTGTTATTCATCATTTTTAAATGGTTGAATGTTTATACAAGGCATGGCGATACCATCAGTGTACCCGATTTAAAAGGATTAGAATTGGTTGAAGCTGTAGATGTTTTGGAAGAACAAGGCTTTAGGTATGTTGTAGATAGTATCTATACCGAGTTAGCGGAACCAAATACTGTGTACGAACAAGAGCCTGAGGCTAATGCATTGGTAAAAGAAAATAGGACTATTTACATTACAGTTGTTTCGGGCAGTGCTCCAACTGTTAAACTACCAGATTTAATAGATGTCTCACTTCGCGAAGCAAAGGCTATATTAGAAAGTTATGGCATAAAAGTTGGTCAATTAATTTATAAACCCGATTTAGCTCAAAATGCGGTATTGGGTATAAAGTATAAAGGTCGTGATGTGGGTAAAGGATTTACCATCACCAAAGGTGAAGTGGTAGATTTAGTTTTAGGTGATGGTTATGGAAATTTAAAAGTTATAATTCCGAATTTAGTTGGTTTAAGTTACGAAGAAGCTATGTTTGTGCTACAAGGCTCTAAATTATTAATAGGTAGTGTAATCTTCGATGGCAATAATAATGATACTGCAAGAGCTGTTATTTACAAACAATCTCCAGAGTCGAGTAGCGATACTAGTATCAACAAGATTTCACAAGGAGAAACCATCGACCTATACTTAAAAGTGCAATAGATACAATTTGGAGGAGCAACATACGTTTTTGTTTATTTAATACATGAAGAACACTTTTCTAATCTTATTATATTTTTTCGCTGTTATTAATATTTCTAATGCTCAAGAGAGTACACAACCCATGAGGTACTCATCGCAATTGGAACGAGCTAATACAGCATATTTGCTACAAGCTAGCCAGTTAAAAGCTCAGTTAAACGATACTCTAGAGCTTCCATTCTTCGACGATTTTTCTGAAAACGGAATATATCCGAATTCAACAAGATGGATAAATAGAAATGTATTCATCAATAACAATTTTTCAAAACAACCACCTAGCAAGGGTGTTGCAACGTTCGATGGTTTTAACGAAAAAGGCCAACCTTATGTAGCTTCAGAGTTTGCATACGGTGTTTGTGATACATTAACCTCTGCACCAATCAATTTAAAATACGCAGCATCTGATTCTATTTACTTAAGCTTTTTTATTCAACCTCAAGGTTATGGAAGACAACCGGCGGTAAACGATTCTTTGGTATTAGAGTTCATGAATCTTAATACTGGCAAATTTGTTAAAGTTGCTAGTTGGCCAGGTGCTAAATCGTATGCCTTCAAACAAATAATGATTCCGATAAATGACACATTATTCTTGAAAAAAGGATTTCAGTTTCGTTTTAAAAATAAAGGTTCACAGTTTGGCGCCGATGATCATTGGCACATCGATTACGTACGATTAAATAGGTTCAGAAATGCGAACGACACTTTAATACAAGATGTTTCAATAAATTCGAATGCTACTCCTTTGTTAAAGCCTTATTCGGCGATTCCTTGGAACCAGTTTGATGCAAGTTTATTAGCAGACAACCACTTTATAAACATTAAAAATAATTTTGGCACTTCGTCGAACGTCGATTTTACATTTACCTCTTATCTCGGAAACACCAAACTAGATTCAGTTACCAAAGGTTTATTTTTAGCATCGGGTATTACCTCAAACGAAGAATCTAAAAAAGTTGCAATCCCCGTGCAATCGGGACCTTTCAATGTGCTAACCACCTACACAGCTAGTACTACCAACGACTTTATCGAGTTAAACGACACCTTAAAATCATTACAAATATTTAAAGATTATTATGCATACGATGATGGTACCGCAGAAGATGGTTATGGATTAACTATCAATGGATCGAACGGAAGATTTGCTTACGAGTTCAGTACCAAAAACGAAGATACTTTAAGTCACATTCAAATACATTTTACACAGAAACAAGTTCCACTGGCGAATGAAATTTTCACTTTAACAGTTTGGAAAAGTTTAACACCAGAAGTTATCTTGTATCAAAAAACATCGCAAGAACCTTTGTATGTAGATAGTTTAAATGGATTTACTACGTATGAATTAGATTCGGTATTAAAAATAAACGGAACCTTTTACATTGGTTGGGTGCAAGCGAGTAATTTCTTTATGAATATTGGCTTCGATAGAAACTCTGTACATAGTAATTTTATGTACTACAAAGTAAATTCTACTGGATGGCAACAAAGTGGATTGGCAGGTACAGCGATGATTCGCCCAATGTTTGCAGATAAATTAAGTACAGGGCTCTCATCAACACGAAAAAATAAAAAGTCATTTATCATCTACCCTAACCCAGGTAATGGAAATTTGAACTTAATTTACACTGAACATTTGAATGATGAAGACATTCAATGGGTGAAAGTATTGAACTTGTACGGACAAGTGTTATATACAACAAACGAGTTAAACAACATCGATATAAGTAACTTACCAAATGGGATGTACATAGTACAATTGGTAGGATTTAACAATCAAACCATTGCGTCGCAAAAATACTTGAAGAATGAATGAGATTAGTGCTCAAGAATTGAAAGCGCGAATAGAAAAGGGCGAAGAACTAATACTGATAGATGTTCGAGAAAAATTAGAATTCTATAGCTACAATATTGGAGGAATCCATATACCCCTAGCAAAATTAATGGATGAAATAGATGTTTTGCCAGAAGAACCATCCACAGAAATTATAGTTATTTGCCAAAAAGGCATTCGCAGTAAAACCGCTCAAACACTTTTAATGCAAGCAGGTTATACAAATATCAAAAATCTTAAGGGAGGGCTCTCTGCTTTCAGCCGAATTTGATATTTTTATGCTAATGAACAGACGAAAAATTTTATTGTACAGTATTCTAACAATAAGCATGGTTTACATAGCCTTGTTTAATGTTCAATGCTCCGATAAAAAAGAAAACGAAAAATTAGTTTATAAAAACCATGCCGACGGTGTTCAATACGTGGGTATGAATACCTGCAAGACTTGCCATAGCACCATCTACGAAACCTTCATAGAAACAGGCATGGGTAAATCGTTTGGTGCTGCTAACAAAGAAAAAAGTGCCGGAAAGTTTGAAGGGCATACCGTTATTTACGATAAATACTTAGACTTTTATTACAAACCATATTTTGAAAATGATGTGATGTACATTATGGAATATCGTTTAGAAGGAAAAGATACTGTACATAAACGCATCGAAAAGGTTGATTATATTGTTGGTTCTGGTCAGCATACCAATTCTCATATGTATCAAAGTAATGGTTACTTCTACCAGATGCCGATGACATTTTACACACAAAAACAGAAATGGGACATGCCACCTGGATTTGAGGCTGGACATAATTCGAGATTCAGTAGAACCATTGAATTGGAATGTATGAGTTGCCACAATGCCTACCCTAGTTTTGTTCCGGGTTCTAAAAATAAATTTGCGAGTGTGTTACAAGGCATCGATTGCGAACGTTGCCATGGACCAGGAGAGTTACACGTAAAAGAAAAACAAAGTGGAACATTAATAGATACAGCCAATGAAATAGATTATAGCATCGTAAATCCTAAAAAACTACCATACGATTTACAAGTAGATCTTTGTCAGCGCTGCCACTTACAAGGCAATGCAGTGCTTAAAGAAGGTAAAACATTTTTCGATTTTAAACCTGGCCAAAAATTATCTGATTACATGGATATATTCTTGCCACGTTATACTGGCGAAAAAACATTTATCATGGCATCACATGCCGATCGATTAAAACAGAGTAAATGTTTTATAGAAAGCAACCGACAAAAAATTAATACGAACAAAAAGAAATATAAAAACAGCGTATTCGATAATACACAATACTCATCGTTTACTTGCATCAGTTGTCATAACCCACACGTAAGTGTAAAAGTTACAGGCGATGCACAATTTAACAATACATGTAAGTCGTGCCACGGTAACAAAGAATATGCTAGCCTAACTACTTGTACAGAAAAAATTGAAGCACGAAAAATTAATAACGACAATTGTTGGAAATGTCACATGCCAAGTTCAGGAACAGAAGATATACCGCACGTTACAGTACATGATCACAAAATTCAAATTCCATTAAAAAAGAAAGAGAAGGAAGAAATTAAAACATTTGTTGGTTTAGCAGCCATCAACAATCCGAATCCCGATAACCACGTTGTTGGAGAAGCTTATCTCTCCTATTTCGAAAAATTTGAAAACAATGTTGCTTATTTAGATTCTGCAAAATTTTATTTCGATAAAAAAGGCAACTATAGTCCAGTGCATTATTTCAATAACATCATCAGGATGTATTATTTAAAAAACGACTTTCAAACTTTGGTAAATAAGGCAAAAGAACAAGCAGTAATGTATAGTAAAGATGCATGGACTTTATACAGAATTGCTGAAGCTTATACCAATTTATCAGAACCGAAAGAGGCATTTAATTACATGAAAGCAGCGGTAGAACAAGCGCCGTTTATATTAGAATTCAGAAATAAATTAGGTGTTTTAGCATTAGCAAACAACGACTTAACACTAGCTAAACAAAGTTTTGAATTCATCTATAAAGAAAATCCTAAGTTTGTATCGGCCTTATCGAATTTAGCTTATATATACATGCAAGAAGGAAAAATAAAGGAAGCGGATGATTTATTAAACAAAGCCATTTATTTAGACCCTGATTACGAACAAGCCTTGTTTAATAAGGCTAGTATTTATATGTTCAATAACGATAAAGCTTCGGCAAAACTAGTATTATCAAAAATAATTAAAAGAGATCCAAAGAACACAAAAGCGAAACAGGCTTTAATGAGCATAGAATAAATGAAAAATAGAAAAAAGAAAATTGTAATTATTCTACTTATTGCATTGTTTGTTATGGGAGGCACTGCCATTCATTATTACAATACATTATTTAGTAGCAACATCAATAAGGAAGCTGATGAATATTTATATATACCTACCAATACAAGTTTTGAAGGATTAGTAAATATTATTAAAGAAAAAAACATCTTACAAGATGATGAAACATTTGCATGGGTTGCTAATCGTATGAAATTTAGCAAGGTTAAACCAGGTAAATACAAGTTAAAAAAGGGAATGAGTAATGTGGAATTGGTAAGAATGTTGAGAGCTGGAAAACAAGAGCCTGTGAAGATTCAATTTCAAAACATCAGGTTAAAAAAAGATTTTGCTGGATACATTGGTTCTAAATTGGAAATCGACTCTACAAAATTCTTGGGTATGCTCGATAGCATGGATTTTCTAAGAACCTTGGGCTTCGATGAGGACAATATTTTCTGCATGTTTATTCCTAATACCTACGAATTTTATTGGAACACTTCCGAAGAAAAATTCATTAAAAGAATGAAGGAAGAATATGATTTATTCTGGACAGAAGAAAGAACTAAAAAAGCCAAGAAAATTAATCTTAGTAAAACAGACGTCATCATATTAGCTTCTATTGTAGATCAAGAAGCTTTAATGAACGATGAATTAAGCAGAGTTGCAGGAGTATATATGAATAGGCTGAATAAGGGAATGAAATTAGAAGCCGACCCTACTGTAATTTTCGCCATTGGCGATTTTAATATTAAACGAGTATTGAACAGAATGCTAGGATACGATTCACCATACAATACTTATAAATACAATGGTTTGCCACCAGGTCCAATTTGCATGCCATCGGTAGCAGCCATCGATGCTACGCTTAATTACGAAAAGCATAATTATATATATTTCTGTGCTAAAGAAGACTTTTCAGGTTACCATAATTTTGCAAGCAATATTGCACAACACCAAATCAATGCAAAGAAATTTCAGCAAGCCTTAACGAAAAGAAGAATAATGAAATGATATTGAATTACGTCCCGATAGCTATCGGGATACGAATTACGAATTACGAATTACGAATTACGAATTATTGGTGCTTTCTAAATACTAAATACTAATATCTAACGACTAAAGACTAAAGACTAACGACTAAATACTAATAAAAAATGTTTACAAGCGAGACTAAAATTAGAGTGAGATACGGCGAGACAGATCAGATGGGATATGTTTATTATGGCAATTATGCAGAGTTTTATGAAGTGGCTCGTGTGGAGATGTTGCGTAAGTTAGGGTTAACATATAAATGGATGGAAAGTACTGGAATAATGATGCCAGTATTAGAGTTGAAATGTAAATACATTAAACCTGCCTTTTACGACGATGAGATTACCATTAAAGTAATTGTTAAAGAATTGCCAAGTACACGTATAATTTTTAATTACGAATTATATAATGAACAAGGAGAATTAATTAATTTAGGTGAAACCACCTTAGTATTTGTTAATATAGAAACTAAACGTCCGACGGTAGGTCCTCCTGAATTTATGGAGAAGATGAAAGTGTTTTATGAATAAAATTAAAGAGTGGATTTGGCATTTACCATTTGTAGAGCGCATTGTTAATCGTAGTAAACGTACGAGTCTCATCGGCTTTGAGGGTTTACCGATTTACACAGTGCTCGACTTCTTTTTTAATGAAATTAAGAAAGAACATCTCAACACTAAATCTACTTCTTTAGCATTTTCATTTTTCTTAGCCATCTTTCCGGCTACCATTTTCTTATTTACATTAATACCTTACATCCCAATTAATAATTTTCAGGATCAACTCTTAAATATTTTAGGACAAATTCTACCATCTAATGCGTATGAAGCAGTTCAAACTACACTCACCGATATTATTAAAAATCAAAATGGAGGATTATTAACATTCGGTTTTGTGGCAGCATTGTTTTTCTCCTCTAATGGTATTATGGCCCTTATGCGAAGCTTTAATAAAGCATCCTTACTGCAAGATCATCGTCCGGGTTGGAAGAAACGTAGAACAGCTATTATCTTAACATTTATCATTTCCATCATGTTAATTGTTGGGGTGAGTTTAATTGTTGCTGGTAATTATATCATTAATTTATTAGAACAATACGAAATCATTAAAGGTGCATTCACCAAATACTCACTTCAACTATTGAATTGGATAATCATCTTGCTTCTGTTTTTTAGCATCATCTCAACATTGTATTATTTTGCACCTGCGAGCACAAAAAAATTCAAGTTCGTTTCTGCAGGATCGAGTTTAGCAACGTTTTTATCCATTGCAACCTCCTCTGGTTTTGCTTTTTATGTAAACAACTTCAATAGCTACAATAAAATCTATGGTTCTATTGGAACCCTCATCGTTATTATGATTTGGCTGTATTTAAACTCTATGATTTTACTCATAGGCTTTGAATTAAATGCTAGCATCAAAATACTAAAACAAAACTTACCACCAGCACCAAAGAAGAGAGTTGGTAACAGACTGCGAGAACAAATGTAATTACGAATTACGAATTACAAATTACGAATTAGTTGCATCGAATGTAGCGAAGCGGAATAGAAGGGTGAATTATTAATTACCAGAATAAGATACTTGTCCCTCAATTCGTAATTCGTAATTCGTAATTCTAATATTCGATTCTCACATGGTAAATACTCATTAACATTTCTTTGAAGAGCTGTTTAATTCGATGAATCTCTTTGATAGAAATATCGGAGTTAATGAGTTGCTTTTGATTGATTTTATAGTCGATAATTTTTTCTACTATATCCGAAATATTTTTAGCGTCGTGTAATTTTAAACCTCTAGAAGCTGCTTCAACGCTATCGGCAAGCATGAGCACCGCTTGTTCTTTAGAGAATGGAATTGGGCCAGGATACCTGAAAATGTTTTCATTGATACTTGCTTCCGGATAATTCTTCAAAAAAGATTGATAAAAATAATCGACACGGGTATTACCGTGATGTGTTCTAATAAAGTCGATAATGTCTTTAGGCAATTGATTTCGCGTAGCTATTTCAATACCTGCATACACATGTCGGATAATAATTTTTGCACTCTCCTCATAGGGTAATTCATCGTGTGGATTCGTTCCCTGCTGTTGGTTTTCAATGAAAAATTGTGGAGTTTCCATTTTACCAATATCATGGTACAAGGCTCCTGCCCTAACCAATAAAGCATTTCCACCAATTTCAAAAATCGCTGCTTCAGCTAAATTGGCTACTTGCAATGAGTGCTGAAACGTACCTGGTGCTTTATACGATAGCTCTCTTAAAAGAGGATTATTGATATTGGTAAATTCCATTAAGGTTACTTCGGTTGTAATACCAAATAATTTTTCGAATGCATAAATTAATGGATAAGCAATTAATGATAATATCACACTCACTAAAAACCATACTAAATGCGACCAATCGATATTTAAAAATGAACCCTCATGGATGATTGAAATTCCAATATACCCTACGACATAGGTTGCGTAAATTAATAATGCTGATAATAGGAATTGAGAACGCTTCAATAAGTTTTTAATACTATTGATAGCAACCATACCCGCAGTAATTTGTAGGAAAATAAATTCATAACCATTCGGTACAAAAAAACCTGCAACCACTACAACTAATAAATGTATATAGAGTGCTAAACGAGTATCAAAAATGACACGAATAATTATTGGTACAATACAATACGGTATGAAATATAAACTAGGAAGGTTCATGCGTAATGCCCAAGAGAGCACTACAAGCATAAAGGTTACAATAAGTAGAATGATTAACATTTTACGCAAATCGGCATAAATATCTTTTCTAAACATCGATAAAAACACCATGAGTAAGGTTAGTATTAAACCAACCAAAATCCCTTGCCCTAAACTAACAATATATTTATTCCCTAATATTCCTAACCTTCTGTCGTATTCATTTTTAAGCGATTCCAACACATTGTATATCTCTTGATCTACCAATCGACCTCTATCTACAATCACTTCACCCGAACGTACCATCCCTCTGTAATCCGAAATATTATCTAATTTTTCTTTTAGAATTTTTTCATTGATCTCTTCGTTGTAAATAATATTTTCGGTAAGAGCTTGTTGCAAGGCCGGTGATATCAACAATGTATCGATATCTGCGTTTGCTTTTTTTAATTCAGAATGAATTTGATTAATGGCCGATTTATAATTATATAGAATAGAAACACTGGTTGATCTAGCCTCGTTATTTCTCAGAACATAAATTAAATCGTTGTTTTCCGATTGATTGTTAAGTAAGGATAAAACGCCCTTGTTGTAAATGCTCAACAAAATATTTTCACCAAATAATAGATTCTTTTTGTAATTCGAATTGTCGACACTCCCATATTTGGCGAGCCATAAATTATAGGTTTCGTTACGAAAAATAATGAGGCTGTTCTTTTCTACTTCAGTATTGTACTCATAAAAAGCAGGTAATTGATTCTTTATTTCTCTCTTCTCTCTTTCAATATCATCTTTGGCCTTCTCAATCGCAAAGTCGAAGGGTGCTATCAATTGCTCATGCATCCAAGGCTTGCCTTTGTCGAATTCGTATTTGAATTTTCTACCCTTAGGCAGAGCGATAACAATGATACATACGCATACAAACATGAGTAAGTATTTGATGATATCCTGACGGCTGTTTGGAAGCGGAGTTTTTGTATTCATGCTTTGATTTAGCGTAAAGATAATAATTTACTAGAATAGCCTGTTATAAGCCATAAATGTAACCAAGCCAAAGTAGATATCATAAAAATTAGTACTTTTGAGCCACAAACATTAACAATTATTAATAAATGAAAGAAGTATATATAGTATCGGCTGTACGTACACCGATGGGTAGTTTTGGAGGTTCTTTAGCCTCATTATCAGCATCAAAACTTGGCGCTATTGCCATTAAAGAAGCTGTAAAAAGAGCAGGCATTGATGCAAAAGAAATCAATGAAGTATACATGGGTAATGTGTTACAAGCAAATATTGGTCAAGCTCCAGCAACTCAAGCAACTAAGTTCGCAGGATTAGGCGATTTACCGAGTACAACCATCAATAAAGTATGTGCATCAGGTATGAAAGCAGTAATGTTAGCGGCACAATCTATACAACTTGGCGATAATGACGTTGTTGTTGCAGGTGGTATGGAAAGCATGAGCAATGTTCCTTACTATTTAGATAAAGCAAGAACAGGATATAAATTAGGCCACCAAACTGTAATCGACGGATTAATTCGCGATGGTTTATGGGATGTTTATAACGATTATCACATGGGTTCTGCCGCAGAATTATGTGCAACAGAATGTAATATTTCTCGCGAAGAGCAAGATGCATTTGCCATTGAATCATACAAAAGAGCACAAGCTGCTTACGAAAAAGGTTTATTCGCTGCCGAAATTGTTCCTGTAGAAATTGAAGGACGTGCAGGTGTGACTGTTGTAAGCGAAGATGAAGAATATAAAACTGTAAAATTCGATAAAATTCCAGCCTTAAAACCAGTATTTAAAAAAGATGGTACAGTAACCGCTGCGAATGCTAGTACATTAAATGATGGTGCTTCTGCATTGGTTTTAATGAGCAAAGAAAAAGCTGATGCTTTAGGTATTAAACCTATCGCAAAAATTCGTGGTTATGCAGATGCTCAACAAGCACCTGAGTGGTTTACTACGGCTCCTTCTAAAGCTATTCCTCGTGCCATTGCACATGCTGGTATTACTGCAAACGATGTTGATTTTTACGAAATAAACGAAGCATTCTCTGTAGTATCATTAGCAAATAACAAAGAACTTAACTTGAATCCAGAAAAAGTAAACATCAACGGTGGTGCTGTTTCTCTAGGTCACCCATTGGGTAGCTCAGGTTCTAGAATCATTGTTACTTTAATTTCTGTTCTTAACCAACAAAATGCAAAAATTGGCGTTGCTGGTATATGTAACGGTGGTGGCGGTGCTTCGGCAATTGTTATAGAGAGACTATAAATCGAATTAGCGAATTAGCGAACTTGCGAATTAGCGAACTTGCGAAATGTCGAATAGTCGAATAGTCGAATGGTCAAATAGTCGAATAGTCAAATTGTCAAATAGTCAAATAGTCAAATGGTCGAACAAAAAATATGAATAGAAAACTTCTTTTAATTTTTCTTTTTGCATTGTTGGGTATGAGTGTTAGTGCTCAAAAAACTCCAACAACATTTGATCCTAAGTTAAAAGTATTCGAAGATTCGCTTAAAAGTTTATCGTATAAAATTATTAATAATGTTGACGAGGTTGTTCGCAGAAATAGCAACAACCTCTTCATCAAAACCCTTGTTTCTGCACTAAAGTTGGAGAATTCTTTCTCCTACCCTTTCGATTCAGTTACCTCTGTTTCCATCCTTACTTCTGAGGATAAAGTGTTCAGAATTTTCACTTGGCATTTATATTCCGACGATGGTTCGTACCGCTATTATGGTGCTATTCAAAAAAATAATAAAACGAAACTCGAGTTATACCCTTTATTCGATAATTCTCGTTTTATTCCTAATGCAACCGATACAATTTTAACCAAGGATTCTTGGTACGGTGCACATTATTATACCATTGCAGCTCCTCAAAAATGGAAACGTAGTAAACAATATGTACTCCTGGGTTGGAAAGGTAATAATGTTAAAACCAATCAAAAGGTTATTGATGTATTGAGTTTCGATAAAGAAGGTAAACCAGTATTTGGTGCTCCTATTTTCGATTACAAAGACTCTACCATGCACCGAGTAATCTTTACCTACGGAAGAAATCTTTCTATGTTACTTCGATACTTACCTTCTAAAAAATGGATTGTATACGATCATCTTGCTTGTCCTGATCCTCGTCAAAAAGGTATGTATGAGTTTTATGGACCCGATCTTTCTTACGATGCATTACGTTATAAAAGAAGAAAATGGTATCTTATGGAAAACATCGACATAAGAAATGAAAAATCGGAACTCGACAAATTGTTCAATGATCCTAGGGAGCAATAAAATTTCTTCCTTCTTATTTTTTATGCTGATGTCAACGCTTGGCATCGCTCAAAGCGCTGTGTATCCTAGTCAGGGAACAATTTACGATGGCAATTTGCATACTATCCATATTCTCTTACATCCCGACAGTTTAAAGGCTTTGTATGCTGATGAAAACAGGTGGAACAATCATCGTTTTCCCGCTACTTTTATTTACGACAATACAGATACATTACGAAATGTTGCTATCCGTTTAAAAGGCAATACCTCAAGAAATGCGAAGAAAAAATCGTTTAGAATTGATACTGATGAGTTCATCAACCAAACCTATCAAGGACTAAAAACCTTCAATTTAAATGGTACACACAACGATCCTTCTTTAACGCGACAATATTTAGCTAGTTATTTTTTAGCAAGCGCTGGAATACCTGCTATACGTGCAAATTTTGTTAAACTGTACATCAATAATGTATATTATGGTTTATACACTCAAGTAGAACATGTAAATAAAAAATTTGTGGAATCGCGTTATGGCGATAAGGATGGTAACTTATATAAATGTTCATGGCCTGGTGATTTGAAATGGTTAGGAGCCAATCAACAAAATTATAAAGACCTCATTAACCCCTCACCTCAAAACGAACGTGCCTACGATTTAAAAACCAATGAAACACTCGACGATTATAGCGATTTGGTGAATTTTATCAATGTAATTAATAACAGTCCGAGTGATTCCTTTCAATACAAAATAGAACAAGTGTTTGAAGTAAAAAATTTCCTAAGAAACTTAGCAGCCGAAGTGCTTATGGGACATTGGGATAATTATTTCATGAACAAAAACAATTATCAACTTTATCGAAACACCATCAGTGGTAAGTTTAATTACCTTTCCTACGACATGGATAATACTTTCGGAATACAATGGGGATATTCAAACATTGATGTACGCGACATAAACAATTGGGGTAACATCAACGCATCGGCAGCACCTTTATGTTATAAACTTCTAGCTATTGAGGAGTATAAAAATTACTACAACAAACAAATCAAGAATTTATGCGATTCTTTTTTTAATATTAAACTTATAACAGAAATTGATCGCGTAAAGCTAATGGTATATCAAGCTGTTGCTACCGATTCTTTTTATACAGAACAATGGGAATCGGATTATGGCTACACTTACCTCGATTGGCAAAACTCGTACACTCAATCATTGGGCAATCATGCAAGCATCGGTTTAAAGAATTACATTGCGAACAGAAGACCTTCTGCTCTCAATCAAATCAGAATTACGGGTATCGCTAGTACATCAAATAATGCAATTCAAGTGTATCCTAATCCGACAATGAATATTGTATATATTGATGCTGCAAACCAGTCAATTTCACAGCTTAGAATCTACAGTCAGACTTCTGCACTTTTATTAGAGCAAAAATTCCCATCGACAAACAAACTCCAATTAAACCTCGAGAACTTGGAAAATGGCCTCTATTTGCTCGAAATGGAGCTAAATACGGGTGAAAAAATCCTTAAAAAACTAATAATCAGCCGATAAAAACACGGTTTGTGGTATTGCTCCTTAATTCTTAATTTGCCATTTATAATTTTAATTATATGGCTTCAAATCATTATCAAAGCTTGTTAAAATATAGCTTAAGTTTATTCTTATCCGCATCCTTTATGAGTAGCGGATTTGCTCAAAAAAAAGAATTAAATAACGACATCATTTGGGGTAAATCTCAATTTGTTGCAAAAGCAATTTCTGGTCTACGACCAATGAAAGATGGTAAACGTTACAGTTCTTTTTATATACATCCAGAGACGAAAGAAACTTATATTTTAGCCTACGAATATGCGACGGGCAAGGTAAGTGATACTATTTTGAGAGCATCGGAATTAAAGCTGATGATTCCAAATGACATCACTAAAATTACGATGGAAAATTATGCTTTTAGTGATGATGAATCTAAAATCATGATTTCGAACAGTATTGAAAGTATCTATCGTCATTCGACCAAAGAATTAAATTACATTTTCGATCGCAAAACAAGAACCTTGCAAAACTTATCCGATTATGGAAAACAAATGTTTGCAAGCTTTTCACCCGATGGTTCAAACGTAGCCTTTGTAAGAGACAATAACATTTACGTTCGTAATGTAGCAACACGAGAAGAGACAAAAATTACCGACGATGGTGAATGGGAAAAAATTATAAACGGATGGTGCGATTGGGTGTACGAAGAAGAATTTGCCTTTGCACAAGCATTTTCATGGTCGCCCGACGGTAAATACATTGCTTACTATAAGTTCGACGAAAGTGGAGTAAAGCGATTTAACATGGCCATGTATGGCGAATTATATCCAAAAGATTATCAATACAAATATCCAAAAGCAGGCGAAAAAAATTCGGAGGTTAGCATCCATATTTACAATGTTGGAACTGGAGTAACAAATATGGTTGATGTAGGCACTGAAAAAGATCAATACATCCCACGTATTAAATGGACCGCCGATGCGAATAAGTTATGTGTCTTTAGAATGAACAGACATCAGGATAAATTAGAATACTTAATTGCTGACGCAACTACTGGAAAAACAAAGGTATTACTCACCGAAACTTCTAAAACATACATCGATATTAACGATGACCTTACTTTCCTTAATGATAAAAAAACCTTCATCATTACGACTGAGAAA
>JACCDS010569120.1_pt1 | contig 16260 bp, 11 predicted proteins | sample 7446441 | NCBI WGS metagenome assembly JACCDS01 (sample SAMN15323445, study PRJNA562643) | freshwater metagenome | isolation source: river surface water | place: USA:Blue River Watershed | collected 2017-08-17
ATCCTGACCGGCTTCGTCCCCGGCCCATGGCTGGCCGATCTGGATTTTTCCACACTGCAAAAATATCCGGGCAATTTCATCAGTGACCAAGATCAGTCAGTCGAGCGGCGCAGCGACCAAATCTGGCAAAGTCGCTGCTGCGGCTGGACTGGACTTCGATATGCATGCCAAGCCTGTCTTCTTCGCCGGTTTTGCGGTACACCTTGCCCAATTTATCAACGTGCCTTGTACCAACCAAGGCGTCTTTGATGACTTCGGACAATTCCTTGCCAAGGAAAACATAGCCCTTGGCCCAATTGATAGCGGCGCAGGTGCTGGGAAAGTAAAACGCCATGCACTGTGGAAAATAATGTCATACAACGCATCAACCCCTTCTTGCCGTTGCGAAAAGTTGTTGGAAAGCAGAGCCAATTACAATATGATGCCTACTGCCTGCGACAGCACGTCAATCTTGCCGTAGGCAAACCAACATTATTTTGATGCGGTCGTCATACCCAATCTAGGAGAGGAAATGCGTAAGCCTAATTCGATTGTTGTTTCATTGCTACTGGGCCTTGCGCCGCTACCGCTGGTGGCCGAGCCTGCGCCCTCCCCAATAACCACCAGTGCCAAGGGCGATTGCGTGATCGCCATCAATGCTTCCGGGCAGCCGGTGGTGACGATAACGGCAAGCTGCGACATGCAAACCGCGTCAGCCGTGCAAAAGCGCTTGGAACAAGACCCCGGCAACAGCGAATGGCAGCACGATATTATCGTTAGCCATATCGAAATCGGCGAGAAGCAATACGCGCAGGGCGATAGCAAAGCGGCACTGCAAAGTTATCAGGCAGCACGGGCGATTGCGCAGAAACTGGTGGTGCAAAACCCCGGCAACGGCCTATGGCAGCGCGCTCTTTCCGTTAGTCACCTCAAAATCGGCGAGATGCAACAAGCGCAGAACGATGACGCGCAGGCGCTACAAAGTTTTCTTGCCGCGCTGGCGATTGCGCAAAAGCTGGTAGCACAGGACCCCGGCAACAGCCAATTGCAACACGATCTTTCCGTTAGCCACAGCAAAATCGGCAGCATACAACAAGCACAGGGCGATAGCGCGAGCGCACTGCAAAGTTTCCGGGCGGCGCTGGCGCTTCGGCAAAAACTAGCGGCACAAGACCCCGACAGCAACCAAAGGGCGCGCGAACTTTCCATCAACCACAACAGAATCGGCGACATGCAACAAGCACTGGGCGATAGGACGGGTGCGCTGCAAAATTTTCAGACTGCGCTAGCGATTGCGCAAAAACTGGTGGCACAAGACCCCGGCAACAGCGAATGGCAGCGCGATCTCTCCATCAGCCACAATAAAATCGGCGACATGCAACAAGGGCAAGGCGATGGTGCGGGCGCGCTGCAAAGTTTCCGGACTGCGCTGGAAATTCGGCAAAAACTGGCGGCACAAGGCCCCGGCGACAGCCAATGGCAGCGCGATCTTACCTTTAGCCATATCAAAATCGGCGGCCTGCAACACGCGCAAGGCGATAACGCTGGCGCGCTGCAAAGTTTCCGGGCGGCGCTGGTGATTCGGCAAAAAATGGTGGCACAAGAGCCCGGCAACAGCCAATGGCAGTGGGATCTTTCCCTTACCAACAACAACATCGGTGACATGCAAAAAGTACTGGGTGATGGCGTGGGTGCGCTGCAAAGCTATCAGACAGCGCTGGTAATTATGCAAAAACTGGTGACACAAGACCCCAGCAACAGCGACTGGCAGCGCGATCTTTCCGGCACCTACAACAACATCGGCGACATACAACAACCACAGGGCGATGGCCCAGGCGCACTGCAAAGTTACCAGGCAGCGCTGGCAATTGTGCAAAAACTGGCGACACAAGATCCCGGCAACGCAGAGTGGCAAGCGGATTTGGCAAAATCGAAGCTCAGCGTAGCCAGCGCCGAAACTAACGAACCCTTGCGCAGCAAACTTACTGCTGAAGCCGTGGCCACATTGCGCGAATTACGTAGCGCCAACCGGTTAACTGTCGCCGACCGCGTACTACTGGAAAAGCAGGAAGCACTATTACAAAAAGCCAGTACGCCATAAGCGCCACGCCCCAGCCCAGTTCACCCCACCTGCGCCAGCTCAATCCGCACCTGCTCAATATCATATTGATCAAGCAAAACATGCACATGCTGGCACAGCGCGTGGGCCGTTGGTTGCTGTTGCTCCAGTTGCGCCAAAGCCTTGGCAATGCCGCTGACCCAGCCACTGTCGAGCGCCTTGTCCAAAGCTTGGTGCCATTCGGCTGGCATGTGCAAGCCTGCTTGCGCCAGCAACGGCTGAACCGCTGGTTCAGGCTCGGCGGCCTGATAGGTAAATTTCACACCCAGATAGCGCGCCAGCGCATCGTAAATGGTGGAGAATAGGAACGGTTTGGAGATCATTTCTTCAAACCCGGCCTGTAGGTAATGCCCGGCTTCGTGTTTTAACACCGAAGCGGTCACGGCCAGGCATATGGGGGGCTTGGCAAAGTCGCGCTTGATGCGCCGCATCGCTTCCAGTCCACCCATAACAGGCATTTGAATATCCATGAACACCAGATCAAATGGTTGCTGCGCCAGCAAATCAAGCGCCTGCTGGCCGTTTTCTGCCTGTAGCACTTCGGCCCCGATATCGGTTAGCATGCGCATCAAAATATCACGGTTCGGTTCGCTGTCGTCCACCACCAGCAACCTTGGACAATAACCGGGGGCCAGAGCCAATACCACCGGTTCGCCGCTGGCCCAGTGCGCCTGCGCGTGCAGATCGTGCATCTCGTGTATCTCGTTCGCGTCATGCTCGCCGATCAGCGGCAGCTTGACCGTGAAGAAAAAGCGCGAACCCTGTCCCAGTTCGGAATGCAGGCCAAGCGTACCACCAAGCAAAGCGGTCTGCCTTGCAGAAATCGCCAGACCCAAGCCAGTGCCACCGAATTTGCTGCCTGCATCGGTTTGGCGAAACGGTTGGAAAATTAATTCGCGCTCCTGCTCGCCAATGCCCGGCCCACTGTCTTGCACCGAGAATTCAAAATAATCGGGTGCCATCCACAGCACCGCCATTTCCACTTTGCCGCTGTGGGTGAATTTGACCGCGTTACCCAACAGGTTGATCAATACCTGCCGCAGTTTGCCCTGATCAGATTTAACCCAGACACCGGCCTCAAAATTGCACTCGCAGCGCCAGCGCAAACCTTTTTGTTCGCAGCGCAAAACGAACATCATTTCGACTTCGGTAATCAGGTCATGCAAATCAAATTCGCTCAATTCCAGCGTCATTTGCCCGGCTTCGATTTTGGATAAATCAAGAATATCGTTAATCAGGGCCAATAAATGGTTGCCCGCCTTTTCAATCGGGGTCACGGTACCGAGCAGCTTGGGCGGCAGGCTGGCGTCACGCAGCAACAGTTGTGAATAGCCGAGCACTGCTGACAGCGGGGTGCGAATTTCATGTGACATATTCGCCAAAAAGGTCGATTTGGCCTTGTTCGCGCTTTCGGCCACGGCACTGGCGGCCTTGGCCAATTCGGTTGCCGCTTCCAGTTGCGAGGTACGCTCTTGCACCCGCAATTCGAGTTCCCGGTTCAACTCAATCACCTGATTTTCTGCCTGCTTGCGCTGGGTATCGTCACGCCCAACACAGCGGTAGCCGATAAACCCCCCGGCCTGATCCGACACCGGTTCGCCGCTGGAGAGGCCATAGCGCATCTGGCCGTCGGGGTGCGGGTATTCCCATTCCAGGTTAAAAAACGGTTGCTTGCTCGCAATGCAGTCCTGATATCGTTGCTGGTCTTTGTAGCGGATGTCAAGCAGGCTGGCGCTCTGGCGCAGTAGGCTGCCCGGCTCAATCCCGCTGATGTCACGAAAGCCATCGGAAATGAAGGTGAAGCAACCGGCGGCATCCTGTTCCCAGTACCAATCGGAGGAAAGCGCGGTCAGGCCACGAAAACGCTGTTCGCGTTCCCACAGTGCCGCCATCATGCTGTTAAACACGCGTGCCATGCTGGCAATATCGGCGGAACCGCTGGCGGTATCGGCCTGTACCGTGGTCGCACCGTTTTCCACCCGTTGCATGACATCGGACAGGCGTTTCAATGGTTCGACCACGCGCGCGGTCAAGGCCCGCACCACAAACATCATGGCCAGCGCACTGACCACGGCCAGCAATAAATTCAGGCCAAAAACCGAGCGTACGATGCGCGCCAGCGGCGCTTTGCTGTGCGCTACCCGCACATAGCCCATCAATTCGTCCGGCGTTTCAATGAATGGCGATTGTTCGACCCCGCGCGCAAACACCGGGGCGATAAAAATCCAGGCCTGGCTGGTTTCACCTTCCAGATAAGGTTTTTTGTTGGGAAAGCCGCCATGCTTGGCCGCCTTGGCATATACCTCGGGGAATTTGCCACGCAGCAACAAACGACGGCCATCGGCGTGGAAAATCGCAATGCCGAGTGTATCCGGAAAGGCCAGCGAAGCGCGCGCACCGTCTTCGGCATAGTAGGCCGAGTTGTACAACAACGCCAATTCAGCCTGGCGGCTTAAATTATCGGCAATCCGTTCGCCATGTTGCAACAGTAGGCTGCGAATTTCCAGCCCACCCTGCCAGGAACTCAAAACGGTCGATAACAAGGTGGCACTTAACACGGCAAAGGCCACGGCCAAGCCGAGTTGTCGTCGAAAACTGGTGTTGCGCAACCAGGTTGTGATCCATTGCATAGGCCAGACTTTCGTCATTGATCAGAAATTTTGTGTTGCCCGTGGTAATTACGCGTTCATTTGCGCAAGACCACTATATACTCAATCTTGGATCAGTGAACAGGCAAAGAACAAAATGAAGGTGCTCCGTGCAATCTTTTTGCAACAACGATATCCGGGCAATGGCTGGGCCAGCCCTCGGCTGACGTTGTGCCTGCATGTCGCGTCACTCTTCATGTCACCCGGGGTGCTGGCGGCTGAACCGATTCGGGTCGGGTTTCCGATGGTGCTCTCGGGCCTGAGCGCACAGTTTGGCAAGCCGATGTTGCAAGGTGCGCAAATGTATGTGGATGAAATCAATGCCAAGGGCGGCGTGCTGGGGCGACCGGTGCTGCTGACGGTGCGCGATACCGAAGTCAAGCCCGAGGTAGCGGCCCACGTAACGCGCCAACTGGTGCAAGAAGACCGGGTCGATTTTCTGGTTGGGACGTTTACCTCAGCGGAAGGGCTGGCGGTGGCCAAGGTGGCCGGGGAATTGAAAACCGTGTTTTTGGCACTCGGCCCAAAAACCACCCAAATGACCGCACCCGGCGCGCTGCATCCTTATGTGTTTCGAATCGCCGCCAATACCACCACCGAGGGCCGCACGGCAGCCGCGCTGGTGGCACGCTGGAAAGTCAAGCGGCTGGCAATTATCGCGCCCGATTATGCCTATGGCCGGGATGCGGTGGCGGCGTTTGTGGCCCAGATCAATAAAATTCGTCCCGATATCACCATCGTCGATCAACAATGGCCCAAGCTGGGGGAAACCAATTTTACGCCGTTTATCGAAGCCCAACTAAAGGCCAAGCCGGATGCGGTGTTTTCCGTCATTTGTTGCAACCATTTCGGAGCGTTTGCGCGTCAGGCCAAGCCGCTGGGCTATTTTGAACGGTTAAACGGCAAGTTTATTGGCATTGCCGAAACCGGTGCGATTGAATATACCCGGGTAATGAAGGATGAGTATCCGCTTGGCATTTGGGGCAATACCTATGATGCGGTGAACTATGTGCCGCGCGAGGAAGGGGCGGCCAAGGCGCTGGTGGAGTTTCATGCCAAACTAAAGCGCTATGTGAATGACGAATACCCGCCATCGTGGTCGATTCAGGGTTATTTGGGCATGCACTTTTTGTTGGCTGGCATCAAAAAAGCCCAGTCGACCGAGGCCTTGAAAGTATCGGCGGCGCTGCGCGGGCTGGAATTGATGACGCCGTTTGGGCCGATGCAAATCCGCGCCAAAGACCAGCAATTGACGCGTGGCGCGGTATGGGGCAAATCTGCCAAATCAAGCAAATACCCGTTTCCGATATTGTCGCCCGTGGAATACATCGATCCGAAAATTCTGATGGATTAGAAGGCATTCACAAGCCACGCGCCAGCAATTGCAATTGCTGACCAAATGCCGGTTTCAGGCGGTACAATTGCGCCGGGCGATGCGCCTGCCCCACGGTAAATTCGCCATCAACCGGTTCCAGCATCGCCATCTCATCGATTTTGCGGCGAAAACTGACTTTGTTTAACGCTTCCCCGAGCAAGATTTCATACACGCGCTGCAATTGCGGCAAGGTAAATGGCTGCTCCAGCAAATGGCATGGCAGCGACGAATACTGGCTCTTGCTGCGCAACCGCTGCTCGGCCAAATCGACCATGGCGCGGTGATCAAACGGCAGCGGCGGCAACTGATCCAGCGCCAGCAGCACCACCTCGGCACTCATAACCTGATGCGGCACCAGCGCGTAATACACCACCGACAGCGACCAGCCGCGCACATCGCGCGTGCGCCCGGAAAAGGTATGCAATTGTTCCAGATACGGCGCGCTTATCCCGGTTTTACTGCGCAACATGCGCAGCGCGGCGGCTCGGGTATCGTCATCTTCATTGGCCCGAACAAAGCCGCCGGGCAGGGCCAGTTCGCCCTGATGTGGCTCGAATTCGCGCCGGATCAAGGCCACCTGCAAGCTTTCTCCTTGCAGCGTGAGCAATACCACATCAACTGTGCATATAATCGGATCCATGATTGATTCCTGTATCGGTCAGCGCCTAGCTTAGAACAAAAATGCACCAAACCCAGTAAAATTTTTTATAGGCAACTTAGTTGCACAATTAAACTAAGTTGCCTATAATGGCGGCACAGCACAGGAAATTCGTTATCGTTCATGGACAAGGAAACCATCATGGCACGCCACTTACTGATTATTGACCCGCAAAACGATTTTTGCGACCTGCCGCCCCCAAGCTCAGCCAGCCCAACCCCGGCCCTGCCAGTGCCCGGTGCCCATGCCGACATGCAGCGCTTATCACACCTGATCCGCAGCGCGGGCCAGCAGATCGATGGCATCAGCATCACACTCGATTCACACCACGTCCTCGATATTGCCCACCCCGGCTTTTGGCAACAGGCCGATGGCAGCGCCGTCGCGCCCTTTACCAGCATCACCAGCGCCATGGTGCGCGCCGGACAATATGCGCCACGCCTGCCGAATGTCTTGCCACGGGTACTCACGTATTTGGATCAACTGGAAGCGAGCGGGCGCTACACGCTGATGGTGTGGCCACAACACTGCGTGATTGGTTCATGGGGCCAGAATGTGCATGCCGAGTTGCATGCGGCCTGCGAACAATGGCAATTGCAACGCTTGAGCAACGTGAATTACGTCAACAAGGGTGACAACCCATGGACCGAGCATTATTCGGCGATAGCCGCCGAAGTGCCGCAGGAAGGCCAGCCGGAAACGCAACTGAACCGGGCCTTGCTCGATTTACTGGCGCAGCAAGATCAAATCATCATCGCAGGCGAAGCGGGCAGCCATTGCGTGAAAGCCACCACCTTGCACATTCTGGAACATATCGGTGCGCAACATATTGGCAAACTGGTATTATTAACCGATTGCATTAGCCCGGTGACTGGATTTGAGGCACAGTATCAGGCCTTTTTGCAGCAGTGTGCCGCAGCCGGGGTGCGCCTGACCAGCAGTGCCGGTTTGCTCGATGAGTGGGGCACAGAGTCAGGCACAAAGGCGGGCAAAACGGCGGGAATGGCGGGAATGGCGGCCAATGTGGCCAGCGCAGCCAATGCCATGCGCTAACGCAGGGTAATTTGTTGATTGAAGATGATTGAAGAAAGAGACCACATCATGTCTGCGATTATCCAGAGTCTGCTCGATACCGATTTATACAAATTCACCATGTGGCAAGCCCTGTTGCACAGCCACCCAAACAGCCACACCGAGTATGCATTTGTCTGCCGTAACCAACCCCAGTTTCCGCTGGCGCAGTTGCGGCAGCAAGTTGAGCAGCAACTCGATTACCTGTGCCAATTGCGGTTTCTTGACGAAGAACTCGACTATCTGCGCAGCCTGCGCTACATGAAAGGCGACTTCATTGATTTTTTGGCGCTGTTCCACTTTCAACGCAAATTCATTCACGTCAGTACCGAAGGCGACACCCTGCTGATTCGGGCCAGCGGGCCGCAAGTGCATGTGATGGGCTTTGAAATTCCAGTGCTGGCGATCGTCAATGAATTGTATTTTCGCCAGTTTGAATTAGCCCCGGCCCAGCAAGAAGCGACGCGCCGACTCGATGCCAAACTGGCCGTGCTGCAACGTTTTGGTCAACAGCCGGTGGGACGCCATCCGTTTGAATTTTTTGATTTTGGCACGCGCCGCCGCTTTTCGCGTGACTGGCAGCAGCAAGTGATCGCCCGGCTGGCGGGTGAAGCCGGACAGTGGTTCAAGGGTACCTCGAACGTGTGGCTGGCCAAACAATACCAACTGACTCCGATTGGCACCATGGCGCATGAATACCTGCAATCGTTCCAATCGTTTGGGGTCAGGTTGCGTGATTTTCAAAAAGCCGCGCTCGAAGCCTGGGTGCAAGAGTATCGCGGTGATTTGGGGGTTGCCTTGACCGATGTGGTCGGCATGGATGCGTTTTTGGCCGATTTTGACTTGTATTTCGCCAAGCTGTTTGACGGCTTGCGCCATGATTCGGGCGATCCATTTGTTTGGGGTGAAAAGGCACTGGCACATTATGCGACACTGAAAATCGATAGCCACACCCGGCGTTTGGTGTTTTCTGACGGACTCGATTTTGAGCGTGCGCTGGCCCTGTATCAGCACTTTTCCAACCGGATCATGACCGGCTTTGGCATCGGCACCCATTTGACCAACGATGTCGGCTTAACTCCGCTCAATATCGTCATGAAAGTGGTCAGTTGCAACGGCCAACCGGTGGCCAAACTGTCCGACGCGAGCGGTAAAACCCTGTGCCAAGATCAGACCTTTTTGGCCTATCTGCGGCAGGTGTTCAATCACCCGCAAGCTAGCCATCCCGGTTAATCCAACTCACCCAACCAAGCCAACCAACCCAATCCAACTAACCCGACCAACCAAACTAGCCACCATCCTTGCCAAACATAGCGATTCGATCATGCTCAAACTTGCCATTGCCCAACTCAATTTCACGGTAGGCGACTTCGCTGGCAACAGCGCGGCGATTCTGACCCACATGGCCCAAGCAGCCAAGGCCGGTGCCGACCTGCTGGTGTTTTCCGAACTGGCCATTTGCGGCTACTACCCCGGCGATTTGCTGGAAGACCTGGCGTTTTTGCACAAAATGGAACGGGCACTGGAAAAAATCAAAAAGGCCACGCGCCAGTTTCCACAATTAACCGTGGTGCTGGGCACAGTCCGCAAACACCCGTACCCGGGCAAACCCTTGCACAATGCCTTGCTGGCGCTGCAAAACGGCCAGATTGTGGCCGAATATTACAAGCAACTATTACCCACCTACGGCATTTTCGACGAACGGCGGCATTTTGAACCGGGGCCAGAGGGGGCTTGCCTACTGACACTGGGCAGCTACAAAATCGGCTTTTTGATTTGTGAAGATGGCTGGAACCAGCACGGTGCTGATTACAAGGTTAATCCGTTTAACGCACTGCGCGCCAGCAGCCCTGATCTAATCGTATCGATCAATGCCAGCCCGTCTGACATTGGCAAACGCCGCCAGCGCCATGCGCTGTTCGCTTCCGCAGTCAAGCATAGCGGCTTACCCCTGCTGTATGTGAATCAGGTCGGTGGGCAAGATCAACTGGTGTTTGATGGTGCCAGTTTTGCTGCGTCGCCAAAGCAGGGTATTGCCTTTGAAGCGCCGCTGTTTGATAGCGCGTTTTGCCTGCTCGGTTTCGCCCATGGCCGGTTTTGCGGTTTTGATGCAGAGCCGCTGCCCGAACCGGTGCCAGACGACTGGCTGCCCACCGAATTTACCCGGCGTCAAATCGTACTCGGTTTGCAGGATTACGCGCGGCGCTGTGGTTTTCAAAAAGTGGTGGTTGGTTGCTCGGGCGGGATTGATTCGGCAGTCACGCTGGCACTGGCGGTGCAAGCCCTCGGGCCGGACAATGTGTTTGGCGTAACCATGCCGAGTGCCTTTTCCAGCGCCGGTTCGGTTGATGATTCGCAAACGCTGTGCCAAGCGCTGGGAATACGGCTGTACACGCACCCGATCCGGGCGCTGGTCGAGCGCTATTCGGGCGAGTTTGCCAGTGCGTTTGAGGCACCACTGCAAGGGCTGGCACTGGAAAACCTGCAAGCGCGGATTCGCGGCACGATTTTGATGGAATATTCAAACAGCTTTGGCGCGCTCTTGCTCACCACCGGCAACAAGAGTGAAATTTCAGTCGGCTATTGCACGCTGTATGGCGACACCAATGGCGGGCTGGGCTTGATTGGTGATTTATATAAAACCGAAGTGTTTGAACTGGCGCGTTATTTGAACCAGCGCGCCGGGCGTGAGCTGATTCCGCTGGCGATTATCGACAAGCCGCCGTCAGCCGAACTGGCCCTTGACCAAAAAGACAGTGACAGCTTACCGCCGTATGAAACACTCGATGAAATTCTCAAGTGGCATATCGAGGGCAAGCGCTTGCCGCGTGACGAATGGCGCAACGCCAGCCATTTTGTGCAGCAACTGGTGCGCGAAGAAGCGGGCCGCCAGTGTGTCAAACGGGTCTTGCAAATGATCGCCCGCAACGAATACAAGCGGCGTCAAGCCCCCCCAATCATCCGGGTACGCTCACGCGCCTTTGGCAGTGGCCGACAAATGCCGATTGCCGCTCATTATGAAAGCTAATGTGCCACAATGGCCGATTCGATTGGCTGACCGTAAATTAGTCCGCCATAGATCATGCGACCATAGCTTATTTAAATCAACCGACCAACCCGACCCGACTGGAATTTGGCATGACAACCGATATCGCCGTTTTAATTGGCCGCTTTCAACCGTTTCACAATGGCCACCTCGGCCTGTTGCAAACCGCACTGGCAACCGCACAGCAAGTGGTGGTGGTGCTCGGCTCCTCAATGCGGGCGCGCAACAGCAAAAATCCATTCACCTGGCAAGAGCGCGCCAGCATGATCCGCGCCACCTTGCCCGAAGAGCTGGCGGCCCGGCTGTCATTCATTCCGATACGGGATTATTACGACGATGCACGCTGGGCCAAGGCGGTGCAGCAGTCAATTGAGCAACAATTCGGCCCGGTGCATGTGAGCCTGATTGGCCACTTCAAAGATGCATCGAGCCAATACTTAAACCTGTTCCCGCAATGGAAGTTGGTCAAGTGCGAGCGCCAGCACCCGATTGATGCCACCCGGTTGCGGCAACTGTATTTTGAGGCTGATGATTTGGCGGTATCGCTGCAAATCATCCAGGAACTGGTGCCGATCAGCATCGTCCATTATTTGAAAGCCTGGGCTATCTTGCCGCATTATGTCGAACTGGCCCAGGAACACCATGCGCTGCAAAAATACCGGCAGGCGTGGCGCAATGCACCTTACCCGCCGATCTTTTCTACCGTGGATGCGGTGGTCAAAACCACCGAATATGTGTTGTTGATACGGCGCGGCGCACACCCGGGCAAGGGGCTGTGGGCGCTGCCGGGTGGGTTTGTGGAGCAACACGAGCGGCTGGTGGCGGCGGCCATGCGTGAACTGTTGGAAGAAACCCGGCTGGCGGTATTGCAATCATCACTGATGACGGCATTGACCGAAGTGCGGGTGTTTGATCACCCGGAGCGCAGCCTGCGCGGTCGCACCATCACCCATGCCCACTTTTTCGATCTGCGCACCAGCTATCAACCGGATGTGTGTGGCGCGGATGACGCCTCACTGGCGCAGTGGGTGCCACTTGCGCAACTGGCGGCGATGGAAGAGCAATTTTTTGATGACCACTTCCATATCCTGAACCAGTTTTTGCAGATCAGCACGGCATAAGCCGAATGGCACGTACAAAGGCAATAACGTAGGGTGGGCACAATCATGGCTTGCTGCTTTGGTTCATCAAATCCCGCGCCCGCTGATCGAGCGCGGTTTTGTCAACCACATGCAGCGGAGCCGTTTCCGGGCCACAGGTAGCACCGGCATCGCCCACATTTTCCCGGCGCAAATCCGGTGGAGTGACGCCGTTAAAGGCCAGCTTACCCTGTAGCGCATTGACCAGATCGCCATACCCGGCATGCGAACGCGCCCAGGCAATTTGTAAATCATGTTCGGCATTGACCAACGAGCGCCGCGCCAAAAACAGTTCGTTTTCGGTATCGAGCACATCGAGCAGCGTGCGCTGCCCGACTTCAAACTGTTTGCGGTACGCTTGGCGCGCTTTATCGACTGAAATTTGGTGTTGCTCCAAATGCGTCAATTGTTCCTGCAGCTTGCGCGCATCGTTATACGCAATCGTCAGGTTTTGCCGCACGTCGATACAGGCCCGATCCCGCTCATCACGCGCCTGATTCAGCAAATCGGCATGTTGCCGCACCCGGCTTTGGTCGCTGCCGCCATTAAACAAATTCCAGTTCAAAACCAGTTCCGCCGATTGGTCACGCCGGGTACCAATCGCATTGCCATCGAGATTGTGGTTACGCTCGCCACGCAGCCGCAAATCAATCCGGGGCTGGAACGCACCCTGTTGTATTTTGGCAGCACTGGCTGCCGAACGGACATTTTCAATCGCCGCGCGCAGGGCCGGATGACGGGCGATGGCCGCGCGTAGCGCCGATGTCACGGTGGGCGGTAAATCGCGCTCCAGCGTCACGCCGATCTCCATCTGCTTGGCCGGAAAACTACCGGTAACGCGCTGAAAGCGGGCGCTGACATCGTGCAGATTCGCCGTTTCGGTAATCAAATTGGTCTCGGCCAGTGCGAGCCGACCACTGGCCTGCTCCAGATCAACCCGGCGCGCTACCCCGGCATTGGCCTTGACCTGCAACTGTTCAAACACCAGCTTGTGCTGCACATAATTGTCTTCGGCCAGCGTCAACAACTTGCGATAGCGCAGCACATCAAAAAACGCACGGCACGCTTCCAGCGCCACGTTTTCCGCCGTATCGACCAGTTCATACAGCCGTACCGAACTTAGGTACTGAAACCGATCCACTTCATTGCGCCGTGCCGCACCGTCGTACAGCAACTGGGTCAGGGTCAGCGCCGTGGCATTGCGGCTAAAGGTTTGCGACTGGCCGCGCTCGGTCAAGCGTTCCCGCCCAATTCCGGCACTTAAATCGACCCGTGGCTTGAGCGCCCCGGCTGCGACATCCCGTTCATTTTTGGCCGCCGTGTAAGCGTGCCAGCGCGCCAACAATTCCGGATGCGTGGTCAGCGCTTGCTGTGCCGTGGCAGACAAACTTTGTACCTGGGCGTATGATGCGGAAAACGATCCTAGGCCAAGCAATGAGATCAGGCTGGTCAGCAATATTTTTTTCATCTTGAGCAATCGGTGCTAGTGGAGTGGGTTAATCTTGCCGGGTGGGTTAAAGATTATCATATGCAAACAAAGAACCGGGTGGTGATTATCCGTCTGCTTCGATTTTTGCCTGACGAGGTTTATGTCGTGAAGCAATTTGGTGCTGGTCAACACCGTTTTCTGCTGTCCGCGCGGCAGTGGCTGGCCTTGCTGCTGGGCCTGCCGTTGTTGTTTGGCAGCATGCTGCGGGTGCAGGCGCTGGACTGGCAACGCTTGCAGGCCGAGTTTCACCGTTTGGGCGGCAAACCGAACGACCTGAAAGACTGGCAACAATTATTGCAACAAACCCGTAACATCGCACTGCCCGACAAACTGGCGCGCATCAATGATTTTTTTAATCAGCGCATCGAATTTGTCGACGACCCGATTGCATGGGGTCAGACCGATTATTGGGCATCTCCGATGGAATTACTGGCCAAAGCCAAGGGGGATTGTGAAGATTACGTAATCGCCAAGTACTTTAGCTTGTTGCAAGCGCAAGTACCCAACGAAAATCTGCGCCTGATCTATGTCAAGGCCAAAATTGGCCGTGGCGGCCAAGCCATACAACAAGCGCATATGGTTTTGGCCTACTACGCCAATTTGGATGCCGAACCCTTGATTCTGGACAATCTGATAGGCGAGATCCGCCCGGCCAGCCGCCGCCCGGACTTGCAGCCGGTGTTCAGTTTCAACAGTCAGGGTATTTTTTCCGGGGTCGGGGGCAATGCGGCACTCGGGCCGGGCGGCGTTGGACGCTTGTCGCGCTGGCAGGATTTGTTGCAACGGGCTCGTGCCGAAGGATTGGAATGAACCAAGATGAGGAATGACTGATGTCAATGTACCGCCAACTCTGGTCACTGCTATTGTTGACCACCCTGTTTTCGCTGGTGTGGGGCTTGTCCGCCTCGATCCTGTCGGCGCGCGCCTATTTGCAAGAACAACTGCGGCTAAAAAACAACGACAATGCCACCACACTGGCGCTGGCATTGTCACAGCAAGAAGTTGACCCGGTTGGCATCGAATTGATGGTGACCGCGCTGTTTGACAGCGGCAACTATGATCTGATACGGATCAGCAATCCGCATGGCCAAGTCTTGATCGAGCGCAAGGGTGGCGACCGGGAAGCGCAGGCACCGGACTGGTTCATCAAGTTGCTACCGATTGCCGCAGCACCGGGGCAGGCGCAAATTGCCTATGGCTGGAAGCAGGTCGGCAGCGTCACCCTAACCAGCCACAGCAGCTTTGCCTACGCCGCATTATGGAACACGACGTGGCAAATGTGCGGCGCACTGGGCTTGGCTGGCTTGATCAGCGCCCTGCTCGGCAGCCTGATCCTGTCCCGCATCCGACGCCCGCTGCAAAGCGTGATCGAACAGGCGCAGGCCATCAGCGAACGGCACTTTATCACCCAGCCCGAATCACGCGTACCCGAATTGCGCGCCCTGACCCGGGCCATGAATTCGGTGGTACAGCGCCTGAAAGCGATGTTTGACGAAGAAGCGGCGCGGCTGGAACAGGTGCGGCAACAGGCGAATCAGGACAGCCAGACGGGCCTGGCTAACCGCAGCTTTTTTCTGGCCCGGCTGCGGGCCAATCTGGCGCTGGAAGAAGCGCAAAGCGGTTGCCTGCTGCTGCTGCGCATCTACCAATTGGGCGAACTAAACCGGCGCTTGGGGCGGGCCGATACCGACAAACTGATCTTGCAGGTTGGCAGCGCAATTCACAAAATGGCGGCCCAGCATCCGGACAGTGTGGCCGGACGCCTGAACGGAGCCGATTTTGGCTTGCTGTTGCCGGTTGATGCCGGGGCCGAGGCCGCACAGCGCTTGTTGCAGGGCTTGATTCAAAGCAGTGGTCCGCTGTTGGGCGAAAGCCGCGTGGCCTGTATTGGCCACGGCACCTATCAGGCCGGACAAGATGCCAGCCAGTTGCTGGCCCAGATCGACAATGCGCTGGCCGCCGCCGAAGCACGCGGCGGCAACACCATTGAAGCGGCCCAAACCGGGGCCGATTTGCCGCGCAGTCAGGCCGAATGGGGCGAATTGCTGCAACAAGCGGTATTGCAGCGCCGCCTGAAACTGGCCCAATTCCCGGTGGTGAATTTTACCGGGCAATTGTTGCACAGCGAATGTCCGTTGCGGCTGGCGTTGGATGAACATAGTGGCTGGCTGCCGGCCGGGAAATTCTGGCCCTTGGCCGAACGGCTGGAATTGACGGCAGAACTCGATCTGGCCGCCGTCACGCTCGGTTTGCAGCAATTGGCCGTGCATAAGGAATTGGCCGGGCTGGCGATCAACCTGTCGGCCAGTTCGATCCAGTATCCCCAGTTCCGCAGCCAGTTGCGCGAACTGCTGCTGCAACACCCGGCGGTGCGGCAACGGCTGTGGCTGGAAGTGGCCGAACTCGGGGCGCTGGCCCATTTTGCCACCTTCCAACAATTTTGCCGCGATCTGGCCGGGCTCGGTTGCCAGCTTGGGCTAGAACACTTTGGTCGCCAGTGTGCGCAAATCGGCCAGTTGCATGACTTGGGGCTGGATTATTTAAAAGTCGATGCCAGCTTTATTCACCACATTGAGCGCAGCCCGGGCAATCAAGCGTTCCTGAAAGGCCTGTGCTCGATTGCCCACAGCATTGATTTGCGGGTCATCGCCGAAGGGGTGTCCAACCATGCCGAATTTGCCGCGCTGGCGGCGCTGGGCTTTAATGGCGCAACCGGGCCGGGGGTGGCGTGGCCGG